>WNGB01013809.1_pt1 | contig 11869 bp, 9 predicted proteins | sample 5400681 | NCBI WGS metagenome assembly WNGB01 (sample SAMN13153367, study PRJNA577476) | soil metagenome | isolation source: 115 cm soil or saprolite under grassland replicate 2 | place: USA:California | collected 2016-06-15 | reverse complement strand
ACCGCCCGATTCGAGTCATCGCAGGCGGGCGCGGAGACAAGCCCATGCGGCTCGGGCCGCTTCCACGCCCTCTGCGCGGTCGGGATCAGCGAGGTCGAACAAAGCGGGATTGAGATCGAGGAGCTCCATCGCCGCGACGAACGAGTCGTGGGCAGACATCGGGACCTCATCGATCTCCTCGACGCGAGCCGCCGCCGCGCGGTGACTCTCGATCCAGTGCACGACGTCCTCGCGCTTCATCGTCACTGGCAGATCGTAGCACGCGCACGTCGCCTGGCGCGCGCGGTCAGGAGGTGGTCGGCACGTAGGTCAGGACGACGATGCCGGTGGCGAACGTGACGCTGTTCGTGAGCTTCAAGGCCGTGGCGTCGAACTTCTCGAAGAGTCGCTGTCCGTCTCCGACGACGACGGGGTAGAGCCAGAAGTGGAACTCGTCGACGAGGTTGCGCTCGAGCAGCGCACGGTCGACCTCGCCGGTGCCGTACTTCAGGATGCTCTGGCCCGGCTCCTGCTTCAGCTTCGCGACGCCGTCGGCCAGATCTCCTTCGATGCGCGTCGCGTTCCACGTCGTCTTCTGCAGGGTTCGGGACGCGACATGCTTGGGAAGCGCGTTGATCCGGTCGGAGAAGTCGTCGCCCTTGCGGGAAGGCCAGGCCTTGACGAACGATTCGTACGTCTTGCGACCCAGCAAGAGGGCATCCGCCGCGAAGAGCTGACGACGGGCGTACTGGAGGTGCTCGTCGCTCCAGTACGAGGCTGTCCACTTCTCCGGCGACGAGATGACACCGTCGAGCGCGACGAAGGTGGATTCGATCAGTTTCCTCATGGCGCGGCCGCTCCGGTTCGTGTCATCGCTTCCTCCGTGCAGGTGACCGATCCATAGCTTCATCGAACTCCCTGGTCTTGTACGAAAGGGACATCTCGTCGAAGCCGTTCATGTGGCGGATCTCGGCCGGGGTGTGTCCGATGAAGCGCCTGAGCGATCGCGTGAGATGTGGCTGGTCGAAATAGTCGGTCTCGTGCACGGTGTCCAGGATCGATGTGCCTCGCTGCAGGAGAGCGGCCGCCCGGCGAGCCCGATCGATCTGGCGAATTGCGCCGGGCGTCAGCCCGGTGGCGCGCAGGAAGCGGCGCCGGACCGAGCGCGGCGAGAGCCCGGTAGGCTCGTCGGCGACCGCAGCGGCGACGGCTCGGTCGAAGGTCAGGACGCCCTTGCGCACGAGCCGGCTCACGAAGGTGTCCGCGTTCTCGAAGGTGGGGAACTGCCACGTGGAGCCGTTCAACCAGAAGGACCGGCCCGTCGCGGAGGGCAGGTCGGGCGCGCGGTCCACCAGGCTCGCCGTCGGCAGATCGGGCATGAACGCGCCGTGCTTGAAGAAGATGCCGACGAATTCGGCCTCCGGCGGGATCGGGACGAGCGTCATCTTCGTCTCCGGTCCGCGCACCGTGAGTCTCGTCTTCCCGTACTGTCTCGTGACGACCATCTCCCACCGACTCACGGCGACCGAGGTGAGGCGGCCCGGCCGGTCACTCTCGGTTCGCCAGATGGTCTCGATGAGCGGCGAGTCGGATGTTCTCTCGTCGATGTCGAAGGTCATGGTTCGGCCAGTCTGATGCAGCCCGCGCGTCGGACGTGTGACAGACCTTACTTCGGGGCGCGGCAGCCAGTTGATTCATGCGTTCCTTCCCGGTCCGGCGCATCGTCCTGCCGAGGAGGCATTCGCATGCACGAGCTCAAGCTGTTCGCTCTGATTCCTGGATCGCGCTGCCAACCGTCCTGGTGTACCAGCTCTACATCGCGGCGACGCCGCTGGCGCCGGGGTCAAGCAGGGAGCCTGCGCGGCGCTGGCGGCCGGCATCATCTTCCAGTCGGGCGGCTTCTTCTGGCGAGCGTTCGTGGGGCCGGCCGGCAAGCACGTGCCGCGCGCCGGCGCCTTCCTGCTGGACGCCGCGATGATCGTTCTCATCAGCGGCCTGTTCACGTAGACGGCGCGCGTCCGCCGCCGCCGGTCAAGGCGCCTGGAAGGAGAACTGCTGATTGTTGCCGCCGTTCCAGGTCCACTGGGCCGCATTGCCGCCGTCCGCGGTCGAGGCGCCCACGATGTCCAGCGCAGAGCCGCTGCTGCTGACGGGGGTGAGTCGATGGAAGCCGCCACTCGTCGCGGTGAGCGTCCACCTCTGGTTGGAGGCCCCCGTGTAGCTGCGGATGTCCACGTTCGTGCCGTTTGCCGTGGATGAGCTCGCGACCTCCAGCGCCTTGCTGCTCTCGACGCCCATGATCTGGTAGACGTTGTTCCCCAGGTGGGTGAGCGTCCAGCGCTGATTGTTGCCCCCGCCGTAGGTCCACTGGGCCACGTTCGACCCGTCGCCGGTCGCGTGATTGATGACGTCGAGCACCTTGCCGCTGTGTCGCGCCACGATCCGGTAGGTGCCGTTGGCGACGATGCCGCCACCTCCTCCGCCACCTCCGCCGCCGACCGTCGCCGTGTAGCTGGTGACGTTGAGGAAGCCGGTCCCGTGGAAGATCTCGCTGCCGAACTCCACGCTGGTGAGGAACTTCGATGCGCTCAGGCCCCACGTGTTGCGCAGGTAGTCGGTGAAGTCCTTGATGTTCAGGCTGCCGGAGCTGGAGTTGCTGGTGCGGACGAACGACCAGACCTCCCATCCGATGTTCCCCCGGTGGAGGTCCCACGTGGCGCCGCCGATGTTCACCGTCGCGATCGTGCCGCCGATCGGCCCCGCGCCGCCGGTCGAGTTGACCCAGATCATGATCTCGTCGCTGGGATTCTCGAACAGCGGATTGCTCTGTGTATGGACCCTGATATCGTATGCGACGTTGGCGGTTCCACCGCTTCCGAAATTGGCTGTGTAGGCGTAGCTCGTATTGATGTTCTGGTTGGCGCTCAGCTGCACTGGCAGGCCGGTGCCCTGGAAGTGCCAGCCCCAGTGCCAGCCCAGCACCGCGCTCGGGTACGCCTTGACCTGGTTGTTGTTGGGTCCCGTGGGCCAGTCGAAGTCGACCCTGAAGCTGCTGCTGCTGTTCGTGGTGATGGACTCGAACCAGTTGGGGGGCGATGAGTCGGATCCCCAGTTGTTGTTGTTGATCCAGATCGTCGAGTTCATGTCGAGCGTGCAGAACTCGGTGGAGCACGTGGCCGCGTGGGACAGCCGCGGGAAGGCGGCGCTCACCAGCAGACACACGAGACACGCGATCCGCGTGAGCTCGAGCTTCCAGCGTGACATGGATGTCCTCCTCGTCTTGGAAAGGAGCGTCCGGACCTCTCCTCGAAACACGGATGTCGGGCGAACAGCATCCGGGTCAAGGCGACCGGCTCGACCGGCCCGAAAGCCGAGCGCGGAGTGCGAGCGACGACGACATCTCACCGGTCATCGCCGCGCGCCTCGTTCATGAGGTGAACCCTGCGGGCCGGGAAGGCGAAGGTGCAGCCGGCCTTCTCGACGACCTCGATGAGCTGGAGGAGGACGTCCTGGCGGATGAGCAGGAACTCGTCCCAGTTCGGTGTCTGGAACCAGGCCATCACCTCGATGTTGAGCGATGACTCGGCGAGCTCGATGAAGCGAACCATGACAGGGTTGGGCCAGATCTTCGGATGCTCGCGCAGCACGCGGTCGAGCCCGGACAGCACTTCTCGCATCCTGGCCGCGCCCGTGCCGTGGACGAGGCGGATGATGCAGGAGAGGCGCATCCGGTCGCGGACGGAGAAGGATTCGAGGCGCATGTCGGACAGTCGTCCGTTCGGGATGGTGATGAGGGTGCGGTCGAGCGTGCGGAACCTGGTGGAGCGAAGGCCGATCTGCTCGACCGTGGCGACGAAGTCTTCCACGCGCACGAAGTCCCCCTCGCGGAAGGGCTGGTCGGCCCCGAGGGAGAAGGCGCCGAAGAGGTTCTCGAGGCTCTTCTGCGCGGCGAGCGCCACCGCCAGGCCGCCGATGCCGAGTCCCGCGACCAGGCTGGCGACCGGGTAGCCGAGCTCGGACAGGAGCGCGACGACGGCGATGGCGAGGAGGAGGACCTTGCCGACCCGGGTGCCGAGCGGGACGAGCGAGCGGGCGGTCGCGTGCTCGCTCATCCAGGGCGATAGCGCGATGACCTGGCGCGCGACGTCGATCCCGCGCACGAGGATCCAGAAGAAGATGACCAGGAACCCGGCCCGCACCGCGCCGTGGACGAACTCGTCGGCCGGCTGGTAGAGGCCCAGCGACGGCACGGACAGGTACAGGGCCAGGAGCGCCCAGCCGAAGGTCAGCGGGCGGCCGACGCTCGCGATGAGCTCGTCATCCCACTGGGTCGCGGTGCGCGTGACCAGCCGCGCGAGCACGCGCCGGGTGAACCGGCTGAGAAGGATGCCGGCGGCCAGCGCCAGGAGGAGCAAGCCCGGCAAGGCGATCCATTGCCAGTAGGCGAGGCCGCGCGGGCCGGTCCGCAGCAGTGGATCCGGCAGGTGCTCGAGGAGCCAGCGGTGCTCGAGGCGCGCGTACCAGTCGTCGATGCGGTTCACCGTCGCGCGCGAGAAGAGCCAGCGTCCGCCGCCGTCGACCCGGCGGCGGACCAGACGGACCGGCTCGGGCGCCCCGGATGGCCCGGCGATGCGCGCGATCTCGTCGGTGCCGCGCGGCAAACCGTCGCCGGCGTCGCCCGTGGAGAGGGGCGATATGCGGTCGAGATCGATCCACGCGTGCCGGTCGAGCACGGCCTGGAGTCGCCCGGCGAGCTCGGCGCCGTCGGCTCGTCGCGCGCGCGGCAGGTCGAGGTAGCCGGCCGCCTCGGCATACTGCCCGGACCGGCAGGCGTCGACGAATCGCGACATCGACGCGCGGGGCGAATCCTCCGCGACTTCTTCCTCCCCCTCGGGCTCCGCGCCGGCGTCCGGGCCCTGCGCGGCTCGGGCGGCGGAGTCGAGTGCGAGGAGGACGGCCAGGGCGAGGGCGGTGCGGGCCATCGACCTGGCAGCGCGAGAACGTCCGCGCTGGATCGCATCCGTCACGAGGTCGATGTCGTCCATCATGCCGCAACTCTCCTCCGGGGAGAAGGCGGGCGCGGCGAGGGCGTCGCGCAGGAGGAACGGATCGCAATGGCTCACCCCGCGGGGTGAACGGCGCGGGCCCGAAAGAAGCAGTAGAAGGCCGTGCCGGCGTCGGCGGCTCGCTCGAGGACCTGCATCCCTGCCCGCCAGGCCTCCGGCGTCGTGAGTCCAGCCTCGAGCGCGCGCGTCTCGACGCCCGCCACCATGGCATTGAACGTGTTGCGGGTGAACCCATCCATCATCCGCGGACGGGAGAGGTCGGCGTAGACCGGGATCGGCTCGACCCGCACCGAGCGGTAGCCGGCGGCGCAGAGAAGCGGGTAGAGACGCCGGCCGATGAGCGCGTCGCCGCCCGCCTGGCGCTGGAGCTCCACGAGACAGGCGACCGGCTCGCGGGTCGCCTCGCCGTCCGGGTAGCAGAGGAAGGTGCCGTGGTCACCCTCGATGACGGTGAGGCCACCGCCGGGGACGACGTGCGCGGCGAGCCGGCGCAGCGCGGACTCCGGGTCTCTGAGGTGCTCGAGCACGAAGCAGACGAAGAGCTGGTCGAACGAGCCCGGCGCGAACGGCAAGGCCAGGAGGTCCCCGTGGACGAAGGTCACGTTGTCGAGCCCGGCGCCGGCCAGCCTGCTTCGCGCCGCGGCGAGGGAATCGGCGGCGATGTCGACCGCGGTGATCGCACAGCGAGGGTTGTTGCGCGCGAGGTGGATGGTCTGCGCGCCGACACCGCAGCCGACCTCGAGGATCCGGGAGCCGGGCGGATAGCGCACGCCGGCGTGGAGGAGATCGACGAGCACATCGGCCTGGTCCTCGAGCCGGCGGGCCTCGTCCATGGTGTAGCCGTGCACGTACGGTTCGGACATCCCGAGACGATGCCCGCGCCCGGCCCGGTCAATCTTGTACGTTCTTGCGGTAGCGGCCCGGCGTGACGCCGGTCAGGCGCTTGAAGTGACGGGTGAGGTGACTCTGATCGGTGAAGCCGGTCGCAGCGGCTGTATCCGCTATCGAGTTGCCCAGCGCCAGGAGACGGCGAGCCTCACCGACGCGGACCTGGATCTGATACGCGTGTGGCGGCACCCCGAAGGCTCGCGTGAACTCGCGGGCAAGATGCCAGGGACTCAATCCGGCGAGACTGGATATCCGCTCCAGGCCGATGTCGCGGGCGAAGTGCGCATGGATGTAGTCGCGCGCTCGCTCGAGCTCGAGCGGCGCATGCGGCGTCCTGCCCTCGCCGGGCCGCGGCGAGGCGTGGCGGCGGATGAAACCGGCGAGCAAGGCGAGCAGCCCGCCCTCCAGCATCAACCGCGGGGAGCCTCCCCGCTCCAGCTCGCGGTGCAGCGCGACGAGTCTGGCGGCGAGCGGTGGATCGCAGACGACCCCGGGTCGGAAGAATGGCAATCCCGCGGACGAACCGGCGAGCTCGCGATGCGCCCGTTCCAGGAGGTCCGCGCGAAGGTAGAACATGCGGTAGGTCCATCCTTCGGGAGCCGCGGCCTGTCCGGTGTGGGGCTCGTCGGGGATGACGAGGTTGATGGCTCCGGCGGGGGCCACCACCTCCTCGCCCCGGTAGCGGAAGCCGAGCGCGCCCCGCTCGATCACGCCGAAGCCATATCCCTCGTGAGTGTGCCGAGGGAACCTGTGCGAGACATAGGTGGCGTGCAGGAGCTCCGGCTCTCCGAGGATCGCCGGGCGCGAGATCTGTGCCTGCTCCACCGATGGTCGCGAGGTCACGGCACATGATAGCCGGACTCCTGCCGTGCGCCGCAACCGCCGCGCGCGGCGCCCGAGTCTAACGCGGGCCGCCGGCAGGGCGCCACGACAGGTGACCGTTGACCGACGGCCGTCCTCTCCTTTCCGGCATGGGCACGGGCACGGGCACGTGAGGAACGCGAGCCGTGGTATTTTCGAGATCAGGGGATCGGGAAGAACCAATTGACTGGCGCGCCAACAGTCATCGGTGGGCGATTTTCCGTGCTGCGCAAGGCCAGCGCCGGCGGGATGGCGCGGATCTACGAGGCGATCGATCTGCAGAGCGGCCTCCCGGTCGCGCTCAAGCTGATGCAGGAGGGGATCGTCGGGAAACGCGAGGCGGAACGCTTCACCGGCGAGGCCGAAACCCTGGCCGGGCTGCGCCACCCGGGCATCGTCCGCTACGTGGCGCACGGACAGACCGACGCGGGTGACTCCTATCTCGCGATGGAATGGCTCGAGGGCATGGACCTCAGCCGCCGCCTCGACCGCGGCGGACTCTCCGTCTCCGAGCTGGTCAGACTCGCGGTGCAGGTCGCCGATGGGCTGGCGGTCGCCCACGCGCACGGGGTCGTCCATCGCGACCTCAAGCCAGGCAACCTGTTCCTCGTCCGCGGCGAGCTCGACAAGGTGAAGCTCATCGACTTCGGCATCGCCCACCGCTACGCGCGCACGCAGAGGCTCACCCAGACCGGCGCCGCGGTCGGCACGCCGACCTACATGGCGCCCGAACAGGCGCGCGGGCTGCGCGACGTCGGCACCCAGGTCGACATCTTCTCGCTCGGCTGCATCTTCTACGAGTGCCTGGCCGGCCGGCCGCCGTTCGTCGCCGATCACATCGCAGCGGTGCTGTTCAAGGTCCTCTACGACGAGGCGCCGCCCCTCTCGGCCGTGTGCCCGCACGTGCCGCCGGCGCTGGCGGACCTCATCATGTGGATGCTGGCCAAGGACCCGGGGCAGCGGCCACGCGATGCCGCCGCGCTGCAGGCCGAGCTCGTCCGGCTCGGGCCGATCACGGCCGAGGGGGACCTCGCGCCGGTGCGCGCCGCCCGCAGCGGCCCGGCGCCGATCACCGGTGTCGAGCAGTACCTGCTCAGCGTCCTCGTCGCGCGCGACGAAGAGGACGCGACCGACGCGCTGTACCCCACGCTCGACCCGGACGCCGCATCGACCTCGACCGCGAGGATGCGGCACGATTCGCTGAGGCTCCTGCTCGCGCAGTTCGGGGTCCACCTGGAGGGGCTCGCCGACGGCTCGGTCGCTGCCACCTCCACCCAGGTCGGCAACGCGGCGGATCTCGCCCTCCAGCTCGCGCGCTGCGCGATCCTCATCCACGAGCGCTGGCCCGGGGCGCACGTGGCGCTCGCGACCGGCCGGGTCCCGGTCGAGGCCAGCGGCCGCGTGCCGGTCGGCGCCGCGATCGATCGCGCCGTGCACCTGCTCCAGCACGACACGCCGACCTTGCCCACGGGTCGTGGCGCCCGCGTGGCGCCGCCGGACGGCGTGCTCCTCGACGACGCCAGCGCCGACCTGCTCGACTCTCGCTTCGTGATCGAGCGGACCGGCGCGCAGATGCTCCTCATCTCCGAGCGGGTCGCGGCCGACGACAGCCGGCTCCTGCTCGGCAAGCCGACCCCGTGCGTCGGCCGCGAGCACGAGCTGGCCCTGCTCGACCTCCATCTCCACCGCTGCGTCGAGGAGTCGAAGGCGCACGCGGTCGTCGTGGTGGCGCCGCCCGGCACCGGCAAGTCGCGCCTGCGCCACGAGTTCCTGCGCCGCCTCGACGCCGGAGGCCGCGCCGGCGAAGTCCAGCTCCTGTTCGGCCGCGGCGATCCGATGAACGCCGGCTCGCCTTACGGCCTGCTCGCGCAGGCGCTGCGGCGCGCGTGCGAGATCCAGCCGGGCGACCCGCGCGAGCGGATGCAGGAGAAGCTGCGCGCGCGGCTCGGCCGCCACATCGCACCCGGCGATGCCGAGCGCGTCGGCGAGTTCCTCGGTGAGGTGTGCGGCGTGCCCTTCCCGGACGAGGGTCGAGCCCTGCTGCGCGCCGCGCGCGAGGACCCCAAGGTCATGGCCGACCAGGTCAGCCAGGCTTTCGTCGGGCTGTTCAGGGCCGAATGTGCCCGCCGGCCGGTCGTGCTCGTGGTCGAGGACCTGCACTGGAGCGACGGCCTCACCGTGAAGCTCATCGGCGCCGCTCTCCGCGATGCCGGCGACCTCCCGCTCCTGGTGCTGGCGCTGGCCCGCCCGGAGGCGCTCGAGATGTTTCCGGGCCTGTGGGCCGACCACTGCGACGTGCTCGCGCTGCGCGGCATCAGCGGCAAGGCCAGCGAGCGCCTCGCCCACGAGGTCCTGGGCGACGCCGTCAGCACCGAGGTCGTGGCCCGCATCGTCCAGCAGTCGGCCGGCAACGCGCTCTTCCTCGAGGAGCTCATCCGCGCGGTCGCCGAGGGCAAGGGCGAGGGCCTGCCCGAGAGCGTGCTGGCGATCCTGCAGTCGCGCCTGTCGCGGCTCGACCCGGTGACCCGCCGCGTGCTGCGGGCCGGCGCCATCTTCGGCGCGACCTTCTGGCGGCGCGGCGTGGCCGAGCTCGGCGGCCTCGATCCGGACGGCACCGAGATCGATCAGTGTCTGGCCAGCGCGGTCGAGCAGGAGCTGGTCGAGCGCACCGCGGAGACCCGGTTTCCCGGCGAGGCTCAGTACGGCTTCCGCCACGATCTCATGCGCGACGCCGCCTACGGCATGTTGACCGAGGAGAACCGCCGGAGCGGGCATCGCCTCGCCGCGCAGTTCCTCGAGCGGATCGGCGAGACGGACCCGGTCGTCCTCGCCGACCATCACCGCGAGGGGGGCGAGCACGCCCAGGCCGTGCCGTACTACCTGCGCGCGGCCGATCAGGCGTTCGCCGGCAACGACCTCGCGACCGCGCTCCGCCGCGTCGAGCGCGGACTGGCGTGCGGCCCGGTCGGGGAGATGCTGGGCAGCCTGCGCGGCGTCCAGTGCAGCGTCCACTTCTGGAACGATCAGTGGGAGACCGCCTATCCGTTCGGCAGCGAGGCGCTGGAGCTTCTGCCGGTCGGCACCCACCGCTGGTGCAAGGCGATGGGCTCCATGATCACGATCACCACGCTGACCGGCAGGACCGAGCATTTCGGCCAGCTGGTGGCGGCGTTCGCGCCCGTCGATCCGGAGCCCGCGGCCCGCACGGCGTACGTCGAGGCCGGCGCGCTCCTCGCGGTCATGTTCGCGTATCTCGGCCAGCGGACCCAGGCGCGGCTCTTCGCCGAGCGGATCGCACAGGTCGGCGCGCTGCAGAGCTCGGATGACGCCACCGCGATCGCCTGGGTCCACTTCGCCCGCGTCTACTTCTCCCGCCTCCTGGACAGCGACCCCTGGGGCACGCTCGCGATCTCGCGCGAAGGGAGCGACGCCTTCGAAAAGGCCGGCTCGATGCGCAATCACGTCTTCCTCAACAACTTCCTCGGCATCGTCCAGGCCGAGCTGGGCGACCCCGCCGCCGGCGAGGCCACGATGCGGCGGGCGCTGCTGGTGGCGCAGCGGCTCAACGAGGCGCTGGCGCTGAAGCGGACCGAGGTGTGCCTGGCCTTCATCCTCTGCTTCCACGGCCCGCTCGCGAGCTGCGAGGAGGCGATCGCGCTCGCCGACGGCACGGTGGGCACGAAGGGAATCAACTCGATCTACCTCGGCATGGCCCACGACGTCCGCGCGCACGCGCACCTCCGGCTGCACCGGCTCGACCGGGCCGAGGAGGAGGCGCGCCGCGCCGTGACGGTCCTGCGCTCGATCCCGACCTTGCGGCTGAGCGCGTCGGCGACCCTCGTCCGCGTGCTCATCGCGCAGGGCCGCGCCGCCGAGGCGCGATCGATCGCCGACGACGGCCTTGCCGAGGCCGAGGCGATGGGCGGGATCGGCTGCGCCGAGGTCCGCCTGCGCGTCGCCGCCGCCGAGGCCCGCGACGCCGCGGGGGATGCGGAGGGCGCGCGCGCGGCGCTGCGCTCGGCGCTCGAGCAGATCCAGGTCCGGGACTGGCGCGCGCGCTACCTCGCGGACGTGCCCGACAACGCGCGGGCCCGCGAGCTGACCGAGAGCTGGCGGCTCGAGCGTTGAGGCCCTTAGCACTACTGCGTCAAGCAGTAGTGCTGGACGAAATCCGCGCAGCGCAGGCGAGCGGATTTCCCGGCCGCGAGTGCGGCCGTCGGGAGGGCTCTGCCCAACAATGTCCTGGCACTACTGCGTTCTGACGCAGTCGTGCCAGGCGTGTATATACACGCGTGTCAACGACCTCGTCATCGTGGAGGACCGCGGACCTCGTGCCCGGGGCGGCGAGTGCGTTCGAAGCGGCCCTCGGCGCGGTCGGTGCGACTGCGTCCACGGGCCATCTGCCGGCTCGATGAGGCGCTACAATGCGCCCACGCGTGCTCGCAGCGGCGCGCGCATCACGTTCTGGAGAAGACCATGGTCTTTCGTGCCGCCGTCCCCGCGCTCGTCGCCTTCGCGTGCGCGAGCCCCATGCCCCCCGCACCGCCGCGCCCGACCGGCGACCTCGAACATGCGCGGCGAGTCCTGGCCGATGCGATCCTGTTCGACGGGCACAACGACCTGCCCTGGGCCATCCGCACCGACGAGAAGGCGCCGGGCGACGTCGTCGCGTACGACCTGCGCAAGCGCACCTCGGGCCAGACCGATCTCCCCCGGCTCAGGCAGGGCGGCGTGAGCGCGCAGTTCTGGTCGGTGTACATCCCCGGCGAGCTGCCGGCCGGGTTCGCCCGCACGCAGCTGGAACAGATCGACCTCATGCGCCGGGTCATCGCGCGATACCCGGACGCACTGCAGCTGGCCAGCACCGCCCGGGACATCCGCGACGCGAAGAAGGCCGGCCGCATCGGCTCGATGCTCGGCGTCGAAGGCGGGCACGCCATCGAGAACTCGCTCGGCGCGCTGCGGGCCTATTACGACCTGGGCGTGCGCTACATGACGCTCACGCACAACGTGAACACGGACTGGGCGGATTCGGCCGCCGATCTTCCCCCGCGCCATCACGGCCTGACACCGTT
>WNGB01032859.1_pt1 | contig 11872 bp, 8 predicted proteins | sample 5400681 | NCBI WGS metagenome assembly WNGB01 (sample SAMN13153367, study PRJNA577476) | soil metagenome | isolation source: 115 cm soil or saprolite under grassland replicate 2 | place: USA:California | collected 2016-06-15 | reverse complement strand
TGGGGTGCGCGGCGGCGCTGCTTGGGTTCACCCTGATTCCAGGAAGTCTGGCCGGCCGCCGCGTGTGGCCGATCTATGTCGTGATCTTCGCGAGTGGGATCGCGCGGAGCTTCCTCCAGCCGGCCCGTCAGGCGCTCGGCGCCGAGCTGGTCCCGCGGCAGCTCTACCCCAACGCCGTGGCGTGGCGCAGCTCGATCTGGCAGTTCGCCGCCGTCGTCGGACCCGCGCTGGGGGGACTGCTGTACGGGTTTGGAGGGCCGGCGGTGGCTTACGGCGTGGACCTGGCTCTGGTCGCCATTGCGCTGTCGGCCCTCGCGACCCTGAGCCGGCCGACTCTCCACCCCCCGGCCGTCCCGAGCGCCGAATCGAGCGAGGTTTCGATCGCCGAGAGCCTGGGAGTAGGGATCCGCTTCGTTCGAAGCCAGCCGGTACTGCTCGGTGCGCTCACGCTCGACCTGTTCAGCGTGCTCTTCGGAGGCGCAACCGCGCTGTTGCCGATCTTCGCGGCCGACATCCTGCACGTGGGCCCTGAGGGACTCGGCGTGCTGCGAGCCGCGCCCTCGGTCGGAGCGGTGCTGATGTCGCTGGTGTTGGCGCATCGCCCGCCGCTGCGCCGGAGCGGCGCCGTGCTGCTGCTCAATGTCGCGCTCTTCGGCTTGGCCATGATCGGCTTCGGCCTCTCCCGGCACTTTGTGCTGTCGACCGTTCTCCTGGCGGTGGGCGGCGCGGTCGACATGGTGAGCGTGGTTATCCGCTCGACCCTGCTCCAGGTGTCGACGCCGCAGGCGCTGCTCGGCCGAGTATCGTCGGTGAATCAGATCTTCATCGGGTCATCCAACGAGATCGGCGCCTTCGAATCCGGCGTGGCGGCAAGGCTGCTGGGGACCGTCCCCTCAGTAGTGTTCGGCGCGCTGGTGACTCTGCTGGTGGTCGGGATGACGGCCTGGAGGGTGCCGGAGCTCCGGCGCCTGGGAAGGCTGGACGAACTGCGTGAACGGTGAACGGTAAACGGTAAACGGGAGGTTCCGGGTCATCGGAGCCCCCGTTCACCGTTCACCGTTTACGGTTTACGCTCTTTCAATCCTGACCGGACACCTTCACCGGCACGTTACTCTGTCCGGTCCCCCCGTTGCCGAGCGCGCTGGCGTCGGGATTCAGGCCATTTTGGGCCCGGCCCCAGCACCAGGCCAGTTTTTCGGTGGTGACACCGCAGGCGTGGAAATGCCCCGCGTCGATCGCGGCGAAGACGAGGTTGCCGCTGATGGTCTGAGGCCCGGGCGGGGTTGGCACCGGCGTGCTGCTGCCGATGCCGAGCTGGCCAAAGGTGTTGTCGCCCCAGCAGGAGCCTTCGCCGGCGAAGCTGACTCCGCAGGCGAGCGCGTTGCCCGCTGAAAGCGTGGCAAACTGGAGGTTGCCGCTCACCGGGCCAGGCGTCGAATTGAACTGCTGGCCGAAGGGGCTCTCCGCCCCGAGCTGACCAACGTTGTTGAGTCCCCAGCAGTCTGCCACACCGGTCCCGTCGCTGCGGACGGCGCAGGTGAAGCGGAGCCCGCCGCTCACCACGCTGTAACGGCGCGATCCGGCAATCGCGAACGGTTGGACGTCGAACGGCGGGCTGTTCCCGCCGCCCCGGCCTAGCTGTCCTGCGTCGTTGAGCCCCCAGCAGAACACGGTCCCATCCTGCCCGGTGCCTCCGGACAGGACGCCGCAGGCATGTCCCTGTGTCGCGCTCACGGCTCGGAACGGCGCTGCAGTCACTTCGAATGTCGGTCGCGTATTCGGAGTCTGGCTCCCGAAGTTGTTCGCCATGCCCAGCTGGCCCTTGTCGTTGAGCCCCCAGCAGTAGATGAGATCGGTCGTTGCCAAGGCGCAGGTGAACTGCGCGGCTGCGGTCACCGCGACGAAGCTCAAAGTGAGGCCGGTCGCCGTCACGAGGGTGGGCGCGGTCCGCGGAGTAACATCGCCCGACCCGAGCTGGCCGAACGTATTGGTTCCCCAGCAATACACGTTGCCGCTCGTGCTCAACCCGCAGGCGTGGTCCTGGCCTGCGCTGACCGAATCGAACAAGACGCCCGCAGGCAGACTGACCGCCACCGGCGCCAGCCGGTCGGCGGTGGTGCCATCGCCAAGGGCCCCGTTCAGGTTGCGGCCCCAGCAGTAGATCGTGTGCACCGGTGTAACACCGCAGCTGAAGTCCTGCCCCGCGCTCACGCTGCTGAACCGGAGCCGAGCGGCGATCGCCGCCGTCCCGCTCTTCCCCTCCGAGCTGGCGGTGATGGTCGCGTCGCCGGGTGCCAGCGCGCGGACGTTTCCGGTGGCGCTCACGCTGGCTGCCAGCGTGTTGGAGCTTTGCCAAGTGACCGGGCGCCCGGTGAGGACATTGCCCGCGGCGTCCTTCACCGTTGCCGTGAGCTGGAGCGACTCTCCCAGCCCGACGGTGGCCGTCGCCGGCGCGACGGTCACGGTCGCGACCGGCGGCACGATTACCGTCACGGTCGAGGTGGCGCTCTTGCCCTCGGAGGTGCCGGTGATAGTGACGGTGCCGGCTCCCATGCCATGCACGACGCCCAGGGACGTGACGGTTGCGATGGCGGGGTTGGCCGAGCGCCAGGCGAACACCCGGCCCGGCAGCGGTGTGCTGCCGGCATCGAAAGCCGCGCCCGTGAGCGTCACCGTGGCTCCGACATTCACCGTGGCGGACGGCGGCGTCACGGTTACCGACGCGACGACGGTCGTGCTCACGGTGAGCGTCACCGATCCGCTCTTGCCCTCGGACGTGGCCGTGATCTGGGTGGAGCCGGCCGCGACGCCGGTGGCCACGCCAGCCTCGTTCACCGTGGCGACCGCCGTGTTGCCGCTGGCGTAGGTGATCGTGCGGTTGAGCAGCACGGTCCCGTTCTGGCTCTTGGTTGTGGCCGTGAGCGGCGCCGTCTGCCCTACCCCCACCACCGGGTTCGCCGGCTCCAGGGTGACACTGGCAACTGGAACGAGGTCAGGCCCGATCGGCTCGGCGGTGCAGGCGGCAAGGCCAAGCGTGAGGAGCGCGGCAGCAAAGAATCGCATGAGAGAGCTCGCTCGAGGGGGCATCAGCGTAGGGGGCAGGAAGCGCCCGCCTCCGCAATGAGGTCTTCGATCGGGCGCGGCGGCGCCAGCGCAAACCCCTGCGCGTAATCCACGCCGATGGCCCGAAGCGCGTCCAGCGCGGCGGGACTATCCGCGCCCTTGGCGACGATCGGAATGCCCAGCACCCTGCCGGCCTGGGTGGCCGCGCGCGCGACCACGTCCTGCAAAGGGTCGGTGCCGAGGTCGCGGATGACGGCCGCGCTCAGCTTGAGCAGATCGAGCGGCAGCGCCTTGAGGTAGTGCAGCGACGACAGACCGCCGGCGAAGTCGTCCAGCGCCACCCGACAGCCCAGCTCCCGCAGCTCGCGCGTGAAGGAGACGGCCTGCGCCAGGTCGGCCAGCACGGCCTGTTCGCTGATCTCGAAACAGAGCGTCCTGGGGGCCAGGCGGTCGCCCTGCAAGCGCTCCCGGATCAAGCCGATCAGCGCCTCGTCGCGGAGCGACTCGCTGCCCAGGTTGATGCAGCAGGGCGGCAGCGCCCGCTGCCCTGCGGCAGGCCGCCACCCACCCAGCCGTGCAATCGTCTGCCGGACGACCCAGTGGTCGATCACCGACATCAGACTGTAACGCTCGGCGGCCGGCAGGAACGCGGCCGCGGGTAGCAGCCCGGCCTCGGCGTCCTCGAGCCGGAGAAAGATCTCCCAAAAGCCGGGCTCGTCGCCGGCCGGACGGGAGAACGGCAGAATGGGCTGGACGTAAAGTCGGAACTCGCTCTGCTCCAGGGCCCGGGTGATTCGGACCGTCCAATCGGTCCGGGCCCCGTCAGGAGGCGAGATGTCTTCCAGCCGCGCCACGTGAATGCGGTTTCGGCCGGCGTGCTTCGCCCGGTAGCAGGCCGTATCGGCGGCCCGGACTGCGTCCGCCTCGCTGGCGCAGCTCGCGTTGATCTCGACCAGCCCGATGCTCACGCCGAGCGTGAACGTGCTCCCCTCCCAAGTGAACCGGAAGTTCTGTACGGCGAGACGGAGCGCTTCGGCAATGCGCCGTGCCTGGTCCAGCTCGCAATGCTCGAGCAGCACGGCGAACTCGTCCCCTCCCAGACGGGCGAGGGTGTCGCGGGCGCGGAGCTCGCCCCGCAACACGCCGGCGAGCTGGCGGAGAAGCGCGTCGCCGGCCACGTGGCCGCAGGTGTCGTTGACGCTCTTGAAGCGGTCCAGATCGAGGTAGCAGAGGCCATGCGCGGCTTCGGACTCGCGCGCGGTTGCGACCACGCGGGCCAGCCGCCGCTCGAATTCGCGCCGGTTCATCAGGCCAGTTAGGGGGTCGTGGGTGGCCTGGTGCGAAAGCTGCCGCGTCAGCTGCCGCTGTGGCGTCGTGTCGCGAAACACCATAACCACCCCGGTGAGGCGGCCTTCGCGGTCGTGCAGCGGCGCAGCGGACTCGTCGATGGCGAACTCGACACCGTCGCGGCGGACCAGCAGCAAATGGCTGGTGAGCCCCATGGCCCGGTCTTCGTCGAGACAGCGCTCGGCGGAGGTCTCGACCGGCTCCCGGGTGGCCTCGTGGAGCACGGTGAAGACTCGGGTGAGCGGCTCCCCTCGCGCTTCGGCCAGCCCCCAACCGGTGAGATGCTCGGCCACTGGATTGAGGTATTCGACCATGCCTCGCTCATCGGTGGTGATCACCGCGTCCGCGATCGAGGCAAGCGTCACCAGGGCGCGTTCCCGCTCGCGGAACAGCGCGGCCTCGGCTTCCTTGCGCTCGGTGACGTCGGTCTGCATCCCAATCATGCACAGCGGGCGTCCCTCGCCGTCCCGCTCGACCACCCGCCCACGGTCGTGGATCCAACGCCACTCGCCCCGCTTGGTGCGAAGGCGGTACTCGGCCTCGTACCAGGGTGTGGCGCTGTCGAGATGTGCGTTCAAGCGGAGGCGAGCGGCGGGCAGGTCTTCGGCGTGCACCAGGCGCTCGGAAAGATGGGTGTCCCCATCCAGCCCGCCCGGCTCGTAGCCGAGTAAGGCGGTCCACGCCTCGCCCAGATACCGAGCCCCCGTGGCCGCGTGCCATTCCCACAGGCCCGTGTCGGTCGCCAGCAACGCGAGCGTGAGGCGCTCTTCGCTGACGCGAGGCTCGTCATCCGGCGCACGCCGGTGCGGCGGCGCGGAGGGCGACGCATGGGTTCGAGGGATTCGTGTCGTCACGGTTTGGGCCGGGCCCAGAATGGGGTCAAGCCAAATATGTGCCGCGAATCACACGGTTGGCGAGCGCTACCGAATATATGCCGAATGAACGGCGTTAACAGTGAACGGCAAACAGTGAACAGGGGCCCGCGCGGTCACCGGGGGCCCCTGTTCACTGTTCACTTTTCACGGTTTACTGCAATTTACTCCTCCTCCTCGCCCTGCTTCTTGTAGAGCCAGTATTCCGGACCTGCCAGCTCTTCAGGCCATTCCCGGTGATGGACAGTACCACGCCAAGCCTCGGGATCGGGGGCCTCCCACTCCGCCTCGTCCGAGGCCCAGGGGAGATCCCCGTCGCTCTCCCAAGGGAACCGTTCATCTTCGAGCATAGCGACCAACCTCCGTTGGGGCTCCACGCGCCTGCTTAAACGCACACCTCGTGCCGCGCGCCGGCCTATGGCCGGAATGGCCACGCGCCTGCGGGCCGTAAACGCGCCTGCTACCTCAATTATCGGGGGTGAAGGGAGGGTCTTAGGGGCGAAGCTCGAGGATCAGCGCAGGAACTCCTCTCGATAGTATCCGACGGGAATCGTGCCCATCCGCATCAGCCGCTCATGAAACGCGCGGGGGGAGAAAGCGGCGCCCGCCCGCTGGCGGGCCGCATCACGCAGCTCGACGATCTCGCTCTTTCCGAGGTTGTATGTGATCGCCTGGGTAGGCCACTTGGAGTAGCGGTACACTGCCCGGGTTGCGGTCTCGCACAGGGCCTTGGCCACCGGGTCGACCGTCGAGCGTGCGCATGCCCCCGGGTAGAACTGAGCTCGTAGAGGTGCTCCGCCGCAGTGTAGAACCCGTGCGGACGGCCCTCCACCGGCTCGGCCATCAGATCTTCGGCGTAGAGGGCCCAGCCTTCGGTGGCCATGGAGTCTTCCCACATCGCGGAGGAATCCTCCACCGCGCCCGGGGTCAGCCACCGAATATTGGAGATTTCGGCCGCGTGGCTGGTCATGTACTTGTAGTGCCAGTCGTGTCCCGGAAAGCCTTCGTGCGCTGCGGTATCCGCGACCGAGGCCCGATTGTTCACCTTCAGCTGGCCGGGGTCGTTATTGGTCGGCGTCAGATAGAAGCGTCCGACGCCGGTTCGCTTGAAGGGCGGCGCGGGGTAGTACGCCGCGTCGATCGTGCTCCGCAGGACCGGCGGCGTGAAGACCACGTCCAGCCGGTAGTCGGCAGGAACCTCGAACAGCCGCCGCTCCCGCCCATAGGCGACCGCGCGCGCGCCGGCGCTCCGGTACCATTCCAGGAGCTCCTCGTCATTCTTCGGCGATTCCTTCGAGAGATGGTCCATGACGGTTCGGACCGACGCCTGCCGTGCGGCCGGGCTTCCAAAGTCGAGCCGAAGCCTGGCCCCCTTCGCCACCTCCTCCGCGACCGCATAAATCCTGTCCTGATAAAACGCAACCTGCTCGGCACCGTATTCCCAGAGCTCCGCCCCCGTGCGGCCGACGTAGAGACAGTGAGCGAGCCGCCAGTCGTACTCAGCCTCGCCCGCAGCATAGCGGTCGGTCGGGTCGGACGGATCGTAGGTGGCCTGAAGAAAAGCGGCGAACTCGCGGAACGCGGCGGCGGCCGCAGTGCCCGCTCTGGTGAGGCGCTCAAGCGTCTGCGCCGCAAACGGGCGCCGCCCGAGGTATGGGGCTGCCATCTTTGGAAGCGTGGTTCGAAAGTACTGTTCGTTAGCGGCCGAGCCGGCGATCCCGTCGTGGCGTACCAGCCGGCGGTCCGGCAGATTGCCCTCCTGCTTTCCGGCGAGCAGATTGGCGCGCGCCGTCGCGAGATAGAGCGGGATCGCTTCCAGCCGCCGGACGACGAGGGCCCAGTCCGCTTCGCTTCCGAGCTGGCCCTCCGGTCCGGGCTCCATCTGTTGCTGCTGCCAGTCGACGCCGCGAAACGGTTCCGCTATGTACGTGTCGACGGCACGCTCGTGGTCAGCGTGGTCGATACGCTCGCCGGGGCCGAGCCGAGCCGGGTCGATGGCCTGCCGGGCCCGCTCAATCTCCCGGTAGAACGCGACCTCGGACTTGAGGGCATCGGGCCGCCAGTCCCGCAGAGCGCCGTTGGTCCCTGCCAGCTCGGGACTGTACCCGTCGCCGCCGAGGTAGGTGGAGGTGACCGGGTAGAGCTGGAGCGTCCGGACGAAATACCGGTCGCGCAGCGACGTAAAAGTGCTACCGACCGAAGCGGATCCGCCGCCAGCGGCGGGCGTCGCGCTCCGGCAGCCCCCGAGCTGGCGCAGGATTCCGAAGGTGGCAGCGGTACGTGCGGCGCCGGCGAGAAAACGGCGTCGATGCATAGCGGAATATACCCCTTCCGTCCTGAGCCACCGAGCGCTACACTTCGCCTCCGCACGTACGGGACGTAGCGCAGTCCGGTAGCGCACTGCAATGGGGTTGCAGGGGTCGCGGGTTCAAATCCCGCCGTCCCGATTTCGGCGGCCGGTCAACCAACCGGCCGCCGCTGTCTTTCCAGCCCATCGAGCTCACCAGCCGGAAGGCGCGACGCCCCCGGGACTAGAGCGGCGCCTCGGGAAATTGCTGTTGGACGATCGTGGCGGTGGCAACCAGGAGCTGTGCCGCGGTGGCGTACGGCAGGAGTGCCATGAGGCTTCCGTGCGCCAGTCGCAGCTTGCCGGCGAGCAACGCGGTAATCGGCGACAGCCGGCCGGCAAGCAGGTCCTTCCACACAGCAGCCTCCGCCTCTATCACGTACTTGGCCGCGCCGAGGTCTGCTTCGGAAGCCGAACGGGCATCCCGGCAGAGTCCATGATGCAGGTCGAGCCACACTGCGCGCGGCTCGGGAATGCCGAGGGCCGCGTCGGCGCCCATCCGAAGGGCGACAGCGCCCTCCCAATCGGCAGCCGCTTCCCGGTAGGCGGAGCTCGCATTGAGCTCCCGCCCCCATGCCGCGACCCACGAGTCGGTGAAGACGTCAGGATGCATGGCGCGGAACATTAAACGCACCCGCGCCCCGCTCAAGGCTGGCCGGTCACTCGGCGAGGCAGTGGTGCGAGGGGCAGGAGTGTGTCGGCGGAGATCGGGAACAGCGTGTCTGCTGGCACCGGTGCCGGGGCCGTCACGGCCCGTTCGAGCCTGATCTCGATCGGGTGGGCTCGATCCTCGGGCTCGGCAACAACGCGGTCCGGCAACTCCCGGACTCGCCAGCGGCCGGGGAGGAGGAATTCGTCCAGCAGCACGCGGGGTTGGAGGCGCCGAGGGTGTCGCAGGCGGAGCAGGAACTCACCTCGCGAGTTGGTGAAGGCGGCTTCGCCGTCGAAGTCGATCGCGGCGCCCTCCACCGGCTGTCCCGCCTCGTCCAGCACCCGGCCCCGCACGACGTACCGGGCAATGCCACCGCCGCCCAGCCGCTGCGGCTGAACGCCGCCCATCTCGCCCATGTACAGGAACGTGCTTCCCGAGGCGGCGTAGTCCACGGTGCCGTCCGGCTGCACGTAGGTACCGAGGCTGGTCGAATACCGACCCAGCTGGAGCCGAGCCACCAGGCTCACCGCGCTGCGGAACGGATTGAAAGGCTGGAAGGGTTGGTGAACGATGGTGTAGTCCAGCCCGAACTCGCCGATCGGGGTGAGCAAGCTCCCACCGAACTGCACCCGGGGGCGGCCGTCGGCCACCGTGATCTGCTGCACCAATCCCACTCTGGGCGACACCCGCTCCCGCAGATTCAGGATCGGGGTGGTGGTCGACGGTCGCCCCTGGGGCCGGCTCTGCAGGAGGAAGAGCTCGGTATCGAGCCAGGACGCGAGCCGTCGGCCCAGGGCGACAAACGAGCTCAGGTTTCGAACGCTGTCGGTATGCGAGTCGTACAGTCCCCCCGAAAGCCGGAGCTCGCCGGTTCGCCCCCCGAGGAAGACCGAGTTCCCCCACGCCCGGCTGGGAACCGCGACGTCGGCCGAGTCCTGCACAAAATGCTGGCGGCCCACTCCGACCGAGAAATCCGGCGTCACCTGATACGTGACCTCCACATTCTCCCGGTCGACATCGGTCTGGAGCGGGGCCGGTGCTGCAGCTCGCCGGAAACGCCGCGGGTTGTGAACGTAGGACGCCCTGAGACCGAGAGCACCTGAGCGGGCCACCAGGCTGGCAGCCGCATAGGGCCTTCCGGCGCCCATCCCACCCACCACGGCCGTGGTGACATCGGGCGTTGCCTGCCACTCGACGCCGGGCACGACCGTCTGCTGCTGGGCTATGATGGCGCTGGTGGTCAGCCGCAGCACCGGTGACAGGCGGTGCTGCAGGAACAGCGCGCCCATCGGAGCCTGCGCCTTTGCCGCAAAGAACGCCGGCGCCGCCAGCCCTTCCGAGGCGGCACCACCGAAGGCGACCAAACCGGTGCGCCCCTGGGTGCGGGCGTAGCTGGCTCCCTGCACCAGCAGGTTGTAGCCGCTGCCGAAGACGTCGGTGGGGTATCGGATGACCAGCGCGTCGTTGCCGAGCCGCACTGTGTCTTTCCCGATGGCCTTGCGCAGGAAGGCGCCAACTCTCAAGCCGTCGAGATAGCCGAGACCGACCCAGCCGTCGACGCCGTTGCGCCAGAAATTAGCGGCGGCTCCGTAGCCGCCGGTGAGCGACGATCCGCCGCCCTGCACCTCGACGACAGTCTGCCCCCGCGCCTGGGGCGTGTCTGCGATCAGCGCAAACGCGGCCAGGACGCCCGCGAGGAGCGCCCTGGAGCTGCATCGGCGCGATGACTCAGCGCCCGTCGCCGCCGGGCGGTCGCGCGGTCCTGCTCTGGGGAGCATCGGTGCTCCGGGCGCCCTCGGCCGCCTGCTGGCCGGCACGCGCCAGCGTGAGCGTCGTGTCGATTGCAACCTTGGCGAAGCGGAGGGTCACCCGCTCGGGGGGCTGGTCGAGGTCCCAGTCCACCTGGGCCCAGCGCCGGTGATTGGGCAGGAGCGGGAAAGCGCCGGCCGACCGACTCTGGCCCTTGCCGTTGACCAGCGACAGCTCGAGCACCCGGCCAAGGTGCGAGCTCAGGTTCTCCAGCTGGACCCGCGCCGTCTTGGTTGCCGGGTTGAGCTCCATCCGCCGGACCACCACCTCGGTCTTTCGCAGCGGCTGCTTCTGGTTCAGGTAGACCGCGTGGGGAAGGATGATGCGCAGGTTGAGGCCGTTGTCGGTGCGGGCCCCGCTCATCGCAGCGCTGATCACGAACCAGGCGGGGAGGCTGTCGGCGCGGGCCTCGTAGAACACGGTGTAGGTGGAACGCGGCGCGATGCGAAAGCTGGTGCTCGACAGCTTGATCCGGACCCGGGCAGTGTCGAGTGCGCTGGCGACGACCTCCCCGCGAGGACGGTGGGGGGGAATAGCGTGGCGGCGCCGAGGGCGACGATGAGCCTAGCCTGGCAGAGGTGGCCTCCGAGCCGGTGCTGCGCCGAGCGTCCCATAGATCCTCATTGGGTGATCGCCACCAGGTTGAGCGTGCCGGCATAAATGCCTGCTGGCAGCGCGGGCGATCCGTTCAAGTCGATCCGCATCTGAGCTGCCCTACTGCGTCACTGCCTGGATGTTCAGGGTCCCGCTATAGGTGCCCGGGGGCAACGCCCCTGCGCCGGTCAGGTCGATCTGCAGGTTCAGGTTGTCGGTCCGGGTCTGGGTCTTATTGGTGCCGGTGATGGTCATCTGGAACAGCCGAAGACTTCCGCCGGCGGTTCCGATTCCTCCCAGCGCGTTCTGGGTGAAGCCGGTAAACATGGCCGGGTAGGAAGTCGGCGCGGGGGCGCCGGGCGTCACCCTGCCCTTCATGCGGCTCGAGGGGATGTTGGTCCCTGCGCCGTTGGTGAGCGCCTGACTCGGGGCGCTGAACCAGCCGATCACGTTCACGCTTCCGGTCTGCCCGGGATTCAGATCCCACTGCGTCTGTATCACCACTGCGGTGGGAAAGTCGTTCGTGGTGTTGTCCGTGAGGCTCGCAAGGGTCTGCGTTGCCCCGGAGACTACCCCCATGGTGAGCCTGCCGGTCTTGGTTGCGGCCAGCGCGACGACCCGGGCCGTCGAGACCGTCCCCGCCTGGGCAGCCGCCTGCTCCTCCGGCACCGCCACCAGGGCGGCGAGGAGCAACAGACGGAGCCAGGGACGGCGGAGCGTCATGGGCGGCGCGGCGAGCGTCGCCTACTGCACGATGGCCTGCAGGTTCAGCGTGCCGGTGTACGTGCCGGGCAGCAGGTTCGGCTGACCGGTGAGGTCGATCTGCAGGTCGAGGTTGTCGGTCCGGTTCCCCGCGAGCGTGGCGGTGCTCTGGGTGAACAGCGTGAGGCTTCCGCCCGCGGTCCCGACCGTGCCGACACCGTTCTGGGTGAAAGCGGTGAAGCTGGTGGGCGTACCCGTAGTGACGCGACCCTTCACCAGTGAGGACGTGATGTAGTTGGTGCCACTGGCCAGGGCCTGGGCCGGGGTGCCGAACGAGCCGACCAGCACCACGTTGCTGCCCGCGTTCAGATCCCAGGTGGTGGTAACGTTGACCGGGGAGGCAAAGTTGTTGGTCGTGTTGTCGGTCAGGCTGGCCAGGTTCTGGGTGCCGCCCGAGTTGATCAGCAGGCTGAGCACCGAGCTCTT
>WNGB01011898.1_pt1 | contig 11872 bp, 12 predicted proteins | sample 5400681 | NCBI WGS metagenome assembly WNGB01 (sample SAMN13153367, study PRJNA577476) | soil metagenome | isolation source: 115 cm soil or saprolite under grassland replicate 2 | place: USA:California | collected 2016-06-15 | reverse complement strand
GGCCGCCGCCTCGTGGAAGAGGCGGCGGCCCGCGGCCTGGACGTCCGCCTGCTCGGCGGCATCGCCATCTGGGCCCGCTCCTCCAACGGGGCGCGGGCGGCGTTCGGGCGCGAGTACCCGGACATCGACTTGGCGGCGCACAAGAACCAGTCGCGCCCACTCCGCCAGCTCCTCGAAGGGCTCGGCTACGAGCCGGAACGCACCTTCAACGCGACGCACGGCGCCCGGCGACTCCTCTACCACGCGCCCGACAAGAGCTACCACGTCGACGTCTTCCTCGACGAGCTCGACATGTCCCACAATCTCGAGCTCGGCGAGCGCCTTGCCACGGATGAGCTGACGTTGCCCGCGGCCGAGCTGCTGCTCACCAAGCTCCAAGTGGCTGAGCTGAACCGCAAGGACGCCGCCGACGCGATCATGCTCCTCCTCGAGCACGAGCTCGCCGAGGAGGACGGGCCGGGCAACGTGAACGCCGCGCGGATCGCCACGCTCTGCGCGGCCGACTGGGGCCTCTACACGACCGCGACCGACAACCTCGCCAAGATCCGCGCACTCCTTCCCGAGCTCCTGTCCGAGGCCCAGGTCCGGGAGCGGGTCGCCTCCCGGATCGACGAGCTCGTCCAACGGCTCGAAGCGGCACCGAAGACACGCGGCTGGAAGCTGCGAGCGAAGATCGGGCGACGCAAGCGCTGGTACGAGATCCCGGAGGAGATAACCCGGTGAGCCTCACGCTCTACTACGCCTCCGACATCCATGGATCCGACCTGCTCTGGCGCAAGTTCGTCAACGCCGGGCGCTTCTACGACGCGAACGTCCTCGTCATGGGCGGCGACATCACGGGCAAGGCGGTCGCCCCGATCGTGCGTGAGAACGGCGGCTTCCGCGCGAGCGAAATCGCCGGCGAACGCGTCTTCGGCGAGGACGACCTGCCGGCCGTCGAGAAGCGGATCCGCGACCTCGGCTTCTATCCCCTCATCACGACGCAGGAAGAGCTCGAGGCCGCCCGCGGAGACGAGGGCGCCGTCGCCACTTTCTTCTACGACGCGATGGCCGCGAGCCTCGAGCGCTGGCTCGACCTCGCCGAGGAGCGAACCGCGGGCACCGGCATCCACCTCTACGTCATGCTCGGCAACGACGACGAGCCACGCCTGCGCGAGGTGCTCGCCTCCTCCCGGTTCGGCGTCGATCCGGAAGAGGTGACCGTCGATCTCGGCGACGGCTGGCAGATGATCTCCTGCGGGCACGCGAACCCGACGCCGTGGGATTCGCCTCGCGAGCTGCCGGAGGACGAGCTCGAGGCGCACCTGGAGCAGCTCATCGCCGGGGCCGACGAAATCGGCCGCACGGTGTTCAACCTCCACGTGCCGCCGATCCGAACGGCGATCGACCGCGCGCCCGCGCTCGACGAGACCTTGAAACCGATCGTGCGCGGCGGCACCGTGACGATGACCGCGGCGGGCTCGCAGGCGGTGCGCAACGTGATCGAGCGCCACCAGCCGCCGCTCGGGCTCCACGGGCACATCCACGAGTCGCGCGGCGCGGTCAGGGTCGGGAAGACCGTTTGCATCAACCCGGGGAGCGAGTACGCCGAGGGCGTCCTCCACGGCGCGCTCGTCGTCCTCGACCGAAAGAAGGGACTTCGCAACTACCAACTGGTCGCTGGCTAAGCAAGGAGACGACGATGGATGAGAGAAGCTTCGAGCGGCGCTTGATCGAGCAGCGGCGGATGATGCGGGCCTCGCCGGAGGACCTCCTCGAGCGCGTCGAGCGGTCGCCGTACGGACCGAAGTCGAAGGCGATCCTCCGCGAGATGGTGGCGCACGAGTCGACGGGCCAGGTCGGCTTCGCCCTCTTCGACTGTCCCCCCGCGATCGTGCGCAGCGAGGGTGCGCGCGTGTGGGACGCCGACGGCAAGGAGTACGTCGACCTGCTCGCGGGCTTCTCGGTCTCGAACCTGGGACATGGGCATCCGCGCGTCCTCGAGGCGGTACGCCAGCAGTCGGAGCGGCTCATCCATTACTTCGACTTGCCCAACGAGCCGCGGGAGAGGCTGGCGGCGCGGCTGGCGGACTTGGCGCCGGGGGACGGGGCGAGGCGCGTCGCCTTCGGCGTCACGGGCGCGGACGCGATCGAGCTCGCCGTCAAGGCAGCACGGTGGTACACGGGCGCACCGACGATCCTCTCCGCCTACGGCGGGTACCACGGGACGACGGGCGGCACGATGGCAACAACGGCCAAGGGCGGAATGTGGGGCTTCTTCTACCCAGTCGGCCCGCACGACGCCGGGCACGCGAAGATTCCCTACTCGTACCCGTACCGCTGTCCCGTCGGGGCCGAGCCGCAGAACTGCGCCGAGGCCTGCCTGGACTTCGTGCGCCGGCTGCTTCGCGGCAAGGAGACGCCGTTCGGCGACGGGCGCGCGGTGTCCAACGTGGCGGCGGTACTTGTCGAGCCGATGCAGGCGAGCGCGGGCTACATCGTCCCCGGCGACGGCTACCTGAGCGGCCTGCGCGAGCTCTGCGACGAGTTCGGCTTCCTGCTGATCGACGACGAGATCCAGGCCGGCCTGGGCCGCACCGGACGTATGTGGGGCTGCGACTGGGACGGCGTCGTCCCCGATCTGGTGGCGATCTCGAAGGGACTCGCGAGCGGATTCCCCATCTCGGCCGTCGTCGCTGCCGACGAGGTCCTGTCCTCCTGGGGTCCGGGCGCGCACGTCGCCACCTTCGCGGCGACGCCGGTGGCCGCCGCGGCGGCGAACGCAACGCTCGACGTTTACGACCAGGAGGGCGTCGTCGCGCAGGCAGCGGAGACGGGCGCTTACTTCTCGGAGCGGCTCCAGGAGTTGCAGGAGAAGCACCCGATCCTCGGCTGGGTCGACGCGCGCGGCCTCTTCATCGGGCTCGAGTTCGTGCGCGACCGACAGACGAAGGAGCCGGCCGCCGAGGAGGCCGCCTGGATCCTCGACCACTGCGTGCGCGAGGGCCTCCTCTTCGAGAAGGGCGGCTACCTCTACAACCGCTTCCAGCTGATCCCGCCCCTGACCATCGAGCGAGAGTTGATCGACCGCGCCGTAGAGATCCTCGATGCCGGAATGGCGGAAGCGGAGCAGCGCGCCGGTATCACGCGTCCCGTAGCATCGGTCCATGGAGCCGGTTGATCTCGGTCACGCGCGGGCTCGACTCGAGACGCTGGCGCGACGCGCTCGCGATCTGCTCGGCGGGAGCGCCATCTTTTCGGCGGCCGGCGGCGCGGCCGCCGCGGCCCGCCATCCTCAGCTGGCCTTCTCCTTTGCCTTCGGGGCAGCTTTGGCCGGTGCGTTCTGGTATCTCGCGCGGAGCGAGCGGGCTCATCTTCTCACTCGGTTAGTCGCGCAAGGCGACGCGTCGCTTGTCGGCGAAGCGGAGGTCTTCGCGCGCAAGCTCGCCGCGCCGCCTATGCGGCTGCGTTTGGCCCGCGGGCTCGAGCGCGCCGCCGAGGCAGGCCGCCCCGGCGTGCACGAGTACACGTGGGCGCGCCCAGAGCGAGTCTTCGACATCCGCGAGGAGCTCTTGCATCTGGCGGCAGGGTTCCGTGACCTGGCGGTCGCGGTCACGCCCGCGAGCGCGGCGCTCTGCCGGCGAATGCTCTGCGAAGCCGCCGCGTCGCCGCTCTACAACCCGAAGATCCCGGAGACGGAGCTTGCGCGGCTGCTCCGCGTCATCGGTGACGGTTTAGAGGGGTACCGCGTCCGCGACTTCGGCGAAGCGGCATAAGGCGTTCACGACCTTCATCCGCTCGACCGTCCAGCATTCCGTGTCCTGGAGGCGGCACGATCCAGACTCCCGGCCGGACGGCCGGCGCTGTCGCTCCGTTAGAGCGACGGTCGGGGCTTGCTCCCTAAGCGAGCTTCTCGACTCGGACGGCTCCCTCCTCCTCGACGACGAGCACGCCGCCGCCCTTCGAGATCGGCTCGACCATCTCGCCTGCGAGACCGAGAACGGCGGCCTCGTTCGTCGGGCTGTGGCCGACGACGAGCGCGCGACCGCCGTCGGGGAGAGACTCGAGGACGCGACGCAGCGCGGCCGCAAGCGCCGCGGAGTCTTCCTCGACGAGCTCGGGATCGGCCTCGCGGAGCGCCTGAAGCGTGCCGCTCCCGGCCTTCTCATAAGCCGCACGCCAGCGCTGCTCGGCGGCGGATCGCAGTCCCGGCTCGACCACGACTCCCCTCGGCACCTTCTCTCCGAGGCCGGCGAGGAAGCAGGCGAGCGTCTGAGTCGCCCGCTGCGCGCCGCTGGAGACTAGAACGTCGTAGCCGCCCGTCAGGTGAGATCCGATCTCGACCGCCGTGCTCACGCCCTCGGGCGTGAGCACGTCCCCGTCCGCGTCCGTATGCCGTCTCATCTCCACGTATTTCGCCATCGCTCCTCCTTCGCCTCGGGCTGGGCTAGAGGCATTGTGCTTTCATGACGGTGTGACGAGCGGAACTCTCGCCGCCGTCGTCGACGACCACCTGCGCGGGCATGGATCGCTCGCCCTCACCCTCCCGGACGGGACCGTGCTGGGGGCGAAGGACGCGCGCGCTCGCCTCGTCGTGCGCTCGCCGGACGCCCTCCGCAGAATCGTCACCGCTCCGGGCGAGCTCGGCTTTGCGCGCGCGTACGTCGCCGGCGAGATCGACCTCGAGGGCGACATCTACTCGGCGCTTCCAGCCTTGCTGGAGCTGCCTTCTGTACGGCACCTGGCGGGACTGTGGCTCACGGCCGCGCGCATGGTCGGCCCGCACGGGCTCCGGCCCCTTCCGACGCCGCCCGAAGAGGCCCAGCTCCGCGGGCGGCGGCACACGCGTCGCCGGGACGCGGCTGCCATCTCGCATCACTACGACGTCTCGAACGCCTTCTACCGGCTCGTCCTCGGGCCATCGCTGACGTACTCCTGTGCCGTCTACGAGCACACCGACGCCACCCTCGAGGAGGCCCAGGCGGCCAAGCACGAGCTCGTCTGCGAAAAGCTCGGCCTTCAAGAGGGCATGCGCCTGCTGGACGTCGGCTGCGGCTGGGGCAGCCTGCTCCTCCACGCCGCGGAACGCCACGGCGTCGACGGCGTCGGAGTCACCATCTCGGCGCGCCAGGCCGAACTCGCGCGCGAACGCGTCGCCGAGGCCGGGCTCGCCGACCTGATCGACATCCGGCTTGCCGACTATCGCGACGTCCGCGACGGCCCCTTCGACGCCATCAGTTCGATCGGCATGTTCGAGCACGTCGGGCTCTCGCGGCTGGGCGTCTACTTCGCGCGCCTACGGGAGCTCTTGCGTCCCGAAGGCCGGCTCCTGAATCACGGGATCGCCAGACTGCCCGGGCGCCGCTCCCCGATCGGCGGGCGGACGTTCGTTGGCCGCTACGTCTTTCCCGACGGCGAGCTGCACGAGGTCGGCGCGGTCGTCTCCGCCATTCAGAGAGCCGGCTTCGAGGTTCGCCACACGGAGAACCTCCGCGAGCACTACGCACTCACGCTGCGCGCCTGGGTTCGAAACCTGGAGGCCAATTGGGACGCGGCCGTCGCCGAGGTCGGCGCGCCGCGCGCTCGCATCTGGCGCCTCTACATGGCGGGCTCGGCTCTCGGCTTCGAGGCCGGCCGCCTGCAGGTGCACCAGGCGCTCGCCGTGCGTCCGGACGGCGGCGGGAGCGGGATGCCGCTCACGCCCGGCAGCTGGCACTAGCACGAAACCTATGCTTGCGATGTGAGCGAACCGGACACGGGCGTGGCGCGCGAAGGCGAGCTGCAGGCGCTCCGCCGCGCCGCGCACGCGCTGGTGGACGGCGTCGCCGACCACCTCGCCGCGTTGCCGTCGCGCCCGGTCTGGCAGCCGCTCCCCGACGCCCTGCGCGAGCAGCTTCTCGACCTGCCCCTGCCCGAGCGCGCGGCCACGCTCGACGACTTGGTCGCGACCGCGTTGAGCGACGTCCTGCCCCATGCCATGGGCAACGGCCACCCGGCCTTCTTCGGCTGGGTCAACCCACCGCCCTCGCCCGCCGGCGTCGTCGCTTCACTGGCGGCGGCCGCGATGAACCCGAGCGTCGTCGCGGGCGACCACGCCGACGTCCACCTCGAGCGCGCGGTGGTGCGCTGGCTGGCTGAGCTCGTCGGCTTTCCGCACGCGCCGGGCGCCGGCCTGCTCACGAGCGGCGCGTCGGCCGCGACGATCGTCTGCTTCGCGGGCGCTCGCGGTCGAGCGCTGGCGGCGGTCGGCCACGACGTGCGTCGCGACGGCCTCGCCGGCGGCCCGAAGCTCGTCGCCTACGTGCCGGCCGAGGCCCACAGCTGCGTGCGGCGCGCGCTGGAGCTGCTCGGCCTCGGCAGCGGGGCGATGCGCGAGGTGCCGCTCGACGGGGGCCGGCTCGACGCGGCCGCGCTGCGTGCCTCGATCGCCGCGGATCGCGCGAGCGGCGCCGTGCCGGCGCTGCTCGTCGGCTCGGCCGGCACGGTCAACGCCGGCGCGATCGATCCGCTCGAGGCGCTCGCCGACGTCGCGAGCGCGGAGGGCCTCTGGTTCCACGTCGACGGCGCCTACGGCGCGTTCGGCGTGCTCGACCCAGCGATCTCAGCCCGTTACCGCGGCATGGAACATGGCGACTCGCTGGTTCTCGACCCGCACAAGTGGCTCGGGGTACCCGTCGACTCCGGCTGCGCGCTCGTACGGCGCGGCGACGACCTGCGCGACGCGTTCAGCCTCATCCCGCCGTACCTGCGGCAGGGCGCCGACACGGCGGTCGGTACGTTCGCCGAGTACGGGCTCGAGCAGACGAGACCGTTCCGCGCCCTCAAGACGTGGGCGACAATCGCCGCGCGCGGACGTGCCGGCATCGCCGCCCAGGTGGCGCGCGCGAACGCACTCGCCCGCGAGCTGGCGACGCTGGTCGAGCGCGAACCCGAGCTGGAACTGGCCACCGCGCCCGAGACCTCCATCGTCGCCTTCCGCGCGCGCCCGGCGGGCTGTCCGCCCGCTCGGCTCGACGACGTCAACCACGCACTGCCGGAGGCGGTTCAGGCGCGGGGGCGCGCCTTCGTCACCGGTACCGTCTTCGGCGGCCGCGAGACGCTGCGCGCCTGCATCCTCCACCCGGGCACCGACTCGGAGCACCTCGAGACCCTCGTCGCGGAGGTAGTCGCGACGGCCCGCACGCTGGACGCCGCCGGGTAGCGATCCGCACAGTCCGTCGGAACCGAAACGAACTTGCGGCCGCGAGCACTACCCGCCGCGAGCGGCAGCGCCCTCGTACTCGTCGTGGCGGAGGGCCCGAAACTCGTCGACCCGCCCCTTCGGCGTCCGGTCGAGCAGCTGGTAGTAGTAGGGCACCACGAAGTCCCGGTCGGGCGCGAGGCGCGAATAGGTGTGGTAGACGACCCCGTCCTCGAGGGCGAAGGCCATCCAGCCCGGTCCCTCCGCGAGGCCCGACTGCAGGTCGGTGCCGACGGACTCCGCCCACTCCTGAAGCCAATCGGGCGGCGCCTTGATCATCTGCTGGATCTCCTCGATGCCGGCCATCTGCTCCTCGGTGAGAGCAAAGCCGAAGTCGAATGGGAAGTCGCTCCCATGCGACGACACCCAGGGGAACTTCCAGCCCATGCGCTGCTTGTAGGCGCGGATTTTCTCGAACGGGGCGCGCGAGATGCAGAGCAGGGTGACGTCGCGGTGGTTCAGGTGGACGACGCCCCCGTCCAGGTGGTCGGCCAGATTCGAGCAACCCGGACAGGCCGCCTCGTACTCCGGTCCGAACATGATGTTGTAGGCGAGCAACTGGGAGCGCCCGTCGAAGAGCTCCGCCAGCGTCTTCTCGCCGTCGTCGGTCTCGAACGTGTACTCCTGCCCGACCGACACCCAGGGCAGCTCCTGCCGCTGGTGGGCCAGCTCCTCGCTGCGCTCCGCGTGCTCGTTCTCACGCTCGAGCAGCTCGTTGCGGGCGGCGAGCCACTCCTCGCGCGTTCCGACCTTGTGCTGAGTCATTGCCTTTCCTCCTTCTCCGTCGCAAGCTCGTCGTATCCGTCGTGGCAGGCGGTGCCGAGCGGCGTCATGAGTAGCTCAGCTGCTCGTCCCAGTCGCTCGGGCGCCCCTCGGGGGTGAAGTCGAACAGGTTCCAGACCGGCTCGAGGGTGCCGACGTGGCGGGGATCCTGTCCGGGGTCGGTTGGCGCGTAGAAGAGCTCCGAACCCCAGAAGTGGCGGATCGTTTCGCCATCGCGATGGAACACGTTCAGCATCGGCCTCTGGGCTCCCCTCGCGGTCTCGGCGAGGTAGTCGCGGTTGTAGGCGTTGCCGGCCGAGGACAAGAGCCGCAGCCCTCGCCAGCCGCGCTCCTCCGCGAAGGTGACGACGCGAGGCAGCGGCGACTTCGCGACGACCGCGAGGTTGACATGCTGGCTGGCGTGCTCGGCAGCGCCGGCGAGCTGGTCGAGGAGCGCTACGCACGAGGGGCAGGGGCCCTCCTCGAGCGGGAGCAGCGCCGTTTGGCCGCTCGGTGGCCCCGGCCGCTTGTCGCCCGGATCGCGCGGGAACATGAAGCTGTAGATCACCAGCGAGTCCTTGCCGGGCGCGAACAACTCCGAGAGCTTCACGTCGGTCGGGCCGCCGTCCGCTCCCACACCCTGGAAGACGTAGTCCTCGGGAACGACTCCGCCGGGCGGCAGGTCGCGCCTCGCGGCGGCCACCGCCTCCATCGCGCGTCGGAGTTCGATCTCCTGGGCGAGCAGCCGATCGCGCGCCGCCCGGTACTCCGCTGACTCCCCTGGAAACGTGACGCTCACGGGTGTCCTCCTCTCATTTGCGGAGCTAGTAGCGGTCGATTTCGATGAGACGCTCGTCGCTGATGCCGAAGTGGTGGGCCACCTCGTGCAGGACGACCCGTCGGATCTCGCGGCGCAGGCGGGTGGGATCAGCACCCCAGAGACGCTCGAGCGGACGCCGGTAGATCGTGATCTTGTCGGGAGCCATCCCGGCATAGCCACTACCGCGCCTGGTCAAAGGTAGGCCTTGATAGAGCCCCAACAGGGGCCTGCCGAGCGGCGCCTCCTCCTCGACCACGATCGCGACGTTCGACATGAACTCGCGCAGGTCTGCAGGGAGCGAGTCGAGAGCGTCCTCGACCGCCTGCTCGAAATCGATCTCTCCACTGGATCCGTCCATAGCGCGGGGTCGCTATCCACGAAGGCGGATGGCGTTCAGATCCTCTCCGGCGCTCATTCGCCGATCGCCTTCAGGACGACGCGCTTGCGCCGCCGGCCGTCGAACTCGGCGTAGAAGACCTGCTCCCAAGGACCGAGGTCGAGCTTTCCGTTGGTGATCGGGAGGACGACCTGGTGCGACATGAGCTGGCGTTTCAGGTGCGCGTCGGCGTTGTCTTCGCCGTTGTTGTGCCGGTATTGCTCTGTGGGCTCGTGCGGGGCGAGGCGCTCGAGCCAGTCGTCGATATCCTCGATGAGCCCGGACTCGGCGTCGTTCACGTACACCGCGGCCGTGATGTGCATCGGATTTACGAGGCAGAGCCCGTGCTGGATGCCGGAGCCGCGGACGAACGCCTCCACCTGGTCGGTGATGTTGAGGTAGTCGCGCCGGTGCGGCGTCTCGAAGGTGAGGTAGTCGGTGGCGTGCTGCATCTCGGTTCAGTCCGGTTGGTGCAGGCCGAAGGCCACGCCCTGATCGTCGCGGCAGGACGCGAAGCGGCCGCCGGTCTCGGCCGGTCCCGGCTCGTCTGCCGCACCACCCAGCTCCTTGACACGCCTCACCGCGTCCTCGATATCCAGGACGCTGAAGTAGAGCACGATGTTCGACGCGTCGTCGCCGTCGTGCAGGCCACCTCGGACGCCCGGGGTCTCGAGCCAGGCGTTCTCTCCCACAGTCGGAGTGAACGACCAACCCAAGAGCTCACCGAAGAAAGCCTTTGCGCGAGCGGCGTCCGGGACACCGATTTCGAAGTGCGAGGGCTCACCGGCCATCGTCACCATCCTTGCGGACCACGAGAGAGGGCCGCCGAAGCGGCCCTCTTCGTTTCCTCGGCAGAGGAGCTTTCTGCCGGGCGCCGCTCTTCCGGCCGCCACCCGGCGGTTCCGTTCGGTTAGCGGACGCGCATACCGAGATCGGGATCCCAGTGCAGTACGTCGTCGTAGCGCTGCAACGGCGCTTCGGGAAGCTCACCGACGCTGACCCCCTCGTCCCAGGAGCGCGGGCAAATGGCGATGAAACGGGCGTAGCCGCCGAGGCCCCCTCCGAACTTGGGGTAGCCGATCTCGATCAAGCACCCTGTGGGCCGCACCTTGTCGAGATTCGCCACGCCTTCGGCCTGCGCGAAACCGTTGTGCATCAGCCAGCTCTCGCCCTCGAGCGTGGGCGTCGAGTCGGTATCGAGCGGCTCGTGCCCGTGGAAGAGGATGTGCCGCTCCAAGTGGAGGAACTGGAGCGCGTCGAGCGAGACGCCCGGAAACTTCGTCAGGAGCGCCAGACCGGGGTCGGGCCAGCGCTTCGACCAGTCAGAGCGCACCATGACGACGCTCCCTGCCGGAATGCGGCCGTGGTGCCTCTCGAAGCGACGGATGTCGGAGACCTGCAGGTGGTAGTTGAAGTCGCGTTCGACCTGCTTGACGATCGAGATCACCACCAGCGGGCGAACGGCGAAAGTGGGTGGCAGTTCGTCGATCGCGGCGTACTCCGGCGCCCAGTGCGCCGGTGGGTCGAGCTGCGTACCGAGCTGATCGGTCTGGAGCATGTACGCGGTCGCCTCGAAGCCGTTCGCCGCGTAGGTGTAGGGGACGCCCGTCACCGGATCCTTCGCGGGCGCGAAGGTGGACGGGCCGAAGCCGGCCCAGACGGGAATCGTCGGCGTGATCGTATGTGTGAGATCGATGTACTTCGCCTCCCGAAGCGTACGGTCGTAGACCCGCCATAGGGAATGCGAGTGCCCGGCCGAGGCCGTGGCTGCGCTCGCCATCGCCGCGGCAAGGGCGAGAAGCGCCACCAGGCCAAGGCGGCAGATGCGGTGCCTGAGATAGGTCATGCCCTCCCTCCCGTGGTTGCGGTGTCCGTGCGGCAGGCGACAAAGCCGAGCTTGTACGAGCGCAGGCAGCCACTCTTAGGGACGAGGCGACCTGCTGACGTCACCGTGGCCGGCACGGTCACGGCATTCTTGTCTAGGGCCGGCAAAACGGCCAGCCGCCGGTTCCCTAGCACGCACCCAGCCCCCTCCACGAGACGAGGTGGCGGGGTCGTTCTCTCGACCGTTCTACCGAAAGCGCAGCCCTACAAGTTCCTTTCGGGACGCGCTCCGGAGCCGCGCTGAACTCTCTCACGTGCCGTGATCATCGCCCTTGAGCGCCTGCTCATCAGCTACCTCGGCGAAGCGGCAAAGCGCATTGACGAGCTTCATCTGCTCGACCGTGCGGCACTCGGTGTCGAGAAGCCGCGGGCTCGCCACGACGTAGGCCACGCAGCGCGCCCGCGAGCCGGCCACGTTCCAAGATGGCCCGTCGAGTCAACGTCGACATGTAGCGGAGCTAGTAGCCGTCGATCTCGAGGAGACGCTCGTCGCTGATATGGAAGTGGTGGCAGCATGAGCTGGAGCTTCTGACTTCTGGCGCCGCCTCGACCGCATGCTCGAAGTCGCCGAAGAGGAGGAGCATGGAAGAGTGGCTGCACGCACGATGAGAGAGGGCCGCCGGAGCGGCCCTCTCTTTCCTCGGCAGAGGAGCTTTTAGGCTGGGACTGGCACCGCTTCGCCGGGGACCTGCTCGAGATCCTTGCCGCGGAGCACAACGAGCGTCGCCACGAGGGAGGCGACCGCGAGGCCGACTCCGACCCAGAAGGCGATCTGGAAGCCGCTCGTAAGCGCGGTGGCCTGATCGGTTCC
>WNGB01030462.1_pt1 | contig 11873 bp, 12 predicted proteins | sample 5400681 | NCBI WGS metagenome assembly WNGB01 (sample SAMN13153367, study PRJNA577476) | soil metagenome | isolation source: 115 cm soil or saprolite under grassland replicate 2 | place: USA:California | collected 2016-06-15 | reverse complement strand
TGAAGATCGCGTCGGCGATGCGGCCGCCGAACGGCAGCGGGCGCGTGATGCCCGCCACGACGACGATGGTGTCGATCAGCCCCTGCGGTGAGAGCTGCGGCTGATACGAAGAGGTAATGCCCTTGCTGCGCAGCGGCGCGCTCGGAATCAGCGTCGTGCTGTTGGTGAAGGAGCAGTTCCGTGCCAGCGCCAAATCGCACGCATAGCCCTTCACGGAGATGAAGCGCGGCAGCGGCTGGAGCCCTTGCAAGCCCAGCGAGAAATGACGCGTGACATCGCTGAGGTTACCCGCAGAGACGTCCACGGTGTCGAACTTCATGAGCACGCCGTTCGTGTCCACCTCGAAGCCGATCCACCATATCGCGCTGGGGTCCTGGGCGCGCACGTGCACGGTATCGTCTACTTCCACGCGGGACGCGACCCGGTGGGCGACGATCGGCGGCGTGTTGTCGGTCGCGACCGACTGAATCGTCACGGTGACGACGCTGCTGAAGCCGCGCCGCCCCGCCGAATCCTCGGCGAATCCCACGATGTTGAAGGTTCCGCTCGATGGCACGACGACCAGCGTATCCTGATACTCGACCGAGTCCGCCAACGGCGGCGCGAACACCATGGAGTCGTTGGGCGGCGTCGTGGGATTGGTCACGCTCGTGGCGGGCGACACCAGGAAGCCGATCTTCGCGATGCCGCCGGTCTGCACGGCGATGACGTCGACGGGAATGCCTTTGCCGGTGGACGCGAGCGCTCCGGGCGACGGCAGCACCAGCCGCACCCGCAGCGCCTGCACGTTCGACAGAAAGATGAAGATCGTGTCTTCCGCGAAGTTCCCGGCGCCGTCGGTCGCGCGGCCGATGATCATGATGTTGCCGCCCGCACCCGAGCCCGCCCCGAAGGTGAGCGTATGGGAGACGGCGTAGGTCTTCACGGTCGACGTGAATGTCGTATCGAGCGTGGCGATGAGGCCGCCGCTGAACGTCAGATCGATGTTCTTGAGCCCGAGATTGTCGAGGGCCGAGACGCTGAAGCGCAGCCCGCCGCTGATGTCCTGCGTGTCACCGGCGGTGTTCGTGAGCGAGATGACCGGCGCCGTCCGGTCGGGCTGAACGCCGTTCAGGTTGCGCGACGTCTCGCACGCCCACACGGCGAGCGCGAGTGCGCTGATGCCCCAGAATGCGGTACTGCGCGTGACCAGCCGCATAGCAACCTCTCCCAGCCTGTGGGCCCGCGTCGCCCGGGCTTACTGCCCGGTGGGCGCGACCAGATCGTCGATGATGTGGGGCGTGATCAGAATGAGCAGATCGCGCCGATTCTCCTGTTGTGACGTAAAGCCGAACAGCTTGCCCAGGATCGGCAGATCTACAAGGAAGGGGATTCCCGACTTGGTGACTAGGACTTCCGTCACAGTCAGGCCGCCAATTACGGCCGTTTCCCCGTCACTGACCAGGATTTGGTTGTCCGCCTGCTGCGTCTGGAACGTGAATCCGATGTCCACGGCGGCGGGCCGGATGTTGGAGCGTTCGGCGTGCACTTCCATCAGGATCTGGCGATTCGCCGTCACGTGCGGTGTGACGCGCAGGTTGATACCGGTCTGCTGGAACTGCACCGTCGCGCGCGGGACGTTCGTGCCGCCGGCCGCGCCTCCCACGGCGCTCACATCGATCACGCGGATTGGGACACGGTCGCCGACGAGGATTTCCGCCTGGCGGTTGTCGAGCGTCGTGATCGTCGGCTCAGCCTGAATATCCGCGAGCTCGACCCGCTGCAGCGCCTGCACGAACGCCGTGAGATCGAAGTTGCCGATCGCCGTCGAGAAGATGAGATCGAGCGCCGGGTCTACCACGGCCTGGCTCGCGTTGCCGAGTGCCGACAGCGAGTTCCCGCCCAGCGACACGATGTTCTCGGTCGACGGGAAGTTCTCCGTCGGCACGAGCGCGTCGGGCACGCCGTCCAGATCGGTATCGACCGGCTGGGCGGTGCGCGGATCGGGGCGCTGAATGAGCTTGTTGAAGAACTGCGTCGTCGAGCCGAGGTCGTATTTGACGCCCAGCTCTTCGATGTCGGCGCGGTCGACGAAGATGATCTTCGCCTGGATCGAGACCTGCGGCGTGCGCAGGTCGAGCCCCTTCACGAACTCCACGACCTCGTCGATCCGCGAGCTCACCTCGGTGATCACGAGCGAGTTGCTCGTCGAATCGGCGACCGCGGCACCCCGCTTCGTGAGTATCGACGCCACCGACGGGACGAGCGACGTGGCCTTCGCGTAATTGATGCGCACCAGCCGGGTCGTGATCGGCACGGTCGAGTCGGCGCGCGCCATCTCGAGCTTGCTGACGACGTTGAGGATGGCGCCGGGCAATGTCTGGACCGCGAGGCCCTGCGACTCGAGCACCGCATTCAGCGCGAGATCCCACGGCTGATTCTTGATCTCGGCCGTGACGGTCCCCTTGATGTCCTTGCTCAGGATGATCGTCCGCCCGCTGAAGGCCGCGAAGCCGGCGACCACGTCCTCGATGCTGGCGTTGTCCCACTGTACCGTGATCCGCGGCGCCTGCGACTGCAGCGCGTCGGCGCGGTGCGCCGCGAGGTACTCGTCGATCGACATCGACCGGCCGAGCGTCGGCGTGGTGACGCGCGCGGCTTGCTCAGGACCACCGGTAACGATCGGTGCGCGCGTAGGCGCACTAGCCACGGCCCCCGAAACCCCGCGAGTGACGGTGCTGCTGGACCAGGCTGCGAAGCCGGTACGCTCGGTGCCGATGCGCACCCGCACCTGCCCGGCAGCGCGCTCGACCTGGTAATCCTTCAGTGCGTCGAGATCGATCACCACGCGCACGATGTCCGGTTTGAACTGCGCGTAGCGCACGTTGCGGACGCCGCCGCGGTTCTGGCCGTCGTACAGCGTGGCCGGCGCGGTAAGCCGGACGCCGTGCAGATCGATGACGAGCCGTGCGGGGTTCGCGAGGGTGAAGTCCTGAATCTCCGCCGCCCCCTGCAGGTCGATGACGATCTCGACCTTGCCGGTGGCCGGCAGCACGCTGACTCCGCGGACCTCGCCGTCCCGGCTGCCACTCGCCATCGGCGTCCCCGCAAGGGCCCGGGGAACGACGACGGCAAGCAGCGCCGCGAAGGGAAGAATGCGCTTCATGGCGTCTCCTCCTGCTTGGCGAGCGACAACGTCTCCTGCCGCTCGAACCCGAATTCCTGCACGGTGAATACGACTTCGCGGGGCCGGATCTGCGTGACCTTCAAACGCCCGACGATGTCGCCCGTTTTCACCCGATAGATGCGCCGGTTGGTGATGTCCCGCAGGATCGCGACGCTGCGCGCCGCGAACCGTCCGTCGTACACGATCGTCGTCAGCTTCAAGTCGGAGATCAGCGGCCGCACGTCGCCCGACTTGAGCAGCGACATGAACGGATCGCGCCCGCCGCCTTCGTAGGCGAAGACTTCGCGCAGCAGCGTCGCCGGCGGCGCCGCCGTGTCGCGCTCCGCGACCGGCTGTTGCGCGACGAGCGCCGGCGCGAACGCGGCGAGCAGCAGCGTGATCGCTGCCAGCCCAGGCCTAGCTGCGCGCACGCGCGGCTCCCGCCTTCGCTGTGGGCGGCCCGGCCGACTTCACGAACGTGCGGATCGAAAACTCGGCGAGCAGCAGCGCCCCCGCGGTATCCGCCAGCAGCTTCTGAGCGGCGGGCGACGCGCCCGACAGGATCACGTCCTGCGGCACGATGATGCGCGGCAGCGACGCGATGTCGGCGAGATACTCGCCGATCTGATCGTAGTGGCCGTAGACCTCGAGCCGGTAGCGATAGGTGTCGAACGGACTGCCCGGCTCCGGGGCGAGCGGCTGGATCTTGCCGAGCGTCACGCCGCGGACTTTCGCCTTGGTCGACATGTCGTCGATCAGCGTCGGGACTTCGTTGCGGTCCGGCACGAGGCGGCGCATCAGCTCGAGCGAGCCCTGATACTCCTCCACCCGGCGGCGCAGGTCCTCGATGCTGCCGCTCGCGAGATCGGCCTTGGCCGCGGCGACGATGCGCTCGAGGCTGTCGGCCTCGCTGCGCGCCGCGCCGATCTTCTCGATGGTCGGCTTATGGACCTGCGTCCAGAAGAAGTAGCCCCCTGCCAGCGCGACGAGGGCGAGCAGCGCCATGATCTGGCCGCGTTGATCGGTCGGTAAACCGAGCGCCATGGCTACCTCACCGCCTGCACCAGCGGGACCGTACGGATATAGACCGAGTCCGCGATACGGTAGCGGACCGTGACGTTGAATTGCGTCACCGGGCGATCGGCCTCGATGACGGTCTGCGAGCTTGCCGGGGTCACCTCGGTGAACCACGGTGACGCGGCGAGCTGCCGCAGGAACGTCGTATAGGCCTGGATGTCCACCGTGCGGCCGTCAATCGACACGCGCACCGAGGAGACGCCGGCGGAGTCCTCCTCCACCGTGACCGGCCCATTCGCCGCCTGCTGCCCCGCGCCCGGCGCGACCATGGCCGTCACGGACTGCATATGCGTGATCCACGTGTACGGCGGCAGCGCCTTGGTCGCCTGATCGAGGACGTGCGGCCAGATGTAGCGGTCCGCATCGATGTCGCGGATGACGTTGATCTGGAACAGCAGCGAGTCGCGCACCTTCTCGGCCTGGCGCTTCTGCGCGATCACGATGTCGTAGCGGCGCTTCTCGGTCCGGATGTTCTCCAGCCGCGCTTCCGCGGCCGCCAGGCGGGCGCGTTCGGTGATGAACAGCGCCGCACCGCCACCACCCACGATGACCCAGGCGATGATCGCCGTGATCAGCCATGGATCCTTGACCTGCGCGATCAGCCCCCTGAAATCGGGCAGCGAGAGCTTCATTCCCGCGCCCTTCGCTACCCTCTTCTTTCCTGGGAGTAGGTTTATCTCAATCATGCGGCGCGCCTCAGCGCCAGGCCGACCGCCAGCATCAGCAGCGGCGCGACCTCGTCCACCGGCACCGTCTCGAACACGTCATCCCGCACGCGCAGGCGCTGTACGGGATTGGCCAGCTCGATCGCCACCTTGAGACGCGCACCCAGCACGTCGTTGAGCCCCGGAATGCGCGCGCCGCCGCCCGTCGTGTACACGCGGGACAAGCCGCCCGCCGAGCGCGAGGCTGTGGCGAGGAAGGCCGCGGCGCGTTCGACGCCGACCGCGATTTCCTCCCCCCGGGCACTGACGTAGCCGGCCAGATCGGCATGCTGCGACGCGCCCTGGATGACCTTCTCGGCTTCCTCACTCGCGAGCCCTTTTTCCCGCTGCAGGTCTTCGCGGAAGCGGCGCGTGCCGACCGAGAGATCGCGGGTCAGCACGGGGATTCCGTCTTCGAGGATGTTCACGTTGGTGACTTCGTGCCCGATGTTGACCAGGCCCACGACGCCCTGCATCGCATCGGGGTGGTTCAGCTCGAAGGCGTTGTGGATGGCGAAGGCATCGACGTCGATGACCGAGGGATCGAGGCCCGCCTCGCCCAGCAGCCCCACCCTGCTCTCCACCAATTCCCGCTTGGCGGCGACGAGCAGCACGTTCATCTGGAGGCCTTCGGCGTCGGGATCGAGGATCTGGAAATCGAGCTCCACGTTCGCCATGTCGAAGGGCACGTGCTGCTCGGCCTCCCAGCGGATCACCTCGCGGGCGTCCGCCTCTTTCATGCGATCCATCTGGATTTTCTTGACGATCACGTCGCGGCCGCCGACGGCCGTGACGACCGATTTGCGCTTGACGCCGGCGGCCTCGAACAAACCCCGAATGGCCTCCGAAACGAGGCCGGGGTCCATCACTTCGCCCTCGACGATGGCGTCGGCGGCGACTTCAGTCGTCGCGACTTTGGTCAGCTCGGGCTCGCTCCCCCCGTGGTCGATGACCACGAGCTTGATGATACCGGAGCCGATATCCAGGCCGACCGAGGTTTTTTTGCCACCGAATAACCCAAAAAGGGCCATGTGCGCCTTTTGGCCTAGAGACAAGAAGGGGCGAGGGCAAACTACAATAGGCCCCGCCCCTTATCCTGTCAAGCCTCGAACCTACTTGAGGCCGAAGCAACAACTGGTTTGCCTGCCGATACTTAGGCCACTTAGAACAGCTGTGTCCAGCCCCGCGACCGCATCATCGAAATCGGGCTCGTGGCCTGTAAAGCCATCAGAATACTGCAGCTAGAGTAGTTCAGCGTCGCCTTACCACTCAGGTTCTGCATGGAGAGGTCGGCGTTCTTGGCCATGACACCGCCCCAGAAGTGGGCGTCTTCGTTACCACCACCGGAGGTCTTCAGGTCACCCTGGATGATGACGCTTGGACGCTCAAGGTACCGTCCACCAACAAGATACCTTGTCCCTGGTCGCCGTTCAGTGTCGCGTCCCCGGTGATGTGGATAATCGGGAAATACGATCCACACGCGGTGAGCGGGTTTACCCCATCGCCCCAGTTCAATAGGTCTGTCTTGTCGCACAACGCCCCGTTGAAGCGGGGAGCCGTTTTGTAGGTGCTGCCTGGCAGCGTGATGGTCGCGCGCGCTGCCATCTGGGCGTAGGTCGCCCCACCGAATGTCGTGAACGTGTTGTTATTGATCGTCGGGTCGTTGACGACCGCCGTTGGATAGCCGGTCACGGAGCCTTGACCGCTCTCGGTCACATTTCCGCCCTGGTCGCGGATGCCGGGCTGTCCCAGCCCCGGGGGATCGCAGTTCGTATCCCGTCGGGACTGAGTCCGCCCCGTTGACCGTTGCGTTACCCGACAAGTTCGTCGACCCCTGCGTCGTCAGTGACGCACGGATGCCGAAGTCGATCGGCGCGATGCGCGTGATCAACCCGACCCGCTGCTGCGCCCCGGCGCCACCCGCCGTCGCGCCCGCGGTGGTGGACTTGTCGCGGCCGACCACGTTGAGCAGGAAAATGTTGCTCCCCATCTTGTAGCTGTAGCCGAAGTACGTCCCGGTCCCGTTCGGGGCCTGCGTCGCCGCGATAGCCACCGATTCAGGTGGATAGGTCGGCCGCTTGTTCATCGAATCGGGAATCCAGGTCAGCACGCGCTCCTGGGCGCCCGCTTCTGCGACGCCGAACGACGCCTGTACTCGACGCTGGTTCTCCCCGACCCGCTGCTCCTGGGTGCCGGCGAAGAACGCTCCGGCGACCAGTGCCCCAACGACAACCAGGGCGAAGATCGCAACTGCGAGCGCCATGCCGCGCTCGTCACGCAAGAGCCTACGCATATGTACTCCCTTCAAGTGTTTTGAAGGCTGGGAACCTTCACCAACCTTCACCAACCTTCACCAACCTTCACCGACCTTCACCGACCTGCCGCTAGAAGCGGCGATTATTCCGCAACGCCACACTGGTGACGACGCTGTCCACCGCGATTTGGGCGGCTGCCTGGCCGCCTCGACGCACCGCGCCCACCGTCCTGGCCCGCACGGTGATATCGATGCGCGCGACCTGCGTGCGCACCGCCGTCACGTTGCCGTTCACGTCGTAGTACTGCAGCGTCAAGCCATTGGCGAGCAGCGGCCCGATCAGCGGCTGCGTTGCTTGCCCGAAGGGCTGAATCCCGAGGTACCAGAGCCCGTCCGTCGGTGACTGCCACAGCGAGTACGTGACGCGCTCCCAGCCGCGCACCGGCGCGCCAACCGTGATCGCGCCTGCCTGGTTTGCCGTGGCGAACGCCACCGGCGCCGGTGACAGGTTGAAGTTGACGAGCTGCCCGGGCTGGCCCGCTGGGACTCCGGGACAGACCGCCGCGTTCGCGTTGACGACTCCTCCGATCGGCCAATAGTCGTCCGTGCGCGTGGTCTGATTCCCGTCCCAATAGACGAGCAGCGAGTCGGTGTTCTTGATCGCCCGTCCGCCATAAAACCCCATCTGACCGGGTGACCCGCCGCGGATGATCATCGACAGGCCGCCCCAGGAAGCGCCGCCCAACACCGGGATCTGGCACACGAAGCTGAGCCAGCGCATCGCCCGAATCGTGATGCTGGTGGCGGACATCGTGATGATGTCGCCCTCGGATGCGCTCATCTCGCGAAACTCCGCGGGCAGGATCGAGCCGGCCGCGCGGATGTTCTGCGACAGATCGATGCGCTGCGTCTGCGCCATGTACAGGCGCTGGTTGTTCACCAGCACACGATACAGGGCGGCGCTCACCAGACCCAGCAGGACGAGCGCGATGAGCAGCTCGACCATCGTGAAACCGCGGCGCCCGCGGCGCGCGCGGCGCCCGCGGCTCATAGGAATGTGTTGCATGTGATCGTCGTCTCCGTGGAATCGCTGCGCATCTTGTTTTTTGTCGTCCTATAGGTCGACTTGACCTTCAACCGGTAATTCTGATTGCCGAGGTCGGTGAAGGTCCAGACGTTGGTCGACACGACGGTGGATCCGCGACTCAGCGTCTCGCTGCCGTTCACGCGCTGCGCGTCGATGCACGCCGCGACTCGCATTCGCTCCAGCCGGCGGGCGGCAAACGTGGAAGCCTCCGCGGACCGCTGGCCGCGCGCGATCATGCGAGTGACCAACGCCGCCGTCGTCACCATGCCGAGGACACCGACGGTCAGCACGATGATCGCGATGATGACCTCGATGATCGTGAAACCGCGCTGGTTCTTGAGCGTTGTCATTGCCGGGTCACCTTCCCCACCTCGTTGATGATCACCGAGTCCCGGTAGTGTGGACCGATGATTGTGATCCAGCGCAGCTGGAACTGCGTGGTAATCCCGCGCGGATCGTAGACCACCGACGGCACGCTGGGGGCGAGCGTTACGTTGAACTCCTCGCCCACCAACTTCTTCGTTCCCACCGCCACCGAGGCCGCCGGCGGATTGCCCGTGACGCCGCAGGCGGTGACCCAGATGCTGTCCGTCGTCATGTTCAGGGTGGCGGCACAGCCGCGCTGAATGGCCGCGCCGCGCGCCGTCGCGGCCAACGTCGCGATCAGCGCCTTGGAGCTGCGGACATTCTGCTTCTCGAGGCCGTTCTTCAGGCGTGGGAAGCCAATCGCCATGATCACCCCGGCCAACACGAACACGAACATCATCTCGATAAGGCTGAACCCTTTGCGACCCATGTAGAGCCTCCGTTGGGCGACTTCGTCTTACACGTTCCGTGCCTTACCGTAAGTGCAAATACGTCAAGGAGATACGTCGAGGAACAGCGTCGAACAACACCGCAAAACACTGCACTAGTGCAGGTTCTTGCACTATTCGAGTCCGTAGCGATCGATCTTGTAAAACAGCGTCCGCAGGCTCACACCGAGCCGCTTCGCGGCCTCGCGGCGGTTGCCTTCAGTCGCCTTCAGCGCCTGTCTGATCGCCTGGCGCTCTGCTTGCTCGGTAACGTCTCGGAGGGTGCCACTCCCCGCTCCCCACTCCCCCGATTCCTGGGTGTGGGGAGTGGGGAGTGGTTCGCTGCGAAAATCTGCCGAGCCCAAGATCTCCTGGTTGGCCAGCACAGCCGCGCGTTCGATCGCGTTTTCCAGCTCGCGAACATTCCCTGGCCATGCCTGCTGCTCGAGCCATGCGATGGCGTCGTCGCTCAGTGACACCGACCTGCCAAACCGCTGCGCCAGCCGCGCGACGAAATGACGGGCCAGTGGCGCGATGTCCTCCTTGCGCTCCCGCAGCGGCGGCAGCTCGATCACGACGACGTTGATGCGATAAAACAGATCCTCGCGAAACCGTCCCGCCTTGGTCTCGGCCTCGAGATCGCGCGCGGTCGCCGCGAGCACCCGGGCATCTACCCTCCGCGTCTTCTGGTCGCCGACGCGGCGAATCTCATTCTCCTGGAGGACGCGCAGGAGCTTGGCCTGCAGCCCGACGGGGAGCTCCCCGATCTCGTCCAACAGCAACGTGCCGCCGCTCGCTTGCTCGAACAGCCCCGCCTTGTCGGCCGTCGCCCCGGTAAACGCGCCGCGGATATGACCGAACAGCTCCGACTCCAGCAGCGCCTCGGGGATGGCGGCGCAATTGATGCCGACAAACGCCTTGTTGGCGCGCGGGCTGGCGCGGTGAATGGCGCGTGCGATCACTTCCTTGCCGGTGCCGCTTTCCCCTGTGATCAGGACGGTCGTGTTGTGCTCCGCGACGCGCGCGACGAGCGCCAGCGCCTGCCGCATCGGGCCACTGGCGACGATCAGTCCCCGCTCCGCCGGCCCGGCGGCCAGCTGCGCCCTGAGTCCCGCGACCTCCTGCCGCAGCCGCTCGCGCTCCTCGGCCTTGCGCAGCGTCAGGACGACTTCGTCGGGGCGGAATGGCTTGGGGAGATAGTCGTAGGCACCCTCTTTCATCGCGGCAATGGCGGCGTCTTCGCCGCCGTAGGCGCTCATCACGATGACGAGGGCGGTGCCGCCGCGCTGGCGGTAGTTGCGTAGGAAGGTCAAGCCATCCATCTCGGGCATGCGCACGTCGCACAACACGAGGTCGAACGTCTCGGCGACCGCCCGGTCGAGCGCGCGGCGGCCATCCTGCTCGGCCGTGACGGTGTAGCCGGCGTCGGTGAGGAGGAGGCCGAGGCTCTGCCGCAGGCCCGGCTCATCGTCGACGACCAGGATACGTTTCAGGTCCTCACCCCCTGATCCCCCTCTCCACATTGTGGAGAGGGGGAACGATGGGAAAGAACATTTTGAAGGCCGCCCCGCCCTCGCGCGCTCCATCAACCCACACGACGCCACCCATCTCGTGGACGGAACGGGCGACGATCGCCAGGCCGAGTCCCGTGCCGCGGCCGGGCTCCTTGGTCGTGTAGAACGGCTCGAAAACCTTCTCGCGGTCTTCGGGTGCAACCCCGGGGCCGGAGTCGGCGACGAACAGCAGTGCGCCCGGCTGCCCGGCGGCGAACTCGACGCGTGCGGGCCGCCGTTCGGCCACACGGGGGAACGCGGCAAAGCTTGGATCGCTGGCGCGTTTGGTGAGCGACTGCCCAGGCTCGTACGCCCAGCGCCGCGCGCCGATGATGATCGATCCGCCTGGGGGCGTCGCGTCGACCGCGTTCAACAGCAGGTTCACCAGCGTCTGCTCGAGCACATGCGCGCGCCCCATGATCTCCGGCACGTGGAGGCCCTCATCGATCTCGGCGCGGACGTGCCGGAACGCGCCCTGGGCACGCAGCAGCTCGAAGGCCCCGCGGACGATGCGCGCGGCGTCCACCGGCAGCAGCGGATCTTCCTGTGGGCGGGCATAGTCGAGCAGGCTGCGCACGATGCGGTCGACGCGGTCGAGCTCGCGCACCATCCCTTCCGTGACTTCCTGATCGGCGCCACGGCGCCGCAGCACCTCCATGTAGGTGCCGATCGCGCTGAGCGGGTTGCCGACCTCATGGGCGACGCCGGCGGCGAGCCGGCCGATGCTCGCGAGCTTCTCCGAGCGCACCAGCTGGCTTTGGGCGTCGAGGAGGCGATCGGTCATGCGGTTCAAACGTTCGGCGAGGGTGGCAAAGTCCCGCGTCGCGGCGTCGGGGGCGCGCGTGGCCAGGTCGCCGTCGGCGACGGCGTCGGCCGTCTCCATCACGCGGGACAGCGGCCGCAGGACGAGGCGGCTGACCAGCGAGCGGCCATAGAGCACGAAGATGCCGACCTCGCCCGCGATGAGCAGCACGATGATCAAGACGCCGCGGTCGGGCGCGATCGCGAGTGCAAAAAGGGATGTCGCGACGCCGACGAGCAGGGCGAACGCGACGAGGAAGGTGAGGTAAAACAGCAGCTCCACGCGGAGCGCCGGTTTTGCCATGGGGCCCAAGATACGGAAAAAAAGAGCGGCGGGGTCTCCCCCGCCGCCCTGATGCGTCAGGCCAGAGGCCTTACGCGCACTTCGGTTCGCCTTCCTTGTTGGCAGGCGCAATCTGCGTCGACCCGACGTAAATAGCGCACGTCTTGAGCGTCGT
>WNGB01024641.1_pt1 | contig 11874 bp, 9 predicted proteins | sample 5400681 | NCBI WGS metagenome assembly WNGB01 (sample SAMN13153367, study PRJNA577476) | soil metagenome | isolation source: 115 cm soil or saprolite under grassland replicate 2 | place: USA:California | collected 2016-06-15 | reverse complement strand
GAGCGCTCGAAGCTGCGCGCAGTGCCGAGCAGGCGCGCGACGTCGTCCTGCGACAGGTCGGCGATCGAGATGAGGTGGCGCCGAGGCGGCTGCTTCGGCGGCAGCAGGTCCTCGCGCATGACACGGATGTCGGCCATCAATGGTTCTCCTCGGCGTTTGCGATCAGCAGGACTCGGTCGACCTCGTCCACCTCGACGAGCTGCACCTGGATGCGCTCGTCGCGCGACGTCGGCAGGTTCTTGCCGACGTAATCCGGACGGATCGGCAGCTCGCGGTGTCCGCGGTCGGCGAGCACGGCAAGCTGCACGCGCGCGGGCCGTCCGTAGTCGAAGAGCGCCTCCACGGCGGCGCGAATCGTCCGCCCGGTGTAGAGCACGTCGTCGACGAGGATGCACGTCATCCCCTCGAGGGGGAAGTCGAGCGTCGTCGAGCGCACGATCGGCTGCGCGTGCCGCGGCGCCTCGCCGCCGCGCACCTGCACGTCGTCGCGGTAAAAGGTGATGTCGAGCTGGCCGAGGGGGAGCTCTGTGCCGGTGCGCTCGGCGATCAGGCGGCGGAGGCGCTGCGCGAGCGGCACTCCCCGCTGGTGGATGCCGACGAGCGCGACCTCGTCGAGCTCGTCGTTCCGCTCGATGATCTCGTGCGCGATGCGGGAGAGCGTCCGGTCGATCGCCTCGGCGTCGAGAACGACCTTCCCGGCCGACACGCTTGCCTGGCTCAAGGCGCAGGCTTGGTCGGGACTCTCAGGGCGTGCAGCGTCATTCGAACTCCTTTCCGGCCTCGCTGGACCGGGCTTAAAGGGGTCAGTGGTTCGAACCCTAGCTGGCGAAGCGGACGGCCGCGCTCCGCGTGCATCGTCGCGACCGCGTACTGCTCCACGAGCGGATCGCGCGTCATCGCGGCGGCTGCACGGACAGGTCTGCCGGCAGCCACCCGTACAGGAGCGTGACGATGGAAGAAGTCCCACGCCTTGAGCGAACGACGAGCACGCATTCGCCGGCGAGACGTTTAGCTTCGGCGTGTCGCACAAGGCGCGGCTTTGCCGCGCCGACCCAGCGGAATCACGGAAGCTGATCCCTTATGCAGGCCACCAAATGGACACGCGCGCCGCAGGCGCGCCTGTCCAGGTCTTCTCGACCGAAATGCACAGCATTTCGGTCGACGAGCCTACGGCTCAGAAATCAGCTCGTCCGGCTCGGTCAGCGCCTCGATCGCTTCCTTCGCGTCCTCGAGCGACGTCTCCGGCACGACGACCGTCAACGGCTCGTCCTGGGCGCTCTCCAGCTCGGACGGGATGCCCGCCGACGTCAGGAGGCCCTGGATCTCCTCCGCCTCGTTGATGTCGCCGGCGACGGCGAGCTGCACCATGCGGGTCATGAAGGGTCGGACGATACCGCTTCCGGGGCCGGCTGCACCGCACCGCCCTTGACGAGCGCGGGCACGCCGCGCTCGGGGAACGGGATCTCGATCACGTCGAAATCACGCGGCACGACCGTCTCCGCGAAGAATTCGCGAGCCTCGCGCAGCACCTCGGGCCCGAAGTAGCGCGCAGACAGGTGCGTCAGCGCGAGCATGCGCACGCCTGCCGCGGCGGCGACCTGGGCCGCCTCCCGCGCGGTCGAATGCGACGTCTCCTGGGCACGCTCGCGCTCCTCCTCGCAGAACGTCGCTTCGTGCACGAGCAGCTCCGCGCCCTGCGCAAGGTCGAGGTACCCGAGCGACGGCGCCGTGTCGCCGGTCACGAGGATCTTCCGCCCCGCGCGCGGCGCCCCGAGCACCTGGTCCGGCGTGACGACCGCCCCGTCGTCGAGCGCGATCGCCTCACCCGCCTGGAGGCGCCCGCGCTCCGGCCCGGGCGGAACGCCGAGCGCGTCCGCGGCAGCGACGTCGAAGCGCCCGGGCCGCGGTTCCTCGACGAGCGCGTAGCCGAGCGCCGGCACACGATGCGTCACCTTGAACGTCACGATGCGGTAGTCGCCGCGGTCGAGCACGTCCCCCGGCTGCAGCTCGACGAGCTCGTACTGGTACGTGAGCTTTCCGAAGATGCGACGGAGCGCAGCGAAGAGGTCGATGAGCCCGCGCGGCCCGTAGATCGTGATCGGGAGCTCACGGCCGCGCAGCGCGAACGTCTTCAGCATCCCCGGCAGGCCGAGGTAGTGGTCGGCGTGGTAGTGCGTGAGGAAGACCTCGCGCAGCTCGAGCAGGCCGATGTTCGACCGCATGAGCTGCCGCTGCGTGCCCTCGGCGCAGTCGATCAGCAGCCGGTCGCCGCCGCGGCGCAGGAGAAGCGCCGTCGGCGAGCGGCGGCCGGTCGGCATCGAGCCGGCGGTGCCGAGGAAGACGAGGTCGAGATCCACACGGTGATTCTGCCGGTTAACGCGTCAGGCGCTCTGCACGACACGCACGCCGGCCGCGCTAAGCCGGTCGAGCCACGGCATCGCTCGGAGCCGTTCGAATGTCTCGCGCGCCTCTGCGAGCAGCGGTTCTGCCTCCGCATCGCGACCCTCGCCAACGAGCCACTCGCCGTGCTCGAGTTGCGTGACGGCGACGTAGAAGACGAAGCCGAACTCGCGGAAGAGCCCGGCTGCGCTCCGGAAACGCTGCTCGACTTGCTCATGTGCCCCACGGGCAGCGCCGAGTCGCGCGTGCGAGCGCGCGGCAGTCGCCTGGAGGAACGGGGTCAGGTCGCCCGGCTCGAGCGAATCGAGGATCGCCAGCAGCTCTTCGACCTTTTCGAGGTCGGAGAGGTCGAACGCGGCGTCGATCGCCTGGTCCAGCGCGATCTTGATCGTCGAATCGGTGATCGACAGCTCAACGCGAGCGGCGAGTCCGGGCTCGGCGGCGGCGAGCGCCTCAGCGTGGCGTCCTTGGGCGCGCAAGACGCGCGCTTCCACGCCCGCGTAACCTGCTCTCGCCTGCGGATTGACGCTGTCGCGGAGCCGGTCGCTCGCCTCGAGGAGCGCACGAGCCGCTTCGAGGTCGCCGCGCGCGCAGTGGACGAGGCCGACGGCGAGCAGCGACACCATCGCCAGTTCGCTCGCGACAAGCGGCTCTTCCTCGGCCGCAACCGTCACCGCTTCGTCCCAGCGGCCGAGCTGGAAGAGTTGAACCAGTCCGCCGGTGCGAACGCTCGACTCCCAGCGCCGGTCGCCGCGGCGGCGGGCGAGCGCGGCCGTCCGCTCGCAAAGTTCGAGCGCCTCGGCTGCGAGGTCCGTGTTCTGGAGCACGACGGCGAGGTTGTTCTCCGCGCGCAGCGCGCTTGCGTACAACTGCTCGGCGTGCGCCCGCTCGACCGCGGCCTCGAGCAGGATCCGCGCCTCCGCCAGCCGCCCCCGCACCAACAGCGAAATCGCCTTGCTGGTCAGCGTTTCGACAAAGAGCTCGGGCAGCAACAGCCGCTCGGCCAGACTGAGTGCACGCTCGAGCGGAGCGGCCGCGTCTTCACCGTGCCCGGCGAGCGCCCGAAGACGGCCGAGCTGACCAAGTGCGCCGGCCAGCTCCGCGCTGGGCCCGGCCTGCTCGAGCTCGACGACTGCAAGCTCGAGGCGCTGGGCCGCCTCGTCGAACCGGCCGTCGGAGACGTCGACCTCGGCCAGCGCGGTGCTCGCGCGAGCAGCTCCACGAGGATCGCCGGCCTCTGCGTGAAGAGCGAGCGCGCGCGCGATTCGCTCGCGGGCCTCGACCGGGCGGTTCGCACGCATGGCCAGCCGGCCGGCCTGTTCGAGTAGCTCCGCCTGGAGAAGCGGTTCGTCGGCGAGCTCGGCGGCCTGCTCGTAATAGCGCCGGCCTTCCTCAGGCGCGCCCAGCGAAGCGGCGCGTTCGGCCGCCCGGGTCAGCATCTCCTCGGCCTTCGCACGGATAGCCCGCGCATCGTCTGCGTCTGGCGCCGCTTCGTAGGCCGCGACGTAGTGGGACGCGAGCACCTCGGCCACCTCGTCCTGCGCAAACGTCTCTTCGATGTGAGCGGCGGCGTCCAGGTGCCGCGACTTGCGCTCCCGCTTCGACAGCGTCTCGTACGCGACGTGACGGACGAGGTCCTGCAGGAAGCCGTACTGACCGCGTTCCGGCGAGCGCGGATCGGACTGGACGCCGAGCACTTCCTTGCGCACGAGCGAGGACAGCAGCAGCTCCAGTTCCTCGGCCGGCGTTCGGGAGAGCGCGGCCAGTGCACGGACGCTGAACGTCTTGCCGAGGACGGCTCCGTCCTGGAGCAGGCGTCGCTCGTCAGAGGACAGGCCGTCGAGGCGAGCCGCGATCAGGGCGTGCAGCGTCTCGGGCACTTCGAGCGTCTCGATCTCGCCTGCCGGCCGGTAGACGGGGCCCTCCTGTGTGAGCAGCCCGCGGTCAAGCAGCATGCGCACGGTCTCCACCGCGTAGAGCGGCACGCCCTCCGCGCGGGCGAGGATCTGCGCGGCCAAGCGCTCAGGTAGGCCCGGCACGAGCCCTTCGAGCAGCTGCTGCATCGCGACGGAGGAAAGCGGTTCGAGGTAAACGGAGCTGAAGTTCCGCTGCCCGGCGCCCCAACCGGGCCTGCGCTCGTGCAGCTCCGGCCGCGCGAGCGTGATCACATAGAGCGGGAAGTCGCGCGACCACTCGAGCAGGTGCTCGACGAAGTCGAGCAGGCTGGCATCGGCCCATTGCATGTCCTCGAACGCAAGGACAACCGGATTTGTGTTGGTCAGCCGCTCGAAGAACAACCGCCACGCTGCAAAGAGATCCTGACGATCGCCGGCGACCGCCTCCTCCAGCCCCAGGAGATGTGCGAGCCGCGGCTCGACGAACGCCCGCTCCTCGGCGTCGAGCAGATGCTCCTCGACCGTCGCCCGCAGCTTCTGACGCGCCGATTGCGGCTCTTCGTCTTCGCCGATGCGGGCGCGCATGCGCACCATGTCCGCGAGCGCCCAGTACGCGACGCCTTCGCCGTAGGCGAGGCAGCGGCCGCGGTGCCAGTAGACCTGCTCAACGATCCCGTCGAAGTACTTGTAGAACTCCCACGCCAGGCGCGACTTCCCGATGCCCGCGATTCCGGTGACCGAGACGAGATGGGCACGTCGGTCCTGCGCGCATCCGTGGAAGAGATCCTTGATCAACTTGAACTCGCGGTCCCGGCCGACGAACGGCGGCTCCAACCCGGCCGACTTCAGCGTCCCGCCGACCCCGGAGACCACGCGCAACGCGCGCCAGAGCGCGACGGGCTCTGCCTTGCCCTTCAGCTCGTGCTCACCCGCGCTCTCGAAGACGATCGCCTGCTCGGTCGATCTCCGCGTCACTTCGCCGACGAGCACCGTGCCGGGATCCGCAGCCGTCTGAATGCGTGAGGCCGTGTTGACGAGGTCGCCGGCCACCATTCCCTGGCCCTCGGCGCCGAGCGTCACGGCCGCCTCGCCCGTCAGCACTCCCGCCCTCGCCTGCAGAGCCGGGTCGAGGTCGGGGACCGACGCGACGAGATCGAGTGCGGCTCTCACCGCGCGCTCGGCGTCGTCCTCCGTCGCCGTCGGCGTGCCCCACACCGCCATCACGGCGTCGCCGATGAACTTCTCGACCGTGCCTCCGTAGCGGGCGATCAGCGTGCGGGACAGATCGGCATAGCGCGACAACAGGTCGCGAACCTCCTCCGAGTCCCGGGATTCGGACGCTGCGGTGAAGCCGACCAGGTCGACGAACAGCACCGACACGAGGCGTCTCTCGGACGCCGGAGCCTCACGCGGTGCAGGCGCGACAGGCGGAGCGACCGCCGTCAGCGCCGAGCCGCACTCGCCGCAGAACTTCTGCCCGGGCGGGTTCTGGGCACCACAAGCTGAGCAAAGCGCTGCGAGGGGTGTGCCGCATTCTCCGCAGAACTTCTGTCCAGGTGGGTTGCTCGCCCCGCACGACGGACAGTTCACGCGGCAACCTCGGCTCCGACGCGCTCCGCGCGCGCAAGCCAGGGCGTTGCCTCGAGGCGCGTGAAGGTCGCGCGTGACTCGGCGAGCAGAGGCTGCGCTTCGTCGATGCGGCCCTCTCCCGCGAGCCACTCGCCGTGCTCGAGCTGCGTGACAGCGAGATTGAAGACGAAGTCGAACTCGCGGAACAAGCCGGCGGCATTACGGAAGCGCTCGTCGATCCCGTCGCGGCGCTCGCGCGCTGCGTCGAGGCGGGCGCGGAGCCGGAGCGTGTTGGCCTGCAGGTACGGAGTCAGCTCGCCCGGCTCGAGCGCACCAGTGGTGCCCAGCAGCTCCTCGGCCTTGTCGAGGTCGGGGAGCGCAAGCGTGGCCTCGCACGCTTCGACGAATCCCATCTTGATGGCCTTGTCGCTCATCGACAGCTCGCCACGGACGGCCAGGGCGCGTTCGGCCGCCGCCAGCGCCTCGGCTGGACGTCCTTCGGCACGCAGCAGGCGCGCCTGAACGCGCGCATACCCGGCCCGGATCTGGGGGTTGTCGCCGTCTCGGAGCGCCTCGCTCCTCGCGACCAGCGCATGCGCTTGATCCAGAATGCCCCGCTCGCAGTAGATGAGCGCGGCGTTCAGAAGCTCGCCGCGCGCCGAATCCGTCGCGACTTCCGGCTCCTCCTCGGCTGCAACCGCGAGCGCTTCGTCCCACCGTCCGAGCAGGAACAGGCCGATGATCAAGCCGGTGCGCAGGTTGGACTCCCAGCGGCGGTCGCCGCGGCGGCGCGCAAAGGGAATCGCGCGCTCGCACGCCTCGATCGCCTCGGCAAAGCGGTCCATAGTCTCGAGCACGACTGCGAAGTTGTTCTCCGCGCGGAGGGCGCCTCCATACACCTGCTCCGCGTGCGCCATCTCGACCGCGGCCGCGAGCAGGATCCGCGCCTCGACCAGCCGCCCCTGGTTGAGCACGATAAGCCCTTTGGTGTTCAGCGCCTCGACGAAGACGTCGGGCAGTTGCAGCCGCTCGGCAAGCGTGAGCGCACGCTCGAGGAGCGGCATGGCGGCGTCCACCCCATGGCCGGCGAGCACGTGCGAGCGGCCGAGCTGCGCGAGCGCCGCCGCGAGCGCGGCGCTGGGCTTGCTCTGTTCGAGCTCCGCGACCGCCGGCTCGAGCCGAGCGACCGCCTGCTCGAAGCGCGCTTCCGCGAAATCGACCTCGGCGAGGGTGGCGCTGGCACGCGCCGCCGTCTGCGCCTCACCCACCTCTCGGTAAAGGGCGAGCGCTCGCTCGAGCCGCTCCCGTGCCTCGACGGGCCGGTTCGCCTGGACGGCCAACCTGCCCGCCTGCTCCAGCAGCCCGGCCTCCACCAGCGGCTCGTCCGTCAGCTCGGAGGCCTGTTCGTAGTACCGACGCCCTTCCTCGGGCGCGCCGAGCGAGGCGGCGCGCTCGCCCGCACGCGTCAGCATCTCCTCGGCCCTCCCGCGAATCGCCTGCGCGTCGTCCGCGAGGGGCGCAACCTGGATCCTGCCCGAATGTCGCCTCGATGTAGGCGGCGGCATCCACGTGCCGAGCCTTCCGCTCGCGCTTCGAAAGCGTCTCGTAGGCGACGTGGCGGACGAGGTCCTGCAGGAAGCCGTACTGGCCGCGCTCGGGCGAGCGCGGATCCGATTGGACGCTCAGCACCTCCTTTCGCACCAGAGCCGAGAGCAACGGTTCGAGCTCCGTCGCAGCGATGCCCGACAGCGCCTCCAGCGCGCCGGAGGAGAACGTCTTGCCCAGCACGGCCCCGTCCTGGAGCAGGCGCCGCTCCTCCGGTGCGAGGCCGTCCAGACGCGCCGCGATAAGGGCGTGCAGCGTCTCCGGCACCTCGAGCGCCTCGATCTCACCGGCCGGCCGGTAAACCGGGCCCTCCTGCACGAGCAGGCCGCGATCGAGCAGCATGCGCACCGTCTCGACCGCGTAGAGCGGCACGCCCTCGGCGCGCGCGAGGATCTGCTCGCCGACGCTCTCGGGCAGGCCCGGCACGAGTCCCTCGAGCAGGTCGCGCATTGCCCGCTCCGAGAGCGGATCGAGATAAAGGGACGTGAAGTTGCGCTGGCCCGCGCCCCAGCCGGGGCGGCGCTCGTGCAGCTCCGGCCGCGCGAGCGTGATCACGTACAGCGGGAAGTCGCGCGACCACTCGAGCAGGTACTCGACGAAGTCGAGAAGGCTCGTGTCCGCCCACTGCATGTCCTCGAACGCGAGCACCGTGGGGCTCGCGTCCGCGAGGCGCTCGAAGAACAGACGCCAGGCGGCGAAGAGATCCTGCCGGTCTGCGGAGACCGCCTCTTCCAGCGCGAGCAGGTGCGCGAGCCGCGGCTCCACGAACGCGCGCTCTTCCGGGTCGAGCAGGTGTTCCTCCACCATCGCGCGGAGCTTCGGGCGCGCCAAGCTCGCATCCTCGGTCTCGCCGATCCCGGCACGCATGCGCACCATGTCCGCGAGCGCCCAGTACGCGACGCCCTCGCCGTAGGCCAGGCAGCGGCCGCGGTGCCAGTACACCTGCTGGACGATCCCGTCGAAGTACTTGTAGAACTCCCAGACGAGGCGCGACTTGCCGATCCCGGCGATCCCGGTGACCGAGACGAGGTGCGCGTGCCGCTCGTTCGCGCAGCCGTGGAAGAGGTCCTTGATCAGCTTCACCTCACGGTCGCGGCCGACGAACGGCGGCTCGAGACCGGCCGACTTCAACGATCCGCCGCGCGCGGAGACGACCCGCAGCGCGCGCGAGAGGGCCACCGGCTCCGCCTTCCCCTTCAGCTCGTGGTCGCCCGCGTTTTCGTAGACGATCGCCTGCTCGGTCGACCGGCGGGTCGCCTCGCCGACGAGCACCGTCCCAGGCTGAGCGGCGGTCTGGATCCGCGACGCGGTGTTCACGATGTCTCCTGCGACCATTCCCTCGCCCTCGGCGCCGATGGTGACCGCCGCCTCGCCGGTCAGCACGCCGGCCCTCGCCTGCAGCGCGGGATCGAGCTCGGGAACGGACGCGACCAGGTCGAGCGCGGCTCTGACGGCCCGCTCGGCGTCATCTTCCGTCGCCGTCGGCGTTCCCCAAACGGCCATGACCGCATCGCCGATGAACTTCTCGATCGTGCCGCCGTAGCGCTTGATCAGCGTTCGCGCCAGCTCCGAGTAGCGCGAGAGCAGCTCGCGCGCCTCCTCCGAGTCGCGGGCCTCCGAGATGGTCGTGAAGCCGACGAGGTCGACGAACAGGACGGACACGAGGCGACGTTCAGAGGCGGGAGCCTCACGCGCAGCGGGCACCGGCCGAGTGGCCGCGGTCAGCGCCGAGCCGCACTCGCCGCAGAACCGCTCTCCCGGCTCGTTCGCCGTGCCGCACGCAGGGCAGAGCAGGGCGAGCGCCCTGCCGCAGTTCGAGCAGAATTTGCGCCCCTCCCGGTTCGCGGTCCCACAATCCGGACAGTTCATGTGTCCACAAAGACCCTAGTCCTTACTCGCGAACCTGAAAAGGGGCGCTCTGTAGGGTCGGCGCCGTGACTCGGGTTCAGGCGGGACTGCTCGCCGCACGCGCGATCAAGGCGCACGGCGTCGACACGATCTTCACGCTCTCGGGCGGACACGTGATGCCGGTCTACGAGGGCTGCCGGCTCGAGGGCGTGCGCGTGATCGACGTGCGGCACGAGCAGGCCGCCGCCCACGCCGCCGAAGCCTGGGGCCGGATCAACCGCGCGTGCGGCGTCGCGCTCGTCACCGCCGGGCCCGGCGTCACCGGCACGGTGACCGCGGTCGCGAACTGCTTCGCTGCGCAGACACCGCTCGTCGTGATCGGCGGAGCCCGCCCGCTCGTGCAGGCGGAGCAGCTCGCGCTGCAGGAGCTCGACCAGCTGTCGATCCTGAAGCCGATCACGAAGTGGGCCGCCGTCTGCGCCCAGCCCGAGCGGATTCCCGAGTACGTCGCGAGCGCCTTCCGGCACGCGCTGGCGCAACCGCGCGGGCCCGTCTACCTGGAGCTACCGACGGACGTCCTGTTCGCGGAAACAGACGACGTCGACGCACGGCCGTCACGCTCCACGGCGCGCACGTTCGGCGACCCGCGCGAGGTGATGAAAGCGGCGGAATTGCTGAACGGTGCCGAGCGCCCGGCCGTCATCGCGGGCAGCGGCATCTGGTGGGACGGCGCGTGGAAGCAGCTCGGGCTGTTTGCCGAGAACGGCCGCTTGCCGATCTTCCTCAACGGCTCGGGCCGTGGCGCGCTGCCGCCCGACCACGAGCTGTTCTTCCAGCACGCGCGCGCCGCGGCGCTCGAGGCGGCCGACGTCGTCTGCGTGCTCGGGACTCCGCTCGACTTTCGCCTCCGCTTCGGCCGCTTCGGCGACGCGAAGCTCGTGCACGCCCATGCCGACGCGACCGAGCTCGGCCGCAACCGCGCGCCGGACGCGGGCATCGTCGGCGACTGCGCGGCAGTGCTCGGGATCCTCGCCGACGGCGTCAAGAACGTTCGCGTCGACCGCGGGCGGTGGCTGGCTCGCTTGCGCGAGGCCGAGGGCGCGTGGTGGGACGAGCACCGCGCCCAGATCGACTCGGAGACCCCACCGATCCACCATTACCGGCTGGGCAAGGCGCTCGACGAGGTGCTCGACCCCGGGACGATCGTGATCGGGGACGGCGGTGACGTCGTGGCCGCTGTCTCACACGTATTGCGAATCCACCGGCCGGGGCACTGGCTCGATCCGGGGCCGTTCGGCTGCCTTGGCGTCGGGCCACCCTACGCCGTCGGGGTGAAGGCCGCGAAGCCCGAGAAGCAGGTGGTCGTCGTCGCCGGCGACGGTGCCTTCGGGCTGAACGGCTTCGAGCTCGACACGCTCGTGCGGTTCGGGATGCCGGCCGTGTTCGTGATCGGGAACGACGCGGGCTGGGGTGAGATCCGTATCCCGCAGGCGGGCATCTACGGCGACAACGCCTCCGTCGCGGTCGAGCTCGCGCCGACGCGCTACGACAAGCTCACCGAGACGTTCGGCGGCCACGGCGAGCACGTCGAGCGGCCGGACGAGCTCGCGTCCGCACTCGAGCGTGCGCTCGCGTCGGGAGAGCCCGCGATCGTCAACGTGATGCTCGACCCGCAGGCGATGGCGGGCCACGCCTACCGCGGGATGTAACTAGCCGGGGACGACGAGCTTCTCGCCCGGGACGATCGTCGCCCCGGCCAGATGGTTCGCCTTCTGGATCCTCCAGATACCGGCGCGCGGATCACCGCCGTACGTCCGCGCGGCGATCGTCCAGAGGGTGTCGTGCGGTTTCACGACGTACACGTGCTCCCGGCCGGCGCCGCTGGACGCGCGTGCCACGACGCCCCAGAGAACGAGGGCGGCGACGGAGACGAGGAGCGCCTTGCCGAACATGCGTTCGCATGATAAGGCGAACAGACGTTCGTGTCAAATCGCAACCAGCTCCGGTCGGATCTCCCCCGCCGCGACCTCGAGCAGCAGCATTGCGTGCCCCGGCGAGCGCCGGCGCTCCGTCGGCGAGCCGGGATTGAGAATCCAGACGCCCTCGTCCCGCGTCACTTCGGGCACGTGCGTGTGGCCGTAGACGATCGCGTCGCACCGCGGGAACTTCGCCCGCAGCCGCGCCGCCCGTCCAGCCGCCGGCCTCGGAATGTGCACCAGGCCGATCCTCGCGCCGCCGATCTCGACAACGTGTTCCTTCGGCAGCTCCTCCTTCACAGCCGGCTCGTCCATGTCCCCGTGGACCGCCTCGACCGGCGGGCCCAGCGCGCGCAGCTCGGCGAGGAACCTCACAGAGACGAAGTCGCCGCCGTGCAGAATCAGGTCCGCCGCCCGGCAGAGCTCGACGCAGCGGGCCGGAAGCGCACGCGCGCCGCGCGGAAGGTGCGTGTCGGAGAGGACGGCGACGGTCGCCGTGGACCGTCAGAGCTCGATGTCGGGGTTCTTGATCTTCTTCGTCTTCAACGTCACGGTCCGCTTCGGGTTCAGAGCGGCCGTAA
>WNGB01012884.1_pt1 | contig 11875 bp, 12 predicted proteins | sample 5400681 | NCBI WGS metagenome assembly WNGB01 (sample SAMN13153367, study PRJNA577476) | soil metagenome | isolation source: 115 cm soil or saprolite under grassland replicate 2 | place: USA:California | collected 2016-06-15 | reverse complement strand
ACATCGCCTCCAAGCACGGCGTGATCGGCCTTACCCGGACGGCCGCTCTAGAGTATGCCACCAAGGGCATCCGCGTGAACGCGGTGTGCCCGGGCGCCGTCGACACACAAATTGCCCGGGATGTGGTCGGTGGGAACGAAGAGGCCTACAAGGAGATGGTGAAACAGATACCGCTCGGCCGCATCGGCAGGCCAGAAGAGATCGCATCGGCCGTGCTGTGGCTCTGCAGCCAGGGTGCGAGCTACGTGGTCGGCCACGCGCTGGTCGTCGACGGGGGAGGCACGGTGCCCTAAGCGGGCGCCGATTAACGACAAGGAAGGACGAAGATGAAACTCATTCCGGCAACGCTCCTATCAATTGTGCTCTACTCGCCGTGGCACTTTCGCTCGTGAACCGGGCAGAGGCGGCCCCGGCGGTGGCCCAAGACTCGCAGATCACCATCGTGCGAAGCGGCTCGCAGGCCCGCAGAAGGGAACGGCCGACCGCTTCACCGGCTCGGTGCGCATCGAGCCCGCGTTCGGGAGGTGAAAGCGCTGGGGCGCGCCTCCGGCGGGCTCGTCCCCTTTGACAATGACAAAACGGAGAAGGCAAAGACCATGAAGATCCGCCTAACGATCGACGGCAAGACGACGACCGCGACCTTGATCGACAGCGAAACGACGAGAGACTTCGTTTCGCTGTTGCCGCTGGCGCTGACGATGAACGACCTCTTCAGAAGAGAGAAGTTCGGCCACCTGCCGAGAGCGATCTCGACGGGCGGGAAACCGAGCCACACCTACGAAGTCGGGGACGTTGCGTACTGGCCGCCCGGCCCGGACGTGGCCGGCTTCTACCGACACGACGGCCAGAAGATCCCCCACCCCGGCATCATCGTCATCGGCAAGCTGGATTCCGGGGCGGAGGCGTTCGATGTGCCCGGCTCCATCCAAGTGACCATCGAGCGAGACGAATAGGAGGAGGCAATGGAAATCAGCAGAAACGGATCGCGACCGTCGGGCAAAGGATCCGCCGAATGGTTCACCGGCGACATCCGCATCGACCCGCTCTTCCAAGCCGACGAGCCCGCCCGTGTGGCGGGTGCGAGTGTCACCTTCGAGCCCGGCGCGCATCGCATGGCACACCCACCCGTTGGGTCAGACGCTGATCGTGGTACCCGGCCTCGGATGGGCGCAGCGGGAAGGCGGCCCGACGACATCGCAGACGTAGTTGCGTTCCTCGCCTCGGATTGGGCGGGCTTCATCACCGGCCAGATCCTGCTCGTTGATGGTGGCCGTACCCACCAGTAGCTGCCGAGTGGGATGCAATAAACGCGTCTGATCGTGCCGCTCGCGCTCTGCGACGTTCTGCCCACGGGCCACCACTGCCGATGCGCGCATCCCGAAACGTGAACACGTGACACGCATGTTGTTGTGAGCCATCGAGCGTGTTTGCCCCGAGTGATGGAGGCGTTCGAGAGAAGCCTCCACCGCTCGGTTTCAGGAGCGACGAGCCTGCTCTTGATTTATCGTACCACCTTCAGGTTGAAGGATGTGTTGCCGATCGCACCAAAGTTCCGCAGCCACAACGGCATCAGCATCTCCACCGCGCGAGCGCTGGTGATATCGCCCAGGTCGAGGATGTCCGTCCAACCAAAACCTTTGAGAATCTCGCTCACCGTCGCTTTGGCCTCGGCGTCGTTGCCGCTCAAGAACACGGTGGAATCCCCCGGCGCCAGCTTGGGATTCACCATCACCGGGGCGAACATGGTGTTGAGGGTCTTAACCACTTTTGCATCGGGGAAGGCCTGCTGAATTTGTTCAGCCAACGAGCTGTCATCGTTCGCCAATGAGCGAGGCGGCATTCCTTTGGAGTGATCCAGCAGGTTGCCGAGATCCATGAGCACTTTTCCACTCAGGTTGGCGGCTCCAGCGGCCTCAAGCGCGCTCAACGAAGCCAGGGCGTTGGTGGCGTTGATCAGCAGTTCCCCAAAGGCTGCCGCCTCGGCAAACGTTCCCACCGTGATCTGTGGATGATTCTTGACCCACGTCCCAAAACCCGCCACCCCGAAGGCATTGGGCTCGGTGTACGCTAACGATGTGGCGACATCTCGTGTCCCGATCATCACCGCATGGCCCTTTGCAGCCAAAGCTGCCCCAACCGTTTGTCCGACCATGCCGGTTCCAAGAGCGGCGCCTATTTGCGCTTCGCCCTCGACCAGAGGGCAGCCTATAGCCTGCTGTTTCGTCCGGAATTACGCCAATCATCCCACAATGGCGCGGAATGCGACGAGGCGGTGAAGCGCGCTTCCACTGCTGCGTTTCAGGTCTTACTGGATGGTCTTGCCGCCGCACAGCAGGCCGGCGAGATTCGAACGGATCGGTCGGTGGAGCTGCTGGTGCTCGCCATGTGGTCAACGATGCATGGGATGACGGCACTGCTCTCAGACTATCTCCCGATCGAGCAAGTAGACTATCTCCTGGTTGAGCACACCGCGGTCTCTCCTCGCGAAAAGGTCGAGCAGCTGATGGCGCAGGTGATCCAGGTGACGGCACAAGGGCTCATGGTTCGTCGTGAAGAACCCACGACGCCCGCTGCATCTCTGTAGGGGAAGCGGCAAAAAATTTGCAGAATCAGACAATCATTCTCGCGAATCGTTCTACCATCCTGGGTTTTAGAGTGTCTATAATGACTCCTAGAGAGCGACGATGCAGCTCTGCGTTCGCAGGCATGGTGGAGGAATTGAGAACATGGATATCAAACCAAGTGGCTCACAGCCTTCCGGCAAAGGATCGCCCGAGTATTTCACCGGCACGGTTCGCATTGATCCACTGTTTCAGGCGCCAGATCCGGCGCGCACCAGCGGCGCCAGCGTCACGTTCGAGCCCGGCGCGCGCACGGTCTGGCACACCCACCCGCTGGGGCAGACCCTGGTCGTGATGGCGGGCTGCGGCCTGGTTCAGCGCTGGGGCGGCCCGATTGAGGAGATCCGGCCCGGTGACGTGATCTGGTTCCTGCCGGGCGAGAAGCACTGGCACGGTGCCACGGCAACCACTGCCATGACGCACATCGCCATCCAGGAACAGCTCGACGGCAAGGCCGTCGACTGGATGGAGCAGGTTAGCGACGAGCAGTATCAGGCCCGATGAAGGCTCGCAAACGGGGAATGCGAATGGCAACCATTCTGATTGAGAAAAACGTCATGGTGCCGATGCGCGATGGGGTGCGGCTCGCGACCGATATGTATCGGCTGGACGGCACAACACCCGCGCCAGTGCTCCTCACGCGCACGCCCTATGACAAGGAACATGCGGTAGGCGGCAGCACGACGTTCGACATCTTGCGCGCGGTGCAGGCCGGCTATGCCGTTGTGATCCAGGATGTGCGCGGGCGCTATGCCTCCGAGTGCGAGTTCGACCCCATGATCCATGAGACCCGCGACGGCGTTGACATGTTCGCGTGGGCGGCGGCTCAACCGTGGTTACGTGGTGTCGTGGGCACCTTCGGCGGCTCATACCTCGGCGCCACCCAGTGGCTGCCGGCGCGGGAGCAGCCCTCTGCGCTTCAGGCGATGGCGCCGTCGGTCACCTTCTCGGACATGTACGAAGGTTCGGCGTATCAGGGCGGCGCGAAGGTACTCCACGACCTGCGGTGGGTGGTCGCAGACATCATTCCCGGCGAGATCCGGCGCCGGATGGCGCGTGGTGAGGAGCCACCACAGAGCGGAACCAGCCTGGATCTGGACGCCGTCTTGGCCGACGTGCCGCTCGCCAGCCATCCGCTGATCCGGGAAGTCGCGCCCTTCTCTCATGACAGGATGGCCCATCCCACAGCGGACGCGTACTGGCATCCAATGTCCCCCTGTGCCGGATACGAGCGGATCACCGCGCCAGCGCTCAATATCGGCGGGTGGTACGATATCTTCCTGTGGAGCACGTTCCAGAACTACCGGGGCATGCGACAGCGGGGAGCCACCGACCATGCGCGCCGGAACCAACGCGTGATCATCGGCCCCTGGACTCACATGAACTTCAGTGGCAGCTTCCCCGAGCGTGAGTTCGGCGCGGCCGCCAGCAGCGACGCGATCGACCTGACCGGTATCCAGCTGCGCTGGTTCGACCGCTGGCTGAAGGAAGCTGACAACGGCGTAGACCAGGAGCCGCCAGTCATGCTCTTTGTGATGGGCAGTGACGAGTGGCGCACGGAGCCCGATTGGCCGCTGCCCGACACGCAGTACCGCCCCTATTATCTGCACAGCGCGGGACAGGCCAACACGCTCCACGGCGACGGCGCATTGTCGGCTGAACTGCCAGTCAACGAACTGCCGGACGTGTACCTGTACAACCCGATGCGCCCGGTTCCGACGGTTGGGGGGCAGATCATCCTGCCCGGCGGCAACGCCATGGGGCCGCGCGACCAGCGCGCGGTCGAGACGCGCGACGACGTGCTGGTGTATAGCACCCCGATACTGGATCGATCGGTCGAGGTAACCGGCCCGATCGAGCTGGTCTTGTTCGTGGCGTCGTCGGCGCGCGACACGGACTTCACGGGCAAGCTCGTGGATGTGGAGCCGGATGGTCGGGCGATGATTCTGACCGAAGGCATCCTACGGGCGCGCTACCGCAACTCATTCACCGAGCCCGAGTTCCTCGAACCTGATACGGTCTACGAACTGCGTCTCGACCTGTGGGCCACGGCGAATGTGTTCCTGCCAGGCCACAGCATCCGACTGGAGGTGTCGAGCAGCAACTTCCCGCGATTCGACCGCAACAGCAACACGGGCGGGGAGATCGCGAACGAAGCTGCCAGTGACTATCGGCCGGCGATCAATCGCATCTTCCACGATGCGGCGCATCCGTCGCGCCTGATCCTCCCGATCATCGAACGCTAAACGCGTCTGAGCACGATCACCGCATGGACGGTTTGAACGCCCAAGATGGAAAGAAAGGAAGAACCCATGAACTACACGAAGCTCGGCAACACCGGCATGGACGTGTCGCGAATCTGCCTCGGCTGTATGGGGTTTGGGGACGCCTCCCGGTGGATTCACAAATGGGTGCTGAACGAAGAAAACAGCCGGCCGATCATCAAGAAAGCCCTCGAGCTGGGGATCAATTTCTTTGATACCGCCAACGTCTATTCGATTGGGACGAGCGAAGCGATCCTCGGACGCGCGCTGAAGGACTTCGCGAATCGGGATGAGGTCGTCATCGCTACCAAGGTGCATGGCAAAATGCACGACGGGCCGAATGGGTCCGGCCTCTCGCGCAAGGCGATCCTCAGCGAGATCGACAAGAGCCTGAAGCGGCTTGAAACCGATTACGTGGATCTCTACATCATCCATCGCTGGGATGAGCAGACCCCGATCGAGGAGACGATGGAAGCGCTCAATGACGTGGTACGGGCCGGCAAGGTGCGCTATATCGGCGCCTCGGCCATGTGGGCCTGGCAGTTTGGGAAGGCGCTGCACGTGGCCGAGCAGCATGGATGGACGCGCTTCGTCTCGATGCAGAACCACCTGAACCTGATCTACCGCGAAGAGGAGCGCGAGATGCTGCCGCTCTGCCGCGCGGAGGGAATTGGGGTAACCCCCTATAGCCCGCTTGCCTCCGGACGATTAACGCGCGACTGGTCGAAGGAAACCACGCTGCGCTCCGAGACCGACCAGATCGCGAAAGGCAAGTACGATGCGACCGCCGACACCGATCGACTGGTGGTGGAGCGGGTCGCAGAGCTGGCAGAAAAGCATGCGGTTCCGCGTGTGCATATCGCGCTGGCCTGGCTGCTCCAGAAGCAGCCCATCACGGCGCCGATCATCGGGGCAACCAAGATTTCGCATCTGGAAGATGCTGTCGGCGCGCTATCAGTGAAACTGACCCCCGAAGAGGTCGCATACCTCGAAGCGCCATATGTGCCGCACCCGATCGTCGGTCATCAGTAAAGAAGGAGATCTCCGTATGTCTGATGAATCAACTGCGAGACGCAATCCATACAGTGATATTGCCCCGGCACTTGGCGACTACACCGATACTGTGCTGTTTGGGGATGTCTGGGAACGCCCCGGCCTGTCCAAGCGCGACCGCAGCCTGATCACGGTCGCAACATTGGTCGCACTCTATCGGACGAATGAGCTCCCACATCATCTGAAGCGAGCGCTCGACAACGGCGTGACCCGGGACGAGCTGATTGAACTGATCACCCATCTCGCCTTCTATGCGGGCTGGCCGACGGCGAATACGGCCGTGACCATCGCACGGCGCGTATTTGAGGAAAACGCATAATTGGCCGTTGAGCGGTGAACATGGGTGTTCTGGTTGCATTCCGTAGCGTAGGGAGCCACGGAATGCACCACGTGCAAGGCAGATGCTGGCAACGAAAGGCAGAGAGCCGCTACGATGCAGGTCAAAAATCCCCGCTCCTCGGATGGAAGCAACGCCGAGAGTCCCGAGTCCGGTGCTTCGCCCTGGCGCCCGCTCAGCCAGGCCGTCTTTCGCGCGCTGTGGATCGCCGCCGTCGCCTCCAACATCGGCACCTGGATGCAGAGCGTCGGCGCCGCCTGGCTGATGACATCGCTGACGCCGTCGCCGCTGTTGGTCGCACTCATGCAGACGGCCACGAGCCTGCCCGTCTTCCTGGTCGGACTCCCGGCGGGCACGCTTGCCGACGTCGTCGATCGGCGGAAGCTCTTGCTCGTCACGCAGGCGTGGATGCTCCTGGCAGCCCTTGTGCTGGGCGTGCTCACCTGGCTCGGCCTTGTGTCGACCTGGTCCTTGCTCGCGCTGACATTCCTGCTGGGGATCGGGGCTGCGCTCAGTGGCCCGGCCTGGCAGGCGATTATTCCCGATCTGGTTGAACGGGAGGCGATTGCACCTGCGGTGGCGCTGGACGCCATGGGCATCAACGTGGCCCGCGCGGTCGGGCCGGCGCTCGGCGGCTTGGTGGTCGCCGCCGCCGGCCCGGGAGCCGTCTTCCTGCTGAATGCCGCGTCTTTTCTCGGCATCTTGGTAGTTATCTACCGCTGGCGGCGCGCTCACATCCCAAGCGATGCTCCTCCCGAAGATATGCTCGGGGCTACCGCCGCAGGTCTGCGCTACGTGCGCCATGCGCCCGCCTTGCAGACCGTCCTCGTGCGCATTGGCGTCTTCAGCTTCGGCGCGAGCGCCCTGTGGGCTTTGCTTCCCGCCGTGGCGCGGCACGACCTGAGTCTTGATGCAACCGGCTATGGGATCATCCTGGGCAGTCTTGGTTTGGGCGCTGTGGGTGGTGCGCTGCTCCTGCCGCGCCTGCGGCGCTCGCTGCCAGTTGACACGTTGACCGCGACGGCAACGCTCGTGTTCGCCGGAACCACGCTGGCCCTCGCCTACCTTCGCGTCGTGCCGCTGCTGGTGGTGTGTATGATGGCGGGCGGGGTGGCCTGGATAGCGATGATGTCCAGCCTGACCTCTGCCGCGCAGAGCGCCACCCCGGCCTGGGTGCGCGCGCGATCCCTCGGCATCTACCTGCTGGTGTTCCAGGGCCTGATGGCCGCGGGCAGCTTCGGGTGGGGCGCGCTGGCCGAACGATTTGGCAATCCCACCGCGCTTTCCGTTGCCGCGTTGGCCCTGGTCGGTGGGCTGGCGGCTCGGTGGCGCTGGCCGCTGCACGCGGTCCAGCGGATCGACCTGTCGCCCTCAATGCACTGGCCTGATCCCACGCTGGTGATAATCCCTGACCCGGCGGACGGGCCGGTGCTGATCACAGTCGAGTACCGGGTCCCTGCCGAACGGACAAGCGATTTCTTGGAGGCGATGGACGAGATGCGTATCTTCCGCCGCCGGGAAGGGGCCATAAGCTGGGGTATCTTTCGTGACCTCGCCGATCCCGACCGCTACCTGGAAACCTTCGTTGCCGTCTCGTGGGGTGAGCACGTGCGCCAGCATGCCCGCGTGACGGTAGAAGATGAGGCGATTGAAGCCCGCGCCTTCGCGTTCTTGCAAGAAGGGGTTGCGCCGATTGCTGCGCACCTCATTGCCGCCCGAGCATACAATGGCCGGGTGCCGGCCGAACCTCCGTATGCGGAGCTCTCATAACGATGAGGATTGAGCAAAGGGGCGTGCAAAACGAGTGGAAGCGATGGAAGAGAGCAAGCTCGGTAGAACTGGCCTGAACGTATCACGTATGTGCCCGATCGGCGATGCTCAAACGGGTGCCCTCCTGATCGATCATAGCGCACATTATGGAACACGAGCTGTCGTGCTGGCTCGCGCATCGTGGTGCTTATAGACGAACGCAGCTGTTAGAACTTGACTGCAGCAGCCTCTGATCAGAGGCTACTGCGTGCGCATCACCATATGCCCACCGCAGCACATTCAGAATCCCAAAGTTGGCACCTCCGATCACAGGATCTCTCAGGAACAATACATAAAGGCCGTTCTTACAGCTCAGGCTACCGGCTTTCTCTGCTCAATCTGTGTGCAAAGCGATACTACCAATCAGCAAGTAAGGCTGAGCCGCATACCTGCGATGTTGCGTACAACTTCCACGCCCGCCGCTTGCCAATCAAGCAGCCACCACGAATAGTGCTCCGTATCCGTTAGTCCCAGCGCATCTTAGCTCTTTCGGCGCGCGAAAGCGGGACAATCAGTTACCTTCTTTTTCATAAACAACGGGCGTATAATCCACGTGCATAGCCGTCGATTTTCGGCGCGACTTGCCTATTGCCAAGCATGATCGAGACGTGCTCTTGAGGATCACACCGCGCGGTGCCAGCCAATAATGATAATCCAACTGCGCCGTTTACGACGCGACCGCTGATTCTGATCGTCGAGGACGACCCACATATTGGCCCAACGCTCCGACGACTGGCCGCCAGATCATTTCCCGATCACCAGGTGGTGTTAGTCAAGAATGGCATGGCGGCGCTCGCGCTGGTCGAGCAGCACACCGCCAATCTGCACCTGGTTGTGTTGGATGTTTGCATGCCGATCCTTGATGGTCGCCTGGCAGCTGCGCAGATCCGTGCGCTCGCGCCACGTGTCCCAATTATGCCGTTCATTGCTGACCAAGCTATGCTGCCGGTACTGCTCGATCTGGGCTGCGTCATGCCAGTCATCAAGCATATGACTCCAATATCAGCGGTTCCAGAGCACATGGCCGAGGCTCTGGCAGCGCCGGTTCCGCCGCTTGCCAATACGCCCTGGGTCATCATGGCTCAGCAGCAATCCGCAGCGCTCCTATCATTTGTACAAGCCACCGATCCGGCTCGCGCTGAAGCAAGCGTCTCGATTCCGCTCACGAAGGCTGACGCGCTCACCAAATATCTGCGGCGCATCGCGCAACATCACCCGAGCCGCCAAATTCAGGCCGTGTTGGCGGCGATAAGCGACACCATGTAGATAGCAGCATACAATGAATCCCTCGCGGGGCGGGTGAAGCCCCTGCACAGGCGAGTTGCGACTCCGCTTGAAGCCCTTTGTGGCGTCAAGTCGGAGTCGTTTTTTGTTGTCCTTATGACCTTGGAGCAACTCAGATCGTGGAAGAACAGCGCCATAGTAGCCCCACAACGACCACCCAGCGTATGGTGCCGCTCGCTCGTGCACAGCGGCGCAGACTCCTCGTGCATGCGAGCAGCTGGATCGGTCTTGGAGGAATCCTGGTCTCCTTCAGCTGCATCTATGGCCCACTGGCGATCGATTGGCTGGTTCCTGCCACATCAGGGCTGCTGATGGCGCTGGTCGTCGGCACCGCGGTCGCACTGGTGGATGTTGCAGAGGTATGGGTGCTCCTGTTCGGCCTGGCGTTGCTCCAGGAGGCGTTGTTCGGCAGCGCTATCCAGGCGACTGAGACTCTCGATAAAGCGCAATCGCTCCTGACCGCTCCTCATACCCTCTGCGGTGTGCAGATTGGCCGACTGCGCGCTGCGACACCAGAACTGCTTATCGTGGTGCGCCCCGGTGAACGCCACAGCATTACCTACAGCCCGCGCGCACGCATGCTCTGGGCATGCAGCGTGATCGACCAGACTGAAGCGAGCCGCGCATGAAGATCATGAGGCACATGACTATGGGTTCACACGCTTATCACCAACGGAGCAACTGATGCGCGTCGCGGGCTACCGTATCAATATGGACGCTCCTCGCGCGCCTAATCTATCCCTGGCGCTACCGAGCGCTCGCTGCCCTATTCGCACTGTTGCTCGTCAGCGGCCTGGCCAGCGGCCTCATTCCGCCATTTTGGCACGGACGCACGGAACTGACGATCAGCGCCATGCCAGGAGCGTCGGTTCTGGTCGATGGGCGCCCTTGGCCACGGCCAATCTATGCGGGTACGCATCAGATCCTGGCAACCCTGCCTGATGGACGGCGTAGTTGGGCCGATGTTGCGCTGCATGCGAGCGAGACGCTCACCCTGACCCTCCCGGCCGGCCTCCCCGCACCGCGCGAGCGTACGATTCCACCAGCTGCGCCCGGCATGCACGTTGATCAGGTCTGGTGGGCCGATGGAGCGTGGCGCGTGCGCAGCGTGCAGGCTCTGTCATCTGAGCCACCGGACAGCCATCGGACGAGTGCCGAGCCAACGCCGCTGTCACAGCCGGGCCAAACTATTGCCATCAGCGCGCACAATGTCGAACGATTGGCCACCCTGGATGCCTACGCCGGGCTAGCCGACCAGGTGCATGTTGGCAGCCAGTTGCACGAGGCGCTGTATCACCCGAATACACATACAAACTTCGGCGACCAATCCATTGGCACAATCACCGTGCGTGGCTGGAGGGCCAGCACCATGTCGACGTTTCCCATCTCGATGCCACTGGCGTTGCTACGTTTCGCCCCTGAAGGACGGTGGCTGATCGCGCAGATGCCCGGATCGAGACGGCGCGAGAGAATGAAGGTTCTGAGACACTCACTATTGAGACAGGCGAACTGCCAAAGACCAAGGCATCGAAATCGGCAGCTTCCAGCGATAGCACCACCGCCTGGACTGCCGAAGACCGTGCGCTGGCTGCTGCAACGGCATTGGCGGCCCTGTGGACAGATCAGACCATCCAGAGCACGATCCTGGCAATTGACACGGCAACGGTTGCAGGAAATCGGCCGGTGCTGATCACGCTCGATGGGCATCCTGGCGAAGAGCAGCTGATCAATCACCTGCCCGACCTGATCGTCGCACGACATCCAGCCTGGCGCGCGACCTGGCGGCGCGACCATTTGGAACTGATCATGGAGCGCACCAGCGCACCCACAACGAGCGACGCACCGTTGATCGTGCCGGTGCTCACGCACGGTCGGAGCGGCAAGACCATGCGCTTCTTTCCGCTGCGCAACTGGCGACACCTGGGCATCTATGGTGGTGAGGCCCTCGGCGCGCTGCACGCAATGCTTGGCAGCCTCCTTTATACACAGTCACCCGCAGAGCTGGCGCTGGCAATCCTCGATCACGGCGAGATCGCGTCGCTCTATCGCGATGTGGCTCACCTGGTTGCGTTGCCCGACACACCGTACGGCACGATCGAGATGCTGGCACAGTCCATTCGGCGCGGCGCGGCGCGCGCGGTGCGCCCGCTGCTCCTGGTGGTAGTCGAGCCGGATGACGACCAGCTGAATCGGCTCATCGAGCTCGCGGCATGGCTGCAGGCGCGATCGGCTACGCCACTGCATCTGCTGATCGTGCAAACGTGCCCACGCAGCGCCGGCTGCGAGCTATATGCGCAGCTGCCCGCGCTGCTCATGAGTGGTGGGTCGGGGCCAACAACGCTGCTTCCTGGACAGGGAGCATGGCCGAAGCGCGGAGCAGCCCGCCTGGTCGCGCACGGCACGCGCATCGAAGGACGCGCGATCACTCTGGACGAGGTGGCGATTGTCCAGGCGCTGACGCCGCTGCGGCAGCATATGACGGATCTGCCGCCAGTGCTCTGGGATGC
>WNGB01011895.1_pt1 | contig 11877 bp, 20 predicted proteins | sample 5400681 | NCBI WGS metagenome assembly WNGB01 (sample SAMN13153367, study PRJNA577476) | soil metagenome | isolation source: 115 cm soil or saprolite under grassland replicate 2 | place: USA:California | collected 2016-06-15 | reverse complement strand
CGAAAGTGAAGTCAAGTGTAGAACTGTGCAAGAAGGGACAAACCGAGAAACGCGGACCTTTTCTAACTTGGTATAATTGCGAGGAGATGATGTGGGGATACTTGGATTTCACCACTCAGCCGCTCCGAGTCAGCTTTTGTCCAACTTGTTCAAGTTAGGCCATGTTATCTCAAGTTCACACAGACAAGTCTTCTACGGTGATGATTTATTCACAATTCCAATTGCAGGTCTTCAAGTTGCAACACAAACCTTTATTGAATCATGGCGCAATCATCCATTGCTTTAACTTGTCATTCAACCGCGTTCAAACAAATTTGGCTATCGGCCTCAAGGGTTCGTGGATTGAAGTGCTGAATGTATAGACACTATTATGAACAAATCTGTGATGCATTTCCGGCCGCTGAGCACTGTCGACATCTACTCTTATCCGCCACACTTAAATCTCGACTCCAGATTGAACTCCTACACGCAATTGGAATAGCTGGTCACAACTTCTGTTGGCACACCTGACCGGGTAGTACTAGGCTTCTGTCTCTGCGCTGGATTGTTTGATGTTTCGAGAACTTGCGGACGCTAAACCATGTCTTGTAATACGAACCTCTGGAAGAGGAATAACGACTCGGCCAACACGGGTCACGGTTTCTTACTCGGTGGTGTGTCTAGTGTCATATGCACAACTTGTGTCCCAGTCGCTGTCAGAAATGAGTCAACATGCGAACCAAGCATAATAAGTGTTCCAGGTGATCATCTGCACCATAGGAAACAGTCGGTTAACTAAATGTCCAGGAAAAATAGAACAAACACAGGTTCGAGTTACACTCACGGTTGACGGCTACATCACGAAGTATAACACGCTCTACTCGACTTCCTGTATTTCGTCGCCTTGACCAACAATGATACAACCACGACCACGACACCACCTATTACTACGATGTCTGAAAAATCCAATTTAACATATCAGTTATTGTGACACCTGATGGCATCATAGGGCATCGTACCGTCTGACGGTGCCCGACCGGGTTTGGCAGCATACCTTACCAATATCTTTTCAGGTTGATATATCAACAGATAATTTATGTATAAATTCTGATCAGCGCTTACTGCCTGGTAAGGCCTCATCAGCGTAGGCACTGGAGGTCATCAGTTGCATGTCGGATGCTATATGGTGTGGTCAGCTTTGGCAGGAAAGCCAACATGGCCCGTGTCAGGTCAATATACTGTCTGGTCAGCTGTAATTGGTGTCAGCAGTTGGGTTATCAGTTGCAGTAAGATTCTATACCATGTGGTCAGCTTGGGTGGATAGCATACATGGTTAATATCATGTCTGGTCAAGTCTTTTATTGAGACCCACGGATTTCGGTCACTGCAGAGTACAACACATTCTGATTACTAGTTTCCTTGCCGTAAATACATGTCACCATCAATGGTGTCTATAAAATAATACAATGACTTGTTTCCAGAGCCAAATGCGGGCGCTAACAGTGCCCCCCGAACCACCTCGTCCATAAGCAAAAAAGTTGAGATTTTATCTTCTTCGAGTACCTTACATCCATCCCAAAGGGTATTCGGCTTCCACTTTGCATGCGAAGTAAATTTGTGAACCAGAGCGATATCAAGAAGTCGTCCAGATGAGAATTTACACCGTAGAAGTGCTTTCAACCGTGAAAATTGCAATTTTAAGCCGCCGCTTTCTGAAAGGAGACAGTCATATCGTTCCTGGCCATGAAACTCAGGGTTACATCGAAGAATATCCCGGGATTCTGTCCAATCTTCAACCGATTGGTATTTGATGTAGACACATTTATATAGCTGGATCTAGAATATCCAATAAGTAGTAATTGTCGACAATGTGTGTTGAGACTCACTGAAATTGGGTCTTCATATCGAATTGCCTCATTTGGAAGGCATACGAAAAGAAAATCCCTTAACCGTTCATCAAATTCCTTGAATGATGAGTGACCCTGAACGCACATGTCTCTTTCGAGTAGGCGGGAGTTGATTGGCCTCTCAGGGGCGCCAAACATCCAATGAGGGGAGTGTCCACTGACGGGATCTGGAGCTGCCCAAACAGATGGGTGAACCACCCCCCCTTCGGCTGCCTCAGCATCAATTCTAGCACGGGCTGCAACATCATTATCAATCGCCATCCGAATTTTGGCAACTGCTTCCTGTTTTTCGTCAATCTGGGCCATCTGGACAATAGATCAGAAAATTTGAAGCTTCTGGTAAATAGACTTGCTTGAGCTTCAGCATCCTTTCCGTTCGTTTGGCCATAAGCTTGAGAGGCTTCTTGCTGGAAGCCCTCGCCAACACGAGTTCCATAATTGTCAGCCGTTCCCTTCGTACGTATCTCGGAAATTATATGATTGACCGCATGTTGCTTCGGAAAATTTGGATTTTTGTCATAGAGATTGCACAGTTTCTATTGCATAAAATTGAGTTTCCTTGTATTGAATTAATACAAAAAATGAACAGACCAGGAATGCATCCTGATACCTTTCAATTATTTTTGAAAGACGCTGAAGCCGCCTCTCAGACATACAATTCAAACCGATCATCAAGCGGTAACACTGGTACGCCCGAATACATTTGATGAAAATTGAGTTTTTCGGGAGAAGTTGCACAATGCAAGGGAGAATACACTGCGAAAATGGTATGAATGGCGATTTTTGAGTGATAAACACAAAATTACCTTCAGAATATCATAAAACGCTTGTCCGTCACCAAATGTTGTGGTTGACACATTGCCAAAGTGTTTGAGATCGTTCCAGCGTGGAAATAGTGCCATGCTTTGTTCCAAGTCAATTAGATTTCAACGACTGAAAAGCAACCGCAATACTCACTTCCGAGTAAGTTCACCCTTTTTGCCAGAATCTGCTAGAACAGATAGCAGAAGAACCCACATATGTTTCCCCCATTTTCCTAGGTCATCTGAATGAAGGATATCATAGCAGCTCGCAGCGTATGGGTCAGAAAATCGAAAATCCCATAGAAAATGCTACAAATAAAAATCTTTAAGTGTGAAGTCAATTCGACACGTTTAACATACTGTACCTGGATATCATGCAGGCCAAAGGCTTGCAAAATCTTTTCTTTATCTGTCTTGGTCTCAGCCCGAGATGCACGCTGAATGACCGCACGCATAGATTCAGAAGTCCGAGGTTCGAAAGTCCCGGTTAGGTCATACAGCTTAGTGTTGTGGACAAGGCATTTGGGACAAGGATATTTTGCATGGCCGGATGCTCGACATGCGCAAAAGCAGTTGGCCTCCTCCCCATCTTGCGACTCAATGATAATACCTGAATGTAAGACGCGATAGGCTCCATCTCCACATTCCATAGCCTCACCACTGTGCGAGCGTTGTCGAAGTGAGGAGAATACCCGGCTCACGACTTTGTGGTACACAACACGCTTGAAATGGGCAAATTCAAGCGTCTCCTTGCTGTTTCGTTCATCAGGGTCACCGGGATCTAGAACCTAATCGTAATATAATTCAGATTTAACAACCACACCAATCGGAAAAAAGCACTTACAATTGGCATGTATCCCAACAACAACCCACCACCATTCCCAGATGCATTTCGAATATTCCGTGGCAGCCAAGCTGCTCGAATGACCATTGGATACTTTTTGACATGTCGTGTTACCATACCCTTGTCTAACCAGAAATGGAGCGGTACATAGCAATGCGGATATGGGTCTGCCTTGGGAAGTGTGGACTACGTTACGTGTATTAGTTCTTGTCGACTCCTGAGAGAAAAAAAAATAGAAACACACATCGACGTTCCACCATGTCTCCGCAGTGTTGGGTTCATCGAAAATTTGCTCTTCGAAACTACCCTCACAGTAGTATTTCTTGACGGAGTTCCACATATGGACCGGCATAAGGGATTCATCGTTGACGAGACAGGAGATATACTCCCATGGATCTCGATATTGAAAAGCGAAGGTATAGACTTCACCATTGAATTCCGCGGAGACTTCTTCATGCTTGAACTGACTAAATTCAGATGGTTAAATTGAATGTTTGTAGTATGGAACACACCTGAACAACGTATTTTCGTGCCTTGAACAAAATTGCATCCATATCCGAGTACTTCTTGAGAGTTACTGGGCTTTTCCCATTTGACCACTTGCCCGTCACTCCAGCAAGTAGTTTAGTGATACCCTTCTTTGGCATGAGGGATGTTATAGCGAGTTCAGTCACTTCGAAGTCCTCCAATGTACGAAAGGGAGCCCAAGGTCGATTTTCGGGTTGAGGAACATAAGATGCTGCACTTTCTCCTGCAAGAGAATTTCCAACAAGTGGGATGATCGACGATGTCTGGTTCGCGCTGTTTGAATGAGGAATAACCTTAAGAAATGCTTGCGGTAAATGAGGTCCGTATTGTACTATAGGATCACGGTCCTCAAGCAAGGGTTGCTCGGTATTGTCATCTAGAAAAGTTGTGGATATAAATGACCAGAGTCTGGGCAGTGGGAGGTCTACACACCGCCGATAATATCCATCAATGGATATTCATTTTCTAACAAGGGATCTTCAAACATCTAAATAGCGTGAGTGAATACATGAGTGCTGGGAGATAAATCAGAGATATTTACCATTTCATCCAGATTTGGAGTCTCATTCCTCTGTCCTGTGTTGTTCCCGATGGTTCGATCCACACCACGAGCTTCATGATCCATCTGCCATATTCGTTTGCAAGCTTTCTGGTGTTTAGCGAAGGTTCGCACTACTTGATGGACCCGGCAGTATGTGCAAAACTTATGCGAAGGGGGTGCCAGTGGTGCGCGATTGTGAGATGGTTTTTTTTTACCGCGAGGCATTGACTTGGTTCGACAGAAAATTGGGTGGCCCAGTGGCCCGATGTCATTTTGCGTTGAGCTTCGAATCCTTGGAGCTCTTTGGAGCTCATTGGAGCTGTTGCTAAGGGCCAAGAACTTAAAAAGGATGCCTCGAATTCCCATTTCCACCATCGAGCACCAATATTTCAACTATGCCCAACATTTCAACCCCTGATGCTAGCGACGATGAAAACACTCCTCTATTCGATGAGAATACGACTCCACAATCTCTTCGCCGGGTATGTACAAGTTTCCTTTATGTGGTCAATGGTCATGATTTAATGTTCTGCAGGCTGCTCGAGAATTGCAGGCTCGCCTCAATACCCAGCGGAACCTGTCTCAAAATTTGCAACGCAAATTTGATGACATCAGTAACTCACCTCAGGATGGCGACAGTGACTCCACAACACCTGCTAAGAAACGACGTCGTACGCAAGCTAGATCAGGGGATAACCCAGATCCCGATGCCCAACCAGATGTTGAGGAAGCGGAGGCAGACGAGGTAAAGCGGCTTGGACGTCGATTTGTAATCCTGCATGGACCATGGCTCAGGCGGAAGGAACTCCTATTTCAAGTCCAGTTAGAAGAAGACTATGACGAGAAAGAACGATTCAAAGACACTAACACTATGGTTCAAGGTCAGCTACATGAGATAAGGGGTCTCCTCCCAGAGAAGTATCACGGAGATGCTTTCACGAAGAAATGGCTCTCGAAATCAGTGAGTAAATTTACATTTCTTGTCTGAATTTACTAATTGTTCAATTAGTTTATCGAGGGAATGGACTCGCAACGATCCAATATGGCTACACGCCTCCGGAAAGTTGCTGCTGCCATATTTGGTGTTAACGCACTGGATATGAGTCCATCGACAACCAGGCAAGAGAAATTCCGTAATATGATCGGCTGGACTACGAATCAACATGGCCGAGGAACCTATTCCGCATTGAAGGTCGAAATCCTTCACAGGGATTACAGTGGTGTATACGACAGACAGAAGGTATTCTTGAATACAAGGTTGATGGCGGTGTGTATTAAATTAAAATCGATTTGATTTTTCATTTTTGCTCACTTACTTTTTTAGCTTTTTGTTGCTCTTATCCGTGGGCCAAACGCAGCGATCGAGATGGTTAAAGGAAATTTTGGGATACGGCCTATGACCGAGACTATGGAAATCATTCATGGGATCCGCAACATCACTCCTGGTGCAATCGCTACGACGGCAATGCTTGTAAGTATTTTCTCTATCACTTATCTCTGATTACTCATTATCTATTAGGCAATCTGGTGTCTTTCCGGGGATGATACCCTTCAACAACGCGGAGCGACCACAGGCATTGAGTACATAGCTCTCTACGAAGATTACCTCAAGCTGATTATGAATGGCATACATCGAAACAAGGCAGAATTCATTAATATCATCCAGCAGTGGGATGAGGTTGTATTCCCAGGAACAGAGACAAGTCTTGTCGCTCGCAAAAGCTCAAATGGTGACACTGAGAACGAAATAGACCAGGAGATCGAGAGGATGGAGGACGAAGACAATGAGCATTGAGCTATAGTTACAGTGTATCCTATGTACTACAACACCATTCCTTACTTTGTACTCTTATGATAGCTATGCAATTCACTCCGATAAGCCCACAACGATTTGTGCATCGGCGGAACAAACAAAGCTAAATTTTCTCCAACGTCAGTTAGTAACTTGCCACCATGGCGGAACCCATCATCCTACCCTTGCTAAGTTCCCAAAGCTATGTGAAACTTCCCCCTGAACCCACCAATCCCCCCGGTCCAAGGGATATCACGAACGCCCTTCGGCTAACTAACGATCTTGTGAATGCTCGTAGTGAGTTTCTTCTGTCCGTCAAGTATGTGCACCTGCTCATATATCCGTTATAGGACGAAATGAGGTGACCGACGATGATGTCTATAATGGAGCTTTGTACCAGCACAAGCTTATCTTGACAGCTGCGCATGGTCTGTCACCTCTCCTTCAAGTTTGCGAGACTCACTTTGACCCTAACCAACAACAGATGCCCCCCCAGGGTTTATTCAGGCCTTGCGGCAAGCTTTGGATCCCATCGACAGGAAGATAGATAACCTCGTGAACGACGTGAAAAAGCTCACAAATGACATACAAACCATCAAGAATGATGTGAATGGTCTCAAGGACGACATGCGAAGTGTGAAGACGGCCCAGGGACATATCAGACGAATCAGTGCTATTGTGAGTTGCAATGTTGCTCTACTATTCTTAATTTTTTTAACATATTATACACAGCTTTACAATCGTTCGCAAGGTAGTGGAGATGACACAGCTCTTGAGGTTGTGCCGTTTGGAAATGGTGATGATCCAACAAAACAGCCTGTACGACGTTCTTTGTTTATTTGACAATGGTGCTTGCTTTGACCCCCGTTGCTTATTAGCACAACCTACCACCTCTAACTACCGTTAAAGCAGTGACTGGACTTACTCCGGCTCAAAGGGACGCATACCACAGAGGATACCACGGAAACCAAAATCTCCGTACTCCTTCTGCTCAACGCACACCAGGAATATTCGCAGCGATTGGCGCCAATAGATACTAGGTAATTTGTTTATACTCACATTTAAATGCATCATGTCGACGGCTAACATTCAGTTCTAGTGGTTGGGCCGTGCAAGCGACGGAGTAGTGATCAATACATGGGAATCGGGATGCATTGACCTAGGCGGAATGTATCTAGTCGGAATCGAAATATACGCTAGTGGACAATAGTCTTCCAGTCTCTAGTACAAGAAGTGTTCCGTTCAAGACGATTCCTTCAATGCTTACAGCACGTTCAAAAGAATATTTGTTCTTGACGCAATCGCAAGGGGCTTGTCCTCGTCCTGGGTTACGAGTGACTTCTCGCTGGATCAATCAAAGGAAACGCTTCCAGGTGCAACGGCCCACTCTGAAGGGGGTCTTTGATGAGGGAGCGCAGGCGAGGATGAAGGGAGGGAGTGGCTTCAAATCGTGCCGATTTTGATCAGGAAGAGGAATATGGGGACGAAGACACGACTGGTGATGAGAATAAGAGGACGAAGAAGATGCTTACGCCTTTCAGAGTCGGTCGTGGACGTGGACGTGGAAGAGGTTTACACTCATTCAGAGACTGCCGCTAGCCAGAATGAAGATGAAGGAGCTCACCTCTACGGATCTCGCATACCCAGCAGGATCCAGCTGGAGAAGAAGAAGGGTCGTAGTCCTGGGAGTACCAATGAACATAGTTGTCCTGTTGGGCTCGAAGTGGCAGACGCAGAGCAAGAATTAGAAACTCTGGAGAAGGAAAGGGAACGGCGTTCACCCTCGCCTCTGGCATTCATATCAAACAGAACAGGTGTAGATGGCATGGATGCAGCGTATGCCAACGTTCTTCGCCGTGTACCCCTGGCTCCGATTCTTCAATGCTGGAAGTCCTCTACGCCAGTCAATTCTAGGTCGCACAGTCGGATGTGGGCGCAGGGAGATGCCATTCAAAGATGCGACTGAGGTCGATCGTGGATGATGAGGGAATCATCGAAGATGGGGAGGATGGGGAGGAATATGAATATGTCGGAGTGGGGAAGGTAGAGAAGCTTGAGTTTGGATGTCAGACTGAGGCTGTGGAGGCGCCTGTTACACACGTTTCACCCTCGATGTTGCTGCTTCCGCAGTTGAACGTGCGGATATCGGCACCCAGTCTGAATTTGAATTTGAGCCTGTGCCTGTTGTTGACAAACCCATTACACCTACGACTTTGGATATGGGGCTTCAGACTTTCCCTGTAATAAGGACCGAGGTCGGGACACAATGTGATGCGGATGTTGGTGCAGGACCTGCTACGGAGCCGAAGCCTTGTCTCCAGTTCGTGTTCCTAGCGGAGTTGGGACAGACCCTTCACCTGTGCCACGAGGTAGTGGGATTGGGATTGGGAGGGGTCTCTCGCCGATCGTTACTACTGCTATTGGCGAATACCAGGACTGTAGATCGACGATCACACAGGCCTTTCCGAAATGAGTAGCAAAGGCGATACCACTGTGACGAGAAGCTTCTTGGTTGAGTGACATGCTGATCACGATGACGATGATGGTATTGACGAAGGAGAAGAAACCGAGACGGGCGCTGACGACGGCGCGACGAAGGACGGTGAATATGACTATCTCGATGCCAGACAGATTCAGAGCATCCAGTTGTCCACTCCGTCCGAGATGGAGGATTGTCTACTATGACGGAAAACTATTCAGATGACGATGACGATGCAGAGAGTATCAAGGCGTCGCAGTTCTCCATCCAGGATAATCGGTCTATGGCGTCGCTTGAAAATCTTACTCGTCCAGAGACATCTACGACCTATCATTTGTTGTTGCAACCCTCTCAGCCCCCTTCCCCGTCACCTGTGGTTGCTTATGAAAGCGTGGGTGTGGAGACAGACTTGTATTTACCCCCTCAACCCGTGGTGATCGAGAGGCGAGTACCTGTGGTTGTTCCTCCGTCGAAACCGGAGGTGAGGGAGATATCAATTCAGACTGATGAGTGTTTCGACGGTTGTGCCTGCGCCCCTGCCCCAATCCGCCGGTGTCGATGGACTCGTTCCTGCTACAGTCTTCACCCGCCAGTGGCGGCACCCACAACATCACCTCTTTCTTCAATCTTCCGCGAGCCTCCCCTCGCTTCACCCACCAGCTCCCTCGGAAGGCGCATCACAGCTTCCGACAGACGACAGTCGATCAAGGGAAGGGCCGGTATGAGCTGGATGGTTTAGCTGACGATGGGACGTGCTGGAGTTTCCGGGTGCTCAATTGGCCAACCTTAGGCCAAATCTCAACCCCAGGCTTAATAAATCGAAATAACTATCTAGTAAGCTTCTATATATACACCCATTAATAACTCTGATGATACTACAGCACTTATGCCACCGTCGATCCGCTGCTTCTGTCCTGTAAGTTTTACAATTGCCCTTTTCTCATGGTTTATCAATTTAGTCCTTTTGTAGCCGACTCTGCAGCAGCGAAATCTCCCTCCTGGGTCTTTGACGTGTACAACATGGAGAGAAACACTAACCGGATTGATATCCTAACAACGCGAAGAGAAGGTCCCTTTTCCAGATCGTTGGCCCCACATCGTGTTGGTAACCGGTGGAGTGACGAGTCTAGAAACGACAGTGGACTAGTGTGCTCCACCTTGCTCCAACCGACCGTTGCGCTCTCCAATAGCTTATAAGGGGAGGCCTTTCGAGCGATGTCTACCATGGATCCTCGCCGTGTCATCCCATTGTACCCTCATCCACCACCCACGACTCAGTGCCAATTACCATCCGACGATCATTCCGAGGTGTCAGACTTTCCACCCATCCGCATACACGACAGCACGCCTGACCCTCCTGATGCCCAATCCGTAAGAAACCGTTCTCGCTATCGTTCCTCAGCTGTCCATCACAATTCCGAACATCCTTCTTCACCGAGCCAATCCCCGGGCCCTCAATTGTCGCGACGTTCTTGTCGACTGCCTAACAAACCGGTTCTTGGACACAAGAACATTGTCAACATGGTTGAAGTTACGGTACAACGCGATGTAAGTCATGTCTTTCCCATATATGGTTCTACTACTGAATGTTCTCCAGAAAGCTGACAAGGCTCCATCCAAGCGTCGCTTGGAACCTGTTGACAGCATCGACAATAACCACCGCTTGAAGAGGCAGTGCCTCGATCTCCAGGACGACGTGAATTGGATAAAGCTCGAGATTGGTGATATCAAGGCACAGCTGAGAGACATCAAGGGATGCATGAGGGAGACTGCAGAGCACCTTCGGGGAGATGTAGATTACAAATTGGAGGAGATAATCGATCGTATTCGACAACTTGACCTGTCTTCGAATTCTTGAATCGTTTTTGTAACCAATGTAACAATGTCACATATATTAAATTATTTGTCACACCAGCCGGAAATAATCAATTAAAAGCCCAAATTAAAATAACATAAAATAAAATAAATAAAATAAAATATCAAATAAATCCTAAAATAGCACCCAAAATTATAGACTATCCGCCAGCAATTATCTGGGGATGTCGGTATTGAGAAAGCTTGTCAGAAATAGCTATGTTACTTATTATTCTTCTACCAATATATATGCTCTACTCTACTGCACTACTGGTCCTGATACAGTCCACAAAGTACACCAAATATACTGATAAAGGTACATCACATCAGATACAGTTCATGAGAATGGATAGGGTTTGGCGGATACACTGGCAAGGCATATCACTGCTAAATATATTGACAAGATACATTACGCCCTACTGGTCCTGGTATAGTCCATAACAATGCATAGGGTCTACATACAGTGCAGAGACTATTAGGCCTCACCAAAGATTATAAACGTTGATTGAAACTGACACAGTGCACTGCCACCTGATGACCTTATCGTGGCTGATACGGTCCTTCACCACGATGTCAGACTGGATATGTTTTTTTGGATTTTTCAGACATAATATCTCATTTCAGAAAGTCATGGAGGTTCTTATCCAAAGTGCAGCTTTGTATGCGTGAGTCATCCTGCTTTACTTCACAGCATGAGGCCCGAGGTCCTGATTCTGTCGATGGCAGTGCCTGCGTTATTGTGTCCCTCGCCACATATTGTTTCTCCTCAAATCTGCAACTGGTGACCGTCGCTGCCGTAAGATCCCTCGAGTTGTCCTGTGCATTTTCTGACGTCGCTACTTGTTTGAAGACCAATCCCATCATTGTGAGATTTCTGAAGTACCAGTATTGTAGCAGCCAACCTAACTCGTGTTCAAAGGGTATCATTTTCTGCATGATCGTCGTTAGGGCCCATAGTTCAGGAACCCACTATAGTGCCTCGTACAATCGATCGCATGTCTCGAAGTCTTCAAACGTTTTGCGGCCCCTACGAATTAAAGTAACTTCTGACACTCGAAGCGATGCTGACTCGGAGGTATATACGCCAACACACTCTCCAGATTACATGTTCACATACCCTTCACAACGGTTCTTTGAAGTCCCTACTAGT
>WNGB01011894.1_pt1 | contig 11877 bp, 11 predicted proteins | sample 5400681 | NCBI WGS metagenome assembly WNGB01 (sample SAMN13153367, study PRJNA577476) | soil metagenome | isolation source: 115 cm soil or saprolite under grassland replicate 2 | place: USA:California | collected 2016-06-15 | reverse complement strand
CATGTACCGGCCCGCCCGCTTCGTCACCAGGGTCCGGGTGGTCACCTTCAAGGACGTCAACATCGAGGAGTTCATCCGCAAGGAAGGCATCTGATGGGCTTCAACGCGGCACGGGGCTACCCGGGACAAGGAGACCGTCAGGCCCATGCCCGGCCGGTCCAGCGCGATCACCCGGACACCAGTGGCTTTGGCCGCCTCGTCGCACCCCAACCCCTCAGCCCGCGACCCGGGATGGCCGTGGCAGAAGACGAGGGGCTGGCCCCCGGGGTCGCCCCCATTCGGCGTAGCCCAAGCGACGGCCGTCTCGCAGCCGGATCGCCTCGCCACCGATGCCCTGCACAGACCCGCGGGGGCCGACGCCTTGCGGTGCCAGCCCACGCCGTCCTCACCGGCCAAGCGGTACGATTCCCGCGCCACGCAGGCAGAGCGGGAGAGGTGGCATCCCATGGCCAGGCGCTCGGCCGACACCAGAGCAGAGCGACTCCGCCGCTACTGGGACAAGCACGCCCCCAACTACGACAAGCAGGTCGCCTCCTTCGAGCGCTGGTTGGTCGGGGACGGCCGCCAATGGGTCTGCTCCCAGGCCACCGGCGACGTCCTTGAGGTGGCCATCGGGACCGGCCGCAACCTCCCCTTCTACCCAGAAGGCATCCGCCTGACCGGGATCGACTTCAGCCCCGCCATGCTGGAGCTGGCCCGACGCCAGGCCGACCAGCTGGGCCGCCGGGTGGACCTGCGCCTCGGCGACGCCCAGGCGCTGGAGCTGCCCGACGCCTGCTTCGACACGGTGGTCTGTACGCTGTCGCTGTGCGCCATTCCCGACGTGCGGCGCGCGGTGGCCGAGATGCAGCGGGTGCTGCGCCCGGGCGGCCGGCTGCTGCTGTTGGACCACGTGGCCGGCGCGCCGCGGTGGCTGCGGGCCATCCAGTGGCTGTTGGAGCTGGTCACGCGGCCGGCCACAGGCGAACACTGGCTTCGCCGACCGCTATCGCAGGTGCAGGCCGAGGGCCTGGAGGTCCAGCGGCGGGAGCGGTCCAAGCTCGGGATGGTGGAGCGGCTGGCCGCCCGCAAGCCACCCTGAGGACGGCGGGGGCTCTGAACCGCCGTGCCGTGAGGCACGTTCGGCTCATCCCGGTCCGCCGTGGGTGCCGAAGTGGGATCTTCCCGCATCGCAGGGCAGGCCAGGCGACGGGTTCGGCGCGTCGTCAGGAGGATGCCATGAGCGTGTTCCAGCCGGACACGGAGTCTGGGCAGCGCACCGCAAGCGACCTACCGGCCTTCCAGGTGGTGCGGCGGGGCTACGACCCCAACCAGGTCGACGCCTACGTCCCGCAGCTCATCGCGCGCCTGGACGGGGCCGAACGGGCACGGGCCGAGCTGCAGCGCGAGGTCGCCCGCCTGCAGGAGCAGGCGCCCCCGAGCTTCGAGCAGCTCGGCGCCGAGGCGGCCGTGGTGCTCCAGGAGGCGGGCCGTTCGGGCGAGCTGCTGGTCCAGAAGGCCAGGCGCCGTGCCGAGACGATCATCGAGCAGGCCCAGCAGCAGGCCGAGCAGGTCCAGGCGGACGTGACCGGCAAGGCGCAGACGGTGCTGGCGGAGGCAAACGAGGCGGCTGAGCACGTCCGGCAGCAGGTGCAGCAGGAGCAGGCGGCGCTGGACAGCGAGACCGAGCAGGTGCGGGAGTTCCGCGACGGGCTGCTGGAGGATCTGGGTCGGGTGCACGCCGACATCAGCGCCCTGCTGGAGCGGACCCGCGGGCGCAACGACCAGGCGCCAGCGGCGTCCGGTGACGCCGCCGGGCCCGCGGCCGATGCTCCGCCGGATCTCGTGGTTGAGGAGGCGTCCGAGCTCGCTCGGGCTGCCGGGTCCACGCAGCCCCAGCCCGTGCAGGCACCGACCGATGCCCGCGGCCAGCAGGGCGCCGCCTTGGCGCAGGCGGCGGCCGCGCGGCGCCCGGGCCACTCGTCGGCTTCCGCCGGGCACGAATCCCGCCGGCCTGGGCCATCAGGATGACCGCTTTGACCCGGTAGCCGTCGCGGCGCAGGCGGGGAGCGAGTGCCCAGGACGTGCCCTCGCTCCCCGTCCCCGGGCAATCACCAACGCATGGGACGCTCCGCGGAGCAACGTCGGCGCCCCTTGGGCGAGCAGCCCCAAGCAGAGGGGAGTCCGGAATGTCCTCTGAGCGTCAAAGCCCAGCTCAGAGCCTTTCAGCAACAGCTTGGTTAAGGTCAACGCTCCTCGTCGCGCAGCCAGCAGTCCTGCCAGCCCTGGGCGGGGCGGCTCAGGCTCACGCGGGCGGCCCAGGTCCTCCCAGGCCATCGCCGCCGGCTCGTCCCGCTCGGCCCGCTGGGCGGCGCGGCCGCGCAGCGCCTCCCCCAGCCGCCGCTCTCTGGCCGGGTCGGCGGCCGGCGGCATGCCGGGCGGGCGGGTCCGCGCCCGCTCCTCGAGCGGGACGCCGGTCGGCGACCACCTCCCGCAGCGACCGGCGCCCGGAGAGTTCCTGGTCGGGGTGGCCCGGCCAGGTGGGCGGCAGCTGCAGCCAGGCCGGGCCGCGCTCGCCAGCTCGGCGATCAGGTCGACCTTGACCGGGTCGGGCAGCCCGCCCAGCAGGTCGGCCAGCTCGCCGCCGGACAGGTCGCGCAGGTAGCCGGCCAGGTCGGCGCGGAACCGCTCACCAGGGTCGGGCCGGTCATCTGGGTGGACAAGCTCACCGGGCATCGGCGTGCTCCCTCGGGTCGGGTGGCGGGTCGCGGCCGTCAGCGGGCATCGGCGCCCACCTCCCGCTCCCGCGGCGCCTGGCGATGGTGGCCGGGGTGGTCCCGCTCGGCGCGGTCGGCGTGGCGGCGCTGGGAGCGGGTTGCTCGTTGGCTGGCGAGGGTCTGGGCGCGCTGGGCGCGGCGGGTGATCGCCCACACCCGCGTCGACGCTCGGGCCGAGCGGCTCTCGCTGTGCAGCTCGGTGACCGCCGCGGCGCCGAGGGTGGCGTACTCCTCGGCGCGACGGACCCGCCAGAACCGCTCGGCCTCCGAGCTGGCCCGTGGGGGCAGCACGCCCTCGTTCAGCTGCACGAACGCCGGGTCCAGGCGGCCCTCAGACTCAGCCTTGCGACCGGAGCGAGCGGCCGGGCCTGTGACCGTCGGGTGGCTGGTGTCGGGCATGCCCAGGCCGAACCGCCGCCAGCCGGCCACCAGCGCCGGCCGGCTGCTGCCCAGCTCCCTGGCCGCCGCCTTGACGCTGCCGAGGTGTTCGGCCAGCTGAAACGCCTCCCTGGCCCGCTCTGGGTCGCGGGCGAACCCCGAGGCGCGGGGGCGACCGGGGTAGTCCAGGCCCCACTTGGCGAAGGCGCGGGCCAGCGTCGAGGTGGCGGTGCCCAGCCGCTCAGCGGCAGCGACCGGGCCGACGTGGACCGCCAGCCGGTGCGCCTCCTCGGCCGCCGCCCGGTCCTGATACCAGACGCTCGGGCCGGGCGCGGGGTTGCCACGCAGCCCGCTGCGCTGGTGCGGGGTGGTGCCGCCGAAGATGCCGTGATCCTCCTCGCGGCTTGCAGCGGCACCCACCGCCAGGTCGCGGCACTGCTGCTGGACCTGGCATGAGGCGCAGACCTGCTTGGCGGCTTGGCCCTTGGCCTGCTCGCCGCGCTCGGGGAAGAACAGCTCCGGGTCGCTGTCCTTGCAGGCGGCCAGGTCCAGCCACACCCGCCCCTCCAGCCGCGCTCCGTCCGCCGCGGGAGCGGCCGGGGTGGCGCGCTGCTGGTGGCGGTGGGTGGCGCGCAGGGGGCTGATGACCCGCTGCACGTAGGCCTTGCTGGTGCCAAGTTCGGCGGCCAGGTCGGTGAGGCTGACCCACCGGCCGCCCTCGACCTCCCGCTGCCGGTAGGCGGCCTCGATGCGCTGGCGCATCGTCGGCGCGCCGGCCTCCAGGGCGACCAGGGTGCTGGTGACGTAGTGGCGGCTGGTGCCAAGCTCGCGGGCCAGCACGCCAGGGTCGATCGGCTGCCCGGTGGCCTGCTGGCGCCGGAAGGCCAGCTCGATGCGGTCGGTGAGCGCCTCCGCCGCCACCGGCCTGGTCGGCTCGCGCTCGGGTGGGGGACCGCCTTGGCGGAACCGCTCGGCCAGCTTGGCGAGCTGGTCGGCGTGGACCTGGCCGTGGTCCTCGGGGCTGGTGCGCAGGCCGGCCAGGCGCGGGTCCTGCTCACGGACCCCGCGGAGGGCGTGCAGCCACTGGCGGGCCACAGTGGCCGTGGTGCCCAGCTCTGCCGCGACCGTGGCGGGGTCCAGCCGCTGGCCGCCGCGCAGCTGGGTAAGCGCAGGATCACGCTCCCGTTGGGCGCGCAGCACCTGCAGCAGGTCGGCGGCGAAGGTGGGGGTGACGCTGGTCTGGGCGGCCAGCTGGGTGACGGTGAGCGGCTGGTCGCCGTCGACCTCTTGCTGCAGCCAGGTGTAGGCGACCCGCTCCCACGCTGGCCGCGGGTCGGCCGGTCGTTCCTGCTCTGGCTGGTCGGCCGGGATGCCCGTGGAGTACGAGTCGAGGGTCATCGCTGGCCTCCTTCCCGCTCCGGCCACATCGTTCGCGCCGCAGGGGCTTGGCCCTGCTGGCGCAGCCGCTGGCGCTGCAGGCTGGTGAAGGCCCGCTCGGTCTTGCGGGCAAGGCGCCGCTCGGCGCGGGCAAGGCGCCGCTCGGCGCGGGCTGTCCGCCGCTCGACCCGCTGCTCAGCTCGGTCCCGCCGGGCCTGCTCACGAGGGAGGTAGTAGGGCCGCAGCCGGATCGGCGTGGGCCGCAGGTGCCCGTAGAGGAGGACGCCCTCGCCGGGTCGCAGCCGGCGCAGGTCCTCCACCGGCAGCAGCGGCCGATACGACGTCGACTCGTTGAGGGAGTGGCGGCCGTCGGAGCCCATCGACCGGTTGCGCTCTGTGAGGGCCCGATCCCCGATGAGCTTGGCGCCAAGCTCCAGGGCCGACAGGTCGGCGAGGCCGGAAAGGAACAGCTTGGCGCGGTGGTTGTTCAGGATCGTGGCGGCCTTGGTCCCATAGCGAGCCTCCAGCTGGCTCTTGTCATGCCAGACGGTGACGAGTTGGATGCCTTGGCCCCGCGCGGTGGTCGCCAGCACGTCCAGGTCCGACAGGGCCGCGCAGTTGCCGGCTTCATCTAGGAACAGCCCCAGCCTGGGCTGCAGCATCCCGTCGGGGGCGAGGGCGGCCTTCTCCTGGGCGGCGGCGACCACCTGCTGGGTGATCGTCTCGAACAGTGGCCGCAGCAGCCGCTGCTGGTGGGCGGGGGCGTACAGGTAGATGGTGTGGTTCCCCGACAGGAAGAAGTCGAGGTCCAGGTCGTGGCCGTCGGTGGAGGCCGCCACCCGCTGGTCGCCGTAGACGTGCAGGACCTCCTCCGCCGTCGCGTACAGCGAGTCGACCGCCCGGTCGGTGCGGGTCTGCGAGGACGCCCAGGCGTCGATCGCCGGCTGTACGCGGGTTTGCTCCAGGATGGTGGTGATCTCGCCGTCCTGGCGGTTGTCCAGCCAGTGCAGCACGTCGGGCATGCCCAGGCCCTTGACCGCTGCGGCGTAGAGGAGGGGGGCGAGGAACTTGGTGCCCATGGTCTTCCAGAAGCGGTGCTCGGGGCGTTGCTCCTCGGTGGGGGTCTGCTCGATCGCATTCGCCAGCTGCACGGCGGTCTGCTGGGCGCCCGCCCAGGTCCCGCACGAGGCCAGCGGGGTCCAGCGGGCGGCCTTGACGCTGGAGGCGCCCAACGGGTCGATGACCACCACCTGGCCCAGCCGCGCCCGATGCGCCAGGGTCGCCCGTAGGAGGTCCGGCTTCACGCTTGTTGCCAGCAGCGGCCCGGACCACTCCAGCACCCCGGGCACCACCAGGCCGGAGGTCTTCCAGCTGCCGGTGGGGCCGAAGACCAGCACCGAGTGGCAGTCCTCGGCGGCGAGCAGCCGCCCGAGGACCCCTGGGGTGCGGCCCAGGATCACCCGGCCCGGCTCGGGCTCCCGGACGGTGAGCAGCCGCAGCTCCCGGTTGCCAGCCCAGACGGCGCCGGCATGCTTGGCCGGCCGGTCGTGGCCGGGGCGGTGGCCGGCCGCTCGCCCTGGCAGGTGCCGCAGCACCGCGGCGGTCCCGCCCGAGATGCCGCCGACCAGGCCGGCGAAGGCGGTGTACATGCCGGCCGCACCGGGCAGCGGCCCGCGCACGTCGGCGGGCCACGCCAGGGCCGGGTCGCTCCAGTGCTGGGGCAGATGCAACATGACGTGGGCGACGTCGGCGGGGGAGAGGTCGAGCCAGGTGTGGCCGAAGGCCAGGCCGGCGAGCTGGCCGGTGGCCCACACCAGCGCCCCGGCGCCGGCGGTGGCGCCCAGGCCCAGGGCCAGGAGCTGGTCGCCGGCGCTGGTGAACGGCGGATAGTCGGGTGGCCGGTGCCCGCCAGGCGGCAGGGGTGGCCAGGCGTCATGCTGCATCGGAGCCACCCCCTGACGCGGCGCCGGTGCCGAGCTGGCGGCGCTCGGCCTCAAGCAGCGCCCGGTACTCGTCGAGGTGCGCGGCGATCAGACGCCGCGCCGCCGCCGACCGGGACCTGGCCAGCCGCAGCTCGCGGCCGGGGTCGACGTCGCGAAGCCGAGCTCGGGAGGCCGCCTTGCGGGCCCGCTCGACCGCGCGCATCCGGGCCAGCCCGTCGGGATTCTGGCGGCGGCGAAGATAGGACGCACGGGAGCGCTCGCGCTGGTGGACCTTGCAGTAGGTGGACAGGTAGCCGTCGCCGCGCCGGTAGAAGGCGCTGGCCGGCCGGGGCTCGCCGCAGTCGGGGCAGAGCTTGGCTGCCGGTCGAACCGGGGCAGCCGCGTTGCTAGGATCAGGCTGCATCTCGGGGTGTCTCCCTCGGGGTTGCATGGCCCCGGGGCGGGTCGCATCCGCCCCGGCGGCCGCGAACGAAACGGCCGAGGGAGCAGGGAGGCCCCCGGATGACAGCGGATTTGACAGCGGGACATGCCGTCAGCGGGTGGAACTGGGCGGGACGGCCTGGCACGAGCTAGGCGCGAACCCGCAGCTCAGGTGGGATGGTGGGGGACCGGGGGAGACCCGTCGGGATCGTCCCGGGTGGATTGAGGGCCTAGTGCCCGATAAGGGCGTGCGGGTTCAAGTCCCCCCTCCGACACCCCCACTGAGCTGCGGTTCCGCGCGACCCCAACCCTCAACGTCTGCTCCCGGCTTGGCTGGCTGATCCAAAACCTGATCCAAAACTCCTTATCCGGACGTTTAGGGAGGCAGGCGGGCGCCGAATGATGCCGAGCCGTTATCGCCGCGGCTCGAAATGCCGGTACACTCGCCGCCGTCTACACGACTAGGGGAGAGCACCCGGCCACGGAGGACTCCACTTCCATGCCCGACCTCATCGACCCGACGAGCGACCGGCCCGTCTACCGGCAAATCGCCGACCACCTTCGCCAGGCCATCCGCGACGGCCAGTACGGCGAGGGGGACGCGCTGCCAAGCGAGGCCGCCATGGCCGAGACCTACGGCGTCACGCGCTGGCCGGAAGGCTCCGGCTCCGGCTCGACCTGGAGCCGCGGCGCGACACGCAGGCGGTCAGGGAGCTGGACGAGCAGCTCGCCGCGTTCGGTGGCGCTCGGTAATTAGTGTAGTGCGCCGCTGCGTGTGGCCTCTTCCGTGTCAGAGAGCCCAGGGTGAGCGCGGCGACCTGCGGCCTCTGCCCGAACCTGGCCGATGAGCTGGGCAGATGAGAGGCCGCCGAGAACCGTTGTTGTCCGCTGCGCTCCGGTCGTTCGTGGCCCCGATGTGGCCCCGATGTGGCCCCAGTGGTCACGAGCTTGGAAGGCGCGTCCCGCCTCTCCGTCCAGCCCGCATGCTACGTCGAGGGCGCAGGTCAGCGACTCCCTCGCCTGACCGCTGTTGACCGTGAGGGACCGTCAGGTGCCGGTGCTACGGGCACATGGAGGGCACGGCCGGCGAGGACGAACCTGGCCCGCGCCTTAGACGTCGTTTCGCTCCTGTTGACCGGTTAGAGCCGATTAGGCAGCGAGCGCCGGCCAGCATGAACGCGAAGCACCGCTCCGAGCCCGATCCCACCGCATGCCAGCCACGGCGCCCCGGTGTCGCGGGATGCTCGGGGATGCAACCTTCTGGGTCCGCTCGGAAGTGAATACTGTGAGGCGACCGCTCCCGGAGGCGCAGGTGGCCGTCGACGAGACGGAGTTCAGCGAGTTCTTCGCCAGCCAGTACGGGCGGCTGTGCTGGCTGGGACTGCTGCTGACCGGCGACCGGGCCGAGGCGGAGGAGCTGGCCCAGGAGGCGCTGGTGCGGACCTGGTGGCGGTGGAAGCTGGTGCGGCGGCCCGCGGATCCTGGCAGCTATGCCCGCCGGGTGCTGGTGAACCGGCGCCGCTCGCTGCTGCGTCGGGCGGCGGCGGAGGCGCGGTACCTGGCGCGGTTCCGGCCCGAGGAGCTGATCGTGCCGGCCGGTGACGACCGCGCCCTGGTGCTGTGGCAGGCCGTCCAGGCGCTGCCGCCACGGCAGCGGGCGGTGCTGGTGCTGCGCTTTCACGAGGACCTGCCCGAGGTCGAGGTGGCGCGGCTGCTCGGGCTGCCGCTGGGCACGGTGAAGTCGCTGGCCCACCGCGGGCTGGTGCGGCTGCGGGCGGGGCTGGGCTCGCCCGGCCTGGACCCCGCCCGCAGCAGGACCGAGGAGGGACCGTGAGGTTGGAAGACGAGCTGCGCCAGCTGTTTGGGCGGACAGAGGGGGCGGCCTGGCCGGGTGAGCGGGAGGCCTTCGACCGGTTCCTGCGCCGCCGGGGCCGCCGTGGCCGTGCGGTCGCCGCGGTCGCCGGGCTGGCCCTGATCGCCGTGCTCGGCGGGGCCGTCTTGACTCGGGCGGTGCTGGTCGACCGCCCCCCCACCCCGGTGCTGGGCCCCCTGCTGGTCCAGGACGCCACCCCCGCCCAGCTGGCCGGCGGCCGCTGGCGGGCCCTGCCGATCCTGCCCGCCGGGCAGCTGGAGCAACGCGAGCGGGCGGCCGTCGTCTGGACCGGCCGCCAGCTCGTCTACTGGGGTGGGGCCAGCCGTCCCCCGGTGCGGGCCCACGCCGACGGTGCCGCCTTCAACCCCGACACGAACCGGTGGGCGACCCTCCCGCCCGCCCCCGAGGGCCAGGAGCACCTGGAAGACCACGACGGGGTCGCGGTCTGGACCGGCCGCGAGGTGCTGGTCTGGGGAGGCCTCACCGACACGGGCGAGGCTCCCGGCGTGTCGCGTCCGGCCGACGGGGTGGCCTACGATCCCGCGCGGCGGACCTGGCGGCGGCTTCCCCGCCCGCCCCTGCAGCTCAGGTGGGTCAGCCTGAACCAATGGGTCCTCTGGACCGGTCATGAGCTGATGGCCGGCGGCGTGGAGGCAGGCCCCGGGGGCGGCACCAGGGCCGGCGCCTACGACCCGGCCACCAACCGGTGGCGGCTGCTGCCCCGCAGCCCCCGGCTCACCGGCGGCCCCGGCCACCTGCAGGCCAGGACGGCGATGTGGGCCGGGACCCGGCTGCTGGTGTGGAACTTCTGGAGCCCCACGGCCCGGACCGCCAACAACCCGACCGCCGTCGCCGACCGGCCCGAGGTCGAGCCCGACGGGATCGACCTGTGGGCCTACGACCCCGCCACCGACCGGTGGACGGTCCTGCCCGACCCCCCGGGCGAGGTCCGCCGGGTTGTGGCGGGTGCCTCGATGGTGTGGACCGGGCGGGAGGTCGTCATCGCCTCGGCGCAGACCGCCCAGCGGCGCACGGTCACCCGGGCCGGCCGCTACGACCCCGACCGGGCCGCCTGGACCCCGATCGCCCCGCCGCCCCGCTCCCGCGGCGCCAACCCGGGCCCGGTGACCCTGGAGTGGACCGGCTCGGCGGTGGTCGAGCCGGGCAACGCCGTCTACGACCCGGCGGCCGGCCGCTGGCTGCCGCTGCCGGCCGAGCCGGACCAGACCACGCCGCCGCTGGTCGCCGAGAGCCCGGCCCGCGCCCTGCTCCGGGTCCGGACCCACGCCGACGGCGCCGTCCAGGTCTACGTGCTGGAGCCAGACCGGCCGCCGGCCACCCCCTGACGCGGCGGGCCGGCAGCAAGGGCTCGACGATCGCCCACAACTCGTCCGGCACCAGGTAATCAGCAAGGGTCGTCATGGCCCCGGATCCTGCCAGACCAACCCTAAAGCAGCGAAACGACGTTTTAGCGGTGGTCACCGGCTCGACCGCAGGGTGAGGACCGCCCAGAATGACCACTTGCCTCGTTGGCAGGCCACATCAGGCTCCGAAGGAGCCGCGCCAAGCTGACGGGTCTACGCTACGACCTGCCAGGACCGGAAGGGGCATGGGATCCTGGATTGAGGGGAGTGGACATGGCGCGAGTCGAGGTCACCGGCGACCAGCTGACCGTTCACATCGAGGGCATGGACAAGTTGTGGACCCTGAAGAGCCGCCTTGAGATTCCGCTGGTGCACGTGACCGATGCCGAGGCTGATCCGGAGGCGGTGCGCGGCTGGAAGGGTTGGCGCGGCCCGGGCGCGCATGTGCCCGGCCTGATCGTGGCCGGTACCTTCCACCATCAGGGAGACAGGGTGTTCTGGGATGTGCATGATCCCGCCAAGGCGGTGGTGATCCACCTGGCCGACGAGCGCTACGCCCGGTTGGTGATCGGGGTTGACGACCCGGCCGCGACCGTCGCTGCCATCCGGCGTGCCCTCGGTTCACGCGGCGCCGAACCATCGGCACCGGCGTAAGGCCGGCCAGCCAAACGACGACGCTTCGCCTGCCGGTGTCGGGCGTCAGCTTGCGTGCGGGGCGAGGCCCGTCCAGGGGTGAGCATCTACCTCGTTGGCAAGGGCCGCAGGCCCGCGGCAGCTTCTGGTGAGGGGTTCGAACCCGGTCCGGGGCGGTTCGCCGTCCGAGGTCCTGGCGATGAAGGCCGTGGGACCTGCGATTCCCATTTGCCGAGGGTGACCCGCGCGCGCCCGCCGCGGGTCGGTGGTTTTTGATGGCGTGCGGACCCACTGCGGACTAGCGCCGGGTAGGGCTCTGCCTGGTACTGGCTGAGCTACGGGGCTGGTGGCTGGGGCAGATACCGGTAGACGTTGGAGTCGCGGAGCCGGAAGCCGAGCTGTTGATAGAGCCGATTGGCCGCGACCCGCGAGGCCCGGGAGGTTAGGTCGATGCTGCGAGCGCCCCGCGCTTGCGCCAGGTCAAGTGCTGCCACGCTCAGGGCCGTGCCGACCCCAAGGCCGCGGGCGTCCTGGTCGACAACGACGTCCTCGATCCGTGCCCGCAGCCCGGAGGGGAGCGGGAAGGTGACCAGGGTCAGCATGCCGACGATGACGTCCTGGCTGCGGGCGATGAAGAGGGTGGTGGCCTGGTGGCTGATAATCCGGGCCAGGTCGTCGGCGCCGAGTGGGGCGGCGGAGGTGGAGAGCTGGGTGAGGAGGCGTGCGGCGGCGTTGACAAGCTCGTCCGTGACCTGGTGGACCGCCTCGACCTCCACGCTCATGCGCGGACTCTACCTGACCGGGCTTGTCAGCTCTGCACCGCGAGCTTGGGAAGCTCCCTCGGACCGCTCCGGATGGGCTGATCCTACAGGTCGACAGGCATGGGCACGGACCGTGGTTGTCCGTGGATGACCGCTGTCGACCGAGGGGGCACGGCCGGTGAGGACGATCGGGCTCCGGCCTGCTGGCTACGGTACCCAGCTTGAGCGATGGGCGAGGCCCGTCCACGCCGACCCGAGCCTCGTTGGCAAGCCCTCGAAAGAGGACGCGACAGTTGATGGTGCTGTTAGGACCCCACTACAGCCGTACAGGAGACCGAGATCACCGAAGCACCAGGCTCCCATCCGGCTGGA
>WNGB01011892.1_pt1 | contig 11877 bp, 10 predicted proteins | sample 5400681 | NCBI WGS metagenome assembly WNGB01 (sample SAMN13153367, study PRJNA577476) | soil metagenome | isolation source: 115 cm soil or saprolite under grassland replicate 2 | place: USA:California | collected 2016-06-15 | reverse complement strand
GCCGGCGGCGGTTTCCAGCGGCGGGTCGACCGAGCGCAGGACGAACGGGCTGGCGAGGCGCGCGCCCAGGAGCCGGGCGCCGCGGATGCGGGTGGCGAGCGCCTCGATGTAGACCGTGACGTCGGGCAGCTCAGGCATGCTGGCCCGGCATTCCGCCCTTGGAGTTGTCGATGAAGCCGACGATATTGCCGTCGGGGTCGTTGAGCGTGACCAGCGGGCCGGGCGGGATGTTGAAGGGCTGCTCGTTCAACGCGAAGCCGGCAGCGGTCAGCTCGCGGTAGGTCGCGTCCACATCGTCAACTCCTCCGTAATGGAAGCCGCAGGACAGGGCAGGGGCTGGGGCCCCGCCATCCGAGGCGAGCTTCTGAGTATGGTAGGCTGTGCCGAACATACCATGAGCGAGCATACCGGAGCCCCGGCCGCGGTGGATGTCCCGCCCGTCGTCAGAAGGATCCCCAAGATCGACATCGTTCACGGGGAGCGGCGCGAGGACGACTACGTCTGGCTCAGGCAGAAGGACGACCCCGAGGTCGTGGCGCATCTCCGGGCCGAGAACGCCTATACGGGCGCGGTCATGAAGCCCACCGAGACGCTGCAGGGCGCGCTCTACGACGAGATGCTCGGCCGAATCAAGGAGGATGACCAGACCGTCCCGTACCGGAGGGGCGGGCATTTCTACTATTCGCGGACGGAGGCGGGCAAGCAGTATCCCATCTTCTGCCGGAAGGCCGGGAGCCTGGAGGCGCCGGAGGAGGTGACGCTCGACCTGAACCTCCTCGCCGAGGGGCATCCGTATCTCGGGCTCGGGGCCGTCGCCGTGAGCGACGACGGCCATCGGCTGGCCTACACGACCGACGTCACCGGCTTCCGCGAGTATACGCTGTACGTGAAGGATCTCCGGACGGGCGCCCTCGAGCTTGATCGCATCGAGAAGGTCGCGTCGGTGGCGTGGGCCGCCGATGGGGAAACGCTCTTCTACGTCACCGAGGATGCCGCCAAGCGCCCGTATCGCCTCTACCGCCACCGGCTTGGCGCGACGGCTGACGACCTCGTGTACGAGGAGCCGGACGCTCTCTTCAACCTGAGCGTCGAGCGCTCGCGGAGCTTGGCATATCTCTTCGCCAGCTCCGCGAGCTTCACGACCACCGAGATCCGATATCTGCCGACCCGCGAGCCGGCCGCGCCCTGGCAGGTGCTCTTGCCGAGGGAAAAAGACCACGAGTACCACGTGGGTCACGGCGGGGCCCTCTTCTACATCAGGAGCAATGGCGGCGGCCGCCGCAACTTCCGCCTCGTCGCGGCGCCCGTGGAAGATCCTCGGCCCGCGCGCTGGATCGAACTGATCCCCCATCGCGAGGACGTGATGCTGGAGGACGTGGAGGTGTTCGCCGAGCATTACGTGGCCCAGGAGCGGCAGGATGGGCTCATCGGCCTGCGCGTCACCGCGCTCCCCGATGGGGCCTCGCACCGCATTCAGTTCCCCGAGCCCGCCTACGACGTGGCCTCCGAGGCCAACGCCGAGTTCAGGACCTCGACCTATCGCTTCCGCTACCAGTCCCTCATCACGCCGCCCTCGGTCTTCGACTACGACGTGGTGAGCCGCGAGCGCACCCTGCTCAAGCAGACCGAGGTGCTCGGCGGCTACGATCCCTCCCGCTATCGGACGGAGCGCGTGCATGCCACGGCTGCGGACGGGACGCGGATCCCGATCTCGCTCGTGTGCCGGGCCGATACCCCGCGCGACGGCACGAGCTCGCTCCTCCTCAGTGGCTATGGGGCGTATGGCCATCCATACCCGGTCGTCTTCTCGTCGACCCGACTCAGCCTGCTCGACCGCGGCGTCGCCGCGGCCATCGCCCATCTGCGGGGCGGCGGGGAGCTCGGCAAGCGCTGGCACGATGAAGGGCGCATGCTGGCCAAGCTCAACACGTTCACCGACTTCATCGCCTGCGCCGAGTTCCTCGACCGGAGCGGCTACACCGCGGCCGACCGGCTCGTCATCGAGGGCGGCAGCGCCGGCGGTCTCCTCATCGGCGTCGTGCTGAACATGCGTCCCGAGCTCTTCAGGGCGGCGGTGCTGCGGGTGCCTTTCGTCGACGTCATCAACACCATGCTCGACGAGTCGCTGCCGCTGACCGTGGGCGAGTTCGAGGAGTGGGGTAACCCGAAGCTCCGCGAGCATTACGAGTACATGAAGACCTATTGCCCCTACACCAATATCCGGGCGCAACCCTATCCGGCCATCCTGGTCAGGACCTCGCTCAACGACAGCCAGGTGATGTACTGGGAGCCCGCCAAATACGTGGCCAACCTGCGCGCGGTCAAGACCGATGATCATCCCCTCCTGTTCAAGATCAACCTGGAGGCGGGCCATGGCGGCGCCTCCGGCCGCTACGACCATCTTCGTGAGATCGCCTTCGACTACGCGTTCATCCTGACCCAGCTCGGGCGCGCGGGGTAACGGGGGCGGATCTTCGCGGAGAGAATCGCACGGTGGCGGACGTGGGCGTCGCGCGGAGCCTGCTCGCGTATCTGCGGGCACGGCTCGGCGAACCTCGCCTGGAGTTCTCGGAACCCCCGGCCTCCATCACCGGCGGCTTCGACACACGGATCTTCGCCTTCTGCCTGAAGGGCGCGCCGCCGGCCTACTCGGGTCCGCTGATCCTGCGAGTGCTCGGCCAGCACCACGATCCCGCGCGCGCGCTGCTCGAGGGATCTCCCCCGCTTTGCCGGCGGTGAAGACATGATACCGTCGTGGCAAACGGCAGGGGAATGATCGCCCCATGACTTGGCGGACAAGGGCGGCTTCGCCGCGCGGCCCACCAACGACGGCGTCAACGGGATGTCGAGCGGCATCTCGTAAATGCTGGGGCTGGCGATTCCGCAATCGCTCCTGGTCCGAGCCGACGAGATCGTCCAATGATCGAGCGCACTGTGTCAAACGGCTACGCACAGCCGGAGTCGGCGGTGGCGGAGTAGGCCCATCGAGAGCGCGCGGCCGCCGACTGCCCGGCCCACCGGCGCGGCAGCCGTCTCTGAGCTCCCGCCTTCGTTGCGAGTGCCGCCGCGCCTACACGAGCGGCCACGGGTAGCGCGCGCCGGTCGAGTCCTTCGGGAAACGTCCCTTGCGCGCGAGCGCCTTGCTGCGGGTGAGAAGCGCCTCCTGCTCGTCCGGGTCGAGCAGCTCCACCAGCCGCTCGGGGAGGCCTTCGTCCAGCAGCCGCTGGATGGCCTCGAGCATCGCGCGGGGGATGGGCTCGCCGGCGAAGTCCCAGATCACGGTGCGCAGCTTGGGCTCCACGTGGAAGGTGAGGCCGTTGTCGATGGCGTGGATGCAGCCGTCGGGGCCGAGGAGACAGTGGCCGCTCTTGCGATCGGCATTGTTGGCGGCGAGGTCGAACACGCAGATCTGCTGAAGCCGCGCGCGGTGCTCGGGGCGCTCGAGCAGGGTGAAGTAATGCTGCTCGAAGTCGGCATGGACGAAGAGCTGGAGCGACCCCACGCCGTGGGGTCCCTCGCGGAGGACTGTGGGCGGGACCAGCCCCCAGCCGAGGGCTTCCGAGAGGCGGTAGGCCGCGACCTCGCGCTTGTAGAGGCCGGCCGGGAAGTCCCAGAGCGGGCGCTCGCCACGCTCGGGCTTGTAGACGGCGAGCGCCGTCCCTCCGGGGAGGCTCAGCTCGGCGAGCAAGGTGATGTTGCTGGCCGATGGCATCCGGCCCTTGATGCTGATGGCGCCTCGGCGCAAGAGCTCAAGAGCGTGGTCGGACGACATGGCCGTTGCTGCGGGGACAGACGTGGCCGCTCGGGTCCTTGGGCTGGCTGCACGCGGGGCAGATGGGCCGGCCCGCCCGCACGAGGCCCCGGACCCGGTCGGCGAACGCCGACGCCTGGGCGCGCGTGATGTGAAAGCGCGCGACGGCGGGCTCCTCTTCCGTCTCCTCCTCGAGGAGCTCCCGCGCTTCCAGCACGACCCGGTCGCCGTCCTGATCGTAGCCCGCGCCGAGGGCGCCGATAGTCCAGGCGGCATCCACGGGCTCCAGCAGCGCCGTGTCGCCGGGCTCCTCGCGGGCGACGGCCGGGAGCTTGGCCAGGAGCCCCGCCAGATACTGGCCGAGCGCGCGGACCTGCTCCTTCTCGCACTTGAGGGTGAGCAGCTGCCCGGCCTGGCGCGCCTGGAGATAGAACACGCGCTCCCCCGGGGGCCCCACCGCGCCGGCCGTGAAGTGATCGGGGGCGTCGAGCTCGAAGGAGTCGCTCACCGGACTACCGTTCCGGTGGAAGACATCGCGCGATGGTTGGGCCTCGTCGCGCGAGCGCTCATCGGGGCGTGAGCGGGGCGAGGTCGCCGTCCATCGAGTTCACCGTCAGGACCGCCGGCCCCTCGGGACGGTAGGCGACGGCGGTGATCGAGGCGGGGGCGATGACGATGCGCTGGAAGAGATCGAGCGGAGCGCCGAGCGCGTGGGTGACGGCCGCCTTGATCGGGTCGGCGTGAGAGACCGCCACGATGATCTCGCCGTGGTGCCGCGCCACCAGCCGGGCGAGCGTCGCCGTCATGCGCGTCTGCATCTCGGTGAAGGATTCTCCCCCGGGGAAGCGGAAGCCGCTCGGATGGCGCTGGACGATCTCCCACTCCGGCTTCCGGCGGACCCGCCTGAGCGAGAGCCCCGTCCAGTCGCCGATGTCGATGTCGCTCAGGTCGCGCTCGATGCGGACCGCGAGCCCTCGCGCGCGCGCGATGGGCGCCGCCGTCTCCCGCGCCCGTTCGAGCGGCGAGGCGTAGATGGCCGCGACCTTCGGGAGCTTGGCGATGCGGCCGGCCACGGCGTCGGCCTGAAGGCGTCCCTGGTCGCTCAGAGAGAGGCCGTGCGCGCGGCCGGGCAGCTTCACCCCCGTCGTGGCGGTCACCGCGTGGCGGACGAGCAGGACCAGCGTGGGCTTCATGGCACGAGAGGCAGTTTATCCGCTCGGCGCCCGGCGTGCTACCATTCCCGCGACCACGACATCCCACCGTCTGCCCGGAGGACTCGATGAACGCGACTGATCTCTGCTATACCCCGGCCTCCGAACTCCTCTCGCTGATCCGCAAGAAGGCGCTCTCGCCGGTGGAGCTGACCCGGGCCGTCCTCGACCGGATCGAGCGCGCGAATCCGAAGCTCAACGCCTTCTGCGCCATCACCGCCGACTCCGCACTGGAAACCGCCCGCCGGGCCGAGCAGGCGGCGGCGCGGGGCGAGACGCTGGGACCGCTGCACGGCATCCCGTTCACCATCAAGGATCTCGCGTTCACCAAGGGCGTACGCACCATGTCCGGCTCCTGCATCTTTGAGCACCGCGTGACGGACGTGGACGCTCCCTTCGTCCGGCGGCTCAAGGGGGCGGGCGGCATCATGATCGGCAAGACCACCACACCCGAGTTCGGCTGGAAGGCGCTCGGCGACAGCCCGCTCACGGGCATCACCCGCAATCCCTGGAACCTCGGCATGACCTCCGGCGGCTCGAGCGCCGGCGCCGCCGTCGGGGCCGCCACCGGTCTCGGGCCCATGCATCAGGGCTCGGACGGCGCCGGCTCCATCCGAATCCCGTCATCCTTCTGCGGGATCTACGGCTTCAAGCCCACCTACGGGCGCGTGCCCATGTGGCCCATCTCCAACACCGACAGCACCTCGCACACGGGCCCGATGACGCGAACCGTCGCCGATGCGGCGCTGATGCTTGCCGTGATGGCGGGCCCCGACGACTGGGACCGCACCTCGCTCGACGGCGCCCCCGAGGACTACGTGGGCCGGCTCCACGAGGGGATCAAGGGACTGCGGGCGGCCTGGAGCCCCACTCTCGGCGGGCTCTCCGTGGATGCCGACGTGGCGGCGGTAGTGAAGCAGGCGGCGCTCGCTTTCCAGGAGCTGGGCTCAACCGTGGAGGAGGTAGCGGACCCCCGCTTCGCCGACACCCACGAGATGATCCGCAGCATGTGGAACGCGCACTACGCGGGCAACTTCGGCCAGCACCTCCCCCAGTGGCGCGACCGCATGGATCCGGGCCTCGTCGCCGCCATCGAGGACGGCTTTCGCTACAGCGCGACCCACTACGTGGAGATGCGCGGCAAGAAGTTCGCCCACTGGGACACGGTGCGCCCGCTCTTCGAGAAGTACCACCTCCTCCTGACGCCGTCGGTGTCTGTGACCGCATTCGAGGTGGGCCGGCTGAATCCGGCGCACTTCCCGCAGCACGCCTGGGATTGGTTCCCCTGGGCCTCCTTCAGCTACCCCTTCAACTTCACCGGCCAGCCCGCCGCCTCCGTTCCCGCCGGCTTCACGCCCACGGGCATGCCCGTCGGCTTGCAGATCGTCGGCCGCCGCGGCGCCGACCGCACCGTGCTCCAGGCCTCGGCCGCGTTCGAACAGGCGCGCCCCTGGGCCCAGGAGCGTCCGCCCGTAGGGTAGAGAGCGCCATGATCGTCATGAACGTGTCTTCGGCGTTGTACGCCCTCTCACCCTGGCCCTCTCCCGCTCCGGCGGAGGGAACGTCAGGCTGCGCCCAGCACTCGGCGGAGCCAGGCCGAGAGATCGGCGATCTCCTCGGCGCAGACCGCGTGGGGCATCGGGTACTCGTGCCACTCGACGCGGTAGCCCAGGGCGAGCAGGCGGTCGCGGGAGTCGCGAGCGCGGCTGAGCGGGATCATCGGGTCGCGGGTGCCGTGGGCCATGAAAATGGGCAGGTCGCGATTGGCCGGGCTGGCCTCGGCGGCGAGGGTGTCGGGGAGGGGGAGGAAACTCGACAGCGCGACGAGACCGGCCAGGCACTCGGAGTGCCGGAGCCCGGTCTGGAGCGCCATGGCGCCGCCCTGGGAGAAGCCGGCGAGGACGATCTGGCCTGCCACGAGTCCGCGCTTCTTCTCTCGCTCGATGAGCGCCTCGATGTCACGCTGAGAGGCCCGCACTCCCCGCTCGTCCTCGCTCCGCATCCCGCCCAGACTCATGACGTCGTACCAGGCGCGCATCACGGCCCCGCCGTTGATCGTCACGGGGCGCATGGGGGCGTGAGGGAAGACGAAGCGGACGGGGAGTGAGTCGGGCAGGCCGAGCTCGGGCACGATGGGCTCGAAGTCGTGGCCGTCGGCGCCGAGCCCGTGCATCCAGATCACGGTGGCCCGCGGCGCGGGGGCGGTCTCGATCTCGATGGCCTCGAGCACGTCGGCCATGTCTAGCCGGACTAGCCTAACGTAGAAACACGGGCAGGCTGCTCAAAAAGGTCCAGCTGCGAGGCGGCGCCCGAGGGCCGCACGCGAGGCGTACTCTCTGTACGTTGAGCGTGTGGCCGAGGGCGCCAACGAAGCAGATGGGCCTTTTTCAGCAGCCTGCGCGGCGCTTGTTCCTGACGTAGTCGACCAGGACGTACTCGCCGAGGCGGTCGGGAGTGGCGAAGAAGGCGCGGCCGCGGTTGATGCGCGCCATCTGCTCGACGAAGGCCACCAGCGTGCGACTCTGCTCCAGCATGAAGGTGTTGATGGTGATACCCTCGCGCGTGCAGCGCTCCGCTTCCTTGAGCGTCTCCTGGAAGGTCCGGCGGATGGGCGGGTAAGCGAACTGGGCCTCCCCTCTCTCCATATGGGCTGTGGGCTCGCCGTCGGTGATCATGATGACCTGCTTGTTCGGGCCCTTGTGGCGCCCGAGGAATTGCCGCGCGAGCTGGAAGCCGTGGTGCATGTTGGTGCCGATATTCCACTCGCTCCATGAGAGGCCGGGGAGCTGCTCGGGGGTGAACTCGCGGGCGTAGAGGGAGAAGCCCACGATGTGGAGGGTGTCGCGCGGGAACTGGCTGCGGAGGAGCGCGTGGAGCGCCAGGGCGACCTTCTTGGCGGGGAGGTAGAGGCCGTTGTTCAGCATCGAGCGGCTCATGTCGAGCATGACGACCGTGGCCGCCTGGGTCTGGAGCTCGGTGCGGAAGACCTCGAAGTCGTCGGGCGAGAGCCGCACCGGCGTGCCGGGTCCGCTCCGCTCGACCGCGTTCATCAGGGTCTGCTTCAGGTCGAGGAGGAAGGGGTCGCCGAACTCGTAGCGCTTGGCGTCGTCCGTGCGGTCGCCGCCGGCGCCGCGGTGCTCGACGGCATGGCGGCCGAAGCGGTCGCGCTTGAGATGGGCGAAGATGTCGTGGAGCGCCTTGTCGCCGATCTTCCGGATGGCGCGGGCGGTGAGGCGGAGCTGGTCGCCCTGGCGCTCGAGGTAACCCGCCTCCTCGAGCTTCTTCGCGATCTCGCGCAGGCGCTCCAGGTCGCGCGCGGCCTCGGGGCCGAGGAGCCGCTCGACCTCGGCGGGGTCGATCTTCTCGAGGTCCTTGGGACCCTGGGCGCGGCGGATCTGCTGCTCGAGCTGCTCCATCTGCGAGAGCTCCTCCATGAGCTTCATCGCCTCACGCATGGTCAGCTCGTCGTCGCCGCGGAACCGGTACTGGCGGACCAGGTCGTCGAGCGGGAGCGCTTCGCCGAGGTGCATGCCGAGCTGGCGCAGCTCGGCCTCGAGGCGCTCATCCTTGAGGAACAGGGACCGCATCATGTCCTCCAGCTGCTGACGCTGCTCGGGCGACATGCTCTGGAGCAGCGACTGCATCTGCGCCATCTGCCGGCCGATCTGCTCCATCAGCTCGTCGAAGCTCTCGACGCCGGGGAAGCTCTCGCCCCACTTGTCCTTGAAGCCCTGGAAGTCGGGCTCCCCACCGTCCAGCTTCAGGAGCAGCATGCGGTTGAGGTCCCGGAGCATCTCCCTCAAACGCTGCATATCGCCCGGACTCATTCCCTCGAGCGCCTGCTTCATCCCCCGGAGGAACGGCTGGAGCATCTGCTGCTGGAGCGAGTCGAGCAGCTCCTGGAAGAGCCGCTCCGCCTCGGGGTCGACGAACTCGTAGTCCTGGAGCGCCTTGATCCGGCCGGCGGGGTCGGGCGGAAGCCGGTCGAGCTGCTGCTCGTGCCGCGCGCGCTCGTGCCCCTCGGGCAGGCGGCGGATCCCCTCGCGCTCCGTCTTGACGACCTGCTCGAGCTTCTTCTTGATGTCCTCCAGCGCCGAGCCGAGGTCGTAGCGGTCGAGCTCTCGCTGGCGGCGCCTGCGGAGCTGCTGCAGGAGATCCTGGAGCCCGGGCATCTGCGGTCCTTGCGGGTCGTGCATGCCGCGCTGGAAGAGGCGCCGGAGCGCGTTCCAGAGATCGCCGTCCGCGGTGAGATCGTCGGCCATCGCCGCCAGGAGATCGTCGGCGTCGAGGTCGTCGAGGTGCTGCGTGCCGTCCCAGCGCGAGTAGCGGACGCGCATGGCTCAGACCCGGTAGCGGGAGTGGCCCGCCTGCATGTCCTTGTTGAGCTTCTTGTTCAGGTGGAGGCCCTCGAGGACGAACTCCAGCGCGGCGGCCGTCGAGGCGGGGTCCGTCGCGCCCAGCCGCCTGACCGCCGCGTGGAGCGGGCGCACCAGGCCGAGCTGGCGCACGTACTCGCCCGACGGCATGTCGTCGGAGACCTCGATGCGCAGTCCGCCCTGAAAGGCGGTCACGACCTCGTCGAGCTCGCCCGCGGCGAAGCTCTTGTTGAAGATGTTGAGGACGGCGCGCTGGGCGAGCTTGCCGAGCACCTTGTCCTCGCTCGCCTCGCCCAGGGTCTCGAGCTCGATCTTGCCGCTGGTGGAGGCGACGATGGCGCCGAGATCGGAGAGCCGCGGGGCGACCTGGGCCTCGCCCGTGCGGATGGCGCGCTTGAGCGCGCTGGAGAGGAGGTTCTCGTAGTTGCAGATGCTGACGCGCACCGACACGCCGGAACGCTGGCTGATCTCGGGCGACCGCCGCGCCAGATGCGTCAGCTCGGCCACGATCCGCTTCATGTACTCGGGAGTCATGGTCTGGAAGCCGTCGGCGGGGAAGCGCGTCCGCTCGGCGTCCATGATCGAGATCTCGTCCTCGATTCGGCGCGGGTAGTGCGTGCGGATCTGCGAGCCGAAGCGGTCCTTGAGCGGCGTGATGATCCGCCCGCGGTTCGTGTAGTCCTCCGGGTTAGCGCTCGCCACCACGTAGAGGTCCAGCGGCAGCCGCACCTTGTAGCCGCGGATCTGGACGTCGCGCTCCTCCATGATGTTGAGGAGCCCCACCTGGATCCGCTCGGCGAGGTCGGGCAGCTCGTTGATCGTGAAGATGCCGCGGTTGGTCCGCGGTAGGAGGCCATAGTGGATGGTCAGCTCGTCGGCCAGATAGCGTCCCTCGGCGACCTTGATCGGATCCACCTCGCCGATGAGATCGGCGATGGTGATGTCGGGGGTGGCGAGCTTCTCGCCGTAGCGCCGGTCCCGCGGGATCCAGACGACCGGGGCGGCGTCGCCGTCGGCGGCCAAGCGCTGGCGGCACGCCTGACAGATGGGCAGGAGCGGGTCGTCGTTGATCTCGCAGCCGCCGAGCGCCGGCACCTCGTCGTCCAGGAGCCCGACGAGCAGCCGCGCCATCCGCGTCTTGGCCTGGCCGCGCTCGCCCAGGAACACGATGTCCTGGCCGCTCAGGATGGCGTTCTCGATCTGCGGCACCACGCTCTCCTCGTAGCCGATGATCCCCGAGAAGAGCGGCTCGCCACTCCGCAAGCGGGCGATCAGGTTGTCACGCAGCTCCTGCTTCACCGATCGAGGTGTGTACCCGCTCCGGCGGAGCTCAGCGACCGTGAGTGGCCTGGTCATGAGGCCACTATGCGACCGGTCGAGCACGGAGTCAACAAGGCGAAGCGCCAAAGCCGCGATTGACGGGAAGCGCGCTGGTCCGTATGCTGCCGTTCATGGCTACCAAACCCATCGCCCGCTTCGACGATCTGCTCTCGACCCGCGCCCGCATCGGCCGGGACGGCCCGGCGGCGCCGACCAGGCCGGTCCAGAACGCGCTCTACGAGTTCGGCGGCGGCTTCCCGGATCCCGCATCCTTCCCCTACGAGGGCGTTGTCGAGGCCACCGCCCGGATGATCAAGGTCGAGGGCGCCGAGGCGCTGACCTACGGGGATCACCAGGGCTACCGCGGCCTCCGCGAGCTGGTGTGCCACAAGTACGACCTCTTCGAGGGCCTGAAGGTGGCGCCGGAGAACCTCATCATCTCCAACGGCTCGGGCCACGCGCTGTCGCTGGCGTTCAGCGCTTTCCTCGATGTGGGCGATCCGATTCTCTCGGAGGCGCCGACGTTCTCCGGCACCCTCAACACCATCCGCCGTCACGGCCCCCAGGTGCTCGACGTCCCCGTCGACGCGGAGGGGATGGTCACCGAGGTCGCGCGGGAGCACCTCGAGCGGCTCCGCCGCGAAGGCCGGCGCTGCAAGCTCATCTACACCATCGTCAACTTCCAGAACCCGGCGGGGCCGACGCTCTCGCTGCGGCGCCGCCGGGAGCTGATCGGGCTGGCGCAGGAGTACGACACCCTGATCCTCGAGGACGATGCCTACGGCGAGCTGCGCTTCGAGGGCGAGCCACTGCCGTCGCTCTACGCCCTCGACCCGACCCGCGTGATCAGGGCCGGCACGGTGTCGAAGATCCTGGGCGCCGGCTTCCGCCTCGGGTGGCTCTGCGCGGATCCTGCAATGATCCCGGCCTTCCAGAGCTTCCTCTTCGGCGGCGGCGTGAACCCGTTCGCTTCCCGCGTCGCGACCTATTACTTGCGGGACCACATGGCCGAGCACGTCGCGGTCCTCGTCAAGGTGTATCGCGCGAAGCGGGACGCCATGCTCAAGGGGCTGTGGGAAATCCTCGGCAGCACCGACGTCGAGATCTGCAAGCCCGAGGGCGGGTTCTTCATCTGGATCAAGCTGCCCACCGGCACCGGCCCCGCACGGCTGGCCCAGCGCGCGCGCCGCGCGCGCGTGCAGTACACCGCAGGCCCGGC
>WNGB01011887.1_pt1 | contig 11880 bp, 14 predicted proteins | sample 5400681 | NCBI WGS metagenome assembly WNGB01 (sample SAMN13153367, study PRJNA577476) | soil metagenome | isolation source: 115 cm soil or saprolite under grassland replicate 2 | place: USA:California | collected 2016-06-15 | reverse complement strand
TCGAGAAGGGCGATCATTCCATCTTCGTCGGCAAGGTGGTCGAGGTGGGGCTCACGAAGACGCCCGACGGTCGGGCCGACGACGCGACGCTCTGGCTGAAGGATCTCGGCGAGAAGGTCTTCTACGGGGGCTAGTCGGTCGGTGCGCCGTTGCCCCGGCCGCGGATGAGCGCGTCGATCCGCGCGATGAGAGCGCGCATGTCCGCCGACAGCTGACGCTGCCCATCAGCGACCGCACGCAGGATCGTATGGGTCTCGATCGCTTGCTCTCGTAGCGTGCCGTCGAGTTGCGCAAACCGCGCTTCGCTGAGCCGATTGTTCTCGCGGAGCGTCCGCAGCACTTCGCCGGGCCAGTCCTGCGGGAACGCGCGGAGACCCGTCGTGAGCAAGACCTTGACTGCTCCCAGATCCTGATGCAGCGTCCGTAGCGTCACTCCGGAACGTCTGGCTGGACTCATCGACTACCTATCGTGCTTCACACGCCGGCCCCGCGTCAATGTCCTCGAATTGCAACGCCTGTCAAAATCGGTGCAGCGCCGGAATCCTGGTCCAACATTGCATTCAGCGGCGGCGAGCCGACCGCTGGAATGGAAAGTTCGACGGCCGCTGCCAGGCGGATCGTCGTGTGGCCCGTCCCGCTCTTCCGAAGGAACGCCTATCCAAGGTCCGTCCCGACCCGATTCTGGCCACTGGTTCATTCGATCACTTGGTCGGCCTGCACCAGCAGCGACGAGGGGACCGTGACCCCGAGGGCCCGCGCGGTCTTGAGGTTAACCGCGGTGTAGAAGTGCGTTGGCCGCTCGATGGGCAAGTCGCCTGGCCGCGCTCCCTTCAGGATGCGTTCGATGTACGACGTCGCTTGCTTGAAGAGATGCCCGACGTTGGGCCCGTAGCTCATCAGGCCGCCCTGTTTCACGAAGGTTGGGAAGATGCCAATGGAAGGCAGACGGCTCTGGAATGCGAGGTCTGCGATCTGCTTCGTGTTCGCGCTCATGAACGGTCCCTCCATGATCAGGACGGCGTCGGCCCGTTCCCGCCTCGCCGCCGCGAACGCCCCGGCGAACTCCTTAGGTCCCCGCACGGAAAGGACCTGGAAACGAACGCCGAACGACCGCGCGATCGTCTCTGTGGCTTTCAACAGCGTCGGGTCCAGGCTAGCGTCCCAAAGGGTCGCGACCCGCGATAGGCGGGGAAGGAGCTCTCTCAGCATCTGTAGACGTTTGCCGTTCATTTGATCGGCGTCCAGGAATATGCCGGTAATGTTGCCGCCCGGCCGGCCGAGGCTTATAGCGAGTCCGCTTCCGATAGGATCACTCTCGAGATCCAGGGCGACGACTGGGATGGTGCGGCTCGCCGGCCGTACTCCGCGGACCGCAGCCGAGCTCACGGCGAAGATCAGCGCTACGTTGAGTCGCACCAACTCGGCCGCGAACTGACGGAAGCGCTCGGCGCTCGCTTCCTCAGTGTGCCGACACTCGATGACAAGATTCTGGCCGATCACGTACCCACGTTCCTGCAGACCCTCCAGAAACAGGGGAAGGGTTGTCTCGGTCGGACAGCCTCCAGACGTCAGGTACCCGATCTTGGGAGTCGTAGCCTGCGCCTCCGCGGCGAGTGGCGCAGTGAAGACACTGAGGGCGAGCGTGGCGATGAGTGAAAGCCTCCCCGGACTCATCGTGCCTTTTCGAAGCCTCCGCACGGTAGCACCCAGCCGTCTAACACGGCGCTGAGCGGCGGGTTTTGCCCGTCCGCTCAAGCGGCGTGTTAACTCGCATCGGCTAGCCTCGCCGGTGCTCGCTTCGCGGACGCTTCAAGGTCCAGGACACGCCGGCCGGAGTGCGGTGGATCTGCAGCGCTCTAGCCGCCGAGGGCGGTCACTCGCTTCACGGTCCGTGTCGCAGTGAACTTGACCTTCGTGACCGGCTGATCCGGGTGCGCCGGATTGGGAACAAGCCGTCGCCGCCGAGAGTCCACGAACAGGTCGAGCTTCTCGAGCACCGTCTGCCCTATCAGGACCTCGTCACCGAGTATCAGGGCTTCCTCGAGAGTGTCTCTCCCGTCGATCTCGACGACGAGAGGCTCTGTCACGCTGACGGCCTCCGTGCGTCCATCGGCGTACTCGGCCATCCGCTGGCCTCGAACCCCGAGACCGAGGCTGGTGGCGACTTGCGGCGGGACGACCATGCGAACTGCGCCGGTGTCGACAAGCGCCTCCGCCTCGTAGGTCCTCACCTGTTCTGAGGTCAGCATGCCCCGTCGGACCAGGGCCTCGTCCACCGCGTTCGTCAGCTTGACCGCGACCCGGACCTCGCCCATGCCTGATCGTGACCGTTCCAATGATCAAGCACCTCCTCCCGCCTTTCAATTGTCGACATTATGATACGTACTTCAACAGAGCCTTCAGAGCGCCGCGCGGTATCGCTCCGGATCCTGGTCGAACATCTCCTTGCAGTGTCGACAGCAGAAGAACACGTTTCGCCCCGCGAACTCCGAGCGATACTTCGCGGTCACGCTGTCGACGGTCATACCGCAGATCGGGTCCCTGGACTCGACCCGGACAGCTGCCGTCGAGGGTGACTCTGCCCCAGCTCCGCCGAGCTTCTCGCTCCGGCGATGCTGGATGATCTCGGCGAGGATGCTCACGGCGATCTCCTCGGGAGTGACAGCGCCGATGTCGAGCCCGGCCGGGGCCTTGAGCCGGCCGAGCCGATCCGGCGGGGCGCCACGGGTCTTCAGGTGCTCGAGAATCACCGCGGCTCGCCGGCGACTCGCGACCAGGCTCACGTAACCCGCGTCGGTTCTGATGACCCGATCGAGCACCTCCTCGTCGGAGTCCCCGTGCGTGGCCACGACCACGAACGCTCGTCGAGTGAAGCCGAGTTGGGCGAGCCCCGCCTGCAGCGGGTCCTCGCCGAGCGTCACGATCGAAAAGTCCGCGGCGCGACCGAGGGTCGCAAGGGTCTCGACGACGGGCCCGTGACCCACGAGCACGAGCTGGGGTTTCGGGAGATAGGGCTCCACGTAGATCTCCAGCGTGCCACCGCTGTGGCACGTTATCCCGTATTCGAGCATCCCCTCGGTTCGGCCCGCCGCGCGCCCGCCTTCTCCATAGAGACCAATGAGCCGGGGCCGGCCGTCGCGGAGGGCGTGCAGGGCCTCCCGCACGACGACAGGCTCGGCGCAGGCACCGCCGACCCACCCCTGCACGCTGCCGTCCTCGCGGACCAGCACTTTGGCCCCGGGCTTGGCTGAGGTCGGCGCCTCGCAGCGGACGACCGTGGCCAGCGCGAATGCCTCTCCGCGGCGCTGGAGCTCGGCAGCCAGCGCTAGCAGCTCGTCAGCCACGTCGCCGCGCGCCCTTCACTCGGTCACGCCCTTCTCGCGCAGGAGCTTCCACACCTTCGCGGGCGTGATGGGAATGTCGATGTGGCGCACGCCCAGGTGCCACAGCGCATCGACCACCGCGTTGGCGATCGCGGCCGGAGCGCCCACCGTCGCAGACTCACCAACACCCTTGGCGCCCAGCGGGTGATGGGGCGACGGCGTGACCGTATGCCCCGTCTCCCACTTCGGCGTCTCGACCGCGGTGGGCAGCAGGTAGTCGATGAAGCTTCCGCCTTGGATGTTGCCGATCTCGTCGTACGAGATCTCTTCGAAGAGCGCAGGAGCGAGTCCCATCGTGAGGCCGCCGTGGACCTGGCCCTGCACGATCATCGGGTTGATGATGTTGCCGCAGTCGTCGATGGCGACGAACCGCCGGACCTTCACTTCGCCCGTGCCCTTGTCGACGTCCACCACGCAGATGTAACTCCCGAACGGGTAGGTGAGGTTCGGCGGATCGTAGTAGCTGACGGCCTCCAGCCCGGCTTCCATGCCCTGCGGATGATTCGTGTAGGCGGCGAAGGCGATGTCCTGGATCGTCTTGGACTTTCCCGGCGCGCCCTTGACCGAGAACTTTCCCGGCTCCCACACGAGGTCGTCCTCGGCGGCCTCCAGGAGATACGCGGCGATCTTCCGGGCCTTGTCGCGCACCTTGCGCGCGGCGATCGCCGCGGCGGCGCCGGCGACCGGCGTCGAGCGGCTGGCATAGGTCCCGAGGCCGTAGGGCGCGGTGTCGGTGTCACCCTCCTCGACCTGGATGTCCTTGGCCGGGATTCCGAGCTCCTCCGCCAGGATCTGGGCGTAGGTCGTCTCGTGGCCCTGGCCCTGCGACTTCGTGCCGAACCGGGCGATCGCCTTGCCGGTCGGATGGATCCGGATCTCGCAGCTGTCGAACATCTTGATTCCGAGGATATCGAAGTGCTTGGAGGGGCCGGCCCCCACGATCTCGGTGAAGCTCGAGATGCCGATCCCCATCAGCTCGCCCCGCTTGCGCTTCTCGGCCTGCTCGCGGCGGAGGTCGGCATAGCCGATCGTGTCCATCGCCTTGTGCAGGGCCCCGGCGTAGTTACCGCTGTCGTACTCCCAGCCGAGCGCCGACTTGTAGGGGAACTGCTCGGGCTTGATGAAGTTCTTCAGCCGGAACTCGGCGGGATCGATGTTGAGCTGATGGGCCATGAGATCGGTCATGCGCTCGATCGTGTGCACGGCCTCGGTCACGCGGAACGAGCAGCGGTAGGCGATCCCGCCCGGGGGCTTGTTGGTGTAGACCCCGTCCACCTCGACGTGGGCGGCTTTGAGGTCGTAGGAGCCGGTGCAGACGTGGAAGAGCCCGGCCGGAAACTTCGACGGGTTGGCGGCGGCGTCGGCGTAGCCGTGATCGGCGAGCGTCTTGATCCGGAGCGCGGTGAGCGTGCCGTCCTTCTTCGCCGCCAGCTCGGCGGTGATGTGGTAGTCGCGCGCGAACGAGTCCGCCTGGAGGTTCTCCATCCGGTCCTCGATCCACTTCACCGGCTTGCCGGTCAGCACGGACGCGGCGACGGCGATGACGTAGCCGGGATAGACCGGGACCTTGCCGCCGAACCCGCCGCCGATGTCGGGCGAGATGATGCGGATCTTGTGCTCGGCCAGCCCGACGTGCCCGGCCACCAGCGCGAACACCGTGCGGATCGCGTGCGGCGCCTGCGTGGTCATCCAGACCGTGAGCTTGTCCATCACCTTGTCGAAGTGGGCGATGCACCCGCACGTCTCGATCGACGCCACGTGGATGCGCGGGATGTAGATGTCCTGCTTGACCGTCACGTCGGCCTCGGCGATGGCGCGCTCGGTGGCGGCGCGATCGCCCCACTCCCAGTGCCAGATGTGGTTGTCCTTCTTGTCCTTCTTGTCGGTGCGGAGCACCGGAGCGCCGGGCTCGAGCGCCTTCTTGGGATCGACGACCACCGGCAGCGGCTCGTAGTCGACCTCGACCACTGCGGCGCCGTCGGCCGCGGCATAGCGACTCGTCGCCAGCACCGCCGCGACCTCTTGCGCCTGGTACATCACCTTCTCCACCGGCAGCACCATCTGCGTGTCGGACATGAGGGTTGGCATCCAGTGGAGGTTGTACTTCGCGAGGTCCTGGCCGGTGATGACGGCGAGCACACCCGGGACGGCCATCGCCTTCGCGGTGTCGATCTTGATGATCTTCGCGTGGGCGTGGGGGCTCCGCACTATGTCCAGATACAGCATTCCCGGGAGCTGGACGTCGTCGACGTAGGTGCCCCGGCCGCGGATGAAGCGCGGATCTTCCTTCCGCTTGATCGAGTGCCCCATCCCTCCGACCTCGGGCGAGGTCCTGAGCGCCATCACGAGCCTCCTTCTAAGAGCTCGCCTCGGACGGCGGGGCCCCAGCCCTGCGACGTCCTGCGGCTCGCACTACCCACGGAGCTTCGCCGCCGCGTACTGGACGGACTTGACGATGTTCACGTACCCGGTGCACCGGCAGAGGTTGCCGGAGATGGCCCGGCGGATGTCATCCTCAGTCGGCGAGGGATATTTCTTGAGGAAGGCATAGCTGGTCATAAGCATCCCGGGCGTGCAGTAGCCGCACTGAAGCCCGTGCTCCGCCATGAATCCTTCCTGCAGGGGGTGGAGCTTGTCGTTCTGCTCCAGCCCCTCCACCGTCATGAGCGCCTTGCCCTGAGCCTGGACGGCGAACATCGTGCACGACTTCACGGGACGCCCGTCCATGAGAATCGTGCAGGCGCCGCAGTGGGTCGTATCACACCCGATGTGGGTGCCGGTCAACCGCAGTACTTCCCGGATCATGTGCACCAGCAGCAGGCGCGGCTCGACGTCGGCCTCGTGCTTCTCGCCGTTGATCGAGAGCTTCACAAGCATGGCTCTATCTCCCTGCGCGCTCGAGCGCCTTGCGGAGCGCGCGGGCCGTCAGCACTCGCACGAGGTCCTTCTTGTATTCCACGGACCCGCGCAGGTCGGCCGCGGGCTCGGACGCCTCGGCGGCGAGCTCGGCGGCGCGCTTGATCGTCGCCTCGTCCGGCGCCTTTCCCTTCAGCGCGGCCTCCGCCTTCGTGGCCTTGATGGGCGTCAGGCCGACGTTCGTGAGCCCGATGCCCACCTGGTCGCATGCGCCGCTGGCGCCGAGCGTCAGCTGCGCCGCGACCGCCGCGGTGGCGAAATCTCCGACCTTGCGCTCGAGCTTCAGGTAGGCACCGCCGCTGCGGGCGGCCGGTGTCGGGATCCGGATCTCCACGAGAATCTCGTCGGGCTTGAGGCTGGTCACGAACGGTCCGGTGAAGAACGACGCGATCGGAAGTCGGCGCTCACCCTTCGTGCCCACGGCGACGACTTCGGCGCCGAGCGCGAGCATCGTCGCCGGGTGGTCGTTGGCCGGATCGCCATGGGCGAGGTTGCCGCCCACGGTGGCCAGGTTCCGCACCAGCGGATCGGCGATGACCTTCGCGGTGTCGTGGAGCAGCGGATACCGGGTCTGGATGAGCTCGGACTCCTCCAGCTCCGACTCCCGCGTGAGCCCTCCGATTCGAAGAAACCCGTCCGCCTCGCGGATGTAGGTCAGCCCCGCGATCCCGTTGATGTCGACGACGTGCGCGGGGCTCGCGAGCCGGAGCTTCATCAGCGGGATGAGGCTCTGGCCCCCGGACAGGACCTTGGCATCCTCGCCGAGCCTCGCCAGCAGCGCGGTCGCCTCGCCGATCGTGCTCGGCGCGTGGTACTCGAACGCGGCAGGAATCATCGCGGTGTTCCCCGATCAGCTTTGCGTCAGCGGCCTATTCCCTTGTGCAGCTCGGCCGGCGGCACGATCCGGCCGTGGAGCGGCAGGATCTGGTCCACGACCAGGTTGAGCCGCTTGATGTTGTCCGCCAGGCTCACCCAGGTCGAATTCAGCGTCGTAGCCGGCGGCGCATTCGGAGCCAGCGGCGTGTACACGTCCGCCTCGCTCAGGAGCTTTTCCTTCGGGAGGTGCACCATGACGAGCCCGCCATGGTGGACGTTGTCGGTGATGTGGTGGATGTCCACCGTCCGGGTCCCGTCGGTCAGCGTGCGGCGAGCCCCGACGCCCTCCACCGTTCCCTTCTTCCCCGACTTCGCCAGACGATCGGGGTTCACGGTGGCCGGAGCGGCCAGCGTCTTCTCGAGGAAGGCCTTGTTCGCGTCGTGTGCGATGACGGTCACGCCTTCGGCCGCGAAGGCCCGCAGGCCGCCGGCGTGATCGAAGTGGTGATGGGAGGCGATCACGTACTTGATCGGCTTGCTCGAGAGCTTCTTGATCTCCCCGAGCACAGCGGCGGCGCGATCGTCGTTGATCGGGCTTTCCACGACGATCAGGTGATCCTTCATCTCGATCACGACGCTGTGATGGCTGCCGCCGGTCGGGTACCAGACCCCGTCGGCAACCATCTGGCTCGTCACCCGAACGTACGGAGCGGGCGTCTGGAGAATCGGCTCGGGGATCGTGATGTTCACGGCGGCGTTGGGTTGGACATCGGTCACCGTTAGATCGAGCGCGGGGTGGCCGCCGATCACCTGCCGGATCTTCGTCGGAAACTTCACGCCGCCGAAGTCCTTGTAGTCCGAATAGCGGATCTCGACCGGCATGTCGCCGAGCACGGCGTTCGGGACGACGGCGTCGATCTTCTCGACCAGATTCTGGCTGTCGACGGTCACTCGGATCCGGAAGCGTCCGGGAACGACGAACGAGATCGTTTTGCCCTGGACGGTGGTGTTGTTGGCCATCGCCATCTTGACGACGCCGTGGGGCGTGGTCCAGAGCTGGAGCTGCCGATCCAGCAGCGTGACCGGTACCGGGTTGGTCGCCTCGCCGACCACGTTCCACGCGAAGTCGCCGCGCGCCGCGAAGTTCTGGCGTTGTTCGCCGCCGACGAATCCGCCCGCACCGCCGCCGCGCTGTGGGTTCTCGCCGTGAGTACGCACGAGCTGGTCCCGGATGGACGCGGTCTCGTAGCTCACGGCTCGCGTGTAGCTCTTGACGACGAACCGGGGCCACGCCAGGTCCGCCGTGTAGTTCTGTCCGACCTGGAAGTTCACGCCATTGCCGGAGTACTGGATCGACTTGACGCTGGCCGCGCCCATCGCCTTGGCGACGCCCTCGAGGGCCGCGCGACCATCCTGCGCGTACCCGGCGAGCGGGGAGAGGAGCACGAGGACGGCCATGACAAGGAGTGGTCTGCGCATACCTGACCTCCCTGGGCGGTCGGATCGGTGGTCGGGATGCTAGCAGCGCCGGTGGCTGGCGTCAAACGCCTGAAGCGGGTAGAGTCCGAGCCGTAGCGCATTCCTCGTGACGATGAAAGGAGCAGACCTTGAGCACACAGCCCGCAGTATCCACCGCTCGTGACGTGGTCCGACAAGTCGCGCCCAAGCTCATCGACCTGAGCGAGAAGGTGCTCTTCGGTGACGTCTGGGAGCGCCCCGGACTCTCCAAGCGCGACCGCAGTCTGATCACGGTCGCGGCGCTGACCGCCATGTACCGAACCGACCAGCTCCCCGGACATCTCGAGCGCGCGCTGGCCAACGGCGTCACGCGCGAGGAGATCGGCGAGCTGATCACCCATCTGGCCTTCTACGCGGGCTGGCCCTCGGCGATGACCGCCGGCCAGATCGCACGGCGGGTCTTCGACGCGAGGAAGCCATGAAGATCGGCTTCATCGGACTCGGCACCATGGGACGTCACATGGCGTCCAACTTGATGAAGGCGGGTCACCAGCTCGTGGTCAACGACGTGCGACGCGAGGCGGCGGCGCCCCACCTGCAGGGCGGGGCATCCTGGGCCGACACGCCGCGCGCCGTTGCCGGGGCGACCGAGGTCGTGTTCACGTCGCTCCCGGGCCCCGCGGAAGTGGAAGCGGTAGCGCTCGGCGAGCAGGGTCTCGTCGCGGGGCTCGCGGACGGCAAGGTCTACTTCGACCTCTCGACGAATTCTCCAGGGCTCGTACGGCGGATTCACGAGGTGTTCAAGCGCCGCGGAATCCACATGCTCGACGCGCCCGTGAGCGGCGGCCCTCGGGGCGCCGAGTCGCGACGCCTCGCACTCTGGGTCGGCGGCGACGAGGACGTCTTCAAGCGCTACCGGCCGGTGCTCGACGCGATCGGCGATCAGCCCTACTATGTCGGCCCCATCGGCGCCGGCTCAGTGGCGAAGCTCGTCCACAATTGCGCCGGCTACATCGTCCAGACGGCGCTGGCCGAGGTCTTCACGATGGGAGTCAAGGCGGGCGTCGAGCCCATCGCGCTGTGGAAAGCGGTGCGACAGGGCGCGGGCGGCCGGCGCCGGACATTCGACGGCCTGGCCGATCAGTTCCTGCCGGCCAAGTTCGAGCCGCCGTCGTTCGCGCTACGGCTGGCCCACAAGGACGTCACGCTGGCGACCGCTCTCGGCCGGGAGCTCAAGGTGCCGATGCGCCTCGCCAACATCACGCTGGAGGAGATGACCGAGGCGCTCAATCGCGGCTGGGCCGAGCGTGACTCGCGGGTCGCGATGCTCCTGCAGGAAGAGCGGGCCGGCGTCGAGATTCGCGTGCCGGAGCAGGCGATCCGAGAGGCGCTGGCGATCGACAAGAGCCCGCCACGCTGACACCGCCGGGAGATCGAGGAGCGCCACGGGGGCTTGGGGGGCCCGTCATTGACGCTGGCTACATTGAACAGGATGATGGTCTCGTTCTCCGGGCGGGTGCAGGCCTGATCCACCCAACGACCGGGCCGAGGTAGCACAGGCGCCGCTACCAGGGCATCGGGGGCGGCGTTGCTGCGTCCGGGCTCGCCTTCCGGGCTAGCCCGGCCCCGTCCGCAACGGCGGCGCCGTCCTACCTCACAGGACGCCGATCCAGGCCAGGACCGAGAGCGCGGCGATGACGAGCACGACGAAGGCCACGAACGCCCCATGGCCGATCACGTCGATGACGCTGCGATCCAGTAGGGGCTTCACCGTCACGCTCCAGCCGGCGGCGGGTCACCCAGCCACTCCCGCACCCGCGCGACCAGGTGCCGCGCCAGGAAGTAACGGCCGTCTCGCTCTACCACGAACTCGGGCCACCGGGCGATCATGCCAGCCCGTCGATCTGCCGCCTCGCCCAGAGGTGCGCCTCTGCCTCGGCGGCTGGCGCGAACTCGCTCGGGTGAAGGAGGAGGACCGTGCCGTGACCGACTCGCACATAGAACATGGGGAAGGTCTCATCGCCGTCGTTGGGGTCTGAAATGAACATCCACCGGATCGTTCCGACGTCGCCGACGCCTACCCGCCCGTACCTCTGATCTTCCCGGATCAGCGCCACCACCTGGTCGCCGGCGTGATGCGGGGTCACCAAGTCCTTCGTCATCCTCCCGCGTGCTTTCAGAATCGTCGCCATCGTCTTGCCCTCCGTTCGCCCGTCCGTTCGCGCCGGCCCCCGCCCCAGTGCGAGGATGGAGGCCAGAGTACCAGCGTCAAGGGCGAGCTGGCCCGCGCGCCGAGCGGGCGGTAGACTTATTGAGATGCCGAGGGAGCGGAAGAGGCGGCCAGCCAGCGAGTGTACGATCCCGCCCGCAATCCCCGACGCCGCCCTGCCCGATCTGATCCTCAACCGCGATCTCGACGCCGAGACGGTCATCCGTCACTACGTCGAGCGTGAGGGCCACGAAGACGTAACCCACGCCGAGCACATCACGACCGAGTACGCGCTGGGCCGGAAGCACGAGGCGTGGGACGTGCGGACGACGAAGGGGCGTTGGTGGGTGATCACGTCACCGACGAACCTCTACTCGCAGGAGCTGTTCCCGAGCCTGGACTACACCATCTCCTTCCACGTCGGCCTGATGGCGCGGGTGATGTCGAGGTCGCGCTCGGGCGTAGAGCCGATGGAGGAGTTGCTGCTCTCCGCTGCGTGGCGGAAGTGGCAGCAGGCCGGCGAGGCGCTCGATGAGGCCGAGGAGGCCGAGGACTTCCAGTCGGTCGGGATGCGGTGCCGCGAGAGCCTTATCGCGATGGTGAAGATCCTCGCCGGGCCCGAGATGTTGTCGCCCGGCGACGTGGCGCCGAAGCGAGCCGACGTGCCCGCGTGGTCTGAGCGGATCGCCAACCACATCGCGCACGGCAGCAGCGCCGAGTACGTGCGCGGCTACATGAAGGCCGGCGCCAAGTCGTGCTGGGCTCTGGTGAACTGGCTGACCCACACATCCGGGGCTACGAAGGCCGATGCTGTCATGGCGCTGGAAGCGACGCAGCACACGCTGGCGACCTTCGGCACGGCGGTCTTCCGGCACGCCAACGGCATCCCTGACCGCTGTCCGAGCTGCGGCTCCTACCAGATCGGCATGCGCGGCGACTCGGAAGGCGATGGCTCGGATGTCGTGGCCGCGTGCCGCACGTGCGGGTGGGCGGAGGCGCGAAGTGGAGGTTGATCTGTGATTGACAAGAGCGTCGAGAAGCTGCGCGCCGACTCGGTCGAACACCTGCGGTACGAGATCTGGATGATGCAGGAGACGG
>WNGB01011885.1_pt1 | contig 11881 bp, 10 predicted proteins | sample 5400681 | NCBI WGS metagenome assembly WNGB01 (sample SAMN13153367, study PRJNA577476) | soil metagenome | isolation source: 115 cm soil or saprolite under grassland replicate 2 | place: USA:California | collected 2016-06-15 | reverse complement strand
ATATCGACGATCGACATATCCGCGCGTTGAACGGGTTGATCGGCGCGCTGCAGAAGCTCGGCAGCGCACGCATCACCGCACTGACCAGCGAAGTCAATCGCCGGCTGCCACGCGCCTACCACGTCAACGATCAGTTCGTGCGCACCTGGCTGACGCGGCACCCGGAGCTGTTCACGCAGTACGAGCAGGATCGCTTCAAGCTCGCGTCGCTCGACGTCGATATCCTGTGCGGACTGGCGAACTCGTGGCTGCCCGGCAATGCGCACGCCAGCGCAGTTGCTGCCCGGCCGGCCGCGGCGGCGCTCGAAAAACGCAATGAGCGTATCGCCAACGACATTGCGGCGTTCCTGCGCGAGCATGGCCCGCAGACCATCGGACGCATCCGTTCGCATCTGTACGGCCGCTTCATCGGCCAGGCCTCGGCCGACGCGGTCATCGCCACTGATAGCCGGCAGCGCTTCGTCAAGCTGGGTGGCGGACTGATCGGGCTGCGCGATGATGAGACGCAGCCCGAGCCGGCGCCGCCGATCAGCGTGCCGCCGTCGCGCGGCCCAGCCTGGCACCGCGCGACCTGACGCGGCGGTCCGCGGCGCGCGCAATCGGCAAATCGCGCACCAGATGCGGTAGGCGCGGCACCACATAACGCGAGGTCGCGGCCAAGGAGCGCATGCCGCGTTCGCGGAGCGGGCCCCAGGAGAAACCGAAGCCGGTCCGCAGTGGTGGAGGCAGCAACCACGTTGTCAGCATCTTGAGTGGTAGCGCCACAGGGCCGGGCAGCCACCACACGGGCGGCTCCAAAATGAACCGGCCAACCGCCCTGCCCTGCTCACTGACCCGCACCTCTGAGGCCATCATGTCGGCCATCCACAGGCGCAGGCCCGACAGCGTCCCAGGGAAGTCATCGGTTGGAATGCCCCAGACCACGCCCGCGTGGCGGAACTCCGAGTAGTAGCCCTCGCGCTGGGATTCGGGCAGCGGCGCGACCAGAGTCTCGTACGCAACGAGCGAGCTGTCGATCAAGGTGGCGTACACCCACAGCAGCAGGTGCGGATCCAGCGCCGAGTACGGCTGACCTTCAGTGGTCGTGCCGACCACGTGGGTATGCAGGCCATTCACCTGCCGCACCACGCCGAGCGCGCGCTCGGTATCGGCAAACGCGTACGAATAGATCGCGTCGAGCGTGTCGCGCAGGCGACCCAATGGGTCGGAGCGATAACGGCTATGGTCGGCTACGGCGGCGGCGACGAGCGGATGCGCCACTTGCATGAGCAGCGCTCGCGACCCGCTGCCGATCAGCACCGCCACCTCGCGGTCCACAAGCCAGGTGACGCTGCGCGGCCCGAACAGGCCATCGATCGGGTCAGCTGAGGGTACGGAGTCGATCACGGGCAATGGCGATCATCTCGCGCAGCGCCAGGCGTAGCTCGTTGTCGGACAGTCCGGCAAGGCGTTGCTGGAGCACATCCGCAATCGCCCCCTTGGGCCTGCCATTGACAAAGATAACGAACCGGAACCCAAAGCGGCGCTCGTATGCCTCATTCAACTGCCGCAGCCGTTCATACACGTTGGTCATATCCAGGCCCGCTTCGGCGGCGTAGCCCTGCTCCCGATATGACGCCTCCGACACCTCGATCGGGCTCGCGCCAATACGCGGATGGGCATTGACCACCTCGATCTGCTGCTGCCGTGTCAGCTTGGCCATCAGCGCTTCGGCGCGATCGAGCAGCGCCATGTATGACGTGTACGGCCGTTCGGCATGGAGCGCCTCGGCCAACGGATCGGCTGCCTCGAACAGCGGCCGCAGCGCGACTACAAACTCAGCCTGAGGCAGGCCGTTCAACTCGCCAATGGGCACCAACGACGTCACGGAAACGCGCGCCGCGTCCACTCCTGGGGGTCGACATTGGCGCCGTCGACCCACACTTCCCAGTGCAGATGCGGGCCGGTCGAGAACCCGGTCGTGCCGACGCGCGCGATCGTCTGGCCGGGCTTGACGCTATCACCCGGCTCGACCTGCGCCGATTGCAGGTGGGCATACGTGGAGTACACCCCCGCGCCATGATCGAGAATGACGACGTTGCCACGCGCCGGCATGCTGCCAACGTAGACGACCGTGCCTGAAGCAGGCGCGACGACGGGAGCGCCCATCGCCGCGCCGAAGTCCATGCCCGGGTGAAACTCGTAGCTGCGGTGTGTCCCGAACGCGGTCGTCACCGCGCCACTGACGGGCGCCCGAAAGGGACCGTCCCAAAGCTTCGACCCATTCGGTCGACGATAGATCTGCTCGAGTTGGCGATCCTCGGCCGCGTGGGCATCGCGCTCGACGAGCGTCGGCTCCATGTCCAGATCGTCCTCCGGGAATGTTGTGCGCCTGATCGGCCATTCTTGCTGCAACTCGGCCGGGTTGCCGACGGCGTCCGATGCCGCCAGCGTCAGGCTGAACGTGCTTTTCGGCGGGTCAGGCGAAATCCCTTGCAGCGTCCAAAACCCACCCGCGTCGGATTGCAGCCGCAGCGGCCGCCCATCCACCGTGCCCCGCACGTCTGACAGTGGCTCATCCCCATGGATTCTCAGCACGAAGGTGTGCCCTTCTTGCGGCCCCTCCGATGGATCGAGGCTGACGTCCAGCTTGGGCGGCGTATTGTCCGAAACGAAGGCCCACGTCGCCGTGGCAAGGTTCTGCCGCCGCGACGTATCGTGCGCGACCACGTCCAGGCGATGCGGCCCGTCCGTCAGCGCCGCCGTCTCGACCTTCAGACTGCCCGCCCGCTGCTGGTTCTGGGGTTGATCGTCGAGGCGGACCGAAACGATGCGCGCCCTGCCTGCTGGCTCGAGGCCGATTCTGGCTTCTACAGGCCCGCGCTGTAGTCCACCAGGCGCGTCGACCGTCACCCGTGGCGGCGTCTCGTTCGACAGCCACCACACCGGGTCACTCAAAGGAACGTCGTACACCATGACCAGCCCGACAACAGCGAGCACGATCACCGCGAGCGAGATCAGGCCAGAGCGCACGTTCGATACTAGCAGCGGGAACTACGTCCCCGGCGGGCACTCGCTGCGCCTGGTCGCGCCGAGTTGGACCTCGTCGACGATCCAGTCCTGGTTCTGGCGCTTGAGGACGTAGTTCTGATCGCTGTCTTCGACGAAGCAGCGCTGGCGCCGATCGGACGCGTCGCGTTCGTCGTACAGCCAACGTTCTACGGTCCGCACCTCCACTCGGTCTGCGTCGACGCGATTGATCGGCGACGCATCCAGGTTGAAGGTCGAGGCGCCTCCGAGATGGTGGCCCTGCGCGCGCAGGAAATCGGCCTCGGCGCGGACGGTGTTCAGCGCGGCTTGCGCAAACAGTTCGGGCAGCGTGTCATAGCTGCGGCCGGTCGGGTCCTGGAACGCCGCGAATAGCCGGCCCAGCGCCCGTTCCAAGGCGCGCTGCGGCTCGTTGACCCGCGCCACGGCCGTCGCCGTCGAGGCTGCTTCGGCCAGGTGCTGGACGGCAATAGCCGTGAGTGATGCTTCGGCGCGCACCGCGCGCTCCTCCGCGGCCTGGGCGCGCGCCAACACCGGCTCCAATTGCGCCTCGGCCAGACGCGCCCGCGCCGCCTGCTGGTCCAGCCACAGCGAAGCCGCCGAGCCGAGCACAGCCACAATCGTCACCGGCACCAGCACCGAGATAAGCCGACGACGAAAACGGCGCATCCCCTCGACTAAGAGTATGCCGAGCATGGCGCCTGGGCGCCGTGCGGCACAATGAGGGCGATTCATGATCTCACCGCGCATGAAGGCCGCCGTGGAGCGGTTGCTGGCCGACGAGGAGGCCTGGGGACGCAAAGCGCTGCGCCGGGCGTCGCTTGCCTGGTGGACCGCCTCACTTTCGGGCAAGCCAGCGGACTACGAGCGCATGGAAGCAGCCGACCGGGCGGTCAATCGCCACTACGCTCGGCCGGCCGCGTTCCAGCGCCTGGTGCGATTGGCCGACGCGCCCGGCTTGGACTCGCTCACCGCCAGACGTCTCGAGCGCCAACGCCTGGCCTATCGGTCCAAGCAAGCGCCCGTCGACATCCTCGATCGGATCACCGCGGTCGAAGCCAAAATCCAGGAGACGTACAGCACGTTTCGCGCGCAGTTCGACGGTCACGCCGCAACGGACAACGAGCTCGAGGACGTCCTGCGCACAACGCGTGACACATGCCGAGCAAGAACAGCATGGGAGGCGCGCAAGCAGATTGGCCCAGTCGTCGCCGACGAGCTGCGCCAGCTCGCCGGGCTGCGCAACGACGCGGCGCGCGCGATTGGCTTCGCCAACTTCTGGGAAGCCCAACTGCTGCTCGACGAGCTCGACCCACAGCGCCTCTTGGCCACGCTCGACCAGGTCGACAACGCCACGCAAGAGCCGTTTCGAGCCATGAAGCTCGATCTGGATCGGCACTTGAGCGATCGCTTCGACATGCCCCTCCAGGCGCTGCGGCCGTGGCACTACGGCGATCCGTTTTTTCAGGAGGCGCCGGAGGTCTTCGCACCACCCGCCGACCCGCTGTACGCCGAGCAGGACGTGGTCGAGCTCGCCGCCGAGAGTTATCGCAAGCTCGGCTTCCGTAACATCGACGCGATTCTGTCGCGCAGCGACCTCTATGCAAGGCCAGGCAAGAACCAGCACGCATACGCCGTCGATATCGACCGCGAGGGCGACGTGCGCACCTTCCTCAATGTCGAACGCAACGCGCGCTGGATGGCCACACTGCTGCACGAGCTTGGCCACACCATCTATCAGGACGGCATCGACCGCGCCGAGCTGCCATACGATTTGCGCGACGATCCGCAGGGCTTCCTCAACGAGGGCTTTGCCATGTTCTGTGAGCAGCCGATGGTCGAACCGCAATGGTTGACCGAAATGGCGAACCTGCCATCACAGGAGGCCCACGAGCTAGCGCCCAAGCTGCACGCCCAGGACACCGCTTCCCTGCTCGCGTTCGTGCGCTGGTGCCTGACGATTGTGCATTTCGAGCAGCGCTTCTATGCCGACCCGAGCCAGGATCTGAATGGCCTGTGGTGGGAGCTCGAAGAACGCTACCAGCAGGTGCCCCGGCCGGACGGTCGGGATGCGCCCGACTGGGCCAGCAAAGTGCACGTCGCAACTGCACCGGTTTACTACCACAAATATCTTTACGGACGGTTGTTCTCGGCCCAATTGACCCGTATGATGAACGCCCACCTGGGCGGCTGGTGGTCAGGCCGACCAGACACAGGTGAGTACATCAAGCGCGAGTTGTTCATGCCTGGCGCGCGCTATCCCTGGACAGAGTTGGTGGAACGTGTGACCGGCGAGCCGTTGGGTGTAGCCGCCCTCGCCGAGGCGGTTGCATGGTCGCGTGGTGAGTGATGAGCAGCCCGTCCATCACGGCCTTTTTCCCGTGCTACAACGACGGTGGCACGATCGCCACTATCGTCATTACCGCTGATCGCACCTTGCGCGAGCTTGCCGACGACTACGAGATCATCGTCGGCAACGACGCCAGCACCGATCACTCGGCCGAGCTGCTGGGCGAGCTGCGGGCGCTCTATCCTCGTTTGCGCGTTCTGAATCACACGAGCAATCGCGGCTATGGTGGCAACTTACGCAGCATGTTCGCCGCGGCGACGAAAGACCTCATCTTCTACACGGATGGCGACGCGCAATACGATCCAGCCGAGTTGAACTTGCTGTACGAGCACCTGACACCCGACGTAGATGTCGTGCAAGGCTGGAAAATCGAGCGGTCTGACCCGCTTCATCGCAAGATCATCGGGCGCATCTATCACCACTTCGTGCGCTTCTGGTTCGGCTTGCATTTACGCGACGTAGACTGCGATTTTCGACTCTTCCGACGGCACGTATTGGAAAGCTTTCAACTCGAGAGCAACAGCGGGTGTATTACCGTCGAGATGATGACGCGCGTCGAACAGGGCGGCTTCAAAGTACGCGAAGTACCTGTCCATCATTATCACCGGGCATACGGAGAAAGCCAATTCTTCAACTTCTCACGCGTGGCGCGGACGCTCCAGGAGCTGTCGGTGTTATGGGTTAAGCTCAAACTGCTGCGTCGGCGCCGGATTGAATCAGGCTCAGCAACACCTCCGCGGATGGCAAGGTGAAACACCTCGAGTTCTATGCAGGCAAACAAACGCTGGTAACCGGCGGTCTCGGCTTCGTCGGCTCCAATCTGGCCATGCGCTTGCTCGAACTGGGCGCGCAGGTCGTCGTGGTCGACGCGGCCATCGCCGAGACGGGTGCCAATGTGTTCAACATCGAAAGCGTGCGCGACCATCCGCGTCTGTCGGTGCGGACGGTGGACGTGCGCGACACGCTGGCGATGGATCGCCTGGTGCGCAACAGAGAGGTCATCTTCAATCTGGCCGGCCAGGTCAGCCACATTGACTCGATGCAGGATCCGTTCACCGACCTTGAGATCAATTGCCGCAGCCAGCTAGCACTGCTCGAGTCGTGTCGCCATAACGCGCCACATACCAAGGTGATCTTCGCCAGCACGCGCCAGATCTATGGTCGCGTGCCCGAGGAGGACCTGCCAGTCGACGAGCGGCGCCCGCCCAACCCGGTCGACGTCAATGGCATCAACAAGCTCGCCGGCGAGCGCTACCACGTGCTCTACAACAACGTGTACGGCATTCGGACGAGCGTGCTGCGGCTGACCAATACGTATGGCCCGCGCATGCTGGTCAAGAACAATCGGCAGACGGCGATCGGGTGGCTGATTCGCCAGGCGATGGACGGCGAGGACATCGCCATCTTCGGCGATGGCTCCCAGTTGCGCGACTTCACCTACGTTGACGACGTGGTCGACGCATTTCTGATCGCGGGCGCCAACGACGCGGCCAACGGTCAGGTATTCAACGTGGGTGGCATCGAGCCGATCAGCTTGCGCGACGTAGCCGAGCTGCTGGTCGAAACGGCGGGCACCGGCAGCTTTCACCTCGTGCCATTCCCGCCTGAGCGCAAAGCGATCGACGTCGGCTCGATTTACGTCGACGATCGCAAGATCCGCCGCGTCCTGCGCTGGCGGCCATCGGTCGAGATGCGCGAAGGACTGACGCGCACGATCGACTTCTACAAGGAACATCGCGAGCACTACTGGGCCACGTCGAGCGCGATGGCCGCCATATGACTGTCGCCGCGCGCATCCCGTTCAACGCCCTCAAACCAGGCGTCGACGCGATTCGCGGCGAGCTCGACGCGGCCATCGCCCGCGTGCTGGACAGCGGCTGGTTCTTGATGGGACCCGAGCTCCAGCGCTTCGAACGCGACTTCGCCGCCTACCACGCCGCCCACCGTCACGCCGTCGGCGTCGGGAGTGGCACCGACGCTATTCGGATCGGCCTGCAAGCCCTCGGCATCCAGCCGGGCGACGAAGTGCTCGTGCCGTCCAACGCCGGCGTCCCGCCCGTAGCCGCCACGGTGGCCGCGGGTGCTGTCCCGGTCTTCTGCGACGCTGACCCGCTGACGCACGGCATCGCCCCGGCCGAAATCGCGCGACTGCGCACCGACCGCACCCGAGCAGTCCTGGCCGTGCATCTCTACGGCCAGCCGGCGGCCATTCAAGACATCGTCGCTGCCGCCGGCGACCTGTCCGTGTTGGAGGACTGCGCCCAGGCCCACGGGGCCAGGGTCAACGGGCAGCGTGTCGGCACGTTTGGCAAGGCCGCCGCGTTCAGCTTCTATCCGACCAAGAACCTTGGCGCGCTAGGCGACGGCGGCGCCGTGCTTTCGAAAGACCCGGAGGTAGCGGAGCGCGCGCGGCTGCTGCGCATGTATGGCTGGCGGCAGCGCTACCTGAGCGAGGAGCACAGCACCGTTTCGCGCCTCGACGAGCTGCAAGCAGCCATTCTGACCGTCAAGCTGGCGCACCTGGACGGGTGGAACACCACGCGCCAGCGCCTCGCCACCCGCTACCGAGCTTCGCTGTCCGATCTGGTTGACGTGCTCCCACCCGACGGCGTGTTCCACCTGTTCGTGATCCGCACCCCACAACGCGATGCCCTGAAAGCCTTCCTAGCAGACCGTGGCGTTGGCACAGACATTCACTATCCCTACCCCGTGCACCTGCAGCAGCCGTATGCGCACTTCGCGCGTGGCCCGCTGCCCGATACCGAGCGCCTCGCCCGCGAGATCCTCAGCCTCCCGCTCTACCCTGAGCTGTCCGAGACCGACGTCGACTACGTCGCCCACCAGGTGCGCGCGTTCTTTGGAGCCTGAACAGTACGCGGTTATGGCGCGTCGCGAGACGCGCCACTGGTGGTACGCGGGCATGCGCCGTGTGGCACTCGCCGTACTCGCCGAGGCCCTCCACGGCCGCACTGAGCTGAAGATCCTCGACGCCGGCTGCGGCACCGGTGGCACAACGGTCGAGCTGCGCCGCTGGGGCGACGTGGTCGGCATCGATCTGGCATGGGATGCACTCCACCCCGCCCGTGGCCGCGGCCTCGAGGGCAATCTCGCTCGCGCTAGCGTCGAGCACCTGCCGTTCGCGAGCGGCGTCTTCGATGTCGCCACCTGCTTCGAAGTGCTGTACCACCTTGGGGTTGGCAACGATGCCGTCGCGCTGGTCGAGTTGCGCCGCGTGCTGCGCCCCGCCGGACTGCTGCTGTTGCGTCTGCCAGCGCATGACTGGCTGCGCGGAGAACACGACCGACTGGTGCACACGCGCCACCGCTACTCGCGCGCCGAGGTGATCGCCAAGTTGGGCTTGGCCGGCTTTGAGGTCGAGCAGGTGAGCTGGGCAAATACGCTGCTCTTTCTGCCCGCGGTCGCCAAGCGCTTGACTGAGCGCCAGAACGGGCATGGCGAGGCTGGCGGCGGCGAGCCCGATCTGTGGCAGCCGCCCGGACCGATCAACCTGCTGCTGGAAAGCGCCGTCGCCATCGAGGCGCTGGCGATTCCACGGCGGGTGCCGCTGCCCTTCGGACTTTCGGTGCTGGCGCTGGCGCGCGCCGTGTGACCGACTGGGGTCGGGGGGCGGGGTCCGGTGGCCGGCAGTCGCACGTCGCCGAGGCGCCGCCCATCGTCGACAGCGCTGCCCGAAGGCGCGCTTTCCCGACCCCCGACCCCCGGCCCCTGGCCCCCATTCTGGTGCTCGCGGTGTGCGCGATCGTGCTCCACCGCGATGGCCTGTTCGGCGGACCAGCGTTCTATGAACGCGATACCCAGCTGTTCTACTACCCGCTCGCGCAGTGGGTCGGCGAGCAGCTGCGCGCAGGCAGCTATCCCTTATGGCTGCCGGGCACCTTCACCGGCTACCCGATCTTCGCCGATGGCGAGCTGGGCCTGCTCTACCTACCCCAAATCGTGCTCCTGTTCGCGTTGCCTGGGCCGTTGGCCATCGTCTGGCTGCGTGTCGTGCACGCCTTCCTGGCCGGTGTGTTCACGCTGTGGTTCTTGCGCAGCCTGCGCCTCGGGCCTGGCGCCGCGCTTGGTGGCGCACTGGTCTTCGCCTTCGGCAGCTTCCTCACCGCCCAGATGCACCACGAGAACGTGGTGCGCTCCGCCGTCTGGCTACCCGCGGTCCTGGCCTGCTATGAACACTCCCAGCGCGCAGCGCACTGGCGCCGCTCCGTGGGCTGGCTCGCACTTGGCGCCCTGGCGTTCGCCCAATCCGCCCTCGGCCTGCACGTCCAGCCCGTACTGATGTCCACGTTGGCTATTGCCGCGTATGCGGTCTTCAAGGCCGTGGTCCACAGTCGGCGCGCACGCTGGGCGATGGCGGCCGCGGCTGGCTTGGGCGCGGGTGGCGTGGCGCTCGCCGCAGCCCAGCTGCTGCCGTTGGGCGAATGGGCGCTCGTCTCGTCACGCCGCGGTGGCGTCGACTACGAATTCGGCAGCGCCTTCGGCCTGGCGCCCGAGAACCTGGCGACGGTGCTGTTTCCCTTCTTCTTCCGCCTGACCGACGGCGTCACATGGTGGTCGCTGTGGCAGCAGTGGGAAACAGAGCTCTACGTCGGCGTCCCGACGCTCGCACTGCTTGTGCTCGGCATCGTCTTCGCGCGACGCATCGAAGTCATCTACTTCGTAGTGCTCGGAGTGGTCGCGCTGTTGATCGGCATGGCGCATTACGCACCGCTCGTGAACCTGCACCTGGTGCTGTGGTCCATCCCGGGCTTCTCGTTTCTGCGTGCACCCGGCCGCTTCAGCTATCTCGTCGTGTTCGCCTGCGCGTGCCTGGCCGCCTTCGGCCTCGAGGTCCTGCTCGCGCGGCGTATGCGGCTGGTGATCGCGCTCAGCGGCGCGCTGCCGCCAATTGGCCTGCTGGCCGCGCTGCTGGCGCTGCTGCCCAGCTGGCGCGGCTGGCTCGAAGCTGACCCGGCGCGTGCCCGCGCGTTCGTCGAGTCCACGTATCTCGCCGCTCGCGCGCAGTACCCGATCGACCCGCAATTGGTCGTCACTGGCCTTCTCGCCTCACTCGACCTCAGCAATCTCAAAACGGCCTGGACCCTGGCCCTGCTGCTGCTGACCGCGCTCGGCTTCGTCGCGTGGCTCGAGTTGGGCCGGCGGCACGCCGTCCTGGGCCAGTCCGTGCTGGTCGGGCTGATCGCCGTCGACCTGCTCGTCTTCGCCTCCGACTTCCACCCGAAGATGCCACTGGCCAGCCTGGTGCCCGAGCTGCCGCAAGGTGTCAGCGCCGGCCAGCGCGTCCTGCTGTACAGCCCACCCGATCTGCCGCGGTTCGAGCCGAATCAACTGCTCACGTCGGGTGTCGCAGCCGTCGAAGGCTACAGCTCGCTGCCATCGCAGCGGCACGTCGAGGTCTATGCCGAGACCGTGCAGCAGCCGGCGCTGTTCGACCTGTGGGCCGCGCAGACGATCATCGAACCCATCGGTCCGCCCGACGCGCGGAGCGTCAACGGCGTGTCGTTCCGTACGCAGCACCCGTTGCTGGCTGGCTTCGGCGGCGCCGCGCCGTCTGTGCTGCGCGTCCCTGCCGACGTGGGCCCCGTGAGCGCCGTGCGCATCGTCGGCACGCTCAGCTACGCGTTCAACGTCCCGCAAGGCACTAGCGTGGCCACGCTTGTCTTCGGCGACCAGTCGGTGCCCCTGCGCGCTGGCATCGAGTTGGCTGAGCGCGCATACGACCGCCCCAGCCTGCGCGGCATGGTTCAGCATGCCAGGCCAACCGTGGCACTCGACTTCGAAGAGGCCACCCCACAGGGCGAGGCGTATACGGCGCATCTGTATCAGGCCGAGCTCCCGCTTTCACCCGGTGCCGCCCGCACCATCACAATGACACCGACGGACCCCGCCGTCCTGGTCCAGCTGTACGGCGTCGCCCTGGTGACCTCAACCGGGACCCGCTCGCTGGAGCTGGTCGACCGTGATGGCCTGCGGCGTGTCAGTCCGATGGTCCTCACCAATGACCGCGCCCTAGCCCGCGCGTTCACGCTGCCGCGTTCTCAGTCCTTCTCACCCGCCCGCCACCCGGGCTTGACCGCCACTCAGCTCGTCGCTAGCCCCGACGTCGACGTCCACCGCCAGGTGCTCGTCGAAAACGATCCCTCGGCGCCGGCCGAACCAGGCTCCAGCACCGCCGAAGCCGCACCCGCGCGACTGGTCGAGCTCGGCCCCAACGGCGTCCAGGTCATCGCGAACGTCGAGGTACCGAGCTATCTGATCGTGACCGACTTTTATCACCGCGGCTGGACCGCGTATGTGGACGGACGACCCAGTCGCGTCTATATTGCCGACGCGTTGTTTCGAGCCGTTTCGATCGAGCCTGGTCAGCACGTCGTCGAGCTGCGCTTCGAACCGCTTTCACACTTGCTCGGCGCCCTCATCAGTGCCTTAACGTTGCTCGCAGACTTGGCCCTGATAGCGTGGGGCATGCGTAACCGTTGAACCTAG
>WNGB01014003.1_pt1 | contig 11882 bp, 11 predicted proteins | sample 5400681 | NCBI WGS metagenome assembly WNGB01 (sample SAMN13153367, study PRJNA577476) | soil metagenome | isolation source: 115 cm soil or saprolite under grassland replicate 2 | place: USA:California | collected 2016-06-15 | reverse complement strand
AAGCCACCTCGTACAATGCGAGCATGACAAGACCCTTGAGAAGCCCAACCTTATCGTCCGCGTCGTACGGCTACGATCGAAGCGCGGCAATTGGGCTCCAAAACCCGATGGCAATCCGGCGCACCGCCTGATAACCCTACGACGCCAAATCAGCAGAAACTACGATGCCAAAAAAATCGGTAACAGATGAGAATCAACGCGACTGACACTAAAGATTTATAAGAACCACTCATTTGTTTCTCCTGAGGTCTATTCTGTTATCATTTATCCTGAATCAACCGAGCCACAAATATGTCCGCTCTGCGGCGTGCGTTCGTTGGTTTGCAGATCGGTTCAAATTCTAAGTTCAATTTCTCATGTCAAGCCCTTTATCCCATCCCGGCCTTCCAGATCAATTCCATCTGAGCAAGCCTTCGTGACCATGCGGGGATTTCGGGATTGAGAGCCTTAAATAAAGGCAGCGACTTTTTATCGTCATACGTCAAGCGTCCATTCGATCCAACAAAGTATACTCCCTGGCGGTAACATTCGGTAAGAGAAACAACCATCTTTGATAAGTCGGCAAAGACTAACTCTCCTCCATAATCTGCAGAAAACTCGACTATCCCGCCGCAATGAGCAGATTGAGAATCACAATGAATCGCATAATAACGACCACCTACATCCATGAAGATTGGAAACCATTCCATACGCCAAAGGCATTCAGGGGGATTTACCTTGAACAACTCTTCCCAACCTCTAAATTCGTCAAGCGCCAATTCGAGGCTTGGAAAATAAAAGTTCGGAAAGAGACACAGTTCTTCAATTCTTCGTTTCGAGATTTCAGTAACCCCGTTTCTCCATTCGTAAAGTTGTTTTATCTCATCTGGCAACTTGATCGGCAAGTCTTCAGGTAGGCTGTCAATTGTAGAAGCACTCAAACCCGGTCGAAGCAGTTGTACAACCGGCCGCTCAAGGTTTTGCAAAATTTGCAACAGTTCACCCAAAAGTATGCTTAATGGCTGCATAACCGCAGTCATGGAATTACCTCAACTTTGAATGCATCTCCAGTCTTTAATTTGTTCGCCGTGTAAAAAGCGGTGTGCTTACCGCCTTGTTTTCGTTGCTCTGAATCCGGTGCTGCTTGTTGCGGTACTGGATCTAGAGGTTCAAGTGCTAAGTCACCGTATGCGCGGCGCCTGTTTAAGTCCGCAAGTGCGCTAAGGGGTCCAAGATAATGCAACGTCTTGTGAACAGGGAATATAAACTGATGTTCCTTTATGTGGGCTGCGATTACAGGAAATTCAGTGAGACTATAGTACATTATGGGGGTGTTATCATCTCTCTTTCTGCCTCTCCACGCGCACACTGTTGTCGGGCCACGTGGAATACCCGTAGTATCCACGTTAAGGACCACATTAGCTGTCCCCGAGACAACCAGTTCCGCTGCACAGGCTGTAACGAGGGCTTTGACGGTGGCCACCGCAAGTTGTCCCGCGAGATAGCCGATAGTGCCTGCCACAGGGACTTGCTCGGCAATTGTGTTCTTGCCAGATGGATCCAGTAAATTGGCCGGGTTATCGGCCGCGAAAAGCCCAGTGCATGGTTGCGCGCCGACTTCAAAAACGCCGGTACAGACGGTTTCGCCGGCGACACGAACGGATGATGCAACGCGGGTGTTGGAAGTGAGCGCCTGCGCGGGCAGCGCCACCACTGCGCAGAGGATGACGGCTAAGAGTGAAGCTCCCTGCCGTCGCAGCGACGATGCCCGGCCCGTGCGCATGGTGGCCGGAGTGTACCCGTTTCGGCCTCGGTCGGCAATGCTGGACTGCTGCGATTCATTCGCGGCCTTTCCAGTAAAACGGACGGCGGTGCAGGTGCATCACCGCTTTGATGTAAATGGCGTCGGCGCGCACGCTGTAAACGATGGCGTAGGGAAAGCGGTGGAAGTTGAGCTTGCGATTGTCGCCCCTGATTTTGCGCCAGCGTTCCGGCTCGGCCACGATGCGGCGCAAGGTGCGTTCAAACTGGTCCAGGAAGGCGTCTCCCAAGCCCGGCTGCCGTTCCTCATACCACAGCGCGGCGGCTTCCAGTTCTTCGTCGGCTTCAGGATGACTGACGACGCGCATGGAGCTTGTTGCGGATGTCCTGGACGACTTGCTCCACCGGGCGGCAACTGACACTGCCTTCCTCGATCTCGCGGGAGCGCCGGTCAATGACTTCCTGCCACTGCGTTTCGGCGTCAGCGTCCACGGTGTCGTCGAGGCTGGCAATGAGTTGACGGGCCAGATACGCCCGGTCTTGCGCCGGGAGGGCCAGCACTTCGGCGACTTTTTCCGCAGTAATGCTCATGCGCTCACAGTATCGGGTTTCCCGGTCGCTCAAGCAAGCTTCGGTGTTCACAGGGAGGCTTCGCCTTGTTCCCGCGGATGGCACTTGCGATGCGCTTCCTTCAAGTCGGCGATGGTCAGATGCAGGTAACGCTCGGTCGTGGACAGGTCGCGGTGGCCGAGCAGTTCCTGAACGTGGCGCAGGTTGGCTTTGTTCTTCACCAGATGCGTGGCGCAACTGTGCCGCCAGATGTGGCAGGTGACGTGTTTGTTGACTCCGGCGATGCGGGCGTATTTTTCCACCAGTTCGCCCAGCGCGTTCTTGCTCAAGGGCGCGGCGCGCTGGGAGATGAACACGCGATCGGAGGCACTGGCGTGCCGGCCACCAGGGCCTTGCAGCAACGCGGGCCGGATGGCCTTCAAGTAGGTTTCCAGGAACGAGCACGCCAGCCGGGTCAAGGGCACCACGCGGTCTTTGGCGAACTTGCCGCCGTTGATGCGCAACACTTCTTCCTCCAGGTTCACGTCGTTCACCGTCAGATTCATTAACTCGCTCTTGCGGATGCCGGTGGCGTAAAGCACTTCGAGGATGGTGCGGTCGCGGTAGCCCAACAAACAACTGGTGTCGGGCGTCTCGATGACTTTGCGCGCTTCGTCGGGTGTGAGCACTTGCCGGGGCAAGGTCTGCGGCGTGCGGGCCAGCGGCAGCGACTCGGCCGGGTCCTGGGCGACGTAGCCCTCGGTTTTCAGGAACCGAAAGAAGCTCCTGAGCGCGTGCATGGCCTGATTTTGATAACTGACGGAACGAGGTGCTTGCGCACGGCCACCACCGCGGCGAACCGGCGTGTAGAACAAGTCCCGTTGGTGGTCGGCCAGCGTGCCGCTGGTGATGGTCACCACTTCGGTGATGTTCTGCTGGCGCAAAAACTCGGCGAAGCGGCGCAGATGAACCAGGCGCCCGGTGACGGTGCGCGGCGAGAAGTTGAGGATCTCGAGCTGCTGGCGGTAACGCTCGATCAGGATTTCGATTTGGGTCGCTTTCATTGCTTATAGCGATAGGGCGCGCGCATTTTCATCGGCAACGATTCCAGCGGCGCGTGGGCCGTTTCGATCTCCTGGGGCGAAGGCTCGGTCTTGCGCGGGTGTGTCTGCGCGTGGGTGACTTTGATTTCGGGCACGCTGACGCGCGTGTAAACCTGCGTCGTGCGCAGCGAGCGATGCCCCAAAAGCAGTTGCGCGTAGGCGATGTTGGCCCCGCCGCCAACCAGGTGCGTGGCGCAGGTGTGCCGCCAGACATGCGGGCTGACCGATTTGGTGAGACCGGCGGCCTTCGCATACTGGCGTGCCATTACCGCGATGATTTGCTTTTTGAGCGGCTGATGCGGCCAGTAACCCGCCAGCCACAAGGCCCGTTCGTCCGGGTTGTCTCTGGCCCACTCAACGCGCACCTGTTGCAAGTAGTCGCGCACGCAGCCACAGGCTTTGACACCCAGCGGCACCACGCGGTCTTTGGCTCCCTTGCCGCGGTTCACGCGCGCGTAGCCGCTCAAGTCCACGTCGTGGACCGTCAGCCGGGCCATTTCCTCCAGCCGGATGCCGGTCGAGTAAAACGTTTCGAGGATGGCCTTGTCCCGAATGCCTTTTTTGGTTTTTGCGTCGGGCGCGTCCAGGATGCGCCGGACTTCCTCCGGCGTGAGAACGTTGCGGGGCAGTCGGTCTTCCAATTTGGGCAGCGGCACGCCCTCGCACGGATTGACCAGGAGCGCGTCGGTTGCTTCCAGGTGCTCGAAGAAGCGGCGCAACGCGATCAGATGCGCGTGCGCCGTGTGCGTGGTGTAACGGGCGAGCAAATACTCCTGAAAATCGCGCACGGTCTGTTTGGTCACGTCGCGCACGTCAGTCCGCCCCTTCTCGCCGAGCCACTGAAAGAATCGGCGTAATGAATGCTCGCGGCTGAGGAGGGTCGCGGGCGAGTAACGCAGCACTTTGAGCCGTTCCACGAAGGCGGCCAGATGTTCCTGCCCGTTCATGGCTGCCTCCCTTGCTCGCACAACGGTACAGGCGCGCCGTTGTTTGCCTCCAACTTTTGGCCGGAGAGCGATTTTCTCCTGTGTTGACGCGGGTTTGCTCGGTTTTGCGGCAACCCAACTTGCGCCCTACTTGACCCCTCCAACTTCGTTTTTGGCCCTACTACTTGCTTTTCCAGCCCTCCTACTTTGGTTTTTGACCCTACTTGTAGCAGTCCTACTACTTCGGCTTTGCGCCGCAGTTCCTCCACCGAAACCAGACCGGGCAGAAAGCGTTCGCCGTCCAGGCCCTCGCCTTCCCACGCCAGCCGGTAGCAATAGCTCTGGCCCCGGCGGCCGGAGATCGGCACCAGGTATTCCAGTTCCTCCAGTTGCTTGATGTGGATTTTGACTTGGTAATCGCTCCAGCCGGTAAACTCGCGCACGGCCCGCCGGTTGAAGGTGGCAGCGCCACTGGCCATTGCGGAGCCTGCACCCAATTGGCCTGCGGCCTGACGCTCTTTACGTTCCAGTCCGTCCACCATTTTGCGGATGAGCTTCAAGAGCTCGCGGCTGGGTCGCGACAGTTCATCGAGCGTTTGCCCAAAGAGCGCTGTGGCCAGTTGGTTGGCGATGGCAATGTCACTGAGCGTTGTTTCGAGGTAGTCCTGGCCGGTCTCGGCGTCGTGCTTCACCGGGCGCTGCATCTGGTGCAGGAACGTCACGGCTAAAATGAGATTCAGGTATTTGGGATTGTCGCGACGCACGGCCAGCCGGTCCTCGGCATAAGACAAGAGCGGCTCGAAGGGATTGACGACCGGGAGCGGTTTCAACAGCCGTTGAAAGGCATGGTGCCGTTTGATGATGGCCTCGTGCAGTTTCCTCCGGCGCAGTCCTTCCAGCGTGTGCCGGTTGCGTTGCGCTTCCAGGATCGCCCGCGTCTGCTCCGGCGATTCGTCAACGCTGGTGATGATGAAGCGGCTGCGGGTCTCGGCGTCTATGTCGGGCCGCGTCGTGGTCTGAAAGACCGCCGTCGGCCCATGCACCGTGTTGACCTGCGTGGTCAGCGTGCCGGTGAGCGGATTTTTGATGGTGGATTCGATCACGAGTTTTTTGGCCGAGATAAGATTGCGGATGGCGTAATACGCGCCTTGGGCTCCGGCCACTTCCTCCAGCGCCAGCACTTTGTTTTGCAGCGCGTGTTCGCCCTTGTAAAACAAAGCCCGGTCGGTCAGCGACGTGAGCTTCACCAGGTCTTCGTCCGGGCAGAGTTTTAAGAGCGTGTCCTGCAAGAGCGATTTGCCGGCGCCGCTGCCCGACAGGATGAGCAACGCCAGCGGGTCGTCCAGCTTGCGGCTCGTCATCACCAGATAGCCCATGAGTTTGTTGTTCTGTTCGCCCACCAAGCCCAGCTTGTCCACGTCGCGCAAAATCTCGTTTGCCAGATCGGGATGACGGCCCAGCTTCGTCCCCTCGGCCCGGTCTTCATCGGACACCAGCACGATGGTCGTCTGTGTGTTTTCGGCCTGTTTTTGGGCGTAGGCTTCCAACTGCCCGATGAGCCGGTTCATGTCGGCTTCGACGACTTCGACTTTCTCGCGCAAGAGCCTCGCCACTTCGCCGATGAACACGCGGCGATGGCGGCTCAGGTAAAAATCCACCGTATCAATGTGGAAGTGCGAGCCGCGCCCGCCACCGCCGGCGGGCGCGACGGCCTTGACCGTCGCTTTCAAACGCGCCGGATTGGGCTGCTCGATGGCCTGACACTCGTAACGGCGTCCCGCATACACGGCCACAAAGCCGGTGGGCGTCATCGTGATTTGTTCCTCGCCCTGGCAGGCATCGCCTGCACCCAAGGGCGCTTCGCGCCGTTGGTCCGGCTGCGGATTGGCAGCTCTTAGCAGCGCCTCAAAATCGGCGGCGCTGGTGACCTGCCTGGCTCGGGCAAAGAAGTCGGCGACGTCTTTGACCCCTTCCGGCCACTGGATGACATGCACGGCTTTGACCAGCGGCGGCAGGATTTCTTCTCTTAGCCGTATCATCCCTGCCCGGCCCGCCTCGTCGTTGTCCAGGCACAGGAACACTTCCCGGATGGGATTGGATTTGAACAGCGCCTCATGGTCGGGCGTCCAGCCCTGCGCGCCGTAAAGCGCGATCACGTTGCGAAAGCCCGCCTGCCACAACGCCAACCCGTCCAGGATGGCTTCGGTGATGAGCAACACCTGATGGGTCTTGGCGCTGCCGCCGTTCCACACGCCGCGATGCGGACCCGGTAAATAAAGGTGCTGCGGCGAAGGTGCTGGCGCACGGCCACCGTAGGGCTCCGCCTTCCGCCCGTAAATGCCGCAGACGTTTCCCGGTGGCCCGTGCGGCCCGCACTCGTGGATAGGCACGGTCACGCAGCCTTCAAAATGTTCGCGCCCGTCGGCCCGGATCACGCCCAGCGTTTTGAGGCCGTCCAAAATGTCTCCTTCCCTGGGCAGCGCCTTGAGCAACGAGCCGTTGCTGTAACCGATTTGGAAAGTGCCCAGCGTGGTCGCGTCGGCCAGATTGCGGCCTTTGAGGTAGTCCAGACCCGCCCGGTCCTTGGCGAACGTCCTGACGTAAAAGTTGACCACCCGCTGCAACAAGGTCGCCGCGTCACCGGGCTTCAGGATTTTCTTCGGCTCGGCCGTTTCGGTTTTCTTCGGCCTGGTGGTCGTCTGCAAAGACTTGCCCTGGTTGACGCCGGGCATCGTCCCCAAAAGTTTGATGGCCGCTTCGCGTTCGCTCAGCCCCTCCTTCATCGCCACGAACTGGATGACGTTGCCTTTGGCCTCGCACCCGAAGCAGTGAAATAGCCGTTTGGCCGGCGTGACGTGAAAGCTCGGCGTCTGCTCCGTGTGGAACGGGCACAGCGCGATGTAATCCCGGCCCGATTTTTTGAACTGCACGCCATAGGAGGCGATGACGCGCACGATGTCGGTCGCCGCTTTGATGGCTTCAAAGTCCACTTTCATGGTCCGGTGCCCTTCCGGTTGCGTCGCGGCTTTGCCGCATTGGGTGCAGGCTCCGCCTGCTCGGCCATTGCCAGTTGCCGGAGCATCTGCGCCCGCCAGCGCCACAACGCCACGGCCTGGGGATTGGCCCGCTGATGCATCACCCCGTGCTCGCACGCGGCCTCCAGCGCCGTCATGATCAAACGCCACCCGTAACGGCTGATTTGCCGCAGCAAAGCGATGCGCAGCTTTTCCAACCGCGCCGCCGTCAGCGGATCGGAGACCAGCCGCAGCACCACGGGCCGGGCGTCGGCGGGATGGGCGGGCGCTTTTCCGCCGGAAGGTGTCAAGCCCGTTTTCGAGGAAAGTGATTGCATTTTGTAACTCAGCGGATTATTACAAAATATAGTTTGTAACGTCAACCGGCATTTTTAAGCACCACAGGCACCCTTATGAAGAACTCCGTTTATGCTTGGGCCGGCATGGCTAGGCCCACTACCAGACGAGCAACTGACTTCGGCAGCCGATTGACCGAAGCACGTAATGCTGCCGGTCTGACCCAGGCGCAACTGGCGGAACGATTGTCCGTCTCGCAGCAGATGATTGACTACTACGAGCGCCGGGCGAAGAACCCGACAGCCGATTTCATTCGCAAAGCAGCGGCGGCGCTCAATGTGTCCGTGGATCAGTTGCTCGGCCACGTCGTCAAAAACGGGCGCAAGCCCGGACCGCCTTCTCAACTGGAACAGCGGATTGCCGCTCTCCGCCGACTGCCTCGCGACAAGCAAAAGGTCGTGCTCCAGTTCCTCGACGCTTTCCTGCGCGATACCCAAACGAGCAAGGCGTCTTGAACTGCGGCGGCAGGCGATGCGCTAGCATCGCGACACGGCCCGGCGCGACGCACGACAGCCACACGCTCCCCACCCCGGCCACGCACGGTCACAGTTCAAGCAACTGCGCCATCACCGTTCCGGCGGCTGCCAACACTGCGCCCTCAGCGCATCATGTTTTGAGAAGACAAAGCCTCCGGCTTTGGTCTTTCCAAAGCCGGAACCTAAGCGCCCAACAGCCCGGAACGCCGCCGCTGTCACAGGTGGAGGCGCGAACGCGCAGGCATACGAAGCCGAGCGCACTACCTTGACAGCACAAGGCGGCGGCTCCGGGCAGGCGGTGCCTGCACACAATGATTTTTCTGCCCGCGACTGCGGCGACAACCTGACTGTCACCCGACGAGCGGATGCGGCGTCAGCGTTCACGACGGCTTTCCGTCGAGTCTTGGTTTTGCTCCCGCTGTCGGTGACGAGCAGCGCCGGGCATTTCGTCCCGGCAGCGCGCAGCCACGGACAGCAAGCTGTTTAGCTGCTCTCTCCAGCGAAGCAGGCGCGTTCCTGGCGTGGCGCTTGCCGATTCAGCAACGCGCCATGACAGAAACGGGCCTGCGAGCGTTCCGCCAGCGGGTCCGCGGCCAGGGTTCCGGCGCGAATGCGATCAACGCTCCGTCGGTTTCACGACAGCTTCAGCCCCGGCTGGCCGTCGTCGTGCCCGCTCTTGCTTCGTCCAGTGGGCGATGGGGCCGCGGTCGGCTTGGCGTTCGTCGTGGCCTGTTTGCCTGGCCGGCGAACGCGTCGCTTCGCGGCTCCATTGCCGCTGGCCGTCCAGCGGCGCAGACACTCGCGCATCCGCGCCGGACTGACCGGGATCGGGACGCCCTTCAACTCCTCGCACAGTTGCGCCGAACTCCAGCCCTTGCGATGCAAGGCCAGCAGCCGCTCGCGCACCGGCCCCAGCACGTCGGCGACGGTCTTTCGCCTTTTCGGCGGTTGGCGTTCCGCCAACTGCGCCAGCTTCTTCTCCAGCGCCGCGTAATCCAGCTTCGCGGCGACTTGCTCATAATCCACTCGATTGCTCATCGAACTTCATCGCTCCTTTCCTTCCGCCAGGTTGGCGCTCGGCTCCTGGCTCGGTGTCGAGCAGCGCAACGGCACGCCCTCGGACAGCGCACGATTCACGCGGCGGCGTTGGCGCGAGCAGCCTTTGCGCTCGGCATCGAGCAGCTTCCTCACCGGCCTGGGGCGGGGTTGGTGTCATACCCATTCCTTCCTTTTCTCTGTCGTGCCCGACCCGCTCATCGGGTTGGCAACGGCGGAGACTTCGCTCACTGCTTCGGGCCGCTGTCCATCGAAGGTGAGGCGTTTTCATGAGCCCATTTTTAACCCAATGACGGGATAAAAATTGGGACTGTGGTTCACAATGTGAGGCCGGTTTTTCTGGCAGCCTCCACTGCATGAGACGCGCTTTCATCGGCTCCATTCTTGACCGGGCCACGGACGAAGAGGGTGCGTATTGGGCACCTTCCGGCTCCGGCTTTTCTGGCAGTCTCGGCCGCATGAAGGGCCAACCGTTCATGCTCCGGACCATGGCTCCTTGGGTGCCGTCATTTCGTGCCATCAATGCACAAAATCGCTCCCGGTTTTGTGCCAGACTCCGCGGCATGAACGTCCGTTTCATGCCCGCCATTATGACCCCAATGCCACCTGCATTTCGTGTAGGTCCTACATAAAACGCTTCGGCATTTGGACTACCCTCCTGACCATGTTAACCGGCAAACCACAGAAGAACCGAGGGGCCGCCACGACCTACTTCGATGAACACCTTTCCCACAACGATTATTATTCGCAGGGAGAGAGGCAGGCTGGCCACTGGATTGGCGTCGGCGCGGAGAAGCTGGGATTGAAGGCGGATAAGATCGTCACCCGGGAAGCGTTCCTGCGGCTGTGCGACAACGTGCATCCGGATTCGGGCAAACAGTTGACACAGGTAACGGCCAAAGACCGGAGGATCTTCTTCGATTTTCAATGCGCCCCGCCCAAGAGTGTTTCCATTCTGGCGGTCACGATGAACGACCGGCGTATCATCCAAGCGCACAAGGAAGCGTCACAGATCGCGCTCCGGGAACTGGAACAGTTCGCCGCAACCCGGATTCGCAAAGGCGGCGTCGAAGATCGGGATCGGGTCACGGCCAACCTGGTCGGCGCCGCCTTCCTGCACACCTCGTCCCGCGCCCTGGACCCGCAACTGCACACCCATTTCGTCCTGTTCAACTGCACCTGGGACAAGACCGAGCAACGCTGGAAGGCGCTGCAAACCTCCGCCATGTTCGACGCCATTCACTACGGCACCGAGGTCTACCGCAACGAACTGGCCAAGTCTCTGCACCACCTTGGTTATTCCCTGCGCCGGACCGGCTCGGCGTTCGAGATCGAGGGCGTCTCGCCCAAGCTCATTGAACAGTTCTCGAAGCGGTCCAAGGAACGGGACGCCACCGTGGCCAAAGAAGAAAAGCGCCTGGGTCGCAAGTTGACGAAGGATGAAGTCGCCCATGTTGTCCACCAGACTCGGCCCAAAAAGTTGAAAGGCGCTTCTGATGAACAGGTGCGCAAGCAGCAACTCGGCGAGATTGGATTTTTCGAGAGGCGTGCGCTGCGCAGAGTGGTCGAGGCCGCCAATGGTCAGGCTCAGGACTTCGCGCAACGAGTAACGACCGATGAAGCCATCGAGCACGGCTTGCAGCACGTCTTTGAACGCCATTCGGTCGCCCCGCAACACCGCATCCTCGAGGCCGCATTGGTGAAGGGCTGCGGGCAACTGGACCTGGAACAGCTAAAGGAAAAACTGGCCAGTGACGACAGCCTCGTCCGAGTTGGCTCCGAGTTTTCAACCCGCGACATTCTTCGCCGGGAGCTTTACCTGATTCGCACCGTCAATGCCGGTGTCGAGGCTGTCGCTCCAGTCGTTCATCGTTACGACCCGCCCTCGCGCCTCGGCCCCGACCAGCGCAAAGCCCTGACCCATGTCCTGACCAGCCCCGACCAGTTCACCGGCTTCCGTGGCCTGGCCGGCACGGGCAAAAGCACCACCCTGGTCGAACTGGCCCGCGTGCTCCGCAACGAAGGGTTCACCCCGGTCTTCTGCGCGCCGACCGCCTCCGCCGCCGACACCCTCCGTAACGACGGACTCGAAGCCATGACGCTCCAACGGCTGCACGGCAACCTGAGCGCACGGGCCACGCTCTCGCCCCGCTCGGTCATCGTTCTGGATGAAGCCGGAGCCGTGGGCCTGGATGACATGGTGCGGCTCTTTGAACTGGCCCGGCTCCGGGATTGCCGTGTCGTTCTCTCCGGCGACACCGGCCAGCACGCCTCCGTCACTCGTGGCGATGCGCTCCGCATCCTCGAACAGTATTCGGGTTATCGCTTCGAGGAACTGACGACGATTCGCCGCCAGAAGCCCGAAGCGTTCCGGCAGGTTGTCGAGCTGGCCGCTGCCAAGCAGACCGACAAAGCCTTTGCCAAACTGCTCGAACTTGGTGCCGTCACCGAGACATTGACCGATGAGGGCCAGCTTTATCAACGCGCCGCCGATGCCTACCTGTCGGCCACCAAGCAAGGCAAGTCGGCGCTACTGGTGTCGCCAACGTGGTCAGAGATTGAGGCGGTGACCGAGAAAGTGCGCGAAGCATTAAAGGCCGATGGCGCGGTCGGCCAGCAGGACGAAGCTGTCACCGTTTTCGATTCGCTCTCCTGGACGAC
>WNGB01013253.1_pt1 | contig 11882 bp, 8 predicted proteins | sample 5400681 | NCBI WGS metagenome assembly WNGB01 (sample SAMN13153367, study PRJNA577476) | soil metagenome | isolation source: 115 cm soil or saprolite under grassland replicate 2 | place: USA:California | collected 2016-06-15 | reverse complement strand
GATCGCCGAGCCGTACACGATTCGCAGCGGCCCCAGCCGCCGCAGCTCGTCCGTCCCGCGGATCCCGGCCGGAATGAGCGGCACGCCGGCCTCGATCGCGATGCGGGCGGCCCCCGCGTGCCACTCCGGCTGCCACTTCTTGCGCAGCCCCTTCCGCCGCCGCGTCCCCTCGGGGAACATCGCGATCACGTGCCCCTCGCGGGCGAGCTCCACCGCGTGCTCGATCGCCTCGAGGTCACGCTGCCCCCGCCGCACGGGGAACGCGCCGCACGCGGTGAGGATCGGGCCGAGGGGCCACCAGTAGAGCTCCGACTTCGCCATGAAGCGCAGGAAGCGCCGGGGGAAGAGCGGGAGCCCGAGTGGCCACGGATCGAGGTTCGAGATGTGGTTCGCGGCGAGGACGAAGCCGCCCGAACGGGGAAGATTCTCGACTCCTTCGGCACGGAGCCGGAACAGGATTTTGATCAACGGCCAGGAAACGACGCCGATTGAGAGGTAAACAAGAGAGGGGCGGTGACTCACCGCCCAAGTATCCCCTGGCTAAGGTGTTCCGCGTTTGTCCGACACGACCACACCCCAGAACGGGCGCAAGCTCGTCATCGTCGAGTCGCCTGCGAAGGCGAAGACCATCGCCGCGTACCTCGGCAAGGACTACCTCGTCGAGTCGAGCATCGGCCACATCCGCGACCTCCCGAACCGCGCCGCGGAGATCCCGCCGGCCGAGAAGCAGAAGCCGTGGGCGCGGCTCGGCGTGGACGTCGACCACGAGTTCGAGCCGCTCTACATCGTCAACCCGGACAAGAAGCGGGTCGTCACCGACCTGAAGGCGAAGCTCAAGGGCGTGGACGAGCTCTTGCTCGCGACGGACGAGGATCGCGAGGGAGAGGCGATTGCCTGGCACCTGAAAGAGGTGCTGAAGCCGAGCGTCCCGGTCCGTCGGATGGTCTTCCACGAGATCACGAAGGACGCGATCGAGCGTGCGCTCGGCGAGACGCGCGAGATCGACGAGCGGCTCGTCGACGCGCAGGAGACGCGCCGCATCCTCGACCGCCTGTACGGCTACGAGGTCTCGCCGGTGCTCTGGAAGAAGGTAATGCCGCGGCTGTCCGCGGGTCGCGTCCAGTCCGTCGCGACGCGCCTCGTCGTCGAGCGCGAGCGGGAGCGGATGGCGTTCCTCTCCGCGTCCTACTGGGACATCGAGGGGAGCTTCGACCCAGGCCGTTTCGCCGCGCGGCTCGTCGCGCTCGACGGCAAGCGGATCGCCCAGGGGCGCGACTTCGGGCCGGACGGGCAGCTGAAGGCGCCCGCGCGTCAGCTTGCCGGCGAGGCTGTGCGGCAGCTTGACGAGGCCGGCGCGCGTAGCCTCGCCGAGGGGCTCTCCGGAGCGTCGTTCGCAGTCCGCTCGGTGGACGAGAAGCCGTACACGCGCCGGCCGGCCGCCCCGTTCATGACCTCGACGCTGCAGCAGGAGGCCAGCCGTAAGCTGCGCTTCACGGCGCAGACGACGATGCGCGTCGCCCAGCGCCTCTATGAGCGCGGCTACATCACCTACATGCGCACCGACTCGACGACCCTCTCCGAGACGGCGCTCGCCGCGGCGCGGTCGCAGGCGAAGGAGCTCTACGGCGCCGAATACGTCCCCGACGCCCCGCGCAAGTACGACCGCAAGGTCAAGAACGCGCAGGAGGCCCACGAGGCGATCCGGCCCGCCGGCGAGCGCTTCCGGCTCCCGGACACCGTTCGCGGCGAGCTCGACCGCGACGAGCACGCGCTGTACGACCTCGTCTGGAAACGGACGGTTGCGTCGCAGATGGCCGACGCGCGCGGGCAGACCGTCACGCTCAGGCTCGGAGCGACCTCGTCGTCCGGCGAGGACGCCGAGTTCGGAGTCAGCGGCACGGTGATCACTTTCCGCGGCTTCCTGGCCGCCTACGAGGAGGGGCGCGACGAGGAGTCCGAGGACGGCGAAGAGGCGCGCCTGCCGGAACTGAAGCCGGGCGACACCGTCGAGGCCCTGTCGCTCGAGCCCCAGGGTCACGAGACGACGCCACCGGCGCGCTACACCGAGGCGACGCTCGTCAAGGCGCTCGAGGACCGGGGGATCGGGCGCCCGTCCACGTACGCGTCGATCCTCTCGACGATTGTCGACCGCGGCTACGTCGTCAAGAAGGGCACGGCGCTCGTGCCGACCTTCCTCGCGTTCGCGGTCACGCAGCTGCTCGAGGAGCATTACGCGAGACTCGTCGACTACAACTTCACGGCACGCATGGAGGACGACCTCGACCGGATCGCAGCCGGCGAGGAAGAGCGCGTCGCCTGGCTGACCCGGTTCTACCGGGGAGAGAACAGGGAGAACGGCGCGCCGGGACTGCACACCATGGTTACGGAGCAGCTGGACGAGATCGACGCGCGCGCCGTCAACTCGATCGAGATCCCGAGGAGCGACATCGTCGTGCGGGTCGGCCGGTACGGCCCGTACCTCGAGCGCGGCGACGAACGCGCCTCCCTGCCGCCTGATGTCGTGCCCGACGAGCTGACCCCGGAGCGGGCAGAGGAGCTGCTGGCGAAGCCGGGTGAGGGCCGCGAGCTCGGCGAGGATCCCGAGACCGGCCGCCCGGTCCTGATCCGCAGCGGCCGGTACGGGCCGTACGTGACCGAGGAGCTGCCCGGGGGGTCGGAGGAGAAGCCGCGGACAGCCTCGCTGCTTGCCTCGATGACGCCCGAGACGGTCACGCTCGAGGACGCGCTACGGCTGCTGTCGCTGCCGCGCGTCGTCGGCACCGCCCCCGACGGCGAGGAAGTGCTCGCCCGCAACGGGCGCTACGGCCCGTACATCGAGAAGGGCAAGGAGACGCGGTCGCTGGAGAGCGAGGAGCAGATCTTCGAGCTCGGCCTCGACCAGGCGCTCGCCCTCCTCGCCGCGCCGAAGCAGCGCCGCGGACGGGGTACCCCGCGTGCGCCGCTGCGCGAGTTGGGCGACGACCCCTCATCCGGGCGTTCAGTAGTCGTCAAGGAAGGCCGATTTGGTCCATACGTGACCGACGGCGAGACGAACGCCAGCCTCCGATCCGGGGATGCTGTCGAGTCGCTGACCCTGGAACGCGGGGTCGAGCTACTCGCCGAGCGCCGTTCCCGGGGGCCGGTGAAGAAGCGTCAGCCGGCCAAGCGGCGCCCCGCCGCGAAGCGGAGGCCACCAGAGCGTCGAGAGTAGTCACCCAATTTGTTCACGAACCTGCCAACCTTTGTCCGCGAACAACGTCTGTGAAATCCAAGAGAACCCCCTCGGCGGAATACGAATTCAGCGTTTCTCGTTTGGGTCTTCACAGACCTCTAACGAGGAAGCCTTACGCTGGAAAGGCGAGGAGAATCCCGTTAGGGTGAGAAAGTTTGGGGAATCGAAGCCGTAGGGCACGAAAGGACGACGAGAGTCACTTGACGCAGAATCAGTTGACCGAGTTGCTTGAAAGCGATCAGGCTCGCGTGCTGATCGAGGGCGCCGAGGAGCGCGGGTTCGTCGAGCCCGCCGAGCTCGAGGCGTTCGCGCTGGAGCACGACCTCGCCGAGGAGGAGGTCGAGCAGTTGGCGCGCGAGCTCGAGACGATCGGGCTCGAGGTCGGCAAGGAGGCCGAGGCTGCCGCGACCGCGGAAGCCGCCGCCGCCAAGGCGTACGAGGCCGAGCCGGTCAGCGGCGCCGCCGACAGCCTGCAGCTCTTCCTGGCCGACGTCGGCCGCCACAAGCTGCTGACCGCCGCCGAGGAGGTCTATCTCGCGAAGGCCATCGAGCGCGGCGACCCGACCGCGAAGCGCCGGATGATCGAGTCGAACCTGCGCCTGGTCGTGTCGATCGCGAAGGGCTACCGCGGGCTGGGCGTGCCGTTCCTGGATCTGATCCAGGAGGGGACGCTCGGGCTCAACCGCGCGGTCGAGAAGTTCGACTGGCGCCGCGGCTACAAGTTCTCGACGTACGCCACCTGGTGGATCCGGCAGTCCGTGCAGCGCGCGGTGGCCAACCACGCGCGCACGATCCGCGTGCCCGTCCACGTCGTCGAGCGGCAGCAGAAGCTGGGCCGGGCCGCCCGCCGGCTCGAGGTCGAGCTCGGCCGCGAGGCGACGAAGGCCGAGCTGGCCGAGGCGACCGGACTGCCGATCCAGCACGTCGACGAGGCGCTCAGTGCCGCCCACGCGTCGGTCTCACTGAACCAGACGGTCGGCGCGGACGACGAGGGCGAGCTCGGCGACCTGTTCGCCGACCGCGAGGCGGCCGATCCGTTCGACGAGGCCGAGGAGTCGCTGCGACGCCAGGGCGTCCGCAAGGCTCTGGACGCGCTGCCCGAGCGCGAGCGGCGGATCCTCGAGCTGCGGTTCGGCTTCGAGGGCGAGCCGTGGACGCTCGAGGCGATCGGCCACGAGCTCGACCTGACGCGCGAGCGCGTCCGGCAGCTCGAGGGCCAGGCGCTGGCGCGGCTGGCCGCGCTGCGCGACCTGCAGTCCGTGGCCGCCTAGCCAGGATCATCGGAAAACCAGGGACCCGCCGAGTCGGCCGATGTCCCGCCGCCGGTCTACCGGCCTTACGCCCATCAGGGTCGAGCCCCGTGACGACGCGGAGCAGGTCACGCAGGCGCTTCCGAGGGAGCCGCTCGAGGTCGAGGGCGAGCGCGACGGCTGGGCGCGTGTGCGGACGGCCTACGACTATCCCGGCTGGGTGCGCGCCGAGTCGCTCGGCCCGGACGCGGGCGGGAAGTGGCTCGAGGCGCGCGAGGGCGACCCGGTCGAGGAGGCCCGCGCGTACCTCGGCGCACCCTACGAGTGGGGTGGGATGACCGAGCGCGGGATCGACTGCTCCGGGCTCAAGGAGGAGGCGGGGATGCCCGTCGAGCCGGACGAGCTGCGCCGGGGGGACCTCGTCTGCTACGGCGACCACATCGCCTTCTGGCTCGGCGGCGGGACGATCCTGCACGCGACCGGGCGGGACGGGGTGAACGCGGTGGTCGAGGAAGAGCAGCCGCCGGACCTGGCGGCGCGGGTGCGGAGCTACGTGCGGCTCTAGAACTAGGAGGGATTGGCCCGCGCCCGGTACTGCCGCGCGAGCTGGTCCTGCTTCGAGCGGGGAAACGTGATCCGCGACGCGTCGCCGTCCGAGATGTAACGGAGCTTCGGGTTCCGCTCCAGGATGTCGAGCCACATCCCGGCCGTGAAGTCGCGCGTCCCGTTCCAGCGCGGGTTCGTGCGGATCCGCGGGATCGCGGCCGGGTCCCACTTCGTCGAGAACGGTGAGGGCGTCGCCTCGGCGCCGGCGAGGAAGACACCGGCGAACCGGTAGGACCGGCCGCCCCAGGTGCCCCTGACGGCGAGCGAGGCAGGATGAGGCAGCGCCCCGAGCGGCAGCGCCATCGTCTGCGGGCGGTAGCCCGGCAGCAGGTCGGAAAGCACGCGATCGCCGAGCACGAGCTGGCGCTGCACACCCTCGGGGTCGAGCGTGTTCAGCGGGATGTGGTCCTTCGTGTGGTTGCCGAGCTCGAAGCCGTGCTCGACCAGCCAGCGAAGCGTGGCCGCGGGTGGGCGGCCGTTTCCCTCGAACGTGTTCCGCGGCACGAAGAACGTCGCCGTCGCAGGGAAGTCCGGATGCAGCGCAGCGAAGGCCTCGAGCACGCCGACGCCTGTGTTCGGATCGAGGGTGCCGTCGGCCTTGAACCCGACCTGGTTGTTGTCCGCGTCGTCGAAGGTGAGCACGACCGGCGTCTTGCCCTTCGGCACGTCGAGCTTCCCGGTGACGAGGTCGACCGCGCGCACGGGGTAGAAGCCGTCCCGCCAGAGTCGCACCAGCTCCGCCCGGAGCTGGGCGGCGGTCAGGTCGAACTCGCTCCCGTTCGGCCGGATCTGGTGGTGCATCAGCACCGGCACCAGCCCGAGCTCGTCCGGCTTCATGCTCTTCACGACCTCCGCGGTGCTCTGCCGTTTCGGGAAGGAGGCCGTGCCGGCATCGGTCGGGAGCGCGGCGGCCGTGTAGGTCACCGCCGGGTCCCAGAGCATGTACTCGTCGATGCCCGCGTCGCGGGCGCCTGCGATCTCCGCCCGGATCTGGGGGGGTCCGTAGTCGACGCCGAGCGAGAAGTCCTGGAGCCACGGCACGACGCGAGCTCCCGTCCCGCGGACGTCCCTCTGGAAGTCCTCCAGCGACCGCCGCACGATGTCGTATGGCTGGGAGTTCGGGTCGGCGACGCCGTACTCGCCGGGGCCCCAGTGCGAGGGGTAGACCATCGCCGAGACGTAGTCGAGGTGCTCCGCCATCGCCGGGATGTCCTGACCCACCTCGGTCGGACGGGTCGCGGCCACGCCGAAGACGGAGGCGCCGAGGAAGACGCTGTACGGCTTGAGCGCCGCGCGCGACTCGGCGAGGAACGCGACGATCGACTGCTCGGGCGTGACCTTCAGGCCGGGGAAGGCCATCGAGGAGAGTGGCCCGTCCGGCCTGCGGACGTAGTCGTAGAGGATCTCGTCCACGCCGGCCTTCGCCGCCGCGTTCGCAATGTCGATCTGGTAGCGGCGTACGACCGGGTTGGCGAAGTTCGTGAAGGGGAACTCGTCCGGCTTGCCGTACGCGCCGATGTATTGCGCGCCGCCCGGGGTCTGGATCACCTCGTTGTGCCTGCCCGCCGCCCACGCAGCGGCGCCCATTGCCGGGTCCCGGAAGCACACCAGGCGGCCGATCACCCGTACGCCCCGGGCGTGCAACTGTCTGACTGCCTCGGGGAGGTCGACGATCGGCTTGACCGCGCCCATCCGGTGTGCGAGCGGGACGGCGGCGTTCCAGCCGACCGTGCCCGACTCGTCCTTGAGATCGAGCTCGACCGCGTTGATGCGCCCCTGGTCGATCAGGTCGAGCACGCCCTGCCGCAGGGCCGGGTCGGCCCAGCCGTCGAAGGTGACGTGCACGGCTCGGACCGGGTGCGGCGGGGTGCGCGGCTGCATCGAGATCCAGAGGCGGCGGGTGGTCGCGTTGCGGAGCGGGTCGGTTGCGATCAGCGTGACCGCGCCCTTCGGGCGCGTGCGCCAGGAGATTCGAAAGCGCCCATTCCGGACGAGCACCGGCCGTCCGTCTGCGATCAGGGTCGCCCCGGGCTCGAGCGTGCCGGCGATCCGGACAGGGTCACCGGAGGGAATCAGCACGCCGGGCGGGTCGAGCTTGATCTGCGGCCCGGCCGTGTCCACCGTGAAGCGCCAGCTCTTCGTCGTCCTGGAGCCGGGGAAGCCGCCGGTGACGCTCGCCTTCAGGCGGTGGGAGCCGTCTGCCAGCGACGTCCCTCTGAACACGACTCGTCCCTTCGAGCTGTAGACGCGGTTAGTGACGTCGACGCCGTCGAGGTTCCAGCGCACCCGGTCGAGGACGCGCTGCCCACCCCCGACCGAGAACTCGAGCGACGGGAGCAGGGCCGGGCCGATCCACGCGCCCTGCGACGGGCCCATTGAGTCGAGGCTCGGCGCCGCGAGTCGCGCACCGAGGGCGAAGGTCGCGAAGACGAGTGCGCCGACGACGCCGAGCCCGACCGTCAGGCGGAAGAGGCCGCGCCAGCTCCTCGGCTCCGCCTCCTGGCGGCGGCGGCGGCGGCGGCGGGGAGGAGGCTCCGGCTCTTCTTCCGCAGTGGGTTCCTCGTCGTTCTTCGGCGCCTGCGGCGGGGCAGGCGGCTGGGGCGAGCGGGGAGGCCGGGGAGCGCCGGCGCCCAAGCGCTCGATCTCCTCGATCAGGAGCAGAATGGCGCGCCCGGCCGCCTGCAGCTCCCGGTGCGCCTCGTCCTGAGCGAGACCTTGCGCCCAGCGGCGCAGCTCGGCGATCTGGCCTGTGTCCACGCGGCAGAGTTTAGGAGGGTTAGGCCGGAAAGCTCTCGGTCGAGGTTCGGGCGCGGTCGAGCAACGAGTCATCGATGTTACGGCCCGTGACCACGAGAACGACCGGGCCGTCGAGCTCGGGCAGTTGCGGCAGGGCTGCGGGCCCGGCCGCGGCTGCGCCCTCTGCCCGGATTCCCGCATCGGCGAGAGCGGCGACCCCCGCGGCAAGTTCGCGCTCGCGGACGCGGAGCATGTGGGTGGCGACCTTGTTGAGCACCTCGACCGCGTAGGGGATCGCCACCCGGACGGCGAGGCCGTCGGCGAAGGTGTTCGAGCGGTCGCTCGTGACGGGCCGGCCGGCATCCCACGAGTCGGCCATCACAGGCGCCGCCGCAGCGACGACGCCGACGCGGAGGGTCTCCGGCGAGCGGCGGCGGAGGGCGCCCCCGATCCCACCGAGCAGCGCCCCGTTCCCGACCGGGACGACGACGGCGGCCGGGGGCACCTCGAGCTGGTCGAGCAGCTCGTCGGCGATCGCCGCGTAGCCGTCGTACTGCGCCGGCTCGGCCCCATCCTCGAAGAAGGGCAATCCTCGCTCCGCTGCGAGTGCCAGGCCCAGCTCCTTCGCCTCGTCGAGGTCGGCGCCCTCGAGGCGCAGGTCGGCGCCCAGCTGCCGGAGCCGGTCGACCTTGGTGCGGCTGGCGCCCTCCGGCACGTAGACGATCGCGTCGAGGCCGAGCCGCCGAGCCGCCCACGCGGTCGCCGCACCGTGATTCCCGGTGGACGCGGTCACGACCGCGCTTGCGCCCTCGGCCCGGTAACGCTCGAGCGTAGGGAGAGCGCCGCGCCACTTGAAGGCCCCGAGCTCGTGGCCGTCCTCGCGCTTGAGCCAGACCTCGCGGCCCAGCGAGATGATCTGGGGCGCGGGCTCGAGCGGGGTCGGAGCGCTCACCGCGTAGAGTCTCGCGCATGCCGCCGGTGCAGCTGTTCGCAACCTGCCTCGGCGACCTGGCGTTCCCCCAGGCGGTCGCCGACGCCGAGTCGCTGCTGCGCAGGGCCGGCTTCGAGGTCGAGTTCCCCGCGCGGCAGGTCTGCTGCGGGCAGCCCGCGTTCAACTCCGGCCATCGGGCTGCGGCGCGGCGGGTCGCGCGCTCGTTCGTGAAGGCGTTCTCGCGGTCCGCGCCCATCGTCGTCCCTTCGGGTTCCTGCGCGACGATGGCCTCGCACTATCTCCCCGACCTGGTCGGGGTCGAGCCGTACGAGGTGTGGGAGCTGTCGGCCTTCCTCGTCCGGGCGGGGTTCCGGCCCTTGCCGCGGAACGAGGGCCGTCGCATCGCCTACCACGACTCGTGCCACATGCTGCGCGAGCTCCACATCGCCGACCAGCCGCGCCGGCTGCTCGGCGCCTCGGGTGCGGAGCTCGTTCCGTTCGCGCGCCCCGACCTCTGCTGCGGGTTCGGGGGCACCTTCTCGGTGCGCCAGCCGGAGGTTTCGCTCGCGATGGCCGACGACAAGCTCGCCGGTGCCGCCGATGCGGGCGTGCTCGTCACAGCCGATCCAGGCTGCCTGATGCACCTGCGCGGGCGGGCCGAGCGTCTGGGTGAGCCGGTGCGCGTCGTCCACCTGGCAACCGCGCTGGCCAGGGGCGTCAATGGCTGAGCTCGCCCAGCCCGAGCCGCGCTTCCGCGAGATCGCACGCGGCAAGCTCGGTGATTCGCACACGCAGGCTGCGCTGGGCCTGGCCACGGACCGACTGCGGACGAACCGGGTGGCCGCCTGGGCGGAGCTGCCCGACCTCGAGGCGCTGCGCGAGCGGGCCCGCAGCATCCGGATGGAGGTGATCGACGATCTCGACGGCCACATCGCGCGTTTCACCGCCGCGCTGGAGGCCCGCGGCGGCCACGTCCACTTCGCGCGCACCGCCGCGGACGCGAGCAGCTACGTCACAGAGGTGTGCCGGCGGCGCGGAGCGACGCTCGCCGCGAAGTCGAAGTCGATGGCGACCGAGGAGATCGGGTTGAACGAGGCGCTCGAGGCCGCCGGTGTCAGGCCCGTCGAGACGGATCTCGGCGAGTACATCCTCCAGCTCGCCGGCGAGCATCCGGTACACATCATCGCGCCGGCGATCGAGAAGACGGCCGAGCAGGTCGCCGAGCTGCTGTCACGGGCGGGCGGCGAGCCGGTGCCGCCGGAGCTGGAGGCGCTGACGCAGGCCGCGCGGAAGCAGTTGCGGGAGACGTTCCTGCAGGCGGACGTCGGGATCACCGGCGCCAACTTCGGGGTCTCGGAGACGGGGTCGGTCTGTCTCGTCACGAACGAGGGCAATGCGCGGCTGGTCAGCTCCATCCCGAAGGTGCACGTCGCGATCATGGGCATGGAGCGGCTGGTGCCGACGACTGCCGACCTCGCAGTCCTGCTCAAGCTGCTCGCCCGCAGTGCCACCGGGCAGAAGCTCACCGCCTACACGACGCTGCTGACGGGACCGCGCCGGGTCGGCGAGGAGGATGGGCCGGAGGAGCTCCATGTGGTGATCCTCGACAACGGGCGCTCCAACCTGCTGCACGGCCGCTATCGAGAGATGCTCGCGTGCATCCGCTGCGGCGCGTGTCTGAACGTCTGTCCGGTGTACCGCAAGGCCGGCGGCGGTGCGTACGGGCCGGTCTACTCCGGCCCGATGGGTGCTGTGCTGGTGCCGCTACTCGTCGGACTGGAGCGCGCCCCGTCACTGCCGCACGCGTCGTCTCTGTGCGGCGCGTGCACGGACGCATGCCCGGTGAAGATCCCGTTGCACGAGCTGTTACTCGACCTACGGCGCGATCTCGTCTCGGAGGGCATCGCGTCGCGGCTCGAACGGCTCGTGTTCACACTCTGGTCGCTTGCGTGGTCGTCCCGGGTCGGGTACCGGGTGACGACCTCGCTCGCCCGCTTGGGGCAGCCGCTGGCGGGAGTGGTCGGGCCGGGTCGTGGGTGGGCGCGCGGCCGTGCCGTGCCGCGGCTGGGACGGAGGTATCGCGACCGGTGAGCCTCGCCGAAGAGTTCGCCGCCAACGCAGCTGCCGTCGGCTGCCATGTCCACCGGGGCGCGGCTCCCGCGATCGAGGGGGCGGGCGTCCGTGACGCTCCTCCGGGAGGATCGGATCCTCCCCGGGCTCGACGAGCTCTTCGCGGCGCTCGGGAGTGAGCTGCCGAGCGCGCTCGCGATCGTGACCGGCCCGAGCCGAAGTGCCGACATCGAGCAGAAGCTCGCTGTCGGCGTCCACGGCCCCGGCGAGGTGCACGTCGTGCTGCTGCCGCCGACGGTCTAGCTCCTTTGAGAAAGAAGGTCCGCGCCGAACCAGCTCAAGCCATGTGAATTTCGACGTCGTGGGCGACGCCGCCGAGGATCGTGTAGTCGGTCCGGGCCGTCTGCAGGATCGAGCCCGGCACGAACTCCGAGACCGGCCCGTGCGCGACGAGGCGCGCGATGAAGCGCTGCCAGGAGACGCCGCCCTCGAGGTCGCCGTCGAGCCAGAAGCTGCGATGCCGCGCCCCGAGGATCTCACGTGGCCCGATCGTGTTCGCCTTGGGCGGCACCCACGACCAGTCGCCTCCGAAGGAGTGCAGGGCGTTCTGCATGATCGTCATCGGGTGCAGCTCGACGAGGCGCGCACCCGCCTGCTTGTACGCCTCGAGGTCGCCCCCGAATTCCTCGCCCAGATGCGACTCCCAGAAGGCGATATGGCCACACCAGCCGATCCCGCCGTAGCAGCAATCGGCGCCTCCGAGGTCCTCGATTCGCGCGCTGTAGCCCTCGATTGCCGCGGTGGTCGGGAAGTGGATCTGATCGTCCGGCGGGCGCAGCTCCGCGTCGACGAGCCCGAAGAAGCGCTCCAGCATCGCTCGCTGAAACGAGCCCGGCCAGCTCGGCGGCGCCGTCACGCCGTCCTCGTTCGCGTACTCGTCCATGTTGAACGTGTGGACGTGCGCGAGCGAGAGCCGCTCGTCGTTGATCATCCGGGCGGCGAGCTCGTACTGTGGCATCGGCCCCACGGGGAGGATGGCGACGAACGTTCGCCCCTC
>WNGB01011884.1_pt1 | contig 11882 bp, 8 predicted proteins | sample 5400681 | NCBI WGS metagenome assembly WNGB01 (sample SAMN13153367, study PRJNA577476) | soil metagenome | isolation source: 115 cm soil or saprolite under grassland replicate 2 | place: USA:California | collected 2016-06-15 | reverse complement strand
TCGGCTGCCGAAGGTCCCCGCGTCATACGGAACACGGCCGGTATCGCCCATGACGATGGTGACGGCTTCGACCCGGCATCGCAGCTCCTCGGCCACCTGCTGCGCCAGCGACGTGCGGATGTTCTGCCCCATCTCGACCTTGCCGGTGAAGACGGTGACGCGTCCGTCTTCCGCGATGTGGAGCCATGCCCCGAGGTCCTTCGGAAGCTCCCGCCCGCCGCGCGCGCGGCCGCTTTCCTGCGCCGGCGCGGCGGGGGCCGCGAGGCAGACGAGCATGCCGCCGCCCAGGACCTTCAGGAAGGCGCGGCGATCCACGTCGAACCAGTGCAGCGGGCCTCTCACCGCGTGCTGGGCAAGCTCGAGATCGAAATCGAGATCGGGCCCTGCGTCCTTCTCCATCATGCCTTCCGCATCGCCTGGGCCGCCTGCTTGACCGCCGCGAGGATCCGCGGATAGGTCCCGCAACGGCAGATATTGCCGGTCAGGTGCCCGGCGATGTCCTTCTCACTCGGATTGCCGTTGGTCTCGAGCAGGCCCACGGCCGAGACGATCATGCCCGGCGTACAGAATCCGCACTGAAACGCCTCGGCCTCGAGGAAGGCCGCCTGCACGGGATGGAGCCGGCCGTTCTTCTCCAGACCCTCCACGGTCGTGATCTTCTTCCCCGCCGCCTCGGAGACCGCCGTCCGGCAAGAGCGCGCGGGACGACCGTCCAAGAGAACCGTGCAGGCGCCGCACTGACCTTCGCCGCAGCCGTACTTGGTGCCGGTCAGGTGTAAGCGATTTCGCAGGACCGAGAGCAGGCTCTCCTCCGGCGGCGCGTCCACGCGACGCTCCGCGCCGTTGACAACCATGATCAGCGCCGCCATGCGCGCCTCCTTCGCCCCGGCAGGAAATTATAGATGCTGCATTAGACTCGACCGATGTCTCGCTCGCGCCCGCGAAGCGCGATCTTCTTCGCCTCCCTCCTGACACTCGCCGGATGCCGCCACGCTCTCCAACCGCCCCTCCGGCCGCCTCCCGCTGCCGGTCCCCCGCAGACGCTCGTGGACGCCGAGAGAGTCCGGCACGAGGGAGTCGGCGTCTCGAACACCTTCGAGTGGACGTTGCCGGAGAGCGCCCGCGGCCGCCTGCGCCTGTGCTGGACGCCGACGGATCGGAGAGGAGACGTCTCGCTCGTCGCGGAGCTGCTGCCTTCCCGCGGCGGCTCCGCGCGAACGATCGGGCGCGTGGCGCGGCGGTTCCCGGAGGGGACAGGCGCGCCCGTCTTCTTCGACGAGGATTGGAAGCTTCCCTCACCGGGCGCCGGGTCGCGCCTGCGGCTGCGGCTGGAGCCGGCCGGGCCATTTTTTCTCTCCGACCTGCGTGTCGTGCGGCCCGATCCGAGAGCGGACGCGGTCCTGCTCCTGCTCTTCGACACGACGCGGCGTGACGCGCTCGGGCTCTACGGCTGCCCCGATCCATCCAGCCCCAACCTCGACGCGATTTTCCGCGGCGCTTGGAAGGCCAGCCGCGCCTATGCTCCGGCCTCCTGGACGATCCCATCTGTCGCCTCGCTTCTGACCGGACGTGTCCCCGCCGTCCAGGAAGGCGCGGACGGCTCCCCGCTCGGCATCGTTGCCGGCATAGCCACAATCGCGACGGACCTGCGCAGGGCCGGCTGGTCCACCGGCGCCTTCATCGCCAACCCGACGCTCCATGCCGGCAACGGCTTCGCCGAGGGCTTCGCGACGTTCTTCACGACGCCGTACGAGCTCTCCTCGATCACGATACCGGGCGGCGAGACGGCGCGGCGCCTGCCTAAGTGGCTCGCGTCTCATCGGGGCGAGCCCTTCTTCCTCTTCCTCCTCCTGATGGACCCTCACGACCCCTATACGCCTCCGGATCGGGCGCGCGGCTCGACCCCGTTCGATCCGGACTACAAGAGTTCGTTCACCGGCGACGAGATCCACCGTCTGCAGATCGGTCAGCTTCCGCGCCCTTCCGAACGGGACATCCGGCATCTGCGGGCGCTCTACCACGACGAGGTTCGCTACGTGGACTCGAAGGTTGGAGAGCTCTGGAATGCGCTCGACGCGGACGAGAGAGAGCGCGCCACCGTCGTGTTCACTTCCGATCATGGCGAAGAGTTCGCCGAGCATGGCGGCTGGAAGCACGGACCGACTCTCTTCGACGAAGTGCTTCGTGTGCCGCTCTTGATCCGTCCCCGAGCCGGGCGACCGCTGCCCGCGGCATCGCAGGATGCGCTCGTCTCGCTCCTCGATCTGCTTCCGACAATCGAGGCCCTCGCCGGCCTTCCGGCCCCAGCCCGTCCTCTGGACGGCCGCAACCTGCTCGAGCCCGGCGTGCCCGAGCGCGCTTCGCTTCCCGCCATCACGATGCTCACGGGCGGCGGCGCGCGAGCGGCCGTCGTCCACCGCGATTCCAAGCTCGTCTTCTTCGACCGCTTGGGGACGCGGGGGGTTCCCGACGAGACGAAGGACCCGGACGGCTGGCGCCTTGCCCGCCGGCTGCCGCAACTGCTCCCCGCGCTGGGACGATTTGATCTCGTCGCGGACCCGGGCGAGACGAGACTCCTCGCGATCGACGAGCGCTCCTTCGCCGCCGACTGGCGCGCGGTGGAGCAGGCTATCGCCGGAACGCGCGAGGGATTGGAGCTCCGTTTCCTCGGAGCCGCCGGTTCCCCGCCCCTTCGCGTCAAGGTCGAGGGCTTCTCGCCCGGCGCCGGCGCGGAGCCGTTCGCCCTGGAAGAATCAGACAGATTCGCGTGGCGCCCGTCGCCGGCGGGCCCTGTCCTGACCGCCACACTCGACGTCGCCGCGGACGTGGACGGCTTCCTCGTCACCGGCCCGCCGTCCGACCTGAGAATCACGGTGGAATCGGAGGGTTGCTCGGAATTGACCCTCGCGGAAACGAAACCCCTGACCTCGGGCCGCGCGGAGGAGATCCCGCGGACCGCCGTGCGGGCGGCGTTGCCCCGCTTCGAGCGCCACGGCAACTGCGCGGGCGTCTTCCTCTGGCGCGCGCCGCGCGCAAGACCCCTCGCGCCGAAAGAGACCGACGAGGCGATCAAGAAGCTGCGAGCGCTCGGATACCTTCACTGAGACGCCGCCGCGGCGACCAGCTTTCGAGGCTCGTGGCGTCCTCTGATGGGGACGCCACGGCTTTTTTCTCCGCTCCGGCAACAAAAACGCCCGCTCGAACCCACTTTATAGGTGGGAGAGCCCTTGTCCGCATCCACCCGGCCATCCAGAGCGTCGAACACGTCCAGAGCAGAAGCCCCTCGGGCCTCGCCGAAGCAGCGTCGCGGCAGGGCGCGTGTCGGGCTTGCCATCGAAGATCGCTGGCGCAGGCAGGCGATCGAAGCTTTTCTCGGAGCAGAAGGTTTTGCTGTCGGAGTACGGAACGTCGAGGTGGTGCTCGCCGATGCTCCACGGCCCTGGCGCGACATCCGGGAACCATTGCTCCGATTGCACGCTCGTTTTCCAGGCGCCGATGTCCTCATCTTCATCCCCGAGCTCACCTACGAATACGCCGAGCCATGCTTCAGGTCCGGCGCCATGGGAGTCCTCCACTTCAACAGCGACCCCGGCTTGATTCCGCGGGCCATCGACGCCGTGCGCCAGGGCAACATCTGGGCACCTCGGAACCTCATGGCGGACGCCGTCCGGGCTTTGAGCGAATCCCCTCTGAAATCCGCCCAGGGGGAGTTCATCTTCACGCGCGCTGAACGCCGAATCCTCCGCGCCCTCCGGGATGAACTCACCAACAAGGAGATCGCAAGCCTGCTCCGGGTGAGCGAGGCGACCGTGAAATTCCACATCAGCCGCCTGTTGCAGAAGACCCACACCGCCGGCCGGCATCAGTTGCGCCAGCTCGTTTCCGGTTCGACGCTCCCGCTCTGAGTCGCCCCGACCGTTCGTGTCAAGAGCAAATCTCACCTAGCCGAAAACTAGACGAAATCTAGCCGACCGGCTAGTTCCTGTACTGCCCTGGATCGCGTACCGTCCATGTCGTGTCAAACAAGTTTCCCGTTCAGTTGTGGCCCGCTCGCTTCGAAAACATTCTTTCTGCTCAGGAGGCCGTTATGAAGTCCTCGTTCCGATTCATCTTATTGGGCCTCGCGTTCTTGGCCGTGGTCCCGGCTTTGGCCAAGTCCAGTACAGCCCGCATCGTCGTTCACAAGAAACTCCTTGAAACAGGCCCATTACCGGCTTCGGCCCTTGATGAGGCCACCAAGGCCGGCTACTCGCTCCTTGCCGACTACGTAACGATGGCCACGTTTAAGGGCCCTTCGGCTGCTGCGTCGGCGTTGATCTCCACAATCGAGGCGGGAGGCCGAGATGCCGAGGTTGCCTCGGACCTCGAGCGCTTCAGTTATCATGACGTCGTTATGGATGCCGGAGTCGGACCCGTTCCTGCCGCACCCTCCGGGCAGATTTACTTTCTCACGCTCCAAACTTACCTCAAGTACTCATGGCTGCAGGAGCTCTCCAGCCGCGGGGTCCGCATTCTCCAAGCTCTACCTCCGGCCACCTACATCGTTCGCGCGGATCCCCTCGTCGCCTCGCATCTCCTCCAAGAATTCCCCTGGATTCGGGGTCTTTTCCCGCTGCCGGCGAACCTCAAGGCGATCGGTTTCGACCGGCCGTCGGCTGTTCCCGGCCCTTTTCGTGACATCACGATCAGGGTCTCGGAAGAGTCGTCTGAGGAATCGCTGCGGCCGCTTCTCGAATCCCTGTCGGACACGCCGGTCTCAGCAAGCTCCCCGCAGCCGGGGCAAATGACATATTCCGCATCGCTGGCCGAGTTGGACGTCCAGACCCTCATCCACATCGATCGCGTTTTTGAGATCGCACCTCTGGGCCACGCGACGATATCGAGTGAGCGGCAGGCGCAACTCATTGGGCAGCCTGGGAGCGTCACCGGAAACGGGGCGACCCTGCCTCCGTCAAACCCTTTTCCCCCGGACGGCAAGACGTATCTCCAGTGGCTGTCCGACCACGGATTTGGCATCACCGCAAACACATTCGACAATACCAGGGTTGGGTTGATAGACACCGGCTTCGACAATGGTGACATCAGCTACGATGGCATCCACCCGGACTTCAAGTACTCGAACGGCGGAGACCAGACGATTGTCGTGGACGGGACGATCCGTTGGGGCTCTTTTCAAGACAATGACTGGCACGGAACGCTAACCGCGTCCGTCGTCGCCGGATACCCGGCATCCGACCGCGTGGACGCGGCCGGTTACCGCTGGGGATTAGGCGTCGCGCCCACGGTCCGCCTGATAGTGGACAGGTGGCTCAGATGCCAAGTTAGGGATGGCACTTTCAGCGAGAATGTGGGCGATATAACGGGTAAGGGCGTCAATGTCGTCAACGCGAGCGTCAATATCGGCAACAGCGAGGGAGGCTGCGCATACGCACTTGGCTATTCCAACGTCATTGACCAATACACCGCAAGCGGCTGGCTATTCACACTTTCGGCCGGTAACTCGACACCCGATGGATGTCCAGGAAACTACGTCCGTGCGCCGGCGACAGCGAAGAACGGGCTCACCGTCGGCTCGACCGACAATTTCACGCTCGCCTGGCCAAATAACCGGACCGACGGTATATGCGCCTGGTGCGACTACGCGCCGGACCACCAGGTCGCACAGGACGCTCGCCGCATTCCAAGCTACTCTGCCGTCCGGGATCCGAGCAGCCTGGTCAAACCGGATCTAGTCGCGCCGAGCACCCGCGTCACCGGCCCCATTTCCCGCAGCGGTTCCTGTCAAAACATGGTCGCCATCCTTTGTAATTCCTCCGTTGATGCTCCGGCCTATGGCACCTATGCGATGTCCGCAGGAACGAGCTTTGCGGCCCCGGCTGCCGCCGGGGCGGCTGCGATCGTACGCAAGTGGTTCCGCAATAACACCTATACCAATCCGTCGCCCGCTATGACCAAGGCGATTCTTATCAACGGTGCTCGGGACATCGCCGACGTCGCGGTCCGCAATGAGAGTTACGGCACCTTCGCGACGGTCGGGCACATCCCGGATCCCTACCAGGGTTGGGGGATGCTAAGCTTCGAGCGCCTTTTCGGGACCTGGAGCAACTACAACTTCTACGACCAAGGGACCACGCTCTACAATTCCGGCGACCAGTGGTCGCGGACGGTCTACGTCCGGGACGGCCCGAAGCAGGTCCAGATCACGCTAGCGTGGACCGACCCCGCGGGATCTCAGAGCACTCACTACACGACGACCAATAACCTCAACCTTCTCGTTTATGGCGGGTCGCCCCAGGTGAGCTACCAAGGTAACTACTTTTCAAACGGTATCACCGTGCAGCGTCCTCCCGGAGCCCTTGTTCGCGATTCGATCAACAACGTCGAGCGCGTGGTGATCCCGGCTGGGAGATTCGCCTCCGGGACGCCGTTGCAGATTTACGTGATCGGCTTCTCGCTCCAGTCCCCGCAGAACTTCGCGCTTGCTGCCGAGAACGCCGGTCAGTGAAAGGAGGGGCGATGAAGCGGCTCGCTGGAATCCTCGTGCTTCTCGGCCTTGCGGCGACATGCGCGGCGCGTGAGGTCTGGGTCGTGCAGTTCCGGACTCACTTTCCTGCTGACTTTCCTGATCCGGCGTCACCCTGCCAGACGGCGGCCTACTACTGGAAGAGCCGTTTGATGCTCTCGAACACGACGGACCAAGAGCTCACCGTCTCACTCCTCTCTGTCAGCAACGGACAAAGGAGGGCCGACGCGCGCGACCTCACTATCTCGCCACGCCACACCGTCAGCGTCGAGGGTTATGACACAAACTGGCAGCCCGACGTGCCCGAGACGACGCCGGCCATTATCTGGGTGAATCAGCTCGAAGTACCGGACGGTGTCGCCGTGGCCGACCGCGGGGAGGTGTTTCTGGCTGAGCCGAGAAGTCCAACTCCTCCTTGTAATTTTGGACATACGACGAGAGCCGGGTTGACATTCCGTGTCGTGGAGCAGCTCACGCCGCCGGGAGTCTCTCAATACCATCTGGGCGCCGATATCGGCGACGGCGATACCCTAAACACACGCCTTGACGCTAGAATAAACGTAGGAGTTTTCAACGCTTCCTCAGAGCCAGCAAACGCGACTGTGGACGTGCGGTGCAGTTCGCCGGTTAGACTAGAGACCCGCCCGGACGAGCTTGTCGCGACGCTCCATCTTGCGATTCCCCCCAATACGCTCGTTCAGGAGACCGCCCTGCCTTCGACTGTTGGCGCTTCGTGCCACCTTTTGGCCATACCGTTTTTCTTCCATGTCATCGTGACCTCTGATCAGCCCGGCTTCAGTTATGCGGTTGCCCTTTCGAACCAGGCGCTGCCAAAGTTCCCGGGCTTCAGCCCGGCGACGAATTGATGCTCACGGAGCGATCGGGGTCAGGTCCGTGATCTAGTGATCTTCCGACTACGAGCAGGAGTCGCTGGCGAGGGGGTACCGCGACTGCGCTTCCTTCCGGCGTCACGCCGGTTGTAATCGCCGGGGCAACCGGCGCGCCGCATCAGCATCGCGGCGTCTTCGCCCACGCCCACGAAGAGGACCGCCGGAAGACGCAAGAAGCATCGACCGCGGGAGTAAAACAGGAGCGGGTCGATGGGGTCGGTGCTGATTTGGTGTATTATCTAGGTTGATGGCCCGACCGTTGAGGCTTGAGTACCCAGGTGCGGTCTACCATGTGATTGCTCGGGGCAATGAGCGGCGGGCGGTGTTCCGGGAAGACAGGGATCGGGAGCTCTACCTGGAGCGTTTGGAGCACTATCAGAAGCGTTTCGGCTTCCGCGTCTACGCCTACTGCTTGATGACGAACCATATACATCTGGCGGTGGAGACAGGGAAGGTTCCGCTGTCGCGGATCATGCTGGGGCTTCAGGGCTCCTACACGCAGGCGTTCAATCGCCGGCACGGGCGTGTGGGCCACCTCTTCCAGGGCCGGTATAAGTCTCTAGTGGTGCAGAAGGATCCGTATCTGCTCGCGCTGGTTCGGTATATTCATGAGAACCCGGTACTGGCCGGGATCGTGCGGAAGCCGCCGGATTACCGCTGGTCGAGCGACCGATGGTATCGGAGGAGAGGAGGGCCCGGCTGGCTAGACGTGAACTCGGTTCTGGGGATGTTCGGACGACGACGGCGGGCCGCCGTGCGGGCGTACGCAACCTTCATGGCTCGCACTGAGGGAGCCGACTACGAGGGGTTGCAAACGTTCGGTCAACTGGTGAAAGGGGACGAGGAGTTTGCGACTCGGATTCTCGAGCAGTCGGGGGAACCGGAAGTTGTGCGGCGCGGTTTGTCGGTGGACCGAGTCGCCCGCGCCGTGGCCCAGGTCCTGGCCTTGAAGGTAGAGGACTTGAGGAGCGCGCGACGTTCTCGGGACCTTTCCTCCGCTCGGGCAATGGCGGGGTATGTTGGCCGCGAGCTGGGAAGGATTTCGCTTTCCAGGATGGCGGAGCACTTTCGCCGCGACCGCTCAACCCTCGTGCGGGATGTCCAGCGGCTCGAGGAGCGTCTGGATCAGACCAGAGAATTGCGAAATACGGTCGTGGCTATCATGAAGCGGTTGCCCGCTTAGATGTAATGCAGCAAATCAGCACCGACCCCATCACGACCTCTTGCTGCCGAGAACGCCGGTCAGTGAAAGGAGGGGCAATGAAGCGGCTCGCTGGAATCCTCGTGCTTCTCGGCCTTGCGGCGACATGCGCGGCGCGCGAGGTCTGGGTCGTGCAGTTCCGGACTCCCTTTCCTGCTGACTTTCCTGATCCGGCGTCACCCTGCCAGACGGCGGCCTACGCTTGGCAGAGTCGTTTGATGCTCTCGAACACGACGGACCAAGAGCAGACCGTCTCCCTTCTTTCTGTCAGCAACGGACAGAGGAGGGCCGACGCGCGCGACCTCACTATCTCGCCACGCCACACCGTCAGCGTCGACGGTCATGACACAAACTGGCAGCCCGACGTGCCCCAGACGACGCCGACCATTATCTGGGTGAACCGGCTCGAAGTACCGGACGGTGTCGCTGTCGCCGACCGCGGGGAGGTATCTCTGGTTGAGCCGGGAAGTCCAACTCCTCCTTGCAATTTTGCACACACGTCGAGAGCCGGGTTGACATTCCGTGTCGTGGAACAGCTCACGCCGGCGGGAGTCTCCCAATACCATCTGGGCACCGACATCGGCGACGGCGATACCCTGACGACGCGCCTTGACGCTAGAATAAACGTAGGAGTTTTCAACGCCTCCTCAGAGCCAGCAAACGCGACCGTGGAGGTACGTTGCAGTTCGCCGGTTAGACTAGAGACCCGCCCGGACGATCTTGTCGCGACGCTCCATCTTGCAATTCCCCCAAATACGCTCGTTCAGCAGACCGCCCTGCCTTCGACTGTTGCCGCTTCGTGCCACCTCTTGGCCATACCGTTTTTCCATGTCGTCGTGACCTCTGATCAGCCCGGCTTCAGTTATGCGGCTGCCCTTTCGAACCAGGCGCTGCCGAAGTTCCCGGGGTTCAGCCCGGCGACGAATTGATGCTCACGATTCCGGGAGCTGACCAATCGGCTCCCGGAAGTTACTCCTCTCATCCCACCGGCGTCTTGCTCCCCGGCCAATCGCCAGGCATCCCTATCGGAGCGACTTATCGCCTCGTCGATCTGCGGTGAAACCTCGCTATATTAGGTGCCTGGGCGAAGAGGACGAGCCGCGCGAAGAAGAGGAGTCAGCATCGCGGTAGAGCCTACGGGATGAGCGACGGGACGCCGACACGTTCGGCCGCGATCTCTCGTCCGCGCGTCGGCCACCGAGGAATCGGTTTCGTTCTGATTGGCGCCGGCTTGCTCGCCGCGCTGACGTCGATCCCGTACCTGGTGGGTCTGGCGCTGCGCGATCCTGCGGCGCGATTCAACGGCGTGGTCGCGTTCGAGCAGGACCAGAACTTCTACCTGGCCAACATGCGCCAGGCCAGCCGCGGGCACTTGCTCTTTCGCAACCCATTCACTCCCGAACCGCATGGTCACGTGTTCTTTAACCTGGAGTGGCTGGTCGGGGGCTGGATCGCCGCCTTGCCGGGAAGCTCATTGGAAGCCGCGTTCCACGTGCTGCGGATCCTCGGGATCTTCGGGCTGTTTCTCGCTCTCTACCGGCTCTCTGCCGAGTTTTTCACGACGGAGACGGCGCGCCGCATCGTTCTGATCGCTCTGACGACGGGCGGCGGCTTCGGCTGGCTCCTCCTCGTTCCCGGTCTCGCGGCCCGCCTGCATGGGGTGACGTTTCTCGATACCTACGCCGGGCTGCACCCCTTCTACTGGTCGCTTCTGGCGCCGCATTTCCTGCTCGGTCAGGTCTGCGCGACATTTGCCCTCGTCCAGTTCCTGCGGGCCGAAGGGCAGGGATCGGTCAGGCCGTACGTGTCGGCGGGACTTCTCGTAACGCTCACGGGCGTCGTGCGCCCTTACGACATGCTCGTGCTTCTCGGAGCGTTCGCGCTGTATCTGCTGGCGACCACGCTGGTAAAACGTGAGCGGAACCGCGATCTCATCCTGCGCCGCGCGATGCCGCTTCTCGTACCCATTCCCCTCCTGGGCTACCAGTACTGGTTATCCCATGCCCATTCCGTTTACCGGTGGTGGTACATCCAAGGGACCTCCATACCGCCCGACCCTCTCAGCCTCGCCCTGAGCCTGGGTCTTCTGAGCCTGTTTCTGGTTTTCTCTCTCGGGAATCCGGGCGGCTTCAAGGGCAAGCCGCGAGCCTACGTCCTGACGGTTTGCGCATTCCTCGCCGCCGTCGCTGTCGTCTACAGCTACCCGCTGCTCAAGTTCGCGCTTCAGGCGGCGACGGCCCTCGCCATTCCCGCCGCTTTCGTCGCGACGCAGCGCCTCGAGAACTCCATGCTCTCTCTCGGACGCCGGCGAGCGGGCGTCGCGCTGCTCGTCGGACTCCTGCTCGTGAACGCCGCCAGCTCCGCGGTTCTGTGGACGAGGGCACTGCGCTTGATCGAGCACGGAGAAGCCCGCACGTCTCGCGACCTCGTGGCGGCCTACCGCTGGTTTGACGGTCGCGCGCGCGAGCATGACGTCGTCATGGCCGCCCTGGAGAGCGGGAATCGCATTCCTCGTTACTCCTCCGCAACGAGCTTCCTCGGTCATATCTTCTGCACGGTGGATGCGCCGGCCAAAGCGCGCAGTGTCCAGGACTTTTACTCCGGAACCACGAGTGACGAGTCCAGGCTCGGACTCGTCCGCCGGTTCGGGATCCGCTATGTCTTCCATGGAGGCGCCGAACGCGCGCTGGGGACCTGGGACCCGGCCCGGGCGCGCTGGCTGACCGAGGCCTTCCACAACGGCGCCGCCGCGATCTACGCCGTCCGAGAGCGGTGACCGCCGGAGACCTGCTAGATTTAGGGGCCTGAGCGAAGAGAAACGCGTGGGACCCGTCCCGCCGGGCAGATCGGGACCCGGACCTGGAGCAGCGGTGTACCTGCCCCGGGGCGTCTCCGTGGTCGTCCCCGTCCACGGTACGGGCGAGGTTCTCGGCGAGCTCGTCGGCCCCGTGGCTTCCGTCCTCGGCGGCACGTCCGGGCGCCGATGGGAAGTCATTTTGATCAACGATGGAAGCCCCGAAAGCTGCTGGCGCCGCATCGAGGACCTGGCCCGGCGGCATGACAACGTCCGGGGAATCGACCTGATGCGCAACTACGGACAACACAACGCTCTGCTGTGCGGCCTTCGGGCGGCTCTCTACGACACCACCGTCACGATGGATGACGACCTCCAGCACCCTCCCGAGGAGATCGGCAAGCTCCTCTCCCGGCTGGACGAGGGCTGGGACGTCGTGTACGGCACGCCCGAAAAGCACCGGCAACCCTTCTG
>WNGB01011882.1_pt1 | contig 11883 bp, 8 predicted proteins | sample 5400681 | NCBI WGS metagenome assembly WNGB01 (sample SAMN13153367, study PRJNA577476) | soil metagenome | isolation source: 115 cm soil or saprolite under grassland replicate 2 | place: USA:California | collected 2016-06-15 | reverse complement strand
CTCGTGGACGAAGAGCACCAACGTTTCGTACGTCAAGCAGTCCGTGGTCTGCCGCGCGTGCTGCAGACTTCCTGGTCCCAAGCGCTGGCGGCAGCCGGAGACGTCATCTCTACACCTGGCCGGCTCCTCCTCGCCACGACCTGTGCGGCTGCCACGGTTGCTCGCGCCGATGTGCACAGCCTCGCAGCGCTCGTACATGCTGATACGGCCACACTTGTGCAGCAGCTCGTCGAGGATATACGCCAGCGCTACCCGGACCAGGCGACCTTGTTCTCCCAGCTTCTGGAAGCCTGTGCCTTTATACCGCCGGGCAAGCAGTTTGTCGTGGATGACCTCATGCCCTTATGCGATATCGCTGGACTCGGTTTGGACCCTGTGGCTGGGCGTACGCACCTCGAAATGCTGCTTGGCCAATGTGCACGCTACAGTCTCCTGCGTTACGACCCCTACGCCTCACGGTATACGCTGGGGCATAGTGCGATTCAGGACGCCTTACAATGTCTGGCCTATCCTGACGCGAGGGCGCGTCGGCAGGTGGCGCGGCAGCGACGCCTTGCTGCGGCTCTCTTGCACCATGTGCAGCAGGGAGAACGTCCTGGGCTCGCAGCACTTGCCCAACACGTCGAGGAGGCTTATGGGGCTGCCGCACGTGCACTCCTCGCGCCGTTGGTCGTGATGCCCTTCCGTCGTCTCCTGCCCACCTGTACTAAAGAGGAACGACAACGTATGGCCTACACCCTCGGTGGGTTTCCGTCTGCCCTGGCTGTGGATCTCGTCCGCTTCCTGGTCCACGATGAAGATGGCCAAGTACGCAGTAGTGCGGTACAATCCTTGGCTGATCTTGCCTGTGAGGAAGCGGTGCCGGTGTTGCTCGAAGCCCTCCAAGACAGCAATAGCGATGTGCGCTGGATTGCCACGCGGGCGTTGGGGCAGATGCCAGGCATGACGGCGGTTGACGCCTTGATTCCAATGCTCACCGACGAGGATAAAGAAGTGGGACGTATCGCTGCGGAAGGGCTGGGTCGACAAGGTGACCGCCGCGCCGTCCCCCATCTCATTGCTGCCATACGTGAGAGCTATCCCCTGTTGCGCGAAAGTGCTATCTTGGCACTCGGGCAACTCGCTGATCGGCGTGCCATCCCGGCGCTCCAAGACGTCTTACAGGACACGAATCAGCAGGTGCGCCAGAGTGCGGAGGTGGCGTTAGCCCGTTTTGCTGCCTCTGCAGGAGGCTGAAGGGACATGGCGTGCCCGAGCCTTGGGAGCCAAGAAGCAAACAAGCAGAATTCGAAGCTGTGGCACTCGAGCATTTTAACACGCTGTACAGCACTGCCTTGCGTCTGACACGTAATGCCAGTGAGGCCCAGGATCTGGTGCAGGAGACGCTGCTCAAAGCCTATCGTTTCTTTGATCGTTTCGAACCGGGAACAAATGTCAAGGCATGGTTGTTTACTATTTTGCGCAATACGTATATCAACACCTATCGTAAAACTGTCCGCCAGCAAGAACAGGTGGATTTTGATCGCATTGAGCCCTTTTATGCCGACCCGGCGAACGACACGGAGTGGCTAGACCAGAAGTCGCTCGAAAACATGCTGCATCATGTCGTACAGGACGATGTCAAGCGGGCGCTGGATGCTCTACCGGAAGCCTACCGCCTGGTGGTGTTATTGGCCGATATGGCCGACCTTTCCTATAAAGATATTGCCACAATTGTCGGATGCCCAGAGGGCACTGTGATGAGCCGGCTCTTTCGTGGGCGGCGGCTACTGCGGAAAAGTTTACAAGAGTTTGCACGCAAGGGTGGATATGTTAAAGGATAGGCCATGTTATCCTGTCATGAGTGTGAGCGCTATTTACCGGTCTTTCTCGATCACGCCCTAGAAGTCAAAGAGAGTCTGGACGTGCAGGCCCACCTGCAGAGCTGCCACTCATGTGCCGACCGTGCCGAGAGTGAGCGGTATCTCCGCACATTTGTACGCCAGTATCTCGATGTGCCTCCCCCGCCTGATGAGTTCAAACGCGCCATGATTCTCCGTGCCATGCAGGCTGAACGTCAGCCTGGGTGGTGGGCGTACCTGCCTGCTCCCGCACGCTTGTGCGACTTCGCCATGGGGATGGCTACGGCGGCGCTCTTGGCGTTGGTGATGTATGGCTCCTTTCCTGACCTGTCGTCGGACCCTGATCTCCAAAAAGTGGTGCGTGAGGCATCGCTTGCCTATGGCACCTATACGACGCAACACATGCCGCTGGAAGTCGTCAGCGCCGATGACTCCACGGTGACCCAGTGGCTCAACGCGCATATGGGGTACCACATCAAGATGCCGTGTATTACCGACACGGCCACACACCTCCTCGGTGGACGTCTCTGTCGCTTCTTGGATCGGAAGAGCGTGGCGGTGATGTATCAACGTCATGGGGTGCCTATCATACTCTTCGCTTTCCATGGGGATCACATGTCACTGCCTAGCCAAAATACCGCTCACTCGAACGGGCAGGCTCCCGTGCATGTGCGGTCTGTCTCTGGCCGTCCTGTGGCTATGTGGCAACGCGATGGGGTGGTGTATTCTATGGTGGGAGACGTCCAGCGTGATGACCTTATGCAAGTCGCCGCGACCGTGAATTACCGTTGACATCAACGTGCAACGCACAACCATGAAGACTTTCAAGGCTCCAGAGAGGGGGCTGCAGAGAGGGCGCATGCGGTGTTGGTGGGAGGATGCCCACAGAAGCTGCAAGCGGCAGAGGCTCTGGTGGAGGAGAGGGGTTGTTGTCTGGTGTGTACTGAGTGTGTGCTGCGTACCAGTCCTCTATAGCGCGCCGGCCTCCCGCGCCCGCCAGCGCTTAGCCCAGCAAAGTGCACCAACTGGCTCACGACCTCCGGCGTTGCCTGCGTCAGTGACTGAGCGGGTCCTGGCGTTGTCGCTGGAGAATGCCATTCAGTTGGCGCTGCAGAATAACCTCGATATCGAACGGGGGCGTCTTGATCCACAGGTGCAGCATACACTGGTAGAGCAGGCACGCGCTGTTTTTGACCCGACTGTAGAGCTCACGGCGAACCTCTCCCAGACCAAAACCTTACCACAAAACAAGACGGCCGTATTCGACCCAGATACAGGCTTGCCGACAGGAGCGTTTGTTATCACCCGGCCATTCTCAAAAGATGTGGCAGTAACACCGGGCTTCAAACAACAAATTGTGACGGGAGCCAACTACGAGCTGCGCTTTATCAATACGTGGAACAAAGCTGCGCCGGCGCGATCTGGGGAGACCAGCCGAATTGAAAATCCACGTTATCAGGGATCTCTCACACTGACCTTCACGCAACCATTGCTCAGGAATTTCGGCATTGCAGTCAACACAGCGCTCATCCGGCAAGCGCAACAGGCTGAGGAAATTGCCCGGCAACAGCTGCTGCAGACGATCCTCAATACTGTCTATGCGGTGCAGCAGGGGTATTGGGAGCTGGTGTTTCGCATCGAGGATTTGGGCGTCAAACGCGAGGCGCAAAAGCTCGCTGAGGATTTCCTGGCAGAAAATAAACTGCGTGTCGACTTGGGTGCCTTGGCACCGGTCGAGTTAGTGCAGTCGGAGACCCAGGTAAAGCAACGTGAGGGTGACGTTATTACGGCGGAAGCCGCGGTGCGTGAAGCGGAAGATGTGCTGAAGGAAATCCTCAACATTCCTGAGAGCATGGGGACGTGGCGGATTCGTGTGCAGCCGACGGATACGCCACCTTTTGTGCCCATGGCCGATATCTCTGTCGACGAGAAGGTGGCGTTTGCCCTGCAGCACCGCCCAGACGTCGTGCAAGCACAATTGACGGTTGCTTCGCAAGCGATTGCGCGTGATGCGGCGAGCAATCAGCGTCTGCCACAACTTGACCTCGGAGGCGCGGCGAGTGTCAGTGGTTTTGGTGGTAACTTTGGCAGTTCCACTGCTGACATTGGGACTGCCGACGGCTATAACTGGGGTGTTTCGCTCACCTTCACTTATCCCTTAGGCAACCGTGCCGCGAACAACGCGCTGCAGCAACAGAATTTGTTGCTCCAACAGGCGCGCATCGACCAGCGCAAGGTCCAGCGGACGGTGTCGCGTCAGATTTTCCAGACGGTCCGCAATCTCGAAACCGCCAGTAAGCGGGTGGAAGTGACCCGGGCTGCCACGGTTCTCGCCCGTACGCAACTCGAAGCCGAGCAAGAAAAATTTCGTCTCGGCCTTTCGACCAGTTTTAATGTGTTGCAACTCCAGAATCAGCTCACGGCGGCACGTAGTGATGAAATCCGTGCGCTGAGTGATTATAATGAGGCCTTAGGCCAGCTCGATCAGGTGACGGGCGCGATACAATATGCCATCAAATGAAGGAGACAGTATGGCTGCATCAGTAACGGTTTATTCTACCTCATGGTGCGGATACTGCCGCGTTGCCAAGAGATTCTTGGATGAGAATCACATCCCCTATGCTGAGATTGACATCGAAGCAGACGAGGATGCTGCGCTGCGCGTCGAGCAGTGGAATCAAGGCAATCGCACCGTCCCAACTATCGATATCGATGGTATGATTCTCACCAATCCCAGCCCAGCCAAACTGCGCCAAGTCCTTGGGCTCTAAATAGGAGCGCTCAGCTGACAGCCGCCAGCTGAGTTCCGATTTGTGCTGCACGCTGGCCGTTGTCTGCTGCGAAGCTATCTGGAAATCGCCTCTGTGAACAATGTTATCGCCGTTCGTGGCGCGCGCCAACATAACCTGAAAAACCTCTCTGTGGATATTCCACGCGAACGCCTGGTAGTCATCACGGGCCTGAGTGGCTCAGGCAAATCATCCCTGGCGTTCGATACCATCTACGCTGAGGGCCAGCGTCGGTATGTGGAATCTCTCTCGGCCTACGCTCGCCAGTTTCTCGAACAACTCGAAAAGCCCGATGTCGATGCCATCGAAGGCCTGTCGCCAGCGATTGCCATTGAGCAAAGGACGGTCAGTCGCAATCCGCGCTCGACCGTAGGGACTGTGACAGAGATCTATGATTATCTCCGTTTGCTCTTTGCGCGCCTGGGCGTGCCGCATTGCCCCCGCTGTGGTCAACCGGTACGCGCCCAGAGCGTGCAGCAGATCGTGGATCAGGTGCTGCGCCTGCCAGAGGGAAGTCGCTTGCTCATTTTGGCACCTATTGTGCGCCATCGTAAAGGCGAATACCGCAAGGAACTTGAGCAGATCAAACGCCAGGGATTTTTACGCGTGCGGATCGATGGCGAAATCGTCCTGCTCGACGCTATACCACAGCTGGATAAAAACCTGAACCACTCCATTGAAATCGTCGTCGATCGTCTGGTGGTACGGCCAGACATGGCCTCTCGTCTGACCGATTCGATTGAGACCGCTCTCGCCCACACAGAAGGCCTAGTAGGCGTCCAACTCGTCGACGGTGAGCATCTGGTGTTTAGCGAGCGCCTCGCCTGTCCTGACTGTGGGACGAGTTGTCCAGAGCTGACGCCACGTCTGTTCTCCTTCAATAGTCCGCAGGGGGCCTGCCCCGCCTGCGATGGACTGGGGATGCACATGGAGTTTGCCCCCGATCTCCTTGTCCCTGACCCTGAGCGCTCGCTCCTCGATGGCGCTATAATCGTGTGGGGGCCGCAGCAACTCAGCTTCATGCAGCCGCTCCTGGAAGGGCTGGCAGCGCAGCACCATATCGACCTCCGGCAGCCGTTTGGGGCACTTGCAGAGGGGCAACAGCACGTGGTCCTCTATGGTACCGGTCGTACCCCGGTGCCAGTGCCGCATACCACGAATGGCCGCACGCGCGTCCTCCAACGCGTGTACGAGGGGGTCATCCCGCTCTTACAGCGGCGCTATCAAGATACTGCCTCTCTGGGGGTGCGCGAGGAACTCGAGCGCTATATGCGTCCGCATGTGTGTACCACCTGTCACGGCACACGCCTGCGCTCGGAGGCGCTGGCGGTGCTTATCCAGGGCCGACGCATTAGCGAGATCACGGCCATGCCGGTGCAGCAGGCGCAGGCCTTTTGTGCTACGCTGACGCTGAACGACTTTGAACGGCAGGTGGCTGGTAAGATCCTCCAGGAAATTTGCGCGCGTCTGCGCTTCTTGAGCAGTGTGGGATTGGACTATCTGACGTTGGACCGCACTGCGGCGACGCTCTCCGGTGGGGAAGGCCAGCGTATTCGCCTGGCGACGCAAATTGGCTCTGGGCTGGTGGGGGTGCTCTATGTGCTCGATGAACCGAGCATTGGTCTGCACCAGCGCGACAATCAGCGCTTACTCGAGAGTCTCCACCGCCTGCGTGACTTGGGGAATACGGTCCTGGTCGTTGAGCATGATCGGGACACCATTCTCGCCGCCGACTACGTCCTCGACCTGGGACCGGGAGCGGGAGAACACGGTGGCCATCTCGTTGCTGCTGGGACACCGAGCGAGATTGCCCGGCATCCGGAATCGCTCACCGGCCAATATCTCAGCGGCGCCCTGGCCATACCGCTGCCCTGTACCCGGCGCTCGCCGAGCCAGCGCCGCCTGCGCCTCCTGGGAGCTAGGGCCAACAATTTACAACGCCTGGACGTCGACATCCCACTCGGCTTGCTGGTCTGCGTCACCGGCGTGTCAGGCTCTGGCAAAAGCACGCTCATCATGGAGATTCTGTACAAAGCATTAGCGCAGCGCCTGCACCGTGCACATGAGCAGCCCGGCTCTTTTACCGCTCTAGAGGGGGTAGAATATCTCGATAAGGTGATCCATATTGACCAGGCCCCCATCGGCCGTACACCGCGCTCGAACCCAGCGACCTATACGGGGATGTTCGACGGCATCCGGGAGCTGTTTGCGCAGGTGCCTGAAGCGCGGGTGCGCGGTTACAAGCCTGGTCGCTTCAGCTTCAACGTGAAAGGGGGACGCTGCGAAGCCTGCCAGGGACATGGCACCCTGAAAATCGAGATGCACTTTCTGCCCGATGTGTATGTGAAATGTGATACCTGTAAGGGCCAGCGCTTTAACCGCGATACCCTTGACATTCGCTACAAGGGCAAACACATTGCCGAAGTGCTCGAGCTCACGGTCGACGAGGGAGTGGAGTTTTTCGCCAACATCCCGGCGCTGCACCAGAAACTCAAAACCCTGCAGGAGGTCGGCCTGGGTTACATTCGCCTGGGGCAGGCTGCCACCACACTTTCTGGAGGCGAGGCGCAGCGTGTCAAACTCAGCCGTGAACTCAGTCGGCGTAGCACGGGCCGCGCCCTGTACATGCTCGATGAGCCCACGACGGGCCTGCATTTCGCCGATATCCAGCACCTGCTCGAGGTCCTGACACGCCTGGTAGAGGGGGGGAATACCGTGCTCGTCATCGAGCACAATCTTGAGGTCATCAAAACCGCTGACTATATCATCGACCTGGGGCCAGATGGTGGCGACGCCGGCGGGCGCATTGTCGCGACGGGCCCCCCAGAGAGGGTGGCCCAGGTCGAGGCATCGTACACTGGTCGTTTCCTGCGTGAGGTGCTGCATGCCAGCGCTGCCCTTAGCTCCGCGTCGCCTTAAGCTGCTCCTCGAATACAGCGGCACGCGCTATCACGGCTGGCAGTTCCAGCCCAATGCAGTCACCATCCAGGGTACGCTCGAAGCCTGTCTGGCGCGCCTGACGAACGGTCCAGTGCGTCTGCACGCGGCAGGACGGACTGACGCTGGCGTGCATGCCCTCGGACAGGTAGTGCATTTTGATACTGCCTCAACGCTGGCCATCCCGGCGTTAGTGCGCGGTGCCAACAGTTTGCTCCCCAGCGATATTGTGGTGCGTCAAGCAGAGGAGGTGCTTAGGGATTTTCATGCCCGCTACTCTGCCCGCCGCAAGACCTATGCCTACATTGTCCACAATCACCCCATTCCCTCGGCCTTACGGGCTCCCTATGCCTGGCATGTGCCACAACCGCTGGTGCTGCCCGCCATGCGTGCGGCGGCCCGTGTCCTCCTGGGGCGTCATGATTTTTCTGCCTTCCGTGCCGCTGCCTGCACAGCGCGCCATCCATGGCGCTGTCTCTTCTGCCTGCGGATTGCCCGACACGCCGAGCGTCTGGTCTTTGTGCTGTGTGCGGATGGTTTTCTGCATCACATGGCTCGCAACATTGTTGGCACACTCGTGGCCATTGGCCGGGCGCAACTCCCCGCCGACGCGATGCCAATCATTCTGCAATCTGGCAGGCGGCAAGACGCTGGCCCTACAGCCCCAGCCCATGGCTTATTCTTAGTGCGCGTGCTGTATGACCCTGATGGGACTGTGCAAGGATAGCGACTATGGAGTTTTGACCTCACGCCTTCCTGGCACTGGGCCCGGCTGCGTAAGCGGGTGTTGGCCCTGGAGAGGGCTCCCTGCCCATGCTGGCAACGTGGCGCGCTCCGAGCCTGGCCGCTATCGCCCAGAAGGAGGTGATGACCCGGAGCGTGCGGCCGGAAAGTAGAGTCTAATTGGTTTTGAAAATTGGAGAGCGCCGGTTATTGTTGTTTACCGTTCATGGCTTCCTGCGCTGTGTCGAGCCAGGTCTTCAGTTTTTCTGCCCAAAGCCAGGCGTCGGGTTCTTTGATCACGTCGAAGTGATCGCCCGGTACCTCGTAAACCTCCAGCCCACTGGCCATCAGCTTCTCCCACGCTACTCGATGATCACGGGAACGCAGTTCAGATTTCACGTAAATCGCCCGTCCGGGGTAACGCTGCGGTTTGTATTTTCGCCGGGCCTCATTGTATATGCCTAAAATGTAGAAGCTGCGGAGAGAGAGAGGCAAGAGCAGCCCAACGCCTAAGCAAACTTTGCAGGCAATTTTCTTACAAGACTGCTCAATACTTCTCACAGGATTCATAAATTTTCCAATTATCCTATCTGAAAGATAAGTCAGCTTCTCTTTAGTTCTCACAAGAGCAAGGTTGTAAAAGTGACGACGAAGCTCGTCACGGAATGGCGTGGTATTTGTCTTTCCATTGTCTGAACCAGGAACGTTGTCACCTGGAAAGTGGGAATCGAGCAACAATAAAAAGGCCACTTCCTCTCCTTGTCTTTTGAGCTGCTGCGCCATTTCAAAAGCAACCGTGCCCCCAAAAGAATAGCCGCCTAAAAAATAAGGGCCCTTCGGTTGAACAGTGTGTATTTCTTCGAGGTAATGTGCTGCGATAGTCTCAACCCGGGTGTAGCGGGCGGGTTTTCCATCTTCGCTCTGATGTTGTAACTCGTATAATGGCTGATCTGGTCCCAGATAACGTGGGAGGAATGCAACGCTAGCATCTCCATGGACCCAGAAAAAAGGGGGTTTCGATCCGCTTGGTTGGATTGGTACCAGAGAAGACCAAGATTCAGGCCATTCTTCCTGTTGGAGAAGCTGGGCCAGCTGCTCGACAGTCACCGCTCGGAAAAGAGCGGGCACAGGGAGATTCTTGCCGAATACGATCCGAATTTGCGCCATTACTTGCGCGGCAAGTAGCGAATGGCCACCAATATCAAAGAAATTATCATAGATCCCGACCATGGCAAGCCCGAGGACTTGAGCCCAGATCTTTGCCAGCTTCTCTTCCAGAGGCGTTCGAGGTGTGATAGGGCCACCTGTATTCGCAGGCGGCGCCTGATCAGGCCCTATGAGGCCCAACTCCGCGGCTAGACCAACGCGTTGCACTTTGCCAGTAGCGCTTTTTGGAATCTGCTGAACAATCAGCAGCTGGCGCGGGACTTTAAACTGCGCAAGCCGCGTCGCAGCAAAACGCTGAAGGTCTCCGTCCTTGACTGAGGCTTCTTTGCGCAGCACGACAGCCGCAGCGACGTCCTCCCCGAGCGTCACATGAGGCACCGCAAAAGTAACTGCCTCGGCCACGGCCGGATGTTCGAGGAGCACCTCATCTACCTCGCGAGGAGCAATCTTTTCCCCGCCACGGTTGATAATTTCCTTCAGACGTCCCGTAATGAACAGGTAATCATCGGGATCCACGTATCCTTGGTCTCCAGTCCTGAACCAGCCATTCGCGAAGGTGCTCACGTTATTTGTCGAGTCGTTTAAGTAGCCTCGCATAACCTGAGGACCGGAGACGACAATTTCGCCGGTCTCTCCACTGGGCAGCACGTTACCTGCCTCATCCATGATCGCAATTTTGGTGCCCACCGCCCCACCCACGGAACCCGCTTTTCGCCTGCCTGGTGGTAGAGGATTACTCGTTATGGGATAGCATTCGGTCATTCCATAACCCTCGATGACGGGCGCGCGGAAGACTCTTTCTAGTTCAGTCCTCACATGCGGCGGCAAAGGCGCGGCAGCCGAGCGGATTATACGAAATGGATATCGACGAATGATTTTACGGTTACTGTGATATTGTGCTAAGAGAGCTTGATGTATGGTGGGCACCGCCGAGTACCATGTTGGATGAAATTCCTCCATCGATTTAAAGAAACGGGCGACGCTAAAGGCTGATGTACAGATAACACTCGCTCCAGCAAACAGCGATGCGATCGTAAGCATGATCCCTTGGCTATGGAACAGAGGCGTTACATTCAAATATCGGTCATTGCCGGTTAGTTCGAGGGCATCTCGAACGTGCTGCGCCGCAGCAGAGATGTTGGCGTGTGTCAGAGGAACGAGTTTAGAGCGTGACGTCGTGCCTGAAGTAGGTAACACCAAAGCCACATCCTCGGTTGCTGCGAAGCCCCCATGAAGTGGACCCGCCTGCTCGTTACCCTCCAGGGTGAAACCACCAACCTCTTCCCCCAGCACGAGAGAGGGTTGGATGACAGGGATGCCATGCTGTTGCGCTACGGCTAGTGCTGGAGAATCGATGCCCGACTGCACAACAATCGCCTTGGCATGTAAAGTGCCGAGAAAGAACTCAAACTCACTCGCGCGTAGTTGTGGATTGAGAGGTGCACATGTTGCGCCAGATGCAACTCCGAGACAAGCCACCGCCGCCTCCGGTCCATCGGGGAGCACCATGGCGACACGGTCGTTGCGACCTATACCCATAGAGTTCAGCATCGTTACGATATGCTCAACTTGGCTGCGTAGTCGCCTATAAGTAAGAGGTGCCCCCCCTGGGGCAGCGATAGCAATTGCGTCCGGCGTTTGATCGGCTTGAGATGCAAGCAAACGATAGAGGCACACATCGTAGGAAGATGTGCTTGGTTGGCTTGTGGTACCAGCTTGCGCCGCAATCGTGGGATTTCCTGGGCTAGACACTTGAGAGCTCCTATACTTCAAGCCCGCGTGACGCGAAGCACAATACTCTGTTGGAACTGCCTTCTATTTATAGGATCATTAGGGATAAAATGCCGAGGTTGTGTCGTTTCTGCACCTCGCATTAGCCTTTTTTTACCTTCGCCTGAAGATCGTTGAACGTTCTAAGTTCGATGGGGCACGCCTGTCAAGCTGCTTTTAAATTCGACGCTCGAACAATAAAAAGGAGCGATAAATGACCTTACGGCAGATGGATTCATTCACCCGTCCTCGTGATAGATGATCTTCCGACTCTCGAAAGCCGAGAATTCACGCTCGAACCATTGTAGCCGTTCATGTGCGATTCCTGCTTGGCAGTTTCCATATCCGCATCGATCATGAACTGCACCAAGCCTTTGAATTTTGTCTTCGCTTCCAATCCCTTCGCCAAAGATGAGGTGAGGTGGTTTGTTGTCGTGTAGAGTTACATTGTGTAGAACGACAACGCAAAAAACCACAACGGAACTCACCTATGATCAATAGTGTATCACTTTTACAATGTACTTGTCCGTACGTCACAGCAACTACTGTGGAGAGGCACAGCCAGACCAGCCGGGAGCCGATGCAACTGCTCCAGGACATCTGTAATTTGTGGCTTCGAACAATAAACGTATCCGATCCCTGCACCAGGTGCTATA
>WNGB01011881.1_pt1 | contig 11883 bp, 8 predicted proteins | sample 5400681 | NCBI WGS metagenome assembly WNGB01 (sample SAMN13153367, study PRJNA577476) | soil metagenome | isolation source: 115 cm soil or saprolite under grassland replicate 2 | place: USA:California | collected 2016-06-15 | reverse complement strand
GTCGACTGGCCGCTGGGCCGCTGGCTGTTTCAGTCCTCAAGTTTCGACGTATCGGCCACCGCGCCGCCCGGGGAGTACGTGCTGACCGTTGGCGTCTACGACACACGCGCGCGAGCTGAGCTGCCGGTCACGGCCGGGGATGCCCGCCTCGGGTCGCGCGGCGGCCCGCTCTACCGCTTCGAGCTCGCCAAGCTGCAGGTCAAATGACTTGCGGCGGCGGATATCTCATTCGCTGTCCGCTGGGCCGGTCTGGTCTCGAAGCCAGGCCTCAAAGCGCTGAGTGGCAACCTCGAGGCTTTCCGTGCGGCTCCCGATCGTCTCCAGCTCTCGCGCCAGGGCGATAGGATCGCCTGTGAAAGCCAGGCCGTTGAGGCGCAGGAATGCGTCCATGGCCGTATACGCCGTCCTTTTGTTTCCATCAAGGAAGGCCTGTGCCTGGGAAATGCCGACCCCCAACACGGCTGCTTGGCGGATGAGGTCGGCGGCCTCATACTAGGCAGCGGTTCGAGGGCGCTGGACTGCGGAGTCCAGCAACGCCTCGGACCGAAGCGGCGCGGCGGCGTGCCCTGTCTGCTCCATGACTGCACGTGGAGCGCTAGAACGTCAGCCAGGCTGAGATGTCGCGGCGAGTCCCCTCGCGCCATCGCGGGCGCTACCGACCGGCGAGGTAGCGGTACCCGGCCTCGTTTCGCTTCCAGCTTGCCTCGAAGACGGCGCGCAGGTCCGGCGTGAGCGCGGGACGGACGTCCAGGGGATGCACCTCGACTGCCACCAGCTGGCCCGCCTGAAGCTCCAGTCGCTCGACCTCCTCTCGGGGTACGGTGACAATGTAGCTGTTGCCACTTTTTCGAAGCTTAGCCGTAATCACCAGAGGGCCTTCGATGCCAGATAATACAGAGTATACAAGACCTGCCGAGTATACATGCGTGGCCACGGCGAGGCGATGGGGACGACCATGACGCAAATCATCCCTCCGTGAGCGGCGTTCTGCGCAGCTATCTAAGCCCGGCCATCTCCTCGGTCGCGTTAGCTCGCCACAGCGTGAAGGTCCGCGTGACCTGGCTGGCCGAGGGGCTCGCGTTGGCACTCGTCTTGGCCTTTGCGCTCCGCCTGAGGCTCTGGAACCTGGACGCCTATAGCGGCTCGTTCGACGAGGGGATCCGAAGCGAGCAGTTGCTCCTCATGTCGGCCGGCTATCGCCCGTTTCGAGACATCTTCTCGTCGCAGGGGCCGCTTCTGCTCGACCTGCTCTACCCGTTCTACCTCTGGTTCGGACAGACGCTCGAAGCGGCCAGAGCGGGCGTCGTGGTCTTCTCTACGGTCGGCCTAGTCGCCGCCTGGTGGCTCGGACGCATGGCCGCTGGGCCGATCGCTGGGCTGGCCGCGGCGGGTCTGCTGGCGATGAGTCCTGGCTATTTGGAGGGCTCTCGCCTGGCTCTGGCGGAGGTGCCCACCATCGCCCCTGCCCTGCTCGCGCTTGGCGCAGCGTACGCCTATCGCCAGTCCAGCCGCACAGGCTGGCTCGTCGTGTCGGCCGTCCTCTGCGCGCTTGCCCTGCTGATCAAGCCGATGGTCGTTCACGTCGGCCTCCCTCTGATGGCCACGCTCGCGCAGGCGGACCGCCGTCAGTCCGCTCGAGACTTCGCACGGTATGGCTCCATCGTGGTCCTGCTCTGCGCTGGCGTGATCCTGGCGCTCGGGCCGGCCGCCGTCTGGGACAACCTCGGCGCCTATCGTGCCGCGGCAGGCCACCGCCTGGGCGCGGACTGGGCCAAGAACCTCCGACTCGCCTGGATCATCGTCGACCGCGAGCGGGCAGGGCTGCTGGCTCTGGCGGTGATTGGGCTCGTCTTTGGCTGCGCGCGGCACCCGGGCCGCGTCGTCCCAATCGCTCTCTGGGTTGCCGCCGTTCTTTCGCTGTTCGCCCTGTACGGTGATCTGGCGGACAAGCACATCGTCTACTTGATCCCACCCCTGGCGCTACTGGGCGGGGTGGGCCTGGGACTCGCTTTCCAGGCTGCCACGGTACTTGGGGGGGGCCGCCGGACCGGCTGGGATCTGGCGGTCGCCAGCCTGGGGCTGGCGGTCTTGGGCGTCTATCTTTGGAATCTTCAGCCGTTGTACCGAACCGACCTGTACGTGATCCTCGATGCCGAGAGGGTTGCCGAGCGGCGACGCGATCAGGCGGCCGAGCTGGACATGGCCGACGTGATGCTAGCGCGAGCCGGCCCCAGTGATTGGGTCCTATCAGACAACCCGAACGCCGCCTTCCGCGCCCGGCGGATGGTCATCCCGGCCCTCGCCGACACCTCCGGGACCCGCGTCGATGCCGGATCGCTCACGTCCGCCAGGGTGATCGACCTGGTCGCGCAGTATCGTCCGGCCGTCGTCGTCACCTGGAGTCGACGCCTGGGCCGCCTCGATGCCTTCAACCGCTGGTTGCCCGAAGGCGGCTACCAGCTCGACCGCACCTACGAGAACGGCTGGCGACTGTACGTAAGGGATCAAGGTTCGGGGCTCAGGGATCAGGGATCGGGGAACCGGACCTGACCCCAACCCCCGACCGCTGACCTCATATACGGTCCAGCCACCCTTCTGGTACACGATCGGGAAGCTGAACTCGGCTGCGCGGGCCGGGACGAAGTGCGTCACCCCGTACTCGCCGGCCAGGTCACGGACGCGCTCCTCAGTCAGCCGCCGATAGGCCGGGTCCAGCTCCTCGCGGTATCGCAGCACGTCGCTGACCCCCAGGGCCTGCACACGATCGCGAAACTCGAAGTTGTGCTCGCGAAAATAGACCGCCTGGTTGGCCCGCTCTCGGGTCAGATACAGGGCTCGCTCGGCATTCTTGTAAAAGCTCTCGTTGTTCGGCTCGCTCGGCAGGATCAGGAACACGCTGTCGGTCGGTGTCTGGGTCCGGGCCCACTCCTGAAATTCCGCCGCCGCTGAGAGCCCACCGCGATGCCGCAGCTCGAACAGCCAGTCGGTCGACCCGCGCACCGCGAACGCTCCCGCCAGTGCCACGGCCAGGCCTGCCGCGGTCGCGGCGCGTGGATCGAGACGCTTCTGCAGCTGCCATGCCAGGAGCCAGCCGGCCATGAGGACGACCGACATCGCCGCGGCCCTGAGCGCGTAATCGAAGTCCAGCACCCAGACGCGCCTGCCCAGTAGCCGGGCCCCCGCCAGGCCCGCGATGCTCGCCAGGCTCAACCAGCTGAGCATGTGGAAGGCGAGCTGTCGGCGATCAGGCGCCAACCAGCGCTGAACAAGCTCGGCCGCCACGAGCAGGGCGACAGCGCACAGCCAGATCGGGTCGTCTGCGGCGAAGTCGCTTGGTGAGGCGAGCATAGCCGCCACTAAGACGACGATCGTGGTCCGTGGCAGGCGTCCTGCTGTCCACGCCGCGCGCAAGTAGTGGGCAAGGTAGATGAGTCCAAACATGTTGATCAGCCACGCACTGCGCGGGAACTGAAGCCGCGCCACCAGCGTGCTGATCGCGCCGCGCAGGCTGAGATCGATGAACACGAACGCGATGCCGCACAGCACGGCGACGGCGCCGAACAAAGCCAGCACGGTCCGTCGGTCGCGATCGTCGCGGATCGCCAGCATCGCGGTGAAGAGCGTCGCCAAGCCAAACACGTTCCGAACCCGCAGCGCCACTCGGTCCCAGTTGACGGTCACTGAGAGGTCGGTTGCCAGCTCGATCTTTGCCAGTTGAAGCGCCCAGCCGGGCAGAGTGTCGGTGTGCCGGCTCAGGGTGCCCGCCAGTGTCGGCGCGGCGGCCAGGAGCATCAAGGCCGCGGCTGTGAGGTCGCTCCTTATTCCAAACGACCGGATTTGGGACACGTACACGAGGCCGAGCGCGGCGCAAACGTACGAGCTGGTCGGCGCGTGGACGTCCAGCGCTAGCCCGGCCAACAGCCCAACGAGGGCATGGCGCCGCCGCAGCAGGGCGTAGATGGCGCCCAACTGGAGCGGCAGTGCCAGGAATGCGGGCGTCAGCTCGGCCGCGTGCAGGACTGTGCTGCCGACCGTGATGAGGCGGAACCCGGCCACATACAGGAAGAGGAAGAGGACCGCGCTCTGGCGGTCGCCCACCAGGTGGAGTGCGATCCGGTACAGCAGGGCCAGGCTGGCGACACTGGTGGGCAGGTAGAGCAGGAAGAGCGGCCACTCGATCGGCGGGCCTGGCATGAGCCTGACCACCGCGGCGATGAGCTGGTAACTGAAGGCAGCCGGCGTGCCTTCGTGCAGCGAGTAGACGAACGGATCATGGACGTACAGGCGCGGGTCTACGAAGGACTTGACGATCGGGATGTCCGACCAGCGCCCACCGTCGAACCCGCGGAAAAGCAGCGACCAGAGCGCCAGTAGCAGAGGAATGAGGAATGAGGAACGAGGAATGAGAGATGACCCATTCCTCATGCCTCACGCCTCATGCCTGGCTTGATCTCCAGGGTCCCTATCTGGACGAGACCGTCCCTTGTCGGCAAATCGCTGTTGGCCGGCAGGCGGCGACCGCGCGCGGAGGCGCTGGTCACCCCAACCAGCAGCGGATGCGTGCCAACGGGGGCGGCGGCGCCGATCGAGACGCTCGCGCGCTGCACGAACGGCTGCCCAGCTGTCCACTCTTGCGCTGCTCGGCTCTTGTCACAGCCCGGCCCGTTGCCATCGCCGATGCGCTCGCTGTCGCCGACTTCCAGGTCAATCGAGTAGCCGCCGTTTGTGGAGACCCGCGGGGCCCAGAAGAGGTCGATCCGCACTGTCCCGCCAGGCGCTGGGTCCTCTTCGAAGAGCTGGTAGCCGATCAGGTCAATTGCATCGCCGAAGCGAGCTGGGCTTCGGATGTAGCCCAGCGCGAGCGGACCCCGCGCCCAGACGCCTGGATCGAGCCACGTCCCGCTGAGCCAGCGATCGAAACGCTCCGCCAGCGCCTCCGCGGACCAGATGGTGGGCTCGGTCTCGGGCGGCGCGCCGGACTGGTGAATGCGCAGCTTGGGCTGACCGCCGACGGTGATCACACCCACAGTGGGGTATTCGGCCGCGATCCGCCGACGTGGCGGCTCGATCTCGTCCTGGACGTTCTCCGCGATCAGGTAGTAGCGGGGGTTCGCCGTGCACCGCCAGCCAGCCCGGGTGTACCAGTGGGTGATCTGAGGATTCTCATTGGAGTCGAACGAGCCGGCCAGCCAACCGTCCTGGTACAAAACGCCGACCGCCTTCCAGCCCGCCTGGTAGGGGAATCCGAATCGTTCCTTGCGCGGCACCTGGTCGGCCAGGACCGAGTAGAGCGGGAAGCTCGGCAGCAGGTTACCACGCACCAGCTCCGGCGTCGTCTCCAGGTAGACCGGCGCAAGGTATGCTCCCACTAGGGCCAACGCCACGCCCAGGCCAACCGCGATACCCGCACGCAGCCTGCGCTCCGAGCATGCTGCCCATAGACGGGCCACCGTCCAACCGCTGAGCAGGGCTAGCGGCGTCCCCACCACATGGATGTGAGTCCCGGGCTTCCTGGCGACAAACGCGTAGAACATGAACGGGAGCGCGAACCAGACCAGGCCTGCAGCCAACGGCAGCGATATGCTTGCCCGCCTCCTGGCCATCAAGGCCAGGCCCGTGCCGACCAGCAGCCCGACGAACAAAAGATAGATGCCCGACGCGTACAGCTCGGCCGAGGAGGCGATCGAGGAAAGGTTGTTGCGCGGGAAGCCCAGGCCGACCCGATCGACGATGCGGTCCGCGGCCAGGTGGCGGAGCGGGCTCGTGGCATATGGCCCAAAGAACAAGAGCAGCAAGCCCAGCCCCACCACGCCGCCCGCGAGCCATCCGACCGGCGCCTTCCGCTCCAATAGCCCCCGCCAGCCTCCCCTGCCCCAGACAGCGATCAGCCCGATCGGCGGCAGCGCCCACACCGCGTCGTAATGCGCCAGTGCCCCCGTCGCGACGAACGCTCCCGCCAACACGGGCCAGCGGACAGTGCCAGACTCGGCGGCCAAAGCGGCTCGCTCACCGCCTACGTCCTTCTGTCCGCTGCCGGCTGCCCAGCGGACCGCGCATAAAATACCCAGGGCGCTCATCAGAAACACCACGCTCTGGTATTGGGCGATTCGCGCGAAGGCCACCAGGTAGCCGTCGAACGCCAACAGGAGCGCTGCCGTCAGACCGCCGACAGGCCCGAGGAGCCGTCTTCCGAACAGGTAGCACGTGGCTATGCCGGCGACGCTTGCGAGCGCAAACGGCAGCCGCGCCGAGGCCTCGCTGATCCCGCCAATCAGGCCGTACACAACGGCTGTGACCAGGACCTCGGCCGGTCCCTTGGCGTGGTAGTAGAGGGCGTCAGGCACGTCCTCGGCCACCCCGACCGCTCGCAAAACTACCTCCGTCTCGTCGCCCTGGAACTCCGAATAGCCGAGAGTTGGCAGCCGCAACGCGGCCGCAAGGGCGACGACGAGCAAGAGCCCGTACGTCTGACGGCTGACGGCCGACCATGGACGACGGTCCCCTGCTCCGTCGGTCGTCCGTCGTCCCTCGTCTCTCGTCCGTAGTCCTCTCGCCAGGACGAGCGCCACCAGGACGAGGGCCAGTCCGTCGAACCAGGCCAGAAGCAGACCGCGCCCTAGCTGGACCGGCAGATAGTTCAGCAGCAGCCCGCTCACACTCAGCGCGGCGCCGCCGAGCCCGATGCCGATCAGCACGGTTTCTGCCGGCGCGGCGGCGTCTGCGGGCGCGATGAGCTTCGCGAGCAGGCCGCCCGGAACGAGCGCCACAAGGACCAGGGCGGCGGCGGCTGCCCAGGCCAGGTTCGGGATCGCCAGTACGCCGACATTTGCCAGTGCAGCCGCGCCGAGGGACGCCACCACGAGCGGACCGCTGCGGCGGAATGCGCGTCGGATCGGCGGATCGGCTCGAGAGGGCTGGAGCTGCCGGCCGTCGTCAAAGACGACTGGGCCTGCGGCGGATGATCCGGCTGAACCTGGCTGCACGATGAGAACGGGTGGGCCGCCAAATCCCGCCCAACCGAAGGCACCGGCGGCCCAGTGGCTGGCGCCCTATTGTAACGGGCGATCTATTCCTTTCCTCACCTCGTGAACGCGTGGTAGAGTTAGGCCCGTTTCCGGGGCTCCGGTGGATGCCCCTCCTTCCTGGGAGAAGCTCTTGCAGGCCACTGCCCATTGGCCGCCGGCAGCCAAGCGGGTGGCCGCCTGGACGGACTGGCTTCTCGTAGGCGCCCTCGTCGTCTATCTGCTGGCCAACGTCCCGTTTCTCGTTGCCTGGCCGGCCGTCAACGGCGACGAGGGCCGCGAGATGAACGCGTTCTGGGTCGCTAGCGGACTCGACCCGTCCGCGCGAAACCTGGACCCGGTCTTTCAGCACGACCCGCTCTACAAGGGCGGCCTCCAGGGTCTGTCCGCGGCCATCTCTTTTCGGCTGTCCGGCTTCGGTTTGTTGCAGGGTCGGATCGTCTCTCTGCTCTGGGGTGGCCTACTGCTGTGGTTCACGTTCCTGTGCGGGCGGCGTCTGTATGGTCCGACCGCGGGGGGGATCGGGGTACTCTTCCTGGCGGCCTCTCAGCCGTTCTTGGTCTCGTCACACATCGTGAGACCGGATATCGTCGTCGCCGCGCTCGTGATGGCCGCCCTCTATTGCGCGCTGCGGGGCCTTCAAGACGGTGCTCGTGTCTGGCACCTCGTAGCGGGGCTGCTCCTCGGGCTCTCGTTCGACGTCCACCCGAACACCATAGCGTTCATCCCAATGGTGGGCCTGTGCTACGTGCTGCGGCTCGGGCGACGGGTGCTCGCGTCAAGCGAGAGTTGGCTGTTCGCGGGTGGACTCCTGATCGGCGCGTTGTACTACGTCGGGGCCAGGGTCTTGCCTGACCCGCGCCATTATCTGGAGGCGTTCGCCTACTGGGTCGGGATAGACAAGCGACCACCCGTGCTGGCCACCCGCGGGGCACCGGCCCTGCAGGCGGAGCTCTGGCGCTGGCATCAGTACTTTGTTCACCGTCTGGCCGAGCTCGCTCTGCTTGCAATCGGCGTGCTGGCCGCTATCTGGCGCCTGGCCCAAGGCCGAGAGATACCCGTGTCTCGACGGCTCGACCCGCTCTTGGTTGGGCTGGTGGCCGCGTTCGTCGTCTTCGTCCTGCTGGTCAACAGCAAGACCGAGTTCTACATGATCTTGTTCTTTCCTGTGCTGGTGCTCTTGCTAGCCGCCGCGATAGCCGAAGTCGGGTCTCAGCTCGTGCCTGGCGGGCGGCTCGTAGGAGCGGCGCTGCTGGTGATTCTGGCGGTCTCGGCCATGGGCTTCGAGGACAACTTTCGCGACGTGGTCGAGGCCGCATCTGATTTCCGCGAGCGCGATTATTCGGTCCTGTCGTCTCAGCTGCAGGCCCAAATCCCGGCTGGCTCCAAGGTGGTTGCACCGCCCGTGTACTGGATCGGGCTGGCCCAGCCGCCGTACTACCTGGATTACGTCGATTTCTACGTCTGGGAGCGGGTTCGGCGCGAGAGAAGCATGTCCTGGCCCGAGTTCTTGCGCGAGATCGACCCGGACTACGTCGTCCTCGACCCGAAGGCGAAGTACGATGTGACCCGCAGCACGCCCCGCTTCATGGAGGACAACGCCGAGCTGGTCACCCAGATCAAGCACGTCAACTACGGGCTGGTCCAGGTCTGGAAGATCAGGGGGGCGACTCGTTGAGCCTGACCCGGCTACGAGCACCGAAGTCCGAGGTCCGGAGTCCGGAGTCCGAAGAGCCAGGGCCGCCGACGGCTGAGCCCAGTCCCCACACTTCGCGCCTGGGACCCTTCACGTTCGATTTGGCGCGTCGGACGTCGGTAGTGGCTCTGCTCTTCCTGCTCAGCTTGTATCCGCGGGCCATCAATGTCGGCGGCTATCTGACGACGGACGAGGGTAACTGGATGGGGCGTACAGCCCTGTTCACCCGTGCGCTCGTTCAGGGAGATCCAGCGGGCACGTATCAGAGCGGTCACCCCGGCGTGATGACCATGTGGCTGTCGCTGATCGGGATGGGCTCCGAGCGAGCCCTTGGGCTGGTCGACTACGTCCGCCCCGACGGGCTCGAAAAGGCGCCAGGGTACCTGGAGACGCTGCGACTGGCGCGTTGGCCGTTCGTGGTCACCAGCTCGCTGGCCGTGGTCATCATCGCGCTCCTGGCGTGGCGGCTCTTTGGGCTCGGCCCGGGCCTCCTGACGGGAGTGCTGCTGGGGCTGGACCCGTTCTTTCTGGCCCACTCGGTAGTTATCCACGTCGACGGCAACGTGACTACTTGGATGAGCGTCTGCCTCCTCGCAGCCCTGATCTACTATCGGGCCGCTGGCGGGCGCCGCTACCTGGCCTTGTCAGGTGTGGCGGCCGGCCTGGCATTCCTCAGCAAGGCGCCATCGGCCTTCCTGCCTATGTTCATTCCTCTCGTCGCGCTGGGGTCGTTTGTGTACCGCGAGCGTGAGGGAGCGGCCGCTCCCTCACGGTCGCGGTCCGGAGTTGGGGCTTGGGCCGTTGGGTTGCTCGCGGACGCCTCGATTTGGGGTCTACTGGCCCTGGCCGTGGCGATGGTGCTCTGGCCAGCCTTCCGAGGCGATCCGTTCGGCACCCTTCGGCAAATGATCGATTACACCGAGACCGTGGGCGGCTCTGACCACGAGAACTTCTTCCTGGGCCAGCCGGTTGGCGATCCGGGCCCGCTCTACTACCTGGTCGCGCTCGCCTTTCGAATGACCCCCGTCGCGATGCTCGGGCTGGTGCTGCTGGCCTTCGGGCTCTTTTCGCCTGGTATGCGCGCACCGCACGGCTGGCGCGCGCCAGTTGCCTTCCTGGTGGCGTACTGCGTGCTCTTCATCGCCATGATGTCGCTGCCACCCAAAAAGTTCGACCGTTATTTGCTCCCGATCTTTCCCGCCGTCGAGGTGCTAGTGGCTGTCGGTCTGTGGGTCGGGCTCAAACGCGTGCTGGGCGGCCGAGCTGGCCGTCTGCTGCCGGGCGTGCTGCTCGTGGTCGGACTGGCGCAGATCGTCCCGGCCGCGCTCGTCTACCCCTACTACCTGGCCTATTACAACCCGGCCCTGGGCGGTGGTCCGGCCGCGCGCAAGGCGATCGTCGTCGGCTGGGGCGAAGGTCTGGATCTCGTAACCGATTACTTGAATTCCAAGCCAGATGCCGAGCGCTTGACCCTGGCTGGCTTCTATCCCCGCGTGATGAACGCCCAATTCAAGGGCTCGATCTTATCCGACAAGCAGTACGACGCGGCGATGGCCGACTACATCGTCCTGTACGTCAACGCCGTCCAACGCGACCTCGCCAACCGCTTGCGCAGCGTGACCCGTGGCAAGAAGAGCGAGCTAGTGGTCAGGATCAATGGCATCGACTACGCCCGAGTCTTCCCTATTCCCCCGCCACCTCGGCGTAACGCCGCCGGCACCGAGTTCGGCGGCGTGGTCCGCCTCGAGCGGACATTCCTCAAGTCCGACGAACGCCGCTACCTCAAGTCCGACGACCTGAACCCTGGCGATACGATCGAGCTGACGGTGCGCTGGGGGATGGTCCAGCCGGTTCGTGAGGATCTTACCGCCGTCGTCCAGCTGGTCGACCGACGTGGCTCGTTGATCGCCCAGCACGAGGCGCCCGTGGGCGGAGTGGGAACCGAGATCTCGAGCCTGCGGCCTAACGACATCGCCATCGAGGCGCATCGAATCGAGCTGCCCGACACGCCCAACCAGTACAACCTGGTCGTCGGTTTACGGCGGCCCAACGGCGACTGGCTGCCCGTCACGAGTTGGCCGGAGCGGCTCGGCCAGGAGGCACGCCGTGGGTCTGCCCAGGTGGTCGTCGAAAGCATCGACGCGCAGTAACGGAATGAAGAATGAAGAATGACGAACGCGAAATGGAAAGCCCCGATTAGCTCATGCTTCATCCTTCATAGTTCGCTCTTCGTTCTCGTTTTCGCGCTCTCTCTCGGCCTCCGCTTGATCGCCCGCGACGTCGCGATCACCGCCGATGAGGACAACTGGATGAAGCGGGCCGGAGGCTTCGCCTTTGGCCTGCTCAACGCTCAACTCGGCAGGACTTATCAGAACGGGCACCCAGCCGTGACCACGATGTGGGTCGCCACCCTGACGCTCGGCCCTGAGCGGATGGTCCAGTACTCGCGCCGGGTCGACAATCAGCGCTTTGTAGGTCGCGTGGCAGGCTTCTGGGAGGCCCTGATCGCTGCCCGAGTCGGCTTCGCCGTCGTAACCGCGGGGCTGGTCGGTCTAATTTCCCTCCTTACGTGGCGACTGCTTGGACCCTGGCCTGGCCTTTTCGCGGGGCTCGTCGCCGGACTCGAGCCGTTCTACTTGGCTATATCGCAGCTTGTGCACATGGATGCCATCCTGAGCGGATGTATGGTCGCCTCGGTTCTGGCGGCGCTCGTCGGCTGGAGCGAGCCAGGTGGACGGCGCTGGATGGCGGTGTCGGGTGTCCTGGCGGGCCTGGCACTGTTGAGCAAGTCCCCGGCCGCCTTCCTGCTGCTTTTCGTGCCCGTCCTGGGAGTGGTGTCAAACCTAACCCCCCATCCCCCTTCCCACAAGGGAAGGGGGATACGTCCCCCGCTTCCCTTGTGGGAAGGGGGGCTAGGGGGGTTAGGTTTGGACCTCCTCGTCTGGGGGCTTGCCCTGGCCGTCACGGTCGTGGGGCTCTGGCCGGCCATCTGGGTGCTGGGGCCATGGGAAGTCCTCGGGCGGGTGGTCAGCTTCGCTCGCGAGACGGGTGGCCAGCCCCATGAAGGCGGCTCATTCTTCTGGGGCGAGCCACGCCCGGAGCCGGGTCCACTCTTCTACCCGGTCGCACTGGCGTTTCGGCTGGCTCCGCTGACCATGCTGGGCA
>WNGB01012480.1_pt1 | contig 11885 bp, 12 predicted proteins | sample 5400681 | NCBI WGS metagenome assembly WNGB01 (sample SAMN13153367, study PRJNA577476) | soil metagenome | isolation source: 115 cm soil or saprolite under grassland replicate 2 | place: USA:California | collected 2016-06-15 | reverse complement strand
TACCGATTCTTTGCGTTGAGGGATACACATCGGTATACAAGCAGCTTGGAAATTGAGAAGCCGGGGGTCTAGCGTGGTCTCTGTCGCTCGCTAGACTCCGGTATGTTCTCCGCGGCGTCGGCATTCTGGCTTCGTAGACGCGGCAATCAGAGTGCAAAGCCTTATTCAAGTTGTATGCGCTAAAGGGCCCAGCCTGCGTGACGCCATTGGCGATGACGAGAAACGTCTCGCGCCATATTACGCGCCAGTAAATCTGATCCCGCCTACAGTTCTTAGAGATGCCTTCGCGAGTCCACTGGAGCGACCTCAAGATCGGTTTCGCGGCGATGACCGTCATCGTCGCCTTCGTCGTCTCCATCCTGCTCTTTGCGCGAGTCGGCGCACTTCACGGCGATACGAAGAAGCTCTATGTAACTGCCCCCGACGTGAGCGGAGTACTCGCCGGAACGGAGGTCTGGCTCGCCGGCAAGAAAGTCGGGGTCGTCAAGGATGTACGGTTTCGGGCAGTCACTACCGACACGCTTCAACGCGTACTGATGGAGACCGACGTCCTCGCCGAATATATGCCTCTCATCCGGAAGGATTCGCGCGCCGACATCAGGCCTGGCGGTACGCTCATTGGTAGTCCTGTGGTGTATATCAAGGCCGGCACGCCGAACGCTGCTCCCTTGAAGGAGCGCGACACTGTGCTCTCGCGCAGCTCGAGCCGGATCGCCGCCGTCGGATCGCAGATCGATACACTGGTCGAGAGACTGACGCTAGTCGCAGATCGCAGCGGGAAGCTCATCGACAAGTTCAGCGATCCATCCAACACACTCGGCGCGCTTCGGACGCGCGGCATGCAGCAGCTCAGGTCGGCCGGCGCGGTCGCCTCGAGCTTCAACGAGAGGGCGACAAGGGGAAACGGGACGGCCGGCCTCGCTTACCGCGGCGCGATCGGAGCGCGGATAAGACGAGTGATGGCGGCTAAGGACTCGATTGGATTGCTTGTCTCATCCGGCCGTGGAAACGTCGGGCGCTTCCGTCGCGACTCGACTCTCTCGCGTGAGGTAGCCAGCGTTCGCGCTTCAGTGGATTCACTCCGCACGTTGGTGTCGGCGCGCGGCGGCGCCGTGAGCCGTTTGCAGTCCGACACCACTCTCAAAAGCGAGATCGCCCGCACCCGGACCGAGCTCGATTCCCTGATGAAGGCAATCAAGAAACATCCGTTGAAGTACATCTCGTTTTGAAGCTTGACCGCGTTTTCAGGCTCCGTTAGCTTCGCCCGTATACCGGCGGACTGACGCCGTCCCCTCCATCGAGTAACCATCGCGCGCTAACGACCTGCGCGCGTCCCCTACGAATCCCGTCCGTGTCGTTCCTCCTAGTAAACCGCTGATCACAGTGGACATCGCAGAGCTCAAACGCAAATCAGTGAACGAGCTGCAGGACATGGCCGACGGTCTCAAGATTTCCGGGACCGCGGTCGTCAGCAAGCCGGAGCTGATCTTTCGAATCGAGCAGAACCTGCTCGACTCCGACGTCGCGCTTCACGGTGAGGGCGTGCTCGAGATTCTGCCCGAAGGATACGGCTTCCTTCGAAGCCAGGATTACAGCTATCTCGCCGGCCCCGATGACATCTATGTCTCCCCATCGCAGATAAAGCGGTTTGCGCTGCTGACAGGAGACATGGTCCGCGGGCAGGTCCGGCCCCCCAAAGCGTGGGAGAAATATCTGGCGCTGCTCAAGGTCGAGAGTGTCAACGGCCTCGACCCCGAGATGGCGAAGTCTCGCATCCCCTTCGACAACCTGCGGCCGCGCTATCCCGACACGCGCCTCCGTCTGGAGTCGAGGGACGGCGACCTATCGATGCGAGTGGTCGACATCTTCGCGCCGATCGGCAAGGGACAGCGCGGAATCATCGTCTCGCCTCCGCGCGCGGGGAAGACGATTCTTCTCCAGAAAATCGCAAACTCCATCTCGGAGAATCATCCCGAGGTGACGATCATCATGCTGCTGATCGACGAGCGCCCTGAAGAGGTGACGGAGATGATCGCCAGCACGATTCGGACGGAGGTCATCAGCTCGACCTTCGACGAAGGCGCCGCGCGACACGTGCAGGTCGCCGACATGGTCCTCGAGAAGGCGAAGCGACTGGTGGAAAGCGGAAAAGACGTCGTGATCCTGCTCGACTCTCTCACGCGCTTTGCCCGGGCACACAACGCCGTCGCACCTCAGTCGGGAAAGATTCTCTCCGGTGGCGTGGATGCGGCCGGACTCCACAAGCCGAAACGGTTCTTCGGTAGCGCGCGGAAGATCGACGGCGGCGGATCGCTCACGATCATCGCCACCGCTCTCACCGAGACGGGGTCACGCATGGACGACGTGATCTTCGAGGAATTCAAGGGAACGGGAAACATGGAGCTGGTGCTCGACCGTAAGATCGCCGATCGGCGGGTCTTTCCGGCGATCGACATCTTCAAGTCCGGCACGCGAAAAGAGGAGCTGCTTCTCACTCAGGCGGAGATGAACCGCGTTTTCCTGCTCAGGAATTTTCTCGCCGACATGCCGGAAGCCGAAGCCGTGGAGTTTCTCTTGCGACAGATGAAGAAGTCAAAGAACAACGCCGAGTTCTTCCAGCAGATGGCCCAGGGGTGAGATGAAACCCTCGCTCGCCCGGTACGTCGCGGTCGACTACGGGGAAAAGCGCATCGGTCTGGCGGTGAGCGACATCCTCGGCATGATTGCTTCGCCGGCCGGGTTCATCGTCCGTCGCGCGGGAAAGCGCCCGCCGGTAGCGGAGATCGTTCGGCGCGCAGAGTCACTGAAAGCGAAGGGATTCGTAATGGGGCTGCCGCTGGATGGAAATGGCGACGAGACCGCGTGGACTCGCGAAGTCCGAGCCGTTGGCACCGAGCTGGAGAAACGTACAGGCCTTCCTGTTCGGTACGTCGACGAGCGGTATAGCACTGCCGCTGCACTGCGCGCGGTGCGAGACATGGGCGGATCGACTCGCGGGCGAAAGGGCGACGTGGACGCGCTGGCGGCGGCGATGCTCCTCCAGCAATTGCTGGACATGCCGGAGCAGGTATGAGATGGCAGCTCGTCGTTTCGGTTGCGCTTCTCCTGACCCTCGCTGCCTGTGGCCGACCGCACGGAGCGGCCGTCCGCGTCATCGTCCCAAAGGGATCGAGCTTCGCTGCCGCGTCAGATTCACTCGCACACGCAGGCATCGTTCGTTATCCCCTCCTCTTCCGGATCCTCGCGCGGGTCAAGGGTGACGACCGCAACATCAAGCCAGGCACATATCTCCTGAAGCGCGGAACTCCGTGGTCCGACATTCTCAGCGCGCTCAATGGCGGCCGAGGGCTGGTGAATACCGTCACAATCCCCGAGGGTTTCTCGTTGCAGCAGATCATGCCGCTGCTCGCCGTGACGCTGCGCGTTCCTCTCGATTCCGTCAAGGCGGCGGTGCGCGACACGGCACAGCTGGCGCGACTCGACATACCGACGAGGACGCTCGAGGGATACCTCTTTCCCGACACGTACGCTTTTCCCGAAGGGACGACTGCGCGACAGGCGGTGAGTGAGATGGTCAAGCGATTCGAGCGAGAGTGGAAACCCGAATGGAATTCGCGCCTCACCGCGCTGGCTTTGAACCGCAATGACATCGTGACGCTCGCGTCCATCATCGAAAAGGAAGCCAAGCGCCCGGAGGAGCGGCCGGTCATATCGGCTGTCTACCACAACCGGCTGCGCCACGGAATGCTGCTGCAGGCGGATCCGACGATTCAATTCGCCCTCGGGCGTCACACGCCACGCATTCTTTACAAGGACCTCCAGGTCGAGTCGCCTTACAACACCTACAAGCACGCCGGCCTTCCGCCCGGACCGATCGCGTCACCTGGTGGGCCGAGTCTGGTGGCGGCGATCTATCCGGCGAACGTGTCGTATCTCTACTTCGTCGCCGATTCAGACGGTCATCACGAGTTTCGAACGACACTCGCGCAGCACGACAGCGCGAAGGGCACCGTTCGCGCTGACTCAGCCGTGCGACTCAAGTCCAGCCCGACAGTAGCATCTCCGACTGCAAGCAGGAGCAGTGCGCCGTCAGCGACGCGTCGTCGAGCAAAAGTCCGTTCGAAGCGGTGATCGACCTCTCCGTGTTGCGGCTTGTTGCCATAACCGACCACATCCGCGATGGTCGCGAGGGATTGATTGCTCGCGCGGCGGCCGCGGCGCGCGGCGGAGCGAGCTGCATTCAGCTGCGCCTGAAGGACGTCTCCGCACGCGATCTTGCCGAAGTCGCGAAAGAGCTTGTGCGCGCCGTCGGAGTGCCGGTGATCGTCAACGACCGGGCCGATGTCGCCATCGGGGCCCGTGCCGCGGGAGCTCACCTCGGTGTCGACGACGTACCGCCGGCCGCGATCAGACGCATCGCCCCTCCCGACTTCATCATTGGAGTATCTGTCGGTAACGATGCGGAAGCGGCGAATTCGTCCGGAGCCGACTATGCCGGCATCGGACCGTTTTTCACGACCGCGACCAAGCGCGACGCGGGAGCGCCGATCGGACCGGATGGTTTTGCGCGATTGGCAGCGGCCACCAGACTTCCCGGGGTGGCCGTTGGTGGCGTGACCGCAGAGAACGCGCCGGTTGCGATGGCTGCCGGAGCAGCCGGCGTAGCAGTTATCGCTGGAGTGTTCGGTTCTAGCGACCCCGAGGCGGCCGCGCGACGCCTGAGGTCCGCCATCGGAACTTGAGGTCCGGCACCGGCTGACCGATTTGCTTCCCGTCGCGTCGCTGATGCCTTCGACGGGGCCGGTGGCTGGCGACGACGGTCCGCTCGATCGCTTCCATCACCGGCGGACTCAGAAAAAGATCCACCAGCTCCGGCTGGAACTGCGTTCCTCGTCCTTCGCGAATTGTTTCCTTTGCCTCGGCGATGCTGCGGGCTTCGTTGTATCGGCGCGAATGAGTGATTGCGTCGAACGTGTCCGCTATGGAAACCACCCTCGCTTCGATTGGAATCTGCCGTTCTCTGAGATGGCGCGGGTAGCCCCTTCCGTCCCAGCGCTCGTGATGTGAGAGCACTCCCTCTGGCAGCTCGGGATAGAACGGAGCGAGCGGAGCGAGCACCTCGGCGCCACGTTGTGGATGTGTCATCACCGCTACACGGTCGGCCGAAGTGAGCGCGGTTTTATCGTGGAAAATGTCGGAGATCGCCTCATGGACCTTGCCGATGTCGTGAAACAGCGCGACACGCTCGATACTGGCGCACGTTCGCTCGTCGAGCCCGGCCGCCTCCGCGAGGATGAGCGAGCAGCCGGCAACACGGCGGACATGCGCGCCGGTCACCGCATCGTTGGCGTCAATCGCGTTAAGAAGCGTTTCGAGCGTTGCGGCGCCGAGTCGCTCAGCGCTGATGCGCGTGCGCCGCTCCCGCAACAGCAATCCGCCAGCGGCGAGTCCAAAAAAGAATGGAGTGAGCTTGAGCACGACGACATCCTCGGCAAAAAGCGTACGTCGCTTCCGCGTGCGTAAACCCGACGGCGTTACATTGGGAAATGCGGGACACCGCAAAGGTAACGGCGAAGGGAAGCAGGCGGTGGGAATCCGGGCATCCGTGGATCTACCGGAGCGATGTCACCGAGCGTCCCGAGCGTGGCCCGGGTGCCGTGCTCGTACGCGATCACCGCAGCCGCCCTGTTGGATGGGCGCTCTGGAGTCCAGGGTCAGAGATCTCGCTGCGATTACTCGATCCCGATCCGAATGCGGTGATCGATGCGGAGTGGTGGCGGGAGAGAATCGCCGCGGCGGCAGCGCACAGAGTCGGACTGGAGACAATCACCAACGCTTGCCGCATCGTGCACGGCGAAGCGGATGGCTGCCCTTCCCTCATTTGCGACCGGTACGACCGATGGGCGGTGGTGCAGCTCATGAGCGCCGGGCTCGAGGCATTTCGAGGCGAGATCGTCGAAGCGATTGTCGCCGTGATGCACGTCGATGGCATCCTGGCCCGAAACGATGTCCCGTTGCGGTCGAAAGAAGGACTTCCGCGCGAGACCCTCACCCTTCACGGTGACGTTCCGCAGGAGATCGAGGTGGACGAGTATACCATCCGGTACCTCGCCGCACCGTTCACCGGGCAGAAGACAGGGGCCTTTCTCGATCAGAGGGAGAATCGGCGTCTCGCGGGTGAGCACGCCCGCGGTCGTGCGTTGGATACTTTCAGCTACCACGGCTCGTTTGCGTTGCACCTCGCGCGCAACGCCAGCAGCGTCGTTGCACTCGACTCATCGGCCCAGGCGCTTGCACGGGCAAAGGAGAACGCCAGGCTCAACGGCTTTACGAATGTCGAGTTCGCTGAGGCGAATGCGTTCGATTACCTGCGGGAAAGAGAGCGCGATGGCGCGGAGTTCGACACGATAGTGTTAGATCCACCGGCGTTCGCGAAGACGCGGACGTCGCTGCCGGGGGCATTGAGGGGGTACAAGGAGATCAATCTCCGTGCGATGCGCCTGCTGTCGTCCGGTGGCAAGCTATTCACGGCGAGCTGCAGCTTTCATCTCACGAAGGCGGTCTTCCTGGAGATGCTCGAATCGGCGGCGGCCGACAGCGGCCGGAGGATGGCGATTCGGGAGATACGAGGGCAGCCGGTCGATCACCCGGAGATCCTCACGATCCCCGAGACGGGATATCTCAAGGGCGCGCTCCTCGAGGCGCTGGATTGAAGAACGCGATGGACCGAAGGACCGATGGAGCGATTATCGATTATCGGTCCATCGGTCATCAGCTCCTCTGACACTTCGGACAGTAGTACGTCGATCTCCCGGCCTGCACGATGCGCTTGACGGTTGTGCCACAGACCAGACACTCTTCGCCTTCCCGATCGTAGACACCGAAACGGTGACGATTGCGCTTGTCAGTGTACCGACCCGGCGGACGATTTTCTCCGCTCAACACGTCACGGATTGTCTCGACCAGTCTCGAGAGACGTGACTTCGATACCGATGAGGCCTGCGCGCGCGGGCTGATCTTCGCTCTCCAGAGTGCTTCTGCCGCGTAGATGTTGCCAAGGCCGGCGATGACCTTCTGATCCATCAGGGCAGGCTTGATCGGCCCACGGCGAGTGCGGAGCGCCTTCGCCAGATACTCGGCGTCCAGTCCAGCGTCGTTCGCTTCCATTCCCAGTCGCGGCAGCGGATCCTCGCCAGCCGCATGAAAGCTCATTGCCGAGAGCGCCCTGGGATCGTGCAGCTCGATCCGAGTGCCATCTGTGAGATCGATCATCACCCGCGTGAACCGGTCGGGTGATTCGTTCGTGCGGCTGAGAAGCCAGTCACCGTTCAGGCGAAAGTGCGCGTGAAGAATCGACCCATTGTCGAGATGGAGGAGCTGATGCTTTCCACGCCGCTCAACGCGCACGATCCGCCGCTTTCTCAGAAGGCGTGCTTTCGAATCGGGGAGCTGGCGCGCGAGGGATGGATGGAGCGCGCGCGCCGAAGAGATTGTCTTCCCCTCGACGGCAGCGCGGAGCCGGCGCATTGCTTTTTCGACTTCGGGTAGCTCAGGCATCCAGGTGCCAGCGATAGCGGTTGGTACAGATTAACTGAGAAGATAGGTTTTCCGTGGCCAGTACTGCTTCAACTCTCGCGGAAATTCCACGACGAATCGAAGAAAAAAAAGTACTTGCGCCAATCTTCGGACGCTCTACCTTCCCCGCGCAGCTCGTCCGGAGTGCGCGCAACCTCCGACCCCCACAGATGGATCAATCGGCCCCACGATCGTTAAAGCACGAATACGATCTGTTCGTCGAAAACGAGATCGAAGCTTACAAGGAGTCGATCTCGAGGACGGCTCTGCTCAAGATTGGAGACGAGGCCGTGGCGTCGCTTCAGTCGGGGATGCAATTCGCGATGAACGAGCTGCTCCTCGTGCACGAAGTCGACAAGATCATTCGCAAGCGGCAGCGCCTGCCTTCGTACGCAACCTGGCGCAAGAAGGAACTCAAGCGTCGGAAGGAGCGGGAAGAGTTCATGCGTCCGGAGCACTGGGGACTGCGACCCGACAGTCCTGTGGCTCGCGCGATTCGCCCCTCAACCGAAACCCGGGTGCTCGTAGCCGGCGCGGAAGCGGCGAGCACGGCGCTTTATCTTGCCGCCAACGGATGCTCGGTCACCGCAATCAACGGTCGCGCTCCGGCTGAGTCGAGCGTACTGAATAGCGTCGAGGCTGCTAATCTTGCCGGACGCATAGACCAGCAGCAGACAGGACTGAACGAGTGGTCGCCATCGGCCGACGGATCATTGAATGCGGTCGTTTGCACGCCGGCGGCGTTTTCAGGGCTGACGGCTCGACAGCGCGCTCAGGTGATCGCAGTTCTTCAAAGCGCGACCGAGGACGGCGGAGTCCATCTTGTGGAGACTATCGTTGCCGGGGAGTCGGGGGTCTCACTCTCCGAGCTGAGAAAGAATTACAAGGGGTGGGAGGTGTCGGTCCTCGAGGACGGTATCGCGGGTAAGTCATTCGTAGCCCGGAAGGCCGTCGCCTGAGACGCCTCGAGTGTACGCTCGGTGAGTCACCCGGCAGTTGAAGCTCATCCCACTAGCGTATCAATTAGACACACAGTGTCCGGAATCCAAGTGTTGTTTTGCAACATCGGATCACCGTCGATTGAGCATGCGCAAACGCAAGCGATGCTCGCACAATAGCTTAGCATCGTAGCCAACAGTGGCACCATCACTGCCTTATGGTCTCGCGCCCGGCTTTGCCGAGCGTCATCAATGAGGCAGGAATGAAAAAGAATCGTGAAGCCGTGGAGGCCACCGAGCCCATCGGCATCATCATCTCGAATGGCGAGCGGGGCGAGCAGCCTACGGTCTTCTCAGCGTACATCTGGGGGCCAGCGCCCGAGCCGACTCTGGATCCAGCGTCAAAAGCGGCGTAGAGCGCGCTGTCGGCTCGCGCCTACTATATATGTAGGCGTCGAACGGGCCCGGTCTTTCGACGGGGCCCGTTTCGTTATCGTATAACCGTTGCCCGTTTAGCGGTCCGCCCTTTGCCCTCGAACCCGCTCGTGGAAGAAGCTTTCGCCAACTGGGAAGGCGAGCGTCGCTCCCTGATGGGCCGGAAGATTTCCGACTTCGGGCTTTCCATCTCCGGGAGCCGAGTCGAGAAGATGGTCGAGCAGCTTTACGCCGAGCTCGCCGCGAGAGGGTTGGCATTTCGTCCGCCCGTCTATCTCAGCGATCAGTGGGGATGTCCCGATGGGACTCCGCTGATCGGTGTTCCCTTCTATCTCGCCGACCCGCGACTGGCCCGCATCGAGGATGACCTCTCGCTCGGACTCGAATCCGACGATGACGTGATGCGCTACATGCGACACGAAGCGGGTCACGCGTTCAACTACGCGTATCGTCTCTACGACAGGGCGGACTGGCGGCAGACGTTTGGCCCGTACTCTCGACCCTATCGGGACCGGTATCGCGCCGATCCATTTTCCCACGATTTCGTCCGTCACATCCTCGGCTGGTACGCCCAGAAGCACCCCGACGAAGATTTCGCTGAATCGTTCGCGGTCTGGCTGACGCCCGGCAGCGATTGGCGCGAAGCATACGCCGACTGGCCGGCGCTGGCAAAGCTGGAGTACGTTGACCGGGTGATGAAGGAAGTTGGCGATGAGCTCCCGCCGTCTGTCGAGCCGACGGAAGATGATCTGCCAGTGTCGGCCATGAGCTACACAGTAGAGGAGCACTATCGCGACAGTGAAGACACCATTCCGATTCGCGACCGGCGCGTGTTCGATGGCGACCTCAGGAATCTCTTTGCGTCGCTGACTGAATCGCCCAACGGCCAGCCCGCGTCAGATTTTATCTCATCGCACCGCCGCGAGATCGTGGCGCGGATCTCTTACTGGACAGGCGAGAGCAGTTATGTGGTGAGGCAATTCATAGATTTCCTGCGTGAACGTGCAGAAGCGCTGGGGCTTCGCGTGCGCGGCCTCGAAGCATCGACCCTCATCGAGCTCACCGCTTTTGGCACCGCCGTGATCATGAACTTCCGGCACACCAACGTCATCGAAGGAACGGAGAGCGACGAAGAATGAACGTCGCGCTGCTCCACACGCAGGATGCCCTCGAGCCACCGATTGATCCGGTGCTCGACCAGCTCGAAGACGCGCTTCGTGTGAATGGACACGAAACGAGGCGCGTAGTCGTGGACGATACGGTCGAGCCACTCGTTACGTCGCTCACTCACCAGCGGCCTGACCTGGTGTTCAACATTGCCGAATCGTTCGCCGGCAAGAGCGCCCTCGAGTCGAACGTCGCCGCGCTGCTGAATCTTCTGAAGCTGAGGTACACTGGATCGAGTCCGGCGGGACTCATACTCGCCGGCGACAAGACGCTGACGAAGAAAGTCATGTCCTTTCACGGGATTCTCACGGCACGCTTCGCCACAGTTTTTCGCGGGAACGTGGACTGGGCCGGCGACATCGACTTCCCGCTCATCCTCAAGCCGCCGCAGGAAGATGCATCACTCGGCATCACGCAGAAGTCGATCGTCAACGACGTCAAGGAGCTTCTCGAAACGATCAGCGCTCTCCAAACCGAATATCAATCGCCGGTGCTCGCAGAGGAGTTCATCGACGGCCGAGAGTTTTACGTCGGTGTGCTAGGCAACAGCAATGTCCAGGCGTTGCCGATCATCGAGCTCGACTTTTCGAAATTCCCGAAGGGCCTTCCGAAGATCGCCAGCTGGTCCGCGAAATGGGGGGAAGACGGCGAGGGCAAGGGCGCCGAGTTTGCGGGAACCGAGTCGATCTTCCCGACCGATCTGTCGGAAGATCTGTCTGACCGCATCAAGCAGGTCGCGATCGACGCCTTCCAGGCGCTGAGGTTGCGGGATTACGCGCGTGTCGATCTGCGGGTGACGGACGCGGGAAAAATCTACGTGATCGAGGTAAATCCCAACTGCTATCTCGAGGCGAAGAGCGAATTCGCGAGTTCGGCACTCAAGGATGGAATCGAGTATCCGGCGCTCATCAACAGAATCGTTGAGCTGGCGAGCGCGCGGTATTCGCGCTGATTTCCTGCGGGACAGAATTGTTTTGACCCACAAAAAAGCCGGCGCGACGCCGGCTTTCCTGTTTTTCAGCTTTCGTGGGTTAACGGCGCTTGCGGGTGGCCTTTTTCGCTGCCTTCCGTCCGCCTTTCTTCGCGCTCTTGCGTCCACCTTTTTTCGCGGCGCTTTTCTTCCGACCACCCTTCTTCGCTGCTGCCATTGTGTCGCTCCATGATGGAGTTGAACTATCAGCGCATTCCCCGGTGGAACCGCCGACATGCAGCGTCCGAACTGGCCCGCGTGGTCACTGCGCATTGCAAACATCGTCAGCGTGTGCAGTTGCGACCACGCGCGAATATAGGTCCAAGAGAAAATGCATGCAATAATTAATTCACTCAACCGAATGTTGCCGCAGAGTCGCAGAGACGCAGAGCAAACAAAACGACAAGCCAACTCTTCGCTTGTCGTTTTGTTTGCTCTGCGTCTCTGCGACTCTGCGGCAAGAAAAGGAATCGAGGTCATATGGGGAACGATACTTCCATACACGGCTCATGGATTGCAGCTTACCTCCCGCGCACGACGCAGGCGATACCTCTACACTTCGGAGCACTCTGGAATTTGAAAGCCCTCGTGAAGGAGACTGCTGCTCCGGGAATGGTGTTGCGCGACGTGCCCGAGCCGACAATCAGGGACAATGAAGTTCTCATAAAAGTTCGTCGCGCCGGAGTCTGCGGAACCGACGTCCACATCTACGACTGGGACGACTGGGCGCGCGGACGATGCAAGCCGCCGTTCGTCGTCGGACACGAGTTCGCCGGTGACGTCACGGCGGTTGGCCGTCT
>WNGB01011877.1_pt1 | contig 11888 bp, 8 predicted proteins | sample 5400681 | NCBI WGS metagenome assembly WNGB01 (sample SAMN13153367, study PRJNA577476) | soil metagenome | isolation source: 115 cm soil or saprolite under grassland replicate 2 | place: USA:California | collected 2016-06-15 | reverse complement strand
ATCGCGCCGCCGGCTCCCTCTATACTCCCGGCGCATGGCTGGCGCGCCCCATGAGCCGACGGCTCCTCCGGAGGACGAGCTCATCCAGAACCGGCGCGAGAACCTGCGTCGGATCGTCGAGAGCGGCTGGGACGCGCATCCCTACCGGTATCCGCTTTCCGAGACGATCTCCGCTGTCGTCGCGAAGCACGGTGAGAGCTCCCTCGAAGAGCTCCAGAAAGACACGCCGGTCGTCTCGACGGCCGGCCGGGTGCTTGCGCAGCGAAACCAGGGCAAGGCGGGGTTCTTAGACGTCTCCGACGGGCGCACCCGGCTCCAGATCTACGTTCGTCGGGACGTCGTCGGCGACGCGGCGTTCGAGCTCTACCGGCAGCTCGACCTGGGCGACTGGCTCGGGGTCGAAGGAGAGGTCTTCCGGACCCGGACGGGGGAGCTTTCTTTGAAAGCGCGGAAGCTGACCTTTCTCGCGAAATGTCTCCGGCCGCTTCCCGAGAAGTGGCATGGGTTGAAGGACGTCGAGCGGCGGTATCGGCAGCGGTATCTCGATCTGGCGGTCAATCCCGATTCGCGTGCGGTCTTCGAGACTCGGGCGGCGATCATCCGGTCGATGCGGCGGTTCTTGGACGCGCACGGGTACCTCGAGGTCGAGACGCCGATGATGCATTCGATCGCCGGCGGAGCGCTCGCCCGTCCGTTCAAGACCCATCACAACGCGCTCGGCCTCGAGCTGTACCTCCGGGTCGCGCCCGAGCTGTACCTGAAGCGGCTGGTCGTCGGCGGAATCGAAAAGGTCTACGAGATCAACCGCAATTTCCGCAACGAAGGGATCTCCACGCAGCACAATCCCGAGTTCACGATGCTCGAATTCTACCAGGCATACGCGGAGGGCGCGGATCTGATGCGGCTGACGGAGGAGATGCTCGCCGAGGTCGTCCGCGAGGTCGCCGGGGGTCTCCGGACTCCCTGGAAGGGGGACACGATCGACTGGTCACCGCCGTACCTCCGTCTGACGATGCGGGATGCCGTCCGGGAAGCCACGCGATCCGACGGCCGCGGCGAGGTCACCGCCGAAGAGCTCGCGTCGGCCGCCGGTCTCTACGCTGCGGCGGTCCGGTTCGGGGTCGACCGGCCCGAGCGTTTCCGCGGACGGAAGGGGAAGCTCCTCGCCGCGCTCTTCGAGACGGTCGGGCAGCAGCGACTCGTGCAGCCGACGTTTCTCCACGAGTTCCCAACAGAGATCTCGCCACTCTCCCGAAGGAGCGCCGCGGATCCGGAGTGGGCCGATCGCTTCGAGCTGTACGTGGCCGGAATTGAGATCGCGAACGGGTTCTCGGAGTTGAACGACCCGGTGGACCAGGCGGACCGCTTCCGGCGGCAGGCGGACGAGCGGGCGAGGGGGGATCTCGAAGCCGCCGAGTACGACGCGGACTATGTCGAGGCGCTGGAGTACGGCCTCCCGCCGACGGCGGGGGAGGGGATCGGGATCGACCGGCTGACGATGCTCCTGACGGACCGGCACTCGATCCGCGACGTCATTCTGTTTCCGTTGATGCGGCCCGAGGGTCGCAAGACGTAGAGCGATGTCGTTCGAAACCCTGGTTGCGCTGCGTTATCTCGCCGCGTCGCGGCGGCGCGCGCATGTCGCCCTGATTTCCACGATCTCGATGTTCGGTCTCGCGGTCGGCGTGGCGGCGCTCATCATCTCGCTCTCGCTTCTCTCGGGGTTTCAGGATCGAATCCGAGCACAGATGGCGGAGCGTTCTCCGCACTTGCGTGTCTCGCCGGCGCGCGGTCCGATCCTCGCCGAGCCGGGCCGGGTCCGCGAAGCGCTCGTGTCTCTCCGGGGCGTGATCGCCGTCGAACCGGCGATCGAAGGGCGCGGGTGGGCCTCCGGGTCCGCCGTCGAGTCCACTCTCCCGATCCGGTATCGCAACGCGCCGCCCGGCGAGCTCTCCTCGGCCGGAGAAGGCGGCCCGCCTCCGGCTCGCGTGAGTGCCGCGGTTGCGACGCGGACGCGCACGGCTCCCGGCGACCTCCTGCGGGTGACTTCGTCGCGGACGCGCCTTTCGCCCCTGGGACCGCTGCCGGTCACCATCATGTTCCGGATCGCCGACATTCGGCACGCCGCCGCACTCGAGAAGACGCCGGACATCGAAGTTCCGGAGGATGCGGCGCGGCTGCTGTCCGGAATCCTCTCCGGGGCCCGCGCCTACGAGGCGCGTCTCGCGGACCCCGCTCGCGCGGAGCCGGTCTCCCGCGCCGTCTCGCTGCTGCTCGGACGCAGCTATCGCGTCCAAACTTGGCGGGAGCTGAACGCCCCGCTCTCTTTCGCGCTCCGGCTCGAGAAGGGCGTCATCTTCGCGACGGTCGCTCTCGTAATCGTCGTCGCGGCGTTGAACATCGTGTCGAACATCGCGCTCACTGTCGTCGAGAAGAAGCGCGACCTGGGGGTTCTCATCTCGCTCGGGGCGACTCCCGGCTCCCTCGCGCGCATCTACCTGACGCTGGGAGCGGTGATCGGAGGGCTCGGAACGGCGCTCGGGGTCGCCGTCGGCGTGTCCGCTTCGCTCCTTCTCGACCGTTACGAGATCGTGACGCTGCCCGCGGACGTCTACCTGCTGACGCACGTCCCCTTCGCGGTCCATCCGCGCGAGGTGGCGCTCGTCGCCGCGTTCGCGATGGCGACCGCGGTCGCGGCCGCGGCGCTTCCCGCCCGCGCCGCCGCGCGGCTTGCGCCGGGCGAAGCGATCCGGCTGTCGCGGTAAATCGGCCGGAGTGACGGCGATGCTCGCGGTCAGGGCCAAGTCTCTGTCGAAAACCTACATGGGTGAGGCGGCGCCCGTCACGGTTTTCCAGAACCTCGACTTCGATCTCGAGGAGAGCGTCTTCGCCGCGGTCATGGGCCCGTCGGGAGTCGGGAAGAGCACGCTTCTTCATCTTGTCGGCGGGATCGATCGTCCGGATGCCGGTCGTGTCGAGATCCTCGGCGTTTCGCTCGACGATCTTTCTCCGAAGGAGCGGGCGCGGTTCCGCAACGAACGGATCGGATTCGTCTTTCAGTTCCACCATCTTCTTCCCGAGTTCACTGCGGAAGAGAACGTGGCGTTCCCCCACCGCATCGCCGGCGTCCCGGCTCACGAAGCGCGTCAGCGCGCCGCGGCCCTTCTCGATCGCGTCGGGCTCGCCGATCGTCGTTCGCACCTCTCGCGGTCGCTGTCCGGAGGCGAGCAACAACGCGTCGCGATCGCGAGAGCTCTCGCGCGAGGTCCGAAACTGCTGCTCGCCGACGAGCCGACGGGCAATCTCGACTCGGAATCCGCTCGCGGCGTCTTCGACCTCCTGACGGAGCTCCATCGCGAGCGGGGAATGACGACGATTCTCGTCACTCACAACCCGGAGCTCGCGAAGCGCTGTGATAAGATTTTCTCGATGTCCCGGGAAGGAATTCTCCCCGCGACCCGTTTCTCGGGCTAGCCATGGATCGCCACGGTCTCCCGGGCCGCGTCGCCTCGCCTCCGAGTCCCGCGGATGTTTGAGAAATACAACGAAAAGGCGCGGCGCGCGCTCTTCTTCGCGCGCTACGAGGCTTCCAAGCTCGGTTCGAAGGTGATCGAGTCCGAGCACCTCCTGCTCGGAATCCTCCGCGAGGGCGAAGACATCATCAAGGAGATCTTCGCGCGTTTCAACGTCAAGCCGGAGGAGGTGCGCCGGGAGATCGAGGGCGATCGCATCTTCGTCGAAAGAATCTCCTCGACAGCGGAGCTCCCCCTTTCCGAGGAGTCGAAGAAGATCCTCGCCTACGCCTCGCACGAAGCCGAATCGATGATGCATCCCTATGTGGGGACCGAGCACCTCCTGATCGGTCTCCTCCGAGTGGACGGCTGCGTCGCGGGACGTCTGCTCACCGCGCGCGGCTTCAATCTCTACGGGGTGCGCGAGGAGACGATCTCTCTCATCAAGGAGCGCGAGGTCTCCAAGCAGAAGAAGGAGCTTCCGTTCCTCGCGGAGTACAGCCGGGACCTGACGCAGCTCGCCGGCTCGGGGACGTTCGATCCCTTGATCGGCCGTGAGAAGGAGGTCGAGCGGATCATCCAGATCCTGTCGCGCCGCACGAAGAACAACCCGATCCTCCTCGGAGAACCGGGGGTCGGCAAGACGGCGATCGTCGAAGGACTCGCGACCCGGATCGTCGAGGGCGCGGTTCCGATGTTCCTCTCGTCGAAGAAGATTCTCGCGCTCGACCTTTCGTTGATCGTCGCCGGAACGAAGTATCGCGGCCAGTTCGAGGAACGGCTGAAAGGGATCATCCGCGAGCTGCGGGAAAACCCGGATCTCATCATCTTCATCGACGAGATTCATTCCCTGATCGGCGCCGGATCCGCGGAAGGGTCGCTGGACGCCGCCAATATCCTGAAGCCGGCGCTCTCGCGCGGCGAGGTGTCGTGCATCGGCGCGACGACCCTGAAGGAATACCGGAAGTACATCGAGAAGGACCGGAGCCTCCTCCGCCGGTTCCAGGCGATCCACGTCACGGCGCCTTCGGAGCACGAGACGTTCGAGATCCTGGAAGGGGTCAAGGACCGCTACGAGCAGTTCCACAAGGTGCGCTACTCGGCGGAGGCGATCAAGACCGCCGTGTACCAGTCGAATCGCTACATCACCGACCGCTTCTTCCCCGACAAAGCCATCGACATCCTGGATGAGGCCGGCGCGAAGGTGAAGCTGAAGCGGGTCGCCGATACGCAGAATCTCCGTAAGCTCGAGATCGAGACGCGCCAGATCGTCAAGGAAATGAAGAAGGCGATCTCGGACAAAGATTTCGAGAAGGCGGTCTTTCTCCGAGAGCGCGAGATCGAACTGAAGGAGGAGATCGAGAGGACCAAGGCGCAGACCGCCGAGCGGACGGAGACGACGCAGGAGGTCACGCGGCGGGACATCGAGGAGATCATTTCTTCGTGGACCGGGATTCCGGTCGCGTCCCTCGAGATGGAGGAGGCCGAGAAGCTCCTTCACATGGAGGACGCTTTGCGCCGCCGGATCGTCGGACAGGAAGCGGCGATCGTCGGCGTCTCCAAGGCGATCCGCCGTTCGCGGCTCGGCGTCAACAACCCGAACCGTCCGATGGGCTCGTTCATCTTCCTCGGCCCCTCGGGCGTCGGGAAGACCGAGGTCGCGCGGCGTCTCGCCGAGTTCCTCTTCGAGAACCAGAAGGCTCTCGTCCGCTTCGACATGTCGGAGTACATGGAAAAGCACGCGGTCTCGAAGCTGATCGGATCGCCGCCCGGATACATTGGACACGAGGAGGGCGGCCAGCTGACGGAGCGGATCCGCCGCAATCCGTACAGCGTGATTCTCTTCGACGAGATCGAGAAGGCTCACCCGGACATCGCGAATCTTCTGCTCCAGATCCTCGAGGACGGCATCCTGACCGACGCGTATGGAAACCTGGTGGATTTCAAGAACACGCTCATCATCATGACGTCCAACATCGGAACGAAGCACCTCGTCAGCCGGACACGCCTCGGATTCGGCGGGTCCCGGGAGGTTCAGACCACGAAGGAGATCGAAGAGCTCGTCCTGAAGGAGCTGAAGCGTGACTTCTCTCCCGAGTTCATCAACCGCATCGACGAGACGATCGTCTTCCACCCGCTCGGCCCCGAGGAGCTGACGAAGATCTGTCGGCTTCTGATCGACGACGTGAACACGACGCTCGCCCCGAAGGGCGCTGCTCTGGACGTCGACGCCGCCGCCGTCGAATGGTTGCTCGCGCAGAGCGGCGACGATCCCAACATGGGCGCCCGTCCGCTGCGCCGAGCGATTCAGAAATACATCGAAGACCCGGTCTCGGAGCTGCTGATCCAGAGCCGGGACGAGAGGGTCGAAGCGATCGAAATCCGCCTCGGAGCCGAGGGACTGACGGTGATGGCACGGGAGAGCGAACCCATCGGGTTGGAGTCCTGACCGCAGTCACCGGAATCCCATAGTCGGTCGCCGGGCGAAGGCTCCGGGCCTTCCGGCTCGAGTCGTCCGTTCCGGGGAATAATCCCCTTCGCGAGAGAGATAAGGATTTCGCTTGCGGCATCGAAGCAGGAACGGCGGGAGGTGCGAGCGCTGGTCGCGGCTGCCCGCCTGCGTCCTGCCTTTCCTCGTTTCTCTCGCCGCCTCGGGACAGACAGCCGTCCCGCCCCCTCCGACTCCGACGCCTTCGGCAATCGTCCCTTCGCAGCCGGCCGTTCCCTCCCCCGCCCCGGCGGTCACGTTGCCAACGCCGGTCTCAACTCGCGCGGCCCCCACCGCCGCGGCGCCCGGCCCGACTCCGGCGGCTCCCGCTGTGGCGTCGCCCGTCCCCGCTTCCGAAAGGATCGTCGGAATCCGCGTCGTCGGCTACCAGACCGTTTCGCCGGACACGATCGCCCACTACCTCGGAGTGAAAGTCGGTGACCCGTACGATCCCGAGAAGATCCGCGCGAACTTCCAGTCGCTGTGGGACGTCGGGCTCCTCGAGAACGTCTCGGTGGAAGCGGAGAGGGATGCGGCAGGAGTGACCCTCGTCGTCACCATCGAGGAGCGTCCGACGATCTCTTCGGTCGACTTCACCGGGAACAAGAAGCTGTCGACGTCGCAGATCAAGGACAAGCTGAGAGAAGACAAAGTCGAGATCCATCAGGGCGCACCGCTGTCTCTGCGCGAGATCGCAAAAACGCGGTCGGCCATCGCGGACTACTACGTTTCCCAGGGATTCCGGAGCGCCACGGTGGACTTTCGAATCGAGGACATCTCCAAGACCGACAAGAAAGTCGTCTTCGTCATCGACGAAGGAGAGAAGGTCAAGATCGCGTCGATCGCTTTCCAGGGCAACAACGTCATCTCCGCTCGACGCCTCCGGATGGCGATGAAGAAGACCAAGGTGAGCGCTCTCTGGCGGCTGTTCTCCGAGAAGACGACCTTCAGCCAGGCCAACTACGACGAGGACGTCGAGAACATCAAGGCGCTCTACCAGTCGCGAGGCTACAAGGACGTCGTCGTCAAGGACCCCAAGGTCGACATCTTCGTCAAGAACCCGAACGCAAAACCGAAGAAGATCAAGCGAAGAGCCCGTATCACCATCCCGATCGTGGAAGGGGAGCGTTTCTACACCGCCAACATCCGGGTCGCCCGGGTGAACCAGCAGGGACAGCCCGCCGATCCGCCGGAGCCCACGGTGATTCCATCGAGCGTCCTCCTCAAGGAGTTCTCCGAGCTGCCGCCCGGCTCGGTCTTGAACCGGGAGCGGCTGGTCGAAGCCCTCCAGCGGATCGAGGCGAAGTACAAATCGCGCGGCTACATCTACTGGTTCGCCGATCCCGCTTATCACGAGGTCGGAGACCACCGGGTCGACGTCGAAGTCAAGCTCTACGAGGGGGACAAGTTCTATCTCGGCCGTCTCGAGGTCAAAGGAAATACGACGACCCGCGACAAGGTGATCCGGAGGGAGTTCGCGCTGGACGAAGGCGACGTGATGAACATGGAGGCGATCAAGAAGAGCCTGCAGAAGCTCCAGCAGCTCGGCTACTTCAAGATCGCGGAGGAGCCCGACTTCTCGGTCCGCCCTGCCGAGAAGAAGGTCGACGTGATCATCAAGGGGACGGAGGCGAGCAAGAACGAGATCCAGTTCGGCGCCGGGTACTCCGCGCTCGACGGCTTCTTCGGGCAGTTTTCCTTCCAGACGCGAAACTTCCTCGGCCGGGGCGAGATCATCGGGGCCTCTGCGCAGGTGGGGCGTATCTCGAAGTACTACGACCTTTCCTACACCGTTCCGTGGTTCATGGACCGGAATCAGACCGTCGGACTGTCGCTCTTCCGCCGCAACGTCGCGTACCTGAACATCGACGAGAAGCGAGCGGGCGGGACGACGTTCTACGGGAAGGGGATCGGCCTCTTCGACAGCTGGTCGGTTCTGTACGCCTATGAGGACGTGAAGGCCAATTTTCCCGTGCGCGGCGCGCAGGTTCCTCCCGGACAACCGGCGCCACCGGAGAAGTTCACGGAGGTCACCGGAACGACGTCCTCGTTCACACCGGGCTACCGGTTCGACAGCCGGAACGATCCCTTCGACCCGAACCGGGGCTACCGCCTCTACCTGACGACGCAGTTAGCGGGAAGCGTGCTCGGAGGCAACCAGGACTTCATCAAACCTCTCGTGGGCGGCTCGGGTTACCTTCCGATCCGGATCCCGCGCCACGCTTATCTCGGAGTGAACTTCGAGGCCGGCTACGTCGCTCCGTTCGCCGGAAAGGACCTTCCGATCTTCGAGCGCTTCCAGCTCGGCGGCGAGACAAGCCTGCGGGGATTCCGCACCGGGTCGGTGCTTCCGTTGAAGAAGAACGACCAGGTCTTCACCGACGAGGCCGGCCGGATCCTCGGCGGCGACAAGTACTTCGTCCTGAACCTCGAGTACGTGTTCGCTTCGGTGGGCCCGGCAAAGCTCCTCTTCTTCACGGACCTGGGCAACGTGTACCACGAGAGCCAGTCGATCGATTTGACCCGGCTTCGGACCGCAGTGGGCGGCGAGCTGCGCATCTTTCTGCCGATCTTCCAGGCGCCTCTTCGGTTCATCTACTCGTTCAACCTCGATCCCAAGACGCCGATCGATCAGTTCGGATTTCCGATCACGCGATTGCGGGAGCGGCGGTCCGGGTTCGATTTCTCGATCGGGAGGACCTTCTGATGTCGCGGGGACAGGTCCTGCGGATCTGCACCCGCATCCTTATTCGAGCTCCGGTGTCGCCGGAAATGCCGGTTCCGGCACATCTGTTTTCTCACTCCGGAAATTGTTACTATTCGCAGCTTTCGGCGGAAGGAGTCTTCGAATGAAACGACTAGTGCTCTGCCTCCTCGCGGCCTCGCTCGCCGCGGTCGTGGGCGCGCAGTCCGCGCCGACCGGCGCGGCGCCCTCGGGACAGATTCGCGTGGCGGTGATCGACGTCGAGCGCTTGGTGCGGGATTCGTCCCTGGGCAAGGAGGCCTTCAGTCGGGTGAAGAAAGTCAACGACGACAAGAAGGCCGAAGCGGACCGGCTCCAGAAGGAGTTGCGGGATCTCGAGCAGAAGCTTGCCGATCAGGGTCAGGCCTTGACCGACGAGAAGCGGGACCAGCTCCAGAAGCAGTACCAGGAGAAGGCGATCGACTTCAAGAGCTTCCAGGAGAAGGCGACCCGTGATCTCGATCAGGCGCAGAAGAAGGAGCTCGCGGACCTCGAACGGCGCGTGTTCCCCGTCATCACCCAGCTCGGTAAGGAGCGCGGATACACGCTGATCTTCAACAAGTTCCAGTCCGGCCTCGTTTTCGCCGACGACGCCGCCGACATCACCGATGACGTGCTGAAACGCTTCAACACGACCGTCGCCGTGCCTCCGGCCGCCGCGGCCAAAAGCGCGCCGCCTGCTGCCGCCGCGCCGGCGCCGGCCCCGACGAAGAAGCCCGGAGCTCATTGAACGGAAGGCGGGAGACGGAGACGAAAGGCCGGGGGCGCCGCCTCCGGCTTTTTGCTTTAGTACTATCCGGACCCGCGTGAAATCCCGAACGACCCCGCAAAGACGTCCGACGTCTCGGCGGCGCAAGCAGCCTCCCGGAGGCGTTTCGGGCTTCACACTGGGGGAGGTCGCCGCCGCCGTCGGGGGGCGCGTGGCGGGCGATCCGGACTTGCGCCTTTCGGGCGTCCGGTCTCTCGAAGACGCTGGACCACACGACCTCTCCTGGGTCGCGGCCGAGCGCCGTTCTGCCGGAGCGCGGACGAGCGCGGCCGGGGCGCTCCTCGTCCCCTCCGCCGAGGTCGCCGCCGGAAAGCCCGCCGTCGTCGTCGAGTCGCCGCCGCTCGCGCTGGCTCGCTGGCTCGAGCTCTCTCAGCCCGCGAGGCGGCCGCCCGCGGGAGTGGCCCGAGGGGCTCGCGTCCACCCGACCGCGACGATCGGGCGCGGAGCCTCCGTTGCGGCGGGGTCGACCGTCGGACCCGGAGCGCGCGTCGGACGGCGAACGCGGATCGCGGAGGGCGTGTTCCTCGGCGAAAAGGCCGAGGTGGGAGATGACTGCATCCTGTATCCGTACGTCGTCGTGCGAGAGCGGTGCGTCATCGGCTCGCGCTGCATCCTGCATTCCGGAGCCGTCGTGGGATCCGACGGCTTCGGTTACGTCTGGGACGGAACGGCGCACCGCAAGATTCCCCAAGTGGGAATCGTCCGGATCGGCGACGACGTCGAGATCGGCGCGAACTCCGCGATCGACCGGGCCACGCTCGGGGAGACCCGGATCGGGCGGGGAACGAAGATCGACAACCTCGTCCAGGTCGGTCACAATGTCGTGGTCGGAGACGACGCGCTCCTCTGCGGTCAGGCCGGGATCGCCGGGTCGGCCCGCATTGAAGACCGCGTGACGCTCGCCGGCCAGGTGGGCGTCAACGACCACGTCACCGTCGGAAAGGGCGCGATCGCGACGGGTCAGGCAGGAGTGACGGGCTCGATCCCGCCCGGTGCGGTCGTCTCCGGGATGCCCGCCGCCCCGCACCGCGAGTTCCTGAAGCGCGCCGCACTCGTCGCCCGTCTGCCCGAGCTCGCGCGCCGGCTCGAGTCGCTCGAACGGCGGCTCGCGGAACTCGAGAAAGGAGACTCCTCGTGGAAATCGGGATCACCGAGATCCTGAAGATTCTCCCGCACCGCTATCCCTTCCTGCTCGTCGACCGCATTCTGGAGGTCGAGGAGGGAAAGCGCGTCGTCGGGATCAAGAACGTCAGCTTCAACGAGGAGTTCTTCCAGGGCCACTTCCCGGGCAATCCGGTAATGCCCGGCGTGCTGATCGTGGAGGCGATGGCGCAGGTCGGTGGAGTCGGACTGCTGGCCAGCCTTCCCGACCGCGAGAGGAAGCTCATCTACATGACCGGCATCGACCGCTGCAAGTTCCGCCGCCCGGTTATCCCCGGAGACCAGCTCGTCATCGAGGTGGAGATGCTGTCGATCAAGACGCGAATCTCGAAGTGCCGCGCGACCGCGAAAGTCGGCGGGGTGCTCGCTGCCGAGGCCGAGCTCCTTTCGACCATCCTCGAGCGTCCGTGAGCGTCGAGGTTCACTCCTCGGCGGTCGTCTCTCCCGGCGCACGGCTCGGCGAAGGAGTGCGGATCGAGCCCTACGCCGTCGTGGGCGACGGGGTCGAGCTCGGCCGCGGGACGACCGTGGGCGCGCACGCGCAGATCGAGGGGCCGGCGATCTTCGGCGAGGGAAATCGGATCTTTCCGCATGCCGTGCTGGGATTCGAGCCGCAGGACCTGAAATACCACGGCGAGAAGACGAGGCTCGTCGTGGGCAGCCGGAACGTCTTTCGCGAGTTCTCGACGATCCACCGGGGAACGATGACCGGCAACGGCGAAACGGTGATCGGCGACGAGAACTACTTCATGGCCTACTGCCACGTGGCGCACGACAACCGGGTCGGCTCGGGGACGGTCTTCGCGAATTGTGCCTCGCTCGCCGGACACGTCGAGGTCGGGGACCGCGCGATCCTCTCCGCTTTCGCCGCCGTCCATCAGTTCGTTCGGATCGGGCGGAACGCGTTCGTCGGAGCATTCGCGCAGTGCCGCCAGGACGTTCTGCCGTTCTGCAAGACGGACGGCATCGACGCAAAAACATACGGGGTCAACACGATCGGTCTCAAGCGTCAGGGCTTTCCCGACGGCGAGATCGAGTCACTCCAGAAAGCGTACCGCCTGCTCGTGAAATCGAAGCTGAACACCACGCAGGCACTCCAGCGGATCGAGAGCGAGCTCTCCGGGCCATCCGTCGAGGAGCTCGTCACCTTCATTCGCGAGAGCAAACGGGGCTTTCACCGGTGAAGGAGGTTCGTCTCGCGGTGGTCGGCGTCGG
>WNGB01011873.1_pt1 | contig 11890 bp, 6 predicted proteins | sample 5400681 | NCBI WGS metagenome assembly WNGB01 (sample SAMN13153367, study PRJNA577476) | soil metagenome | isolation source: 115 cm soil or saprolite under grassland replicate 2 | place: USA:California | collected 2016-06-15 | reverse complement strand
GCAGCAACACGAAATCCGGGTCGGCTGCTCGCACCTGGTCGAACAACTGTTCCTCGCCCCAGTTCGGGCCACCCACACGACGCCGTCGCCCGAGTGGATTGCGCAACAGCATCAGCCCAGTCGTGGCGACCCGCCGGAAACGCTCGCGGAAGGTGAGGCTATCCTCCAGGGCGCGCGCGAGATCCGGCTCGAATGCGGTCGCCGCCAGCAGTTTTCGCCAGTCGTCCGCCGTCAGGTCGGGGCCGCCGAGTGTGGAGACCAGGAACCCCAGATCCGCCACGAGCGATGCCGCCCCACGCCCCAGATCGCGCGTGAGACGCAACACGACGACTCGCGCCAGGGCATCGTTGCCCGCCCGGTTGAGGTCCGTGTGGACGTAATACTCGACGGCGCTGCCGATGCGCACGCACTCGACCAGGCAGGTCACGGCGTCGGGAATCTCGCTGACGGCTTCCTGTTGCAGGAAGTACGCGACGAGGGCCTCGGCGGCCGGTCCGTGGAGGGCGTAATCGCGTTCGAGCAGCTGCGCCAGGGCCGGGGCACCGTGCAGCAATGCCTCCGCTGCCTGCACGCGCAGGACGTACAGCCGCCGTGCCAGTTCGGGGGACAGCGGCCAGCCCTCGCCGGCCCAGCGCGGCACCGCTGGCCGTCCGACTACCTCCTCAACGAGGAGATTGCCGCTCTCTTGTCGCTTCAATTCCAGACAGCGGCCGTCGAGCAGAAAGCGGTCGCCCGGCTGCAACCGATCCGCGAACGCCTCATCGACCTGTCCGACCGGCGGCCCGTCCACCAGGCAGACGGAGCGCGTCGGTTCGGCCAGGATCGTGCCGAGATTGCGCCGCAGTAACTTCGCGGTGCGCTCGTCGGCGATCATGAAATCGGTGCCGTCGCGCTGCAGCCGCGGCGGCAACCAGTCGCGGCCCTGACGGTCGCGGCCAGAAAGATAGGCGAGGCAGTCGTCAAAATCTGTTCTTTCGAGGTCTTGATAGGGGAGAGATCGGCGGACGAGGTCGAACGCCTCGTCGGCCCCCCAGCGGCGCAGGGCCGCCATGCCCAGGAGTTGCTGGCACAGCACGTCGAGCGGATGACGCGGCACGCGCAACGGCTCGTACTGGCCGGCATGACACGAGGCCCCGGTGACGGCCGCTTCCAGCAACTCGGCCGCGCCTGCGGTCAGCACCAGGCCGCGCCGCGGTCTGCCGGGGCGGTGACCGGCGCGGCCGACGCGCTGCAACAAGCGCACCACGCCGCCGGGCGGATGCACGAGCACAACCCCATCGACGGCGCCAACGTCGATGCCGAGTTCGAGGCTGGTGCTACTAACGACGGCGCGCAGGCGGCCGCGCTTCAGGTCGCGCTCGACGACGCGGCGGCGTGCAGGGGCCAGCGACGAGTGATGGACGGCGATGCGTTCGGCCCAGTCGGGGAAGCGGCGGCGCAGCGCCCAGGCCAGGCGTTCGGTGAGGCTGCGCGTATTGCTGAAGATCAGGGTGGTGCGGTTCGCCTCCAGTTCCGGCGGCAAGCGTTCGACGAGCCTTGCCACGAAGCCGCGGGATCCGGCCGCGGACTCGGATAGCGGCTCGACGGTCACCTGCAGAGGCGCCGTGGCCGCGACCTCGGCGACGGTGCAGGGGCGGTAGGGGCCGACCAGGAACCGCGCCGCCGTCGCCACCGGGGCACACGTCGCCGACAGCCCGATGCGCTGCAGCGGTCGCCCGGTCAGGTCTTCGAGGCGTTCCAGGCTCACCGTCAGGTCGGCGCCGCGCTTGCACTGCGCGAAGGCGTGAACCTCATCGACGACGACCCAGCGCAACCCGCCGAAGAGATCATTGGCCGTTCGCTGCGTTAGCAGGACGGCCAGGCTCTCGGGCGTGGTCAGCAAGATGTCGGGCGGTTCGAGGAGCAGTTTGCGGCGACTGCGAGCCGAGGAGTCGCCGGTGCGCTGGGCAACGCGGAGAGCAGCGGTCTCTTGTGGGGCAAAAGTCGCAATTCCGCGGAGGTGGCGACGAAGATTGCGGAGGGTGTCGTTGGCCAGCGCCTTGAGCGGCGTCAGGTAGAGGCAACGCACCGACGAGGCAATAGGAGTGGCCAGCAAACGGCTCAGGATCGGGACGAAGGCCGCCAGGGTTTTGCCGCTGCCGGTCGGGGCGCACAGGAGGAAGTTGTGTTCCGCAGCGATCGTCGGCCAGGCCAGACGCTGGCCGAGAGTGAGACCGCGGAAGCGCTGGGCGAACCACCGCCGCAGCGGTTCCGCAAGCGTCGCCAGGGCAGTCTCCGCAGAGGGGGGGACGTGGAGGAAGTCCACCACGCCGGGAGCGTCGGATGGCATCCCGTTGTTGTACGAGTCCCCGCAAAGCCCGTCACCTCTCCGATTCCCGCCGCAGCAAGGTCTGATCACCTCGCTCCGGACCAGCTCGTCGGCGTTTGCGGTTAGGCCTCTCCGGTGACCCCGATCACGATGCAGGAGACGTTGTCGCGCGACCCCTGATCGAGCGCCAGCTGCCCCAGGCCATCGGCGCACTCTTGCACGTCGGGATGCTCGTTGATGAAGCTGAGCAACTGCGGGTCGGGCACCGGCCCGGTCAGGCCGTCGCTGCACAGCAGGAAGCGGTCGCCGACCTGCAGCGTCTCTACCCCCACCTCCGGCCCCTCGCCGACCTCCTTGGTGCCCAGGTATTTCCAGAGCACGTTGCGGAAGCGGTGCTCGCGGGCCTCGGCGGCGGAGATCGTTTTGTTCTCCACGAGCGCCTGCGCCAGGGAGTGATCGATGGTCAGCTGCTTGATCGTGTCCCCGCGGATCAGGTAAGCGCGACTGTCGCCGACCCCGGCAATGTACATCTCCGGCCCCTTGCGCCAGACCGCCATCACCACGGTCGTGCCCATGTTGCGCAGATCGCGGTCGAGTTGCCCCATCGCCATGATCTCTTCATTGGCCTGCACGACGCCGCGCCGAATGATCGTCCGCGCTTGCTCGCTGTCGGCCGCCTGCGCCAGGTGCTTGCGCAACTCGCGCGGGATGACCTCGATGGCACGTTTACTGGCGATCTCGCCGGCAGCCTGCCCCCCCATGCCGTCCGCGACAATACACACGGTCATGTCGGGGAACTGCTTGACCTCGATCGAGTCTTCATTGTTTTCGCGGTAGTTACCCAACAGGGTACACTTGCCGATGTTCAGCGCCAGGGCCATGAGGCCACCTCGTTGTTCGCTTACTAGCCTGTCGCGATCCGTGGGAGAGGAGGAGTGGATCGCTACCTCGTTGCCCTACCCGAAATGGGGTAGACTCCCGGAAAGCCAATCCGATCGCTTCCTAATAATAACAGGGCGCCCGGTCGTTGAAAAGTCATAGCTGAAGCGCACTTTCCAGAAGAGGGGCGTTCCTCCTTGACGGCACGCCAAACTCCCAGCGCAACTATAGTCTCCCGAACCACAACAGGCAACCGCAGTCTGACGCCGTTGCGGTAAGTGGCAGGGCGGCGCGGCAAGGAAGTCCGGGAGTGCGAGTCGCGCGGGCGACAACGGCCTGTCACTAGGCGGTTGTCTTGCTCCCCTCGCCCCTGTACTCGGGGGCGAGGGGTTGGGGGTGAGGGGGGAATAGCCAGGGAACAGTGCTTGGTTTTACCCCTCACCCCCAACCCCTCTCCCGCAAGGGGAGAGGGGAGAAGGTGGCGGTCACCGCCGTTCTTGACCTGCTTCGTTCGGAAACTCTATAATGCGCGTCAGAATGCGGAACGCTGGCGCCGACGACCCGACAGGCAGAAAGAGAGGCTCCCGTGCCCGTCCAGATGGAATTGAAGCGGATCATCATCAACGAAGTCCACGATCAACAGGTGATCATGCTGCGCGAGGTCGAGGGCGAGCGGAGTTTCCCGATCGTCATTGGCATCTTCGAGGCCACCAGCATCGACCGCCGCGTCAAGGGCATGCCGTCGCCGCGGCCGTTGACGCATGATCTCGTCGCCAGCGTCATCGAGCACCTCGGCGGCGAACTGCAAGACATCTTCATCAGCGAGCTGCGCGATCACACCTACTTCGCCAAGCTCCGCATCCGCCGCGACGGCGAATTGGTCGAGGTGGACAGCCGCCCGAGCGACGCCATTGCCCTTGCGGTGACGGCGAAGGTGCCGATCTACGTCGCCGAGGACGTCCTGGGCGAAGCGTGCGGCGACTGACAGCAGGGAACCCCTCCCCCCAACCCCCTCCCCGCAACGGAGAGGGGGAGCAAGCAGGACGACATCTCTTCTTCTCCCCCTCTCCGTTGCGGGGAGGGGGTTGGGGGGAGGGGTTCTCGCTTCCTCATCCCAGCGCCGCCTTGGCCGCCTCCACTCCAACGAGCGGGGTCTGGCAGGCGAAGTTTTCGCAGACGTACGTCGTCACGTTCCCCTCCGCCGATTTCCCCGCCAGCAGCGGCACCAACTTCTCCTCGTGCGGGGAGGTTCCGGGCTGAGACTTCACCGCCAGCACATGATTGGGCCGAAAACGGCTGCTGATGAGGCGCAGCACCTCCCACATATCGTCCACGTCGCGGTCGCCCACCACCACGAACTCCTGCACCGGCCCGAGGCGGAAGTCCAGCGCCATGAGCATCTGTCCCGCGGCGCGCGGTGAGGCGGTCAACAGCTTGCTGAAGAGGAGCAAGGTTCGCACTGCGAGGCCCTCCAAATCCGGGCGGGCCGTCAATTTCGCCAAACGCAGCAAGGCCGTCACCGCCATCCCGTTCGCGGACGGGACCGAGCTGTCCTGCGGATCCTTGGTCCGCGCGATCAGTTCCTCATGATCGCGCCCGGTGTAGAAGAAACCGCCCTCGTCCTCATCCCAGAACTGCCGATACATCACCCCCGCCAGCTCCAACGCCGCCTCAAGGTACTGCGTCCCGCCGTTGGTCGCCTCGTAAACGTCCACGAGAGCATCGAGCAAAAAGGCGTAGTCTTCGAGGTAAGCGTTGAGCTTCGGCTCCGAGCCGGCGCCCCACGTCCGCAGCAGCCGGCCGTCGGGTGTCCGCATCTTCTCCAGGATGAAGTCCGCGGCGCGCGTGGCGGCCTCCAGGTACTCGGCCGACTGAAACACGCGCGAAGCACGGGCGAATGCGCTAATCATCAAGCCGTTCCACGAGGTCAACACCTTCTCATCGCGCCCTGGCCAGATGCGCCCACTGCGGACCGTAAATAGCTTCTTTTTTGCCTCGTCGAGTCGCGCCCGCAACTCCAAGCCCACGGGTTGCAACCCGTGGGCTTCCGGACTGCGGTGCAGGATATTCTTTCCCTCCCAGTTACCCGCCAGGGTCACGTCATAGACGGCGGCAAAGGGCTGCGCCAGATCCTTGCCGAGCACCTGCTCAACCTCCGCCAGCGACCAGACGAAGAACTTGCCCTCCTCGCCCTCGCTGTCGGCGTCCTGGGTGCTGTAGAACGGCCCGTCGGGACTCGTCATTTCGCGCAAGACGTAGTGCAGCGTCTCCTCGACGACCCCGCGGTACAACGGCTCGCCCACAGCCTGATAGGCTTCGAGGTAGGCGACAGCCAAGAGGGCATTATCGTAGAGCATCTTCTCGAAGTGCGGCACGAGCCATTGCCGGTCGGTGCTGTAGCGATGGAAGCCGCCGCCGAGGTGATCGTACATCCCGCCCAGCGCCATGCCGTCGAGCGTGCGCCGCACCATCTGCAGGGCGTCGTCGTCGCCGAAGCGTTTCCAGATGCGCAGAAGCAACCGCAGGTCCATCGGGTGCGGAAACTTTGGCGCTACACCAAAGCCGCCGTGCATCGGGTCGAAGGCGTGCCGCAGGTCGGCGACGGCGTTCCGCAGGGTGGCTTCGCTGAGTTGCTCGGCGCCCGGCTCCAGGTAGGTCGCGGTGCGAATGTCCTCGGACAGCCGCTGGGACACCTCGCCGATCTCCGGGCGGCGCGTCTGCCATGCGTCGATAATGGCATGGAGAAGGCGCTTGAACGACGGCATCTGATCGCCATAACGGTCGTCGGGCGGATAGTAGGTGCCGCCGTGGAAGGGCTTCAGGTCAGGCGTCAGAAATACCGACATCGGCCAGCCGCCATGTCGGGTAAGCAGCTGCACGGCGGTCATGTAGATCTGATCGAGGTCGGGCCGCTCCTCGCGGTCCACCTTGATCGGGACGAAGTGTTCGTTGAGAAGGCGGCCGACCTCGGGATCCTCGAAGCTCTCATGCTCCATGACGTGGCACCAGTGACAGGCGCTGTAGCCGATACTGAGGAAGATGGGCCGGTCCAGGTCGCGGGCGCGGCGCAGGGCCTCCTCGCCCCAGGGATACCAATCGACCGGGTTGTGGGCGTGCTGACGCAGGTACGGGCTGGTTTCGTGAAGGAGGCGATTGGTGAAGGCCGGCGGTTGAGTCATGGCGCGCTCCGCGGGCGAGAAGGATGGGGCTCCTGCTGTTATGATACGAGATGGCGAATCGCTTGCGTCGAGACCGCCGCTGCAACTGCCCTTGCCGTGCGCGCCGCGGCGGGGCAGAATATTACTCCGGCAGGGAAGATCGTCACACTAACCCGAAGCGTAAGCGAGGGATCGCGATAACTCATTCCCTCGCTTACGCTTCGGGCTAGTGCGGATCTTTCGTCCCGGGGTAATAAACACGCTCACTTGCCGCAGGAAGGCCGTCACCACGCACCAGGAAGTGCCAGGTCTCGTCTCCGCTCAGGGCCGATCGATGGACAGCGCCACTCTGGTGACCCTCCTGCGCGACCTGGATCTCTGGCCCGAAGACCACGCCGCCCAGCGGCAAATTCTCGAACTCAGCCGCCGCTTTCCCGACGGCCGCTCTCTCGCGCGCGAACTCATCCAACTCGACTTGCTCACGCCGTACCAGGCCAACCAGATCCTGACCGGCAAGGGCCAGAGCCTCGTCGTCGGCCCGTATCGCCTGGTCGAGCGGCTGGGCGAGGGCGGCATGGGACTGGTCTTCAAAGCCCGCCATTGCCTCATGAACCGCCTGGTCGCCCTCAAGATCCTCCGGCCCGAAAAGGTCACGAACACTACCCTCGGGCGGTTTCGCCGCGAGATCGAATCCGGAACCCGGCTGTCGCACCCGAGCGTCGTGCCGGCCTACGACGCCGCCGAGATCGACGACACCTATTACTACGCGATGCAGTACCTGGAAGGCGCCGACCTGGCGCGTCTGGTGAAGGAGAATGGGCCGCTGCCCGTCAGCCAGGCGTGTGCCTACGCTGCCCAGGCCGCCGACGGCCTGCAGCACATCCATGAGAGCGGCCTGGTGCATCGGGACGTCAAGCCGAGCAACTTGATGATCACGACCACGCCGGAACCGCGGGCCGCCGACGGCAGCCCCGGCGCGCCCGGCATGGTTAAGATCCTCGATCTGGGCATCGCCCGGTTGTGCGAGGAGTCGGCAGACAGGCCGCGCCGAACGGTGCTGACGCAACTCGGCGTGATCATGGGCACCGCCGACTACATGGCCCCCGAACAAGCGCGCGACAGTCGTGAAGCCGATGCCCGTAGCGACATTTACGCTCTTGGATGTACGCTGTACTTCGCCTTGACCGGACGGGCGCCGTTTCCGGGGGGCAATGCTCTCGAAAAGATGCTGGCGCACCAACTCGATGAACCGATCCCGCTGGAGTCGCTGCGACCCGATGTGTCGCCGGCGCTGGCTGGCGTGGTCCGCCGCATGATGGCGAAGCAGCCCGCGGAGCGGTATCAGACGGCGAAGGAGGTCGCGGAGGCACTGGCACCCTTTGCCGCCCTGGCGCCGGTCGCCGTGGCAACGGCCCCAGCAAGGACTTACGCCGCCAGTGTGGCGATCGTCCCGGAGCGTGGGGCGGCGTTCAACCGCTGGGTGTGGATCGGTGCTGCGTCGGCGATTACCTGTGTCGTGGTGATGTTGTTGCTGTTGATTCGTCTCGTCAGCGGCTAAGTGCGGGCCAAGGGGTGTTGCTCGTAGTTCCGCCTTCAGGCGGCTAGACGTCTACCCGCCTCAAGGCGGGACTACGAACAACACGCCCCTTGTGCTTGCATGAGCGAACGCCGAGACGGCGAGCAAATACCGCTGTTCCCCTTGCGGGACAGCGTGCCGATCGGGATAATAGGCATTAATGGGTGAGAAACGGGGTTCGCCAATGCGCGGCTCTCCTGCGTTGCGGAACCAGTCGATGGACGCCCTCAATTTTGTCACTGAACTGCGCGCCTGCGGCCTGCTCGAAGATGCCCGGCTGGAGCGGAGCGTGCGCGAACTGAGCGACCGTTCTCTCAGCGCGCCGGAGTTGGCCCGTGAGCTGGTCCGGCGCAGGTTGCTTACCCTCTTCCAGGCGCGCCGCCTGCTCAACGGCAAGGGGAGCGAGTTGGTGCTGGGGCCGTATCGCCTCCTGCTGCCGATCAATGCCAGCGGCCGGGTCTTCAAGGCGATCCACGGCACGCTTGGCCGGCGCGTCGCCGTCAAGTTACTGCCCTGTCCGCCGCGGCGCAAGGTGAGCGCCCGTGCGCGCTTCGAGCGCGAAACCGCCCTGGCTGCTCGTCTGGGGCATCCCAACCTCGTGACCGCTCTCGACGCCTTCGAGAAAGACGGCCTCTACGTGCTCGTGACGGAGTGGGTGTCGGGGGCGGACCTGGGCCAGCACGTCCGGCATGCCGGGCCGCTCTCGATCCCGACGGCGTGCGGCCTCGCGATCCAGGCGGCGCTGGCGCTGCAGCACGCCCACGACCGCGGCCTGATCCACCAGCGCATCGAGCCGGCCAACCTGCTGATTGCCGAACCTCTCGCCGGGCAGTCGTTCGCCGACTTTCAGCTGCCGGGGATGGAGGCGTCACCGCCGGTCAAGGTACTGAACTTCGGTCAGACCTGGGCTGCTGCCGCTGCGGCCCGCAGGCACAACAAGCCCTTGCCGCAGCCCGTCGGAGCCTATCTGGCTCCCGAACAGCGAGCCGAACGGCCCAACCCGGACCATCGCACCGATCTCTACAGCCTCGGCGGGTGTCTGTACCTGGCGTTGACCGGACGGCCCCCCTTCGCGGGTGGCGGTCGGACGCGCCAACCGGTGCCGGCGCCGCCGCTGGAAGAGATGCGCCCGGAGGTGCCGTCGCGCCTGGCCGCCGTGGTCCGTCGGCTGCTCGCTCTGCGGCCGGCCGAGCGTTTCGACAGCGCTGCCGATTTGGCGGACGTCCTCGTGCCCTTTTGCGCGGGAAGCAGTCTCGGGCGAGCGAGCAGCGCCAGCTTTAGTCTGGCGACAACCCTCTCCGACCTGCGCGCCCGTTCGACGGCCCCGGTGCTGTCGCTCTCCGAGAAGCCGTTGCTCGCCGAGGTCACCCTGCCGCCACGGAACCGTCACAGGGCGCTGAAGTTGATCGCTGGGGCGATGGGGCTTGGCCTCGCCGCGGCACTGGCAATTCATTTGTTCCTTTCGCTCTCTTGAAAGGAACTTATTTCTGGTTTGTGGCAACGGTATCTCATCCCTTCGGCCGGGCCAGTTCCCCAAGCCCATCCAGTCCCAGTGGTGTGACCACCACGCCGCACGCGAACACGCGCTCCCAGACGTACTCCGCCGCGTCGGGGGCGAGCAGCACGATCAGCGAGGGCAGCGACAATCCGGGCGGGTGGATCAGGAGGGCGTGGACACCGGCCAGGCCCGTTTCGGTGCAACTCCCTGGCGGCAGCGCTGTCGGCCCCACGTCGAGCGGCGTCAGGCGAGCGAGTATATCGCCCATTTGCGGCCCGAAAAGCCACAATCCCGCATAGGCCGAGGTCGCGTCCTGCCGCAGCAGCGGCGCGCCGGGCGGCAGATGCTCCAGACACTCCGCGAAGCCGGAGGCGCCGGGCGCGGTGGCCAGCAGCAAGAGATGGTCGTCGCTCAGCCGGCAGGCGAGGGTGTCGAGGGCGTTGAGCGGGCGGGCGACGGCGCCAGGCCGAGAGGCAGCGCGCGTGAGGGCCGAGGCCCAGTGGCCGTGGAGGCTCAATTTCGCGAAGGCGCTGATGTCTGCCGCGGCCGCACCGCTCCGAGCCGCCGCGACTTCTGCGGCTGCGTTCGTGTAAACGAGGGGCACCCGCCAGCCGTCCCGCTCGGCGAACTGCGCTCTGCGAGTTGCGTGCCACCGATCCAGCGGCGAACGGGAGAGAGGCGCGTGGCGCTGCTCCGTCGGTTCCGTCATGACCGCAGCCGCCTCCCTTCGGGATCGTAAAAGGGCAATTCCATCACCACCGCCTCCAGATCAACGCCGCCGTGGCGGACGAAGAACCGGCTGCCAGGCTGCGAGCGTTCCGCCGGCACCCAGGCCAGCCCCAGCGCGCGCGCGAACGTCGGACTGTGGCGGATGCTAGTGACTCGGCCCGCCGGCGCCCCGTCTTCGACCACCTGGCAGCCCTCCGCCGGCAGGCGGCCACCGTCTGCCATCGTGAAGCCGACCAGGCGCGTCCGGGATTGAAACGCCCGCAGTCGCAGCAGCGGCTCGCGGCCGTGGAACAGCGGCTTGTCGAAGCGGACCAGCCCACCCAGGCCGGCATCGAGCGGCGTTGACAGGGCGTCGGTGTCCTGGCCGATGATGACGTGGCCCTTCTCCAATCGCAGGATGCGCTGCGCTTCCACCCCGAACGGCCGCAGGCCCCACGGCTTGCCGGCGTTGCACAGAGCTTCCCAGAGATGCCACGCCTGGGCGGCAGGGCAGTGGATCTCGTAGCTGAGTTCGCCGACGAACCCGAGCCGCAGCAATCGACAGGCGACGCCGGCCACCTCGGCCGCGCGAACGGTCATGTACGGGAAGGCGGCCGCCGACACGTCGAGAGCGGCCAAGCCAGCGAGGACGTCCCGCGCGCGCGGCCCTGCGAGATTGACTGCCCCCAGGGCCGACGTGCGATGGTAGATCTGCACGTCCAGGCCCCACGTCACCCGCCACAACTCCAGCCACTGGAAGACCGCCTCGGCGTTGCCGGTGGTCGCCGTCAGATAGAAATGCTCCGGCCCGAGCCGCGCCCCGACGCCATCGTCGAAGAGGATCCCCTCCTCGGTACACATCGCCCCGTAGCGCACGCGGCCAAGCTTCAGGTCGCTCCAGCGATTGAGATAAACACGATCCAGTAGCTCCTCAGCGTCGGGGCCGATCAACTCAATTTTGCCAAGCGTGCTGACGTCGATCAATCCAACAGCGGTACGGACGGCGCCAACCTCGGCGGCGACGTCGCCATAACTCTCCGGCCGCTTCCACAGGCCGGCGTCGAGCCAGACGGCGGCGGCGGCTTCGTGCCAGTGATGCAGCGGCGTGCGCCGCACCGGCTGATGGCGACGGTCGGCGGCGAGGATGCCCAACTCGACGGGGACGGCAGGCGGCCGGCTGGTGGTGGTGCCGGTGGCGTTCAGGTCGCGGCCGGTCAGACGAGCGCACACCTCCGTCGCGGTGAGGCCGCACACCTTGCCCTGACACGGCCCCATGCCCACCGTCGAGTAGCGCTTGAGCGTTTCGACGTTGTCGAAACCCTCTGCGACGGCTTGCTCCAGATCCTTCTCGGTGACATCCTCGCACAGGCAGATAAATCGTTTGCGGTCGTTTCGATCCCGCTGCGGGAACGCGATGATACGCGCGGCGAGAGTTTCGCGTGCGGCCCACGCTTCCCAGTCGTGGCGGTACATGGCCAGTTCCGGGACCGGATAGCCCAGGGCGGCCGCCGCTTCGCCGCCGCGGAGCAAACCTTGCAGGGACTGTCCGGATCGGTCCAGGACGCCCGCCGCACCGCCGGCCGCCGCCAGGCCGGGAACGTCATTCTGCGGCAGCCATTGTCCTCCCTGAATGTGGAAGCGCATGCCGCCTTGCAACAACAACTCATTTGCCGGCACGCGCCGGGGAGCCATGCAGACAAGGTCACAAGGGATATACTGCACCTCACCCGTCCGAATATCTCCGTTGGTGTCGAGTGGCGCCA
>WNGB01027161.1_pt1 | contig 11891 bp, 12 predicted proteins | sample 5400681 | NCBI WGS metagenome assembly WNGB01 (sample SAMN13153367, study PRJNA577476) | soil metagenome | isolation source: 115 cm soil or saprolite under grassland replicate 2 | place: USA:California | collected 2016-06-15 | reverse complement strand
AGGCCGGGGCCAGATCCACGCCAGGGCCGCCATGGGGAGGGCGGCCGCCGCCCAGATGGCGAGGATCGCTCGGCGGCTGTACTGCGTGACCGTGATGGCCCCCGCACGGGGCAGTGATGGAGGTCGGAAACGGCAGGACCTTGTGGGTCGATGGTGTTGGTCATGGTCCCTCCTCAGGGCCGGATCGCCCGCGCCATGTGGGAATTCCGGATGGCAGTCGTTTTGCCGGCGCCGTTCGGGCTGAGGAACCCGGTCACGATGCCGGTCGGCACCTCGAGGTCGACGTCGTCCAGCGCGACGATGGCGCCGAAGGCCTTGCGCAGGCTCTTGAGGGTTATCGCCGCGTCGCTCACGGGCTCAGCGGGTGACGTGGCGGAACGCGGCGGTGGCGGCGGCGAGCGTCACGAGCAGCGTCGCGGCGAGAATGCCGCCGGCCCGGGCGAGGGCGGTCCAGTCGTTCCCGAAGTTCATGACGTTGCGCCCGGCCTCGATCACGTAGGCCGCGGGGTTGCCGCGGCTCACGGCCCGAAGCCATCCCGGCAGCTCGGGGCGGGGGAAAAAGGCTGAGGTGAGAAACAGCACGGGCAGGGTCAGGAACGGGCCGATCACCATGGTCAGCTCCGAGTCGGCGGTGTGCAGCGCGACGAAGTCCGACAGGGCGGCCCAGGCGACTCCGAAAAGGACTACGCCGGCCACCGTGACCGTGGCCCCAGCCCAGCCGCCTGCGACCGTCGCGCCCATGGCCACGGCGAGGATGAGGACCAGCGTGGCCTGGGCAGCCATGAGAGCGGCGTCGGCGATGAGCCGGCCGACCAGGATGCTCGATCGTGCGATGGGGTCGGTCCGGAGCTTGTCGAGCATGCCCGCGTCGATGTCGGTGACGACCGAGAGCCCTGACTGGAGGGCGGTGAACAGGACCGACAGGACCATCATCGCCGGAGCGACGAACATGAGATAGGAGGGATACCCGAGGCGCTGGAACTGGGGGCTGTCCGACAGGCCGCTGAACGTCTGGGAGAACAGGACCAGCCAGACCACGGGCTGCAGCAGCGAGAAGGACACGAACGCCGGCGATCGCAAGGTCTTCAGCACGTTGCGCCGGGCAAGCAGCAACGCGGTCGTCGTCCAGGTCGGCGATCGATGGGGCACCGGCAAGAGCGCACGTTCGAGCACGAGCTGCCCGTTCATCGCGAGCCTCCTCCGTGGATGGCGGCGAACACTGAGCTCGGTTGGCGACCGGACTCGACCTCGCTGCGGGGACTCCGACCGGTGTAGGCCACGAAGACATCGTCTAGCGTGGTCGGCACCAGTCGGAGCCGGGCCACGTCGACCCCCTCGAGATCGAGTCTCCGGATCAGTTCGAGCAACGCGTCCCCCGCTGCATGCAGCTGCAAGGTGACCTCCCCCTCGGCATCCCGGACGTCGAGCACGCCGGGGACTTGAGCGGCGACGTGCTGCACAAGCGCCCGCTGGTCAGGATCGCCGGGCTCGGCGAGGGTGAGGGTGACGCGGTCCTCGCCGGCTGCGTCCTTGAGCGCGGTCGGGGTGCCGACGGTGACGATCCTCCCCCGGTCGAGGATGGCGACGCGGCCGCACAGGCGGTCGGCCTCCTCGAGGTACTGGGTGGTCAACAAGATCGTCGTCCCCACCGCGCTGAGAGCTCGCAGTTCCTCCCACAGGGCGTTCCGGGCCTGGGGATCGAGCCCGGTGGTGGGCTCGTCGAGGAAGAGTGCGGCGGGACGGTGGACCATCGCCTGTGCGAGGTCGAGCCGGCGCCGCATTCCTCCGGACAGACGGCCGGCACGCCGGCTGGCCACGCCGCCGAGACCGAGCCGCTCGATGAGCTCGTCGCCGCGCCCGCGGGTCTCGCTCTCGGACAGGCCGTGGAGCCGGCCGCTCAGGATCAGGTTCTCGGTGACCGTCAGGTCCTGATCGACGCCGGCGTACTGACCGGAGTAGCCGATCAGCTGGCGGACGCGCCCACGGTCGCGTCCGACGTCGTAGCCGGCGGCCCGGGCTGTGCCGGAAGTGGCCTGGAGCAGGGTGACGAAGATGCGGACGGCCGTGGTCTTGCCGGAGCCGTTCGGGCCCAGGAGCCCGAAGATCTCTCCTGCCTCGGCGACGAAACTGATACCTGCCAGCGCCCGGGTGCCGTCGCCGTACACCTTGGCGAGTTCCGTCGCTTCGATCGTGGCGGTGACCGGGGTCCTCATCGGACTGCAGCGCTCGTCGTGGCGCCGGGGAGCGACGCGGACCGGAACGGCCACAGCAGGGTCTCGTGGAACCGCTCGGGGCTCGGATAGGTGCTGGGGTCGTCAAGGCCCAGGCGGGCCGGCACCCGGGTGGGCTCGTAGACGAACGTGCCGAACACGATGTCCCACAGCGGGATCACCGACCCGTAATTGCCTCGTTCCTCGGCCGCATGGTGGTAGCGATGGGTCTCGGTCCCGACCAGCACGTAGTTGAGCGGCCCCACCCGCAGGTCGGCGTTCACGTGGCTGATCATCTGCTGCAGGCCGATGATCACCACCGCGATGAAGATGGCATCCGGCGTGGCCCCGGTGAACCGGAAGGCGATGGCGGCAACGACGAAGCGCGAGGCGAGCAGATCGAACGGGTGGAAGACCAGGTGCATGAGCGCGTAGAGCTGGGCCGGCGCGTGGTGGACCCCGTGGACCCGCCACAGCCGGCTGTGGCTGTGCGCGGCGCGGTGGTAGCCGTACCAGAGCAGGTCGAACACCATCAGCGTGACGACGACCTGAACGGCCACGGGCAGCCTGGCGAGCGGCCCGAAGCCGTCGGTCGCCACCACTGTCGCGGCGGCGAGCACGGCGAGGGTCTCGGCCAGCCGCTCGGTGACGATGGCGAGGATGATGAAGGGCAGATCTCGGCTGAGGAAGCTCGCCTTGGTCATGCGCCACTCGGGTCCCAGCGGATAGCGCCACTCCACGATCACCGCCACGACCACCGGGACAAGCGCCAGTAGCGCAGCGACAGCGTTACGATTGAGGTCATTCCGGACGGTGAGGCCGACGACAACCGCGGTGAGCAGGGCGATCGCCGGATAGGTCCCGTAGGTGATGGCTGGGTTGGATGGCCGTGTCAGTTCCATGCGAGCAGTGTCCGCAACCGGTAGGCCGGACGCTTTCCTCCTGGCGCACCGGTCTTGACCACAGGCGCATTCCCGCAGCCCGTCCTCGAAGACGCCGTCGCCGACCTGGCCTTGGGATTCGCGGCCGAGCACGGTGTGTTGCTGCCGGAACCGACCGGCGGAGGAGATCGGCTGGCCGACGTGTGGACGGCTTTGTCCTCGGCGGGAGTCACCCATCCGGGTCTGGCGTTCGCGGGGTGGGCGACGCGCACCCTGCTGGGCGGCGTGTTTCCGACCATCCTGGCGAACGCCCCGGACGTCGGTGCGCTCCTCGATCGCCTCCACCGCTTCCATCCGCTCTTCGGACAGCAGCGGCTCATGCTGGCCAACGACGGCACGTCGACGTCGGTTTGGCTCGAGGCGCCGGACGGCGCGCCCGCGCATCCGGACACCATCGACGCGTTCTTTGGGATCCTGTGCTGGCTGACGCGCCACCTCACGTCGAACCGGACGGCCCCCAGCCGGGTCCTGCTTCGGCGCCCCCCTCCACCCGATCCCGACACCTATCGCGAACTCCTGGGCGATGTCCGCTTCGGCGCTGAACACGACCGCTGCACCTTCGGCGCCAAGAGCCTCCGCATTCCCATCGAGCGCGCCGACCCCGCGATCCTGTCGGCGCTCGAGCCCTACGCCGAACGCCGCGTCGTCGAACGCGGCCAAACCTTTACGGCCCCCGTCGCTGAGCTCGTCGCCGCCCAGCTGGATGACATCCCGGCGCTGGCGTCTGTGTGCCGAGAATTGGCCCTCAGCCCACGAGCGCTCCAGCTCCGGCTGGCCGAGGAGGGGACGACCTTCTCGGCGATCGTGGACCGAGTGCAGCGCGAACGGGCGCTGGTCCTGCTCGCCACGACCGACCTGCCCATCACCACCATCGCCACCCGCGTCGGCTTCTCGGCACCGGCAGGTCTCACGCGGGCTGTCCGCCGGTGGACAGGCCTCAGCCCCACCGAATACCGGCGGCGCCAGTAGCGTTGCCCGGCGTTGCGTAGGGCCACCCTTGGGCCAGCTCGCCCGGCCGATACTCCGTGCGCTGGCACGGATCCACGGGCCGATAGAGCGGGCGCAGCTCCCGCACCCGGTCCTTGAGCATCGTCATCGACCGCGTCCACCCCACCCGCTCGGCGATCACCGTCGCCGGCATCCGGGGGAACTCCGCCAGCAGCGCCCGGATCTGCGACTCGAAACCGTCGATCACGCACGCCCGCGGTTTGCGGTCGAACACCGGCGGAGTGTCCGACCGCAGCGCGGCGCGCACCGTATTGCGCGCCAGCCCCAACCGGCGGGTGATCTCCTTGATCGACAGACCCTCGGCGCGATGCAGCCGCCGGATCTCAGCCCAGTCCTCCACGTCGAGCACTTCCTTCCTCCCTAGCCTCGGCTCAGGCCAGGGTTCGGTCCTCCACACGCTCAGTGGTGGACCCCAACGAAGGAGGGTCAGTTCTCGAACGTCGATAAGAGGTCAGTTTTCAGCCGTCGCTGACGGCACACGCACGTGACGGGCAGTCGGAAAGGTTTGATTGCGTTTCCTCCCGTCGAACCGCAACCAAACAGCTCCCGCCTGGCCGCGGGCATGGGGGACTTGGCCTCGTCTTGTTCGCCCTGACGAGGGAGCGCCGAACCAACGTGACTCTACGATCGGGGACCAGATGACCGGAGACAGGGTGCGAGTGGCCGGTGGCGGCAAGCGGTTGACCATCTTCTGTGGAGAGTCCGACCGCTACGGTCACCGCTCCCTTGCGACCGCCATCGTCGAGCGACCTCCCGGTCGTCATCCAGATCGTGGACGACCCGCACCGGATCCAAGCCTTCCTCCCGGTGATCGACGACATGCTCGGCGACGGCCTGGTCACCCTCGAAGACGTCGACGTTCTCATGTACCGGGCCGCGGCCCGGCCCGCCCTCGACGACGAACCATCCTGACCCGTCGCCGGTCCGCAGCGGTCAGCGAGCGTGGCCGACGAAGCCGACGACGAGCGCGGCCGGGCCGGCGTGCGCACCGACCGGTGCGCCGATCGGCACCACGTACTCCGGTGGGCCGCCGAGCACCTTTCCGGCCCGGCTGACGACGTCGTCGACGTCGTCAGCGTCGCCGTGGGCCAGTGCCCACCGGTCGATGCCGTGCCGGGCGTGCTCACCCAGATGGTCGAGGAGATGGCGGACGGCGCGTGCTCGATCGCGGTGCTGACCCAGCGGCACCGTGTGCCCCTGGACGGCGATCATCTGCCGCTGACGGCCGTGCTTGGGTGGTTCAACGAGTCCGGCCCGCCCACCCCGGACGAGATAACCGACGTCGTCGATCACAGCATGGACGTGCACCCGGTCGGCGAGTTGGGCGCACAGATCGCGGATGTCGTCGCTGCTCATGTCAGACGGGCGGCGCTGGCGGCGGCGACGGCGATGAGCCCGAGACCGATGCTGAGCGAACGCGTGTCGATCACGTCGACCCGGTTCGGGGAGAGGTCGGCGGCCTCGCGGGCATGGTCGAAGGTGCGACTCAGCTCGGCGGACGCATGGACGGCGCACACGGGTGCATCGCGGGCGAAAGCCTCGGCCAACGCGTCGGCACTGGGAGCCGCGGCGGACGGCGAGGCGCCGTGCGCGACCCGCTGCCAGAAGTCCTCGACGGTGCCGTCCCACGGCTCGTCACCGAAACGGATGCCGCCGCGGACGGTGATGATCCCGAGCGACGTCGCCAGGGAAGGTGGGAGATCAGCGGCACCGTCGGTCACCACCCGTACCGCTCCCATGGCCGAAACCCTATTCGGGGCCCCCAGCGCTGCCGAGATGTCAGCCTGCCTGCCTGGACCCTACTCAGCGCGGCCAAACGCCTTGATCTCGTCGATCTCCTCCGGCGTGAGCTCGCGGGGAACCTCGCCCCGGGCCATCTTCTCGGTCTGCACTTGCTGGCGGATGTCGTCGACGATCTCGGGGTTGGCCAGGGTCGACACGTCGCCGACATCGGTGAAATTCGAGATCCCGGCGATCACCCGGCGCATGATCTTGCCGGAGCGCGTCTTGGGCATGTCCGACACGATCCACACGTTCTTGGGGCGCGCGATCTTGCCGATCTCCGTCTCGATCGCCCGCGCCACCTTGCTCTCCACTTCGGGGCTGGCGCTGAAGCCGGGCTTGAGGGACACGTACATCTCGACCGCCCGGCCCCGCAGCTCGTCCATCACCGGCACCGCGGCCGCCTCGGCGATCTCCTCGACGGTGATGCTGGCCGACTCGAGCTCCTTGGTGCCCAGCCGATGGCCGGCCACGTTGATCACGTCGTCGACGCGGCCGAGGATCCGGAAGTAACCGTCGGCGGCCTGGACCGCGCCATCGCCAGCGAAGTACGGCCAGTCGCGCCAGTCCGTGCTGTCCTTGTCCCGGCAGTACTTGACGTAGTAGGTGTCGACGTAGCGTTCGGGCTGGCCCCAGATGGTCTGGAAGATGCCCGGCCACGGGTTGCGGATGCAGATGTTCCCGGCCCGGCCGCTGCCCGCCTCGACCACCGCGCCGGTCTCGTCGTAGATCACCGGGTAGATGCCGAGCACACCCGGCCCGCAGCTCCCTGGCTTCATCGGATGGAGCGCCGGCAGGGTGCTGCCCAGGAAACCGCCGTTCTCGGTCTGCCACCAGGTGTCGACGATCACCGCCTCGCCCTTGCCGACCGTCCCGTGATACCAGCGCCACACGTCCGGCTCGATCGGCTCGCCGACCGTCGTCATATGCTTGAACCGGTACCGGTACTTCGCCGGCTCGTCGGGACCAAGCTTGCGCAGCATCCGGATCGTGGTCGGCGCGGTGTGGAAGATGTTGACGCCCAGCCGCTCCGCGATGCGCCACGCCCGGCCGGCGTCGGGGTAGGTGGGCACCCCTTCGTACATGACGCTCGTGGTGCCGAGGGCCAGCGGGCCGTAGACGATGTAGGAGTGGCCCGTGATCCAGCCGATGTCCGCCAGACACCAGTAGGTGTCCTCGGGGTGGATGTCCTGGTAGTACTTCGAGGTGCCGGCGACGTACGCGAGGTAGCCGCCGGTGCTGTGCTGGGCACCCTTGGGTCGCCCGGTGGTGCCGCTGGTGTACATGAGGAACAGCGGCGCCTCCGCCGGCATGGAGACCGGCTCGACGAGCTCGTCGCGATGGTCGGCCATGACCTCGTCGACGAAGAAATCCCGCCCGGCCACCATCGGGCTCTGCGACCGATACTCGCCGGGGTAGCGGCGCCAGACCAAGACCTTGTCGACCTCGACGCCGAGCTCTCGGGCCCGGGCCAGCGCCTCGTCCGCCTTGACCTTGTGGTCGAGGAGGTCGCCGTTGCGGTAGTAGGCATCCATTGTCACCAGGATGCGGCTCTGTGAGTCGGCGATCCGCTCCCCGCACGCGGCGCCGCTGAACCCGCCGAACACCTCGGAATGGATGACGCCGAGGCGGGCGCAGGCGAGCATCGAGACGGGCAGCTCGGGGACCATCGGCAGATGGAATGTCACGCGATCGCCGGTAGCGACGCTGCCGAAGTCTCGGAGCAGCGCGGCGAACTCGTTCACCCGCGCATGCAGCTCCTGGTAGGTGATGGCCTGGGTCGCCTCGGCCTCCGGCTCGGGGACCCAGATCAGCGCGGCCCGGTTCCGGCTCGTCGCCAGATGGCGGTCGACGCAGTTGACCGAGGCGTTGAGGCGCCCGCCCACGAACCACTTCCAGAACGGGGGATTGCTGGTGTCGAGCGTCGTGTGCCAGTAGCTGTCCCAGCTGAGCAGGTCCGCGTACTCCTTGAAGCACTCGGGAAAGTGGTCTTCGCCGAAGCGCTTCAAGATGTCGGGGTCGCCGGCGTTGGCCTGGGCGATGAACTTCGCGGGAGGCTGGTAGTAGTCCTCCTCGCGCCAGTGCACCGCGATCTGCGCTTCGGAGACCGGGGCTTGCTCGTCGGTTGTCACGGCGCCGACCTCCCGTTTCAGGCGAACTCGCCGACACCCTACGAGACCATGCCCGGCCTGCCCACGGCGACGGTCCGTGCCGGGACATCATGGCGCCCCGGCAGGCCGGATCCGAGCGGTGGTCATACCTCTGGCAGCAGGTGGGCCGCGACGGCGAACTCGTGGAGCAGGGCGGTGGCGGCCGAGTGCCGGGCGAAACCGGCGGTGTCGCCCTGGTCGAGGGTGGCCCAACAGGTCAAGTCGGCCATCGTCACCGCTTCGGCGGCCAGCGGCGCAAGGGCCGCGGCGGGCGAGCACTCCACGCGCCCACGCAGGGCGCGGACTGCCGCGGCCAGGCCTGCGCCAGGCGCAGGTTCCAGCAGGGCGATCAGCTCGGAAAGTTCCCCGACGAGATGCTGCTGGGTCATGGTGACCCTCCCCGAACAACTCGCATCGTATGCCGGCATCGGCCACCGCTGGGCTGTGTTGGCGTTCCGGGCCGGACCGATGAGTTCGCCCCGACGGACACTCGCGATCTCGTAGCTCACGGCTCTCCTTCGGTGTGTCGGGGTGTCGCGTCGACGACCGGCGCGGTCCACCGACCGGCCCGCAGCTCGAGACGAGTCCAGCAGCCGGGTCGTTGCGGGATGGGATTTCACGGCTGCCGAAGTCGGTCACGACGTCCACATCGGGTGGGGTGATGGCGACCTGCTTGTGGCTGGCGCTTGTGCCGAGCACTTCGACGGGCGATCGCGCGATCGAAGCTCACGTTCGTTACTGGCGAAGGCCACTGCTCCTACTTCGACATTGGCCAGAGATCCTCGAGGCCTTGGGTTAGCCGCGCACTTCAGGCGAGGGCGCGCGTCGAGCATGGGGCCGGAAAGGTCGATGCCCGTGACCGGGCCGGACCGGACCGGGCGCCGCGTCGAGGGAGGTGATGCCACACCCGCAGCCGACGTTCAACACCGCCTCGCCCGGTCGGGGGTCGGCGGCCGCGAGGAGCATGTCGGCGACGGGTCGCAGCACTCGGTCTCGGCGGTCGGCATCGGCGACCCATCGATGCCCGCTGTCGTCGTTCCAGGCGTCGAACTAGGCCCGGTTGGCTGCCGCAGCTATCAGACGTGCCTGGGGCTTCGAGGAGGCAGCTGCACCGCATCGCTCTGTTGCGGCTGCGGCGACCGTGCGGGCAAACAGGGCGGCTGCTTTCGCCGCGATGGCGTCGTCGGGTTCGCCTCGGACGACGAGGACGGTGAACGAGTCGCAGACGCAGGCCCCGAGCATCGATAGTGTGTGTTCGACGGATTTCCGCGCGTTGTGCCCTCGGCCGCTGCTGGGCGCGGCGTTGACGACGACGGCAGCCATGCCGGACATGACCGTTGACCCGACGAGCCAGTCGAGGCCGTTCTTGAGGACGCCGGGCATGCCTCCGGCGTATTCCGGCGTCGCGATCAGCACCAGGTCGGGCCCCGACCCATCCCGGACCGACGGTCGCTGAGGTCGCTCGTGATCTCGGCGCGTCTCGCTCTCCACGTGCCCGGGCGAGGCACCGCGGTTTGTTTGACCGGCCATCTCAGCAGGGTTACCTTCGGTTGGCCTTCTGGTCGGAAAATGCCAGGGTTTCGATGACGTTCAGACGGTGCGTCTATCGGCACTTGGGGGGTTGGATGGGTCTTCACGTGACTCTCAACGCACGTCGTCGTGTCGCGCTTGTGTTCACGGCCGTCCTACTCATCGTTGCTGGCAGTTTGTCGTTGGAGCGTGGCGCCGGGGCCAAGCCGAATAACTGCCACAAGACCAAGACGTGTTCGACGACCACGACAACGGCGCCGACGACGACCACGACGACGGCGCCGACGACGACCACAACGGTGACGCCCCCGTCCGTGCAGACCGCGACGTTCCGACTCGGCCCGTTCGAACTCGCGCCCGAGGGATCGCCGGGCTCTGACAGTGAGTCAGCGCAAGCCAACATCCCGAAGCCGTCTGGCGCGTTCGGGATCGTTGGGATGCGCTTCGACTTGGTACACGCCGACGGAACCTCCGAGGATCACAACAATGTGCACCTCCACCACACGGTGTTCATGGACTCGAGCCGTCCCGACTCGATCTGCCCATCCCTTCCCAACCGGTTCGTCGGCGCCGGCGCCGAGCGCACCCCGGTCAGCTTCGGAACCGAGTACGCGTACAAGGTGGGCGCGACCGATCAATGGAGCGCGCTTTGGCACATCATGAACATGTCGACGGAGACGCATACCGTCTACATCCAGTACGAGATCGACTACGTCACGGGAGCCGACCTCGCCGCAATGAGGCCCCTCACGTCGTACTTCTACGACGTCGACGGCTGCTGGGGCGACTCGGCCTACAACGTCCCGGGCGGCGGCGGCCCTGGGAGCGTCTACACCAAGGCGATCACCTACACGGCGCCTCGCAACGGTACGAGGGTGTTCACCGGTGGCCACCTTCACGACGGCGGGATTGACCTCATCCTGGAGCAGAACGGCGTTGAGGTGTGTCGGCCCACGGCGATTTACATGGACGGCATGCTCGACGCGATCACCTATTGCGACACTCCGGTAAGCGTGGCGGCCGGGACGACGATACGGCTCACGTCGAGGTATTCGAACGAGTTCCCGCTCACGGCGGTGATGGGAATTTCGCTCTCCTACGTTTGGGAGCCGTAGTCGAGGACGGCGACTGCTGCGACTGCCGCTGTGACGCGACAGACGCGTCGGTAGTGATCGTGTCGGGTCCACCGTCAAGCTCCTACGTCGCGATCGCCGTCTAAATCGTTCTCAGGCCGGAGCACTCCTCGAATGCCGTGCCGGCGAGGTTCTCCCGAAGCGGGGGTTGAGCGACAACGGCACGTACGCCGGGCGCAGGCACGGACCGACGGAGCGCGGCGCCAGCGCTGGCTCGCCGCGAACCTGACGCTGCTGCTGCTGCCGCCGTCGTGACCGTCCCGAATCAGCGAGGCTCTGTCCCGATCCGACACGACCATCGACTCCTCTTCATGACGAGCCGTACGGCCGATCGGCACGCCTGAGCCCGCGTGAGCGTTCGATCGGGGTTGTCACCCATATGGGCGGTCGCGGGCGTCAGCGGGGGTGATGGAAGCGGGGGTCGGGGTCGTGACGCTCGAGCAGCAGCTCGTGGCCGACGTGGACGGGTCGGTCGCCTCGCTGTACCTCTCGGAGGCGGCCGCGCTGCTGGGCATGCTGTGGATGTACATCGGGGATCGAGCGGCTGCCGAGGACCTTGTCCAAGAGGCCTTCGTGCGGGTGCACCGTGCGTGGCATCGGATCGACGACCCGAGCCGCGCCGCCGCCTATCTCCGATCAGTGGCCTTCAACCTGGCCCGGTCACGATGGCGCAGATTGCGGGTCGCTGCCCGGCACGTGAATGTCGAGCAGCCGACTCCGTCTGCAGAGACGTCGGCGCTGCTCGCCGACGACCGGTCGCAGGTGGTCGCGGCGCTGTCGCGGCTGCCGACGCGGCAGCGGGAGTGCCTGCTGCTCCGGTACTACGCCGGCAGCTCCGACGCCGCCACCGCTGCCACGCTCGGCATCTCGGTGAACTCGGTCAAGACGCACGTCCGCCGCGGGCTCACCACGGTCGAGGGCCAATCTGCGGGACGCGTGCATCATGCTGCTTCATCGGCGGCAGGACCTCGCCGAGGAGTGGCCCGACGATCTCGGAAGCGAGCTCGTCGACCTACAGCGGACCGTCGAGGTCGCGTTGCGCGGGCTTGTCGGAAGAAGGGCCGCACGGCCCAGGCGGGAAGATGGCGATGGCGCTCCTCTTCCCAGACTCTCGCCCGCGGGTGGGGCCCGAGGACG
>WNGB01039271.1_pt1 | contig 11892 bp, 9 predicted proteins | sample 5400681 | NCBI WGS metagenome assembly WNGB01 (sample SAMN13153367, study PRJNA577476) | soil metagenome | isolation source: 115 cm soil or saprolite under grassland replicate 2 | place: USA:California | collected 2016-06-15 | reverse complement strand
CGGGTCGGCGATCAGCGCCAGCCAGGACATCCCGGCCGCCTGCAGCAGTAGCCCACCGACCATCAGCGGCCGTTCGCCGATCCGGTCGGCGAGCACACCGGCAATCGGGGCGACGGTGATGAAGGTCGCGGTCCAGGGGATCAGCCGCAACCCCGCGTCGAGCGGACCGTAGCCGAGCACGGTCTGGAGCAGCTGCGCGTTGAAGAACACGGCACCGAACAGCGACGCGAACGTGAAGAACATGGCCGCGTTGCCCGCAGCGAAGGCGCGGTCGCGGAAGAAGTGCACCGGCAGCATCGGCTCACGGGCGCGCAGCTCCCAGGCGACAAACGCCACCACAAGCAGCGCACCGACCGTCAACGAGCCGATGACCTCGGCGGTCGCCCAGCCGACCTGGTTGCCGCGCACCAGCCCCCAGACGATGCCCAGGGCGGCGCCCGTGACGAGCGCGAGGCCACGCAGGTCGAGAGCCGTGTCGGGCCCGAAGCTCTGCTTCATCCGCGTGAGCACGAGCGGGATGGCGAGCAGCCCGATCGGGACGTTGAGCCAGAAGATCCACTCCCAGCTGATCCCCTCGACGACGGCACCGCCGACCAGCGGGCCGCTGGCGACCGCCAGCCCGGTGATCGCGCTGAAGATCCCGATCGCCTTCCCTCGATGCTCGGCCGGAAAGGCCGCGCTCAGCAGCGCCAAGCCGAGCGGCAACACGAGCGCGGCGCCGGCACCCTGCACGGCCCGCGCGCCGATCAGCCAGCCGACATCGGGCGCCAGCGCACAGGCGGCGGACGCCGCCGCGAACAGCCCCAACCCGGCCGCGTACAGGTTGCGGCGCCCGTAGCGATCGCCGAGTGCCGCGCCGGTGATCAGCAGCACCGCGAAGGTCAGGTTGTACGCGTTGACCGTCCACTCCAGCTGCTCGACCGAGGCGCCCAGGTCGAGCCGGATCTTGCTCAGCGCCGTCGACACCACCAGGGTGTCCAGCGCCGCCATCAACGAGCCGATGCCCGTCAGGGCAACAACCCAGCCAGTCGCCGTCCTACTGATCGGCGTCGATCTCGAGTTCACGTCCGCCTCCCTCGGGTCCTCCCGGTTGCCGGCGAGCGCAGTCGCCGTGTGCAGGAGTAGAGATCCGCTGAAGGCCCGCGATCCATCGCTCGCGCCGCGCCACCTGCTGCACGAGCCGCTGAACCGGCTACTCCTGAAGCGGCGGATGCCGACGGTGGTCGATGCTCATGCCGTCGCTGCCTTGTTGGTGTGGTGCTGGCACCAGGCGTACAGGGCCTCGTAGACGAACATGCCCCGCTCCAGCAGCCGCTGGTCGTCTGCCTCGACCGCAAGGCCGCCTTCGCCGATCGCCAGCAGACAGCGACCGAGTGGGTCGCTGTCGAGCTCGGTGGCGATGTCGGCGGCGTGGACGATATGGGCCAGCCGCGCCAGGGCAGGATCACCGCCCAGGTGAAAGGCGTCGATGAGAACCTCGAAGGTGCACTTGCCATCGCGGTGAGTGAACTGGGCGCCTGGCGCGTCGAACGAGCGGGCGCTCTCCCGGTGGGCAACCTCGAGGACCTCGCTGGCGGGAACGTAGACGATTTCGGCGGTGGGGTCGATGAAGCGGTGGACAAGCCAGGGGCACGCGATCCGGTCGGTCCTTGGACGCTCACGGGTGACCCATTTCACGGTGCGCCTCCAGTGGTCGTGGCGGCTTGGTTGGGCAGAGGGATGCGGCGAAACAGCCGCCACAGCGTCAAGTCGTAGCCGCTCTTGACGGCCCCGGCGATCAGGAACGGGATTGCGAGTCCCAGCGGTTGCAGCAGCCCGGCCAGCGCCGGCCCAGCCGGGCGGGTCAGGTAGCGGGCGGTGTTGGTCACAGCCGCGGCGGCGGTCCGCTCTGGCGGTGGGACCAGCGTCATCACGTATGCCTGCCGTGCAGGCACGTCCATCTGTGACAAGCACGTGCGCGCCAGCAGCAGCCCGACCGCGACGGGCAGGCTGGGGGCCACCGGCACGGCGGCCAGCAGCAGGTTGGACGGCAGATGGGTGAACACCATCGTCGCGAGGAGCCCCGCACGGCGCGCGACGAGGGGGGCAGCCAGGAACGAGACGGCCTGCAACACCCCCACGGCGGCGAACACCACCCCGACCTCGCCGGTCGATGCGCCGTAGCGGACGCCCAGCCAGTACGCGACATAGGCTTGCACGACGAACCCGCCGGCGAGGCTGTCGACCGCGAACAGCGCCGCCAGGCGAGTCACCACCCCGCGGGACGAGGCCAGCGGTCGCCGTGGGATACCCGATTCGGGTTGGGGCGCCTCGACGCTGCCAGGCAGCCGGGTGGCCAGCAGCGCACCGGCCACGCCGACCACAACCAGCACGCCGCCGACCAGGCTCCGGCCGGGCGGTAGGGTGCCAAGTAGCGCACCAGTCGCTCCGGCCAGCGTGGCCACCGCGTTGTAGACGCCAAAGCCCTGCATGATGGTCGCCCGCGGAGCGCCGGTGGAGGCGAGCATGACCTGCTCCAGGGTGGTGAACGGCCCCGACTCCACCACCTCGGTCGACAGCGCGCCCGACAGGGCGATCAGTGTCAGCAGCCACGCGGGCCAGCCCTCGGCGAGCACCACGCCGCAGAGCGCCAGCGCCACATACATCAGCCCATAGGCGCGGGCGCGGCGTACCCGGTCACCCCAGCGGCCGAGCGCCATGCTCGCCACGGCGCTGCCGGCCACGATCGCCGCGAGCACCAGCCCCACCCCTTGGGCGTCCAGGCCCTCACCGCGCAGGACCGCGCCGAGCTGCACCGCCGCCAACCCGTAGCCGATGCCCCGCAGCGCCTGCGAGGCCAGCACCACGGCCAGCACGCGACGGCCAGCTGGGACCGTGGTGGTCATGCCGGTTCCCGGCCCAGCAGCAGGGCGCGCCGGTAATACTCGTATAAGCCGTCGAACAGCGGCCGGGAAAGCTCCAGCACCCGCAGATCGTCGGCGATCATCGACAGACCCCGCAGCGCCACATCCAGCCCGCGGGCCTCGGGCGCGTCGAAGCGCTCATCGTCCAGGTCGGCCTCGTGGACCAACTCCGCCAGCTTCCACAGCACCGGGTCGTCCAGCTCGTAGCGGCCAAGGATCGTCTCGAAGCTGCACCGCGCGACGGGGTCCAGGTGGCGGCGTATCAGCCAGGCGCAGGCCGCCCGGTCGATGTGCACCCCGGCCCGGGTCGCCCACCTCATGCGCCCTCCTCGACCGCCGCCTCAGCCGGCGCGGCGGCCATGGGGGCGGGATCGGCGGGCAGGTCGTTCACGGCGCTCCGGGCGATGTCCCGCTCGACCGGGGGAAAGTAGTCCCTGCGGGCGATCCGGCGCAGCTCGCCGCGCAGCCGCCGCGCCGCGTGCGTCCGCTCCACCGTCCCGCCACGCAGTGCGGCGCGTGCATGCTCGATCACGTCCTGGTATTCGGCCGCGCGGGCGGCGCGCATGGTCGTGGCGATCGTTCGTTCCTGCGCGGTGCTGCCTGCCGTGGCCAGCCACACGGTCGCGATCCCGCCCGCCTCGATGACCTGCTCGGCCAGCCAGTCGATCTGCTCGCGGGTGCGGGCGTCGGCCGGCAGACAGACCAGCCCATCGCCGAGCCTGGCGACCCCGAGCCGTTCCAGCTTGCGCCATATCCCGATCCGCGGAGTTGAGGGCTCCCGGGGCAGCCGGTAGGCGAACAGCACCCACCGCCCCTCCGCCTGTGGTTCGTCTGCTCCTCGCACGGCGCCGCTCCTCACGCGATCCTATGCAACCGTGGTTACATGATAGGGTGCCGGGCCGTGATGGCCGGCGAGGAGGAGCCCGAGATTCGGATGCCGTACAGTGCCGGTGGTCCGGCATGCTTACCATTGCATCCTATGACAGGTCTGACGGGCGGGTTCTGGACGGCATGGCGCGATCTCGAATCGTCGACCCGGCGTGCGCTGGAGCTGGCATACGAGTCCCTCGCGGGTGGCGGTCTGGCGTGCGGGGCGGTCATCACCGACGCGGAGGGCCACTTCGTCGCGGAGGGCCGCAACCGAGCGTACGACCCGCCGGGCGGCCCGGACGCGTTGCAGGGCACCCCGCTGGCGCATGCGGAGATGAACGCGTTCGCCGCGGTGCCGACCGGGCGAGGTCTGGGCGACTGCGCCTTGCTGAGCACGCAGGAGCCGTGCTCCATGTGCGCGGCCGCGGCGTCGTTCCTCGAGGTCGGCACTGTCCGGCACGTCGCACCGGATCCATGGGCGCTTGCCTCGGGGCAGCCGAGAAACGCCGCTTCGATCGGACCCGCGGCCGACGTGTGGGTGGTCACCGCGAACCTGATGTTCCTGCTCGGCATCGCCAGCAGGGTGGGCGTCGAGCACCCGACCGTCGTGGGCAATCGCGTGCTCGAGCCGGAGACCACCGAGATCGTGCTCGACATGGTGGCCGACGGGCTGGTGGTCCCCGCGTTGACCACGGGGCGATCGCTGACGGAGATGCTGCCCGCCAGATGGGAACGGATCGCCGCCGCCGCCGCGGCTCGCGTCGAGCGCATGGCCCCCGACCTGACCGGTGAGGCGTGAGCGAGACATAATGGTGTAGATATCCAGATCTGCTAGAAGTTGTCAAAAAGCGCGACAAGCCATAACCTCGCCCCTCCGATCATCCTTCTCAGGGCGGCCGGCAGCACAGGGCCGGCGTAGGAGAGCGGCATGGCTGTGGTGCTTCAACACGGCGACATCACCACTGTCGCCCGACGCAACACCTCAGGCGGGCCAGCCCTGAGCGAGGACGGTTGGCGGCAGGCCGAAACCCTCGCCGACCGGGTGGCCGATCTGCCGATCACCCACCTGTTGGCCGCGCCCGAGCTGGCATGCCGCCAGACCCTGCTGCCCAGCGCGGCCCGCAGACGGCGCATGGTGGAGCCCACCGACCTGCTGGCCACCGACGAGGGCGCCGAGCAGCTCTGTCAGGAGTGGGCAGCACCGGGTCTGGAGGCCGCTGCGCTCTGTGTCGCCCCAGTCGTGCTGGCGAAGCTGCTGACGGCCTTGCACGAACGGCGAGATGTCGACCTCGACCTGCCCGACCAGTTTTCTCTGACTGCGACCACGGCGTTGGTCGTTGCCCAGAACGATCATGGCGGCCTGTTGCTCCGCGGCCTCCCGGGGCAATCCTCGCCCCCAGCGGACGCTGGGACTCCTGCAGCCATTGCCGAGCTGGAGCACGCGGATGCCGCACTGGCACGGCTGACCAGCCAGCGTGAGCAGCTCGGCGCCCGGTTGGTGGCGATGCGCAGCCGGCTCGTCGCCTCACAGCAGGCCTGGCAGCAGCTGAGCAAGCAGCTCCAACACGAAAGCCAGCAGCTCGTGGGGCTGGCCCGGGTCCTGGTCCGGCGCGTGGACACGGCGACGCAGATGCTCGGGCAGCTCCAGCAGCGACCAACGGCCGGCGCCCCGAAGGCTCGTCAGGTCGATGCCCGCTTCGAAAAGCACATGGCCGAGGTGCACTACCGGTCCGCGGTCCTGACCGAGTACGTCGAGCACTGGCTGGCTGTGCTTGACGCCCAGCACGCGGTGGTGGGCATCGATCAGGTTGCCCACAGTGCCATGGCCACCGCGCTGCTCCCCGGACACGCCGGAGAGGAGGCGCCCACCACGGTGTGGTCGCCGGCGAGCCAGCCGGCAGACGCCGCGATCGTGGTGCGGGAGCTGACTGACCAGGCGCGCCTTCGCCACCCGCGGCGGGCCATCACTGTCCGGGCAGATGGTGAGCTGCTGGTGATGGCCGCGACCAGCGGCATCGCCAGGACCCTTGGCCCTCTGCTCGACTACGCCTGTGAGGCGGTCGAGCCTGAGGTGCCGGTCTGCGTCGTGGCCAATGCTCGGGACCTGGTGGTGGTCCTCGCCGTCGAGGTCAGCGATGCGCGCACGACCACGCAGCACGCTGCCGCTGGGGCGCTGTCGCCCGTTGTACCGGACTGGCCCCCTCGCGGCGACCTCGACCTGGATGCCGCCAGTCGGCTCGCCAGCCAGCACGGCAGCCGGCTCCTGGCCGGCGCGGCGCCAGGTGGTGCGGGCGAGCGCTTCGAGTTGCATCTCCCACGCGTCCAGCCGGGTACGGCACGCACCCTGCCGGGCTCCTCGTAGCGAAGGTGTGGATAGACCGGTAGAGAGGTCCCCGCATGACTAGTTTGTCCGATGGTTGCGGTGGGGGGTGTGCCTGGCCGGCTGCCGCAGCCACAGCCGCGCCTGGGTCGGCTGCACGGTCTGCTCGACCACAGCCAGCAGCTCGGCGCTGAGCGTGTCCACGTCGACCTCGTCCCGCAGGCGGGTGGCGAACGCTGCCACGGTACGGGCGGCGTCGTAGCGACGCCGGTTAAAGCGCCGGTCGACCGTGTTCTGGACGCGGCGGCGCAACGGGGCGAAGGCGGCTGCAGCGGTCAGGGTGGCGACGGCCACCAGGCGGTAGCGCAGCACGGCCACCGCCACTGTCACTGGCACGCACAGCACCGTCGAGTACAGGACGCCTGAGACGGCGGTGTTCTGGGGCAGGACGGTCCCCGCCAGGAGCCCGGCCACGGCGGCGGCGGCGCCGGCGGCGACCCAGCGCAGCTGCTGGCGCTCGACGCCACGCGAGGCCCGGAACCGCAGCACCACGCAGACCAGCGCGGCCGGTAGGCTGGCCGTGTGCAGTAGCACGCCGGTGTAGCCGACCACCGTGGCGATCGTGCCGGCCACCCCTGCCAGCCCGAATGGGTTGTCGATCGGTGTGTCGCTCAGCGCTTCAGCCGTGAGGCTGCCACCCACCAGGGCCATGATGGAGCCGGCCACGCTGGTGGCTACGACCACCCGCCAGCGGCGTGAGCGCAGCCGTCCGTCCGGCAGCAGCAGGAACGGGAGGGTGATCCCAACGGCGATGGCCGGCGCCCATGCGTACTCCCCGAGCACGGCGGTGAGCTGGGCGGCGAAGGGAAGTGGACGGCCGGTGCGGACCAGCTGGTCGACCCAGGGTCGCAGGGGGACGACAAGCGACCAGATCATGCCAGAGGCCGCGTACAGCCAGCCGATCGGGTTGGTCGGCCGCCGAAGGGCCAGTACCAGTCCAATGGTGGCGTAGCCGAGCGGGAAGGCCAGCGCGTAGGCGGCCCCGTCGACCAGGACGCCGGCTGTGAGCGGCTGGGTCAGGGCCAGGGTGACGGCCAGGCCGAGGGCACAGCAGCCCAGGCTCGCAAGCCACAACGACCAGGCGATCATGGTTCTGATCCGCGGCGTGATGGTCACCGTCTCGTCCTTGGCGTGGTCGGGCTGGGTATGGGCGATGCTGGCAGGTCAGCGGTACGGCACCGTTACGGCCCCAGCACGCCGTCGCATCGCCAGCACCGCGCGGCGTGTCGCTGCCTCAAGGCGCCGTCTGGTGCTGGAGACCTTCCGGCCCTGGACGGGTTGCTCGGGACGAAAGATCATGGCGGGGAGATGGCAGTGCCTTCCCTGGTCGGGCGCGAGCGCGAGGTCGGCGTGCTCGACGAACTGGTCGGCCGCGTCGGTGAGCGCGGCGGCGCGCTTGTGGTGCGAGGCGAGGCCGGGATCGGGAAGTCCGCCCTCCTGGCGGCGGCCACGACGCGTGCGAGGGATCGCGGGATGCCGGTCCTGACCGCGACGGGCGTGCAGTCGGAAGCGCATCTGCCGTTCGCCGGGCTGCATCAACTGCTGCGGCCGATCCTCGCCGCGACCGACGACCTGCCCGCCCGCCAGCGTATCGCGCTGCTGGCAGCCTTTGGCATGGCCGACGCGGCCGCTCCGGACCTGTTCCTGATCGCGCTCGCCGCGCTGGAGCTGCTCGCCGACACCGCCGCAGGCGCACCCCTGCTGCTCAGTGTCGAGGATGCCCAATGGCTGGACCGTCCCACCGGTGACGTGCTGGCGTTCGTCGCGCGGCGGCTGGAATCGGAGCCGATCGTGCTGCTGGCTTCGATCCGCGAAGGGTACGAGAGCCCGCTGGTCGAGGCTGGGCTGGCGGAGCTGCGCCTGGAGGGGCTCGACCAGGCTGCCGCGGGCGAGCTGCTGGATGCGCACGCTCCCCGCCTCGGGCGTGGGGTGCGCGAGCGGCTGCTGGACGAGGCGGCGGGCAATCCACTTGCGCTCACCGAGCTGCCGGCGGCGCTGGGAGCTGACCAGCTCGGCGGAGGAGCGCTGCTGCCGACACGGCTGCCGCTGACCGCGCGCCTGGAGCACGCGTTGGCGGCGCGGGTGTCGGAGCTGCCCGCCGCCGCCCGCACGCTGCTGCTGGTCGCCGCGGTGGACGACGGCGAGGCCCTGGCCGAGGTGCTCGCCGCCGCCGCGACCATCGACCGGACGGACGCTGGAGTGGAGGCGCTCGCCTCGGCGGTGGACGCGAGGTTGGTCGAGGTCGACGGGATGGAGCTGCGGTTCCGCCACCCCCTGGTGCGCTCAGCGGTCCACCAGGCGGCCGGTGTCTCTGAGCGTCAGGCGGCCCATGCCGCCCTGGCCACGGTGCTGGCCGGCCAGCCCGACCGGCGTGCCTGGCATCGGGCGGCGGCCAGCCTGGGGCCCGACGAAGAGGCGGCCGGCGAGCTGGAGCAGGTGGCGGCGCGCGCGCAGCGGCGTGGCGCGATCGCGGTGGCCGTGGCTGCACTGGAACGGTCGGCCATGCTCAGCGACGATCCGGCTGGCCGGGGGAGGCGGCTGCTGGGCGCGGCCGAGCTGGCGTTCGAGCTGGGCCGGCGCGATCTGGTGGACCGGGTGCTGCAACAGGTCGAGCCGCTCGAGCTGGGACCGCTGGACCGGTCGCGCCTGATGTGGCTGCGGGAGATGTCCGAGGAGGGCGGGGCCGACGGCCCCGCCAGGGTGCGTTCCCTTGTCGAGATCGCCGATCGGACCAGGCTGGCAGGGGACATCGAGCTGGCGCTGAACTTCCTCCGAGCGGCGGCCCTGCGATGTTGGTGGGATGACCCCGGCAAGGAGATTCGAGATGTCGTGGTCGCCGCGGCCGAGCGGATGCCTGTTCCGGATGACGACCCGGGGCTGATCGCCATCCTCGCCCTGGCGGCTCCGGTGGAGTGGGGAGCGGTGTTCATCGATCGCCTGTCGCGCTTGGCTCCAGATGCGGGTGGCGATCCTCGAGCGGCGCGGCTGCTCGGCGCCGTCGCGACCGCCGTCGGTGCCTTTGATCGGTCCGGAGGCCTGCTCGCGGTCTCGGTGGCGGGGTTACGGGCCCAGGGCCGGCTGGGCCTGTTGGCCCAGGCGCTGGTGTCCCAGGCGTTCACGACGATCCATACGGGAGACTGGAAGCTGGCCGTGCCGGCGGCCGAGGAGGCCGGCCGGCTGGCGCGGGAGACCGCGCAGCCGCGCTGGGTGGCTGGAGCGCAGATCGCCCAGGCGACACTGGCGGGACTGCGGGGAGATGAGGACGCCGCGGAAGCCCTGGCCGCCGAGGCCGAACAGGTGATCCTGCCCATGGCCAGCAACTCCATGCTGACCCTCCTGCAGCTTTCACGGGGTCTGACCGCCCTGGGCGGCGGTCGTCACAGCGACGCCTACGAGCACCTGCGGCGCGTCTTCGACCCGGCCGATCTGGCCTACCATCCCTACGTTCGCGGTTGGGCGATCGGGGAGCTGGCCGAGGCCGCTGTCCACAGTGGCCACCGGGAAGCGGCTCGCAGGGTGATGGAGGAGCTGGGGCCGCTGGCGGACCAGACCCCATCGCCCCTGCTCCACGTGGGTCTGCAGTACGCCCGTCCGCTGCTGGCCGACGACGAGGACGCCGAGCCGCTCTTCGAAGCGGCGCTCGGCGCCGACCTGACCCGCTGGCCGCTTGTCCGGGCGCGCCTGCTGCTGGCCTACGGGGCGTGGCTTCGCCGTCAGCGGCGCGTGGCGGAGTCCCGCGCGCCGCTGCGGGCCGCTCGGGAGGCGTTCGACGCCCTCGGTGCGCTCCCGTGGGGGGAGCGGGCCCGCCAGGAGCTGCGAGCTTCCGGCGAGTTGAGCGGGCGCCGGGCACCCGGGGCGTGGGACCGGCTCTCGCCGCAGGAGCTCCAGATCGTCCAGCTGGCCGCCGACGGGCTGTCCAACCGGGAGATCGGCCAGCAGCTCTACCTCTCCCATCGCACCGTCGGCACGCACCTGTACCGGGTGTTTCCCAAGCTCGGGATCACCTCGCGGTCCGAGCTCCGCGGCCTGCTGGACAGCGGGATCCCCTCGGTCCGCCTTGCCACCCGTCCGGCCGCGGGCTGAGTCGTCTGACGTACGCTCCGAGCGTCACCCACGGCTGAACGCCGCCAGATCGCAGTCACGTGACGCATGCCCGACCCCCATCGGGTTCGTAGTGTCGACCACGACCGCGAACGCCGAGGCATCCGCGACTTCGTGCTGCCCGGTGGACCGCATGGAGGGAGACCGTCATGTCGACCACGCCCGCCCCGAACCCTGACACGATCGTCCTGATCCACGGCTTCTGGGTGACCCCGCGAAGTTGGGAGCACTGGATCGGCCACTACCAGCGCCGCGGCTACCGCGTGCTCGCCCCGGCGTATCCCGGGTTGGAGGTGGAGGTCGAGGCACTGAACCAGGACCCGTCGCCACTCGAGGCGCTGACGGTCCCCGCGATCATCGATCATCTCGAGGCCGTGATCCGCGACCTGGACTCGCCGCCCATCCTGATCGGTCACTCCGCGGGTGGGGCGTTCACGCAGATCCTGCTCGATCACGGCTTCGGGGCGGCGGGCGTTGCGATCAACTCGGCTCCGACCGAGGGCGTTGCCGTGGTTCCCCTCTCTCAGATCAAGTCGTCGTTCCCGGTGCTGAAGAACCCCGCCAACCGCCACAGGGCCGTCGGGTTCACGCATGAGCAGTGGCACTACGCCTTCACCAACACCTTCAGCGAGGAGAAGTCCCGCGCGCTGTACGAGCGGTACGCCATCCCGGCGTCGGGGCGGATCTTCTGGGGCAGCGCACTCGCGAACATCCACCCCGGTCACGACGACACCTACGTCAACTACAACAACGACGACCGCGCTCCGCTGCTCTTCATCTCGGGCAGCGAGGACCACCTCATGCCGCCGAAGGTGCAGCGGTCGAACGCCAAGCACTACAAGTCGGACACGGTGACGGAGGTCAAGGAGTACGAAGGTCCGCACCTGCTCCCCGCGCAGGACGGCTGGGAGGAGATCGCCGACCACGCCCTGTCGTGGGCCGTCAGCCACGCGAGAGGGGTGGCCGCAAAGGGAGCATCTTCGCCCACCAGAAGCGGCGCATGAGGAACGTCAAGTGCGGACCTTGGCGTGATGGCCAGAGCGCCATGCGGCCGCTCCGGGTAGCGCTCAGGTGGCGGTGGTGTGCCGGTAGCGGATGACCGCGGCGGGCACGACCACGACCAGCAGCCCACCGATCCACGCCATAGCCTGCCAGACGTGGCCGGCGGTGGGGCCGCCCAGGCACAGGGCGCGCAGGGCGTCGACGGTGACGGTGATCGGGTTGACCTTGGCAAAGGCCTGCAGCCAGCCGGGCATGGTGGCGACCGGGACGAAGGTGGAGCTGATGAAGATGAGCGGGATGACGGCGAGCAGGCCGGCCAGGCCGGCGGACTCGGCGTCGCGCACCAGCAGGCCGAGCAGCGCGTTGATCCAGGAGAAGGCGACCCCCACAGCCAGGGCCAGGCCGATCGCGGCCCCTGCCGCGGCCGGGCCGGCGTGGAAGCGGAACCCGATGGCGGCGCCGACGGCGGTCATCAGGCCCAAGACGAACAGGTTGCGGAGGGCGTCGGCCGCGGTGCGGCCGGCGAGAACGGCGGAGCGGGCCATCGGCAGCGCCCGGAACCGGTCGATCATGCCGGTGGCAAGGTCGTCGGCGATGGCCACGCCGGTCTGGGAGGCGCCGAAGGCGATGGCCAGC
>WNGB01011869.1_pt1 | contig 11893 bp, 11 predicted proteins | sample 5400681 | NCBI WGS metagenome assembly WNGB01 (sample SAMN13153367, study PRJNA577476) | soil metagenome | isolation source: 115 cm soil or saprolite under grassland replicate 2 | place: USA:California | collected 2016-06-15 | reverse complement strand
TCCGCACCTTCGACGACAGCGCCCGCTTTACGCTCGACCTGGGCGCGGTGCCGATCGTCAAGCAGCTCTCGCACCTGCCGGTGATCGTCGACCCATCGCACGCCAGCGGCCGCGCCGCCCGCGTGGTGCCGCTGGCCCGCGCGGCGATCGCCGCAGGAGCCGATGGGCTGATCGTCGAGGTTCACCACGCGCCCGAGCTGGCCGCGTGCGATGGCGAGCAGGCGCTGACGCCGCCGACGTTCCGCATGTTGATGGGCCAGGTCGAGCGGATCGCCGCCGCGATCGACCGCTCGCTGGCCGTCGCGACCGGCAGTGCGCTCTCGTGAAGATCGCTTGTCATAGAACGCGGATTCGCGCGGAACGAGACGGATTTTCATGGATAAGACAAGGTTCTTGAACACTTTACAATCTGCTTGCCGCAGGTCGCAGGTCACAGGTCGCAGGATGCTGCCGCTTGCGACGTGCGACGTGCGACAGACTGTAAAGCTGAAATGGTCGGCGCGAAACCTTGTCTAAGATCACAATACACCTATTATCCGCGTGAATCCGTCAGATCCGCGTATATCCGTGTGCTATGCTCAACATTTCGGCTGAGGTAGTAGTGAAGGAGGTGGAGGAAGATGTCAGATCTTCGAGCCCAGTTCGACGCGGCGGCGCAGGCCGCCCAGAGCCTGGCGCGGCGGCCCGACAACGACACGCTGCTGCTGCTCTACGCGCTCTACAAGCAGGCGACGGCGGGCGACGCAGCCGGCGGCCGGCCGGGATTCACGGATTTCGTCGGCCGCGCGAAATATGATGCGTGGGCAAAGCTGAAGGGTACCGGCAAAGAAGCGGCGATGCGCGACTACATTGTGCTGGTCGAGAGCCTGAAATGACGCCGCGTGTAATACTCGGTCGCATGGCCTATTGACGAAGCCGCCGTGGGGAGGTATAGTACCAGGAATATCCGGCCGACTCACACGGAGCCATGCGTATTCTAACACGCCAACCGTGTCCAACTGATCTCCGGCAGTCGCCGAAGCTGCCCTCTGCGCCCTTGCGCGCGGGGGGCATTTTTGTAACCAGTAACCAGTATACGGATTATGCGGGGTGGTTTGGAGGGGGGCGCGGCCCCCTCCAAGCCTTCCCCACCCAGCAGGATCACTATGGTGCGCCACTACTGACTACTGACTACTCAAGGAGGATCAGATGACGATCGACTGGGACGACAAGTACGCCCGCGACGGCCTGACGTTCGACGATGTGCTGCTGGTACCGTCGGAGTCGCGCGTGCTGCCGGCGAGCGCCGACGTGACGACCCGGCTCACCCGTAAAATCCGAATGAACATCCCGATCACCAGCTCGGCGATGGACACGGTGACCGAACACCGGCTGGCGATCGGACTGGCCCGCGAGGGCGGGATCGGATTCATCCACAAAAATCTCTCGATCGCCGACCAGGCCGAGATGGTCCGCAAGGTCAAGCGCTCCGAGAGCGGCATGATCACCGACCCGATTACTATGGGCCCGGACAAGACCGTCGGCGACGCGCTGGATCTGATGGCCGAGTACCGGATCTCCGGCATCCCGATCACCACGGCCGCGGGCGATCTGGTCGGCATCCTGACCAATCGCGACCTGCGGTTCGAGACCGATCGCAGCCGCCCGATCCGCGAGCTGATGACCGCGCAGAACCTGGTGACGGTGCCGGAGGGCACCACGCTCGACCAGGCCAAGGAGATCCTGCACAAGCACCGGATCGAGAAGCTGCTGGTGGTGGACCGGCGTGGCAAGCTGTCGGGCATGATCACCGTCAAGGATATCATGAAGCAGATCGAGCACCCGAACGCCAGCAAGGACGAGCAGGGCCGGCTGCGGGTCGGCGCGGCGATCGGCGCGACGGGCGACTTTATGGAGCGCGCGGCGGCGCTCGTCCGCGTCGGCACCGACGTGCTGACGATCGACACGGCCCATGGCCACTCGCAGGGCGTGCTCGACGCGGTGTTGCGCATCCGCGAGGCCTTCCCCGGCGTGCAACTGGTCGCCGGCAATGTCTCGACCGGCGCGGGGGCGGCGGCGTTGTGCGAGCGCGGCGTCGATGCCGTGAAGGTTGGGCAGGGTCCAGGGAGTATTTGTTTCAGTGGCGATACACCAATCACGATGAGCGACGGGAGTGTCAAACCGATCGCTGAGGTGCAGGTGGGCGAATCGGTCGTCACCCATCGGGGACGGGTGCGTCCGGTAACGAAGACCTATCGCCGCGCGTACCGTGGACCGCTCATCTCACTCAACATCAGCGGATGCGCAGATCGCCTGCATGTCACGCCGAATCACGAGTTTCTGGCGATAACCTTTGATGCTCCGGATCAGCTGCGAGCGCGGAACGGCGCCAAATATTTCTTCACGACCCGGAAATATAACGCCGGTTTACGCTGGGTGCGCGCCGATCAGCTCAAACCGCAGGATGTGCTGGTGATCCCCAGGCGCGAATACGCAATCAAAGCCCACAGCTTCGATCTCACGGAGATCGTCGCTCACTACCGTACTGATGATACTGTGGTATGGGCTAATAAGCCGAGCCGCAATCTTAACCCGGAAACCTACCACGAACTCGCGGCGCATTTTGGCACAACCGCACGAGTCATCGGCTCGATTGTCACCCAACAGCGCACTGTTCGCGACGATCTTTCGATGCAAGTCAACACATACCTCGACGAAGTAGGTTATATACGTGACATGCAGCCCGTCAAGCTCCATCGGCGCATCCCGCTTAATCCGGAGCTGATGCGGCTCATCGGTTACTACATTGCGGAAGGGTATGTGATCGGCAATGCCAATAACCGACAGGCTCGCTTCGCCTTTGGTGTCCACGAGCGCGCGTATGTTGAGGATGTGTGCCAACTGGTTCGCTCTATCTTCGGCTACGGCGACACAACAGTTCACGAAACCGCCAGGCACGTCCTGGAGGCGCGGGTCAATAATCATGCCATCGCTCGCTTCTTCGAAACGCTCATTCCCAGTGGAGCACCCAACAAACGCCTCCCAGAAGTGGTGATGGGTCAATCAGAAGAGCATGTGCGCCAATTATTGATCGGTGCGCTGCGCGGTGATGGGAGTCTGAAAAATCCTCGTCGTATCGCTTACAAGACCTCCTCACCTCACCTTGCCCACCAGATAAGTGAGATCTTGCTCCGTCTGGGCTACCTGGCTTCCATCCAGAAGTATCAAGGCAGCCAGGTGGGATGGTCGGCGGCCTACCACGTACGCCTCAGCGGTGCTCAGTGTGTGCGCTTCGCCGCTGAGTTTCCTGAGCTCGGCCTCCACTTCACAGGCGTTGAACCCAGGAAGCAGGAATTCTTCGCCGATGAGCAGTACATGTACGTACCCGTGCTGGAGGTAGTGCGAGAAGAAGGTCAGGAGCTGGAGGTCTTCAACATCGAAGTGGCCGAAGATCACACGTACATCGCGAATCGTGTCGCCGTTCACAACTGTACGACGCGGGTCGTCTCGGGCTCGGGCATGCCGCAGATCACCGCGATCAGCGACTGCGCGCGGGTGGCCGAGCGCTTCGGCGTACCGGTGATCGCCGACGGTGGGATCAAGTATAGCGGCGACATCGCCAAGGCGCTGGCGGCCGGCGCGCACAGCGTGATGATCGGCTCGCTGTTCGCCGGCACCGAGGAGAGCCCGGGCGAGACGATCCTGTACGAGGGGCGCAGCTACAAGAGCTACCGCGGCATGGGCTCGATCGGCGCGATGCAGCGCGGCAGCGGCGACCGCTACTTCCAGGAAGGCGGCGAGGGTAAGAAGCTGGTGGCCGAGGGGATCGAGGGCATGGTGCCGTACAAAGGCCCGCTCAGCGATACGATCTTCCAGCTCGTCGGCGGCCTGCGCTCGGGTATGGGCTACGTCGGCGCCAAGGAGGTCGAGTCGCTGCGCCGCGACGCGCGCTTCATCCGCATATCGATGGCCGGCCTGATCGAGAGCCACCCGCACGATGTGACGATCACCAAGGAGGCGCCGAACTACGAGCGCAGGTGAGCAGTTGACGCGGATTGCCATTGCAAGCGCCGTGCAACAATTGCGCCGCAACCATCGGTCTCAAAGAGTTGTGCTTTCTTTACCCGAGGGTACATAGATCGCAACGCCATGGCGCGGCTGGCGGAGTATACTCCCGCACAGAGCTAAGGCATCCTATCGTCCTATCCCTATATCGCGGCGTCGACGTAGCAGCTGTTGAAAACACGGTTGGGTTCCCGCAGTCCAATCCGTGGCGAGCTGTGCGTGGATACGTGCAGACGTGTGGTATGCACGGGATGTGATGGGTGTCATGGCTTGAAGCGGCCGGGAAGCTGCTGCGTGTCCTGCTGGGCACAGCCACATCCCGGCCGCTGTTGTACACACTTTCACCGCGTCGCAGCACAATGTGTGGACAACGTGGACGGCGCTGTACCACTATCGCGAACGGGAGGGGGACGATGCTTCCACTTTCCCAGCCGCCGCTCATCAAGCGTGCCGGCGGCATCTACCATTGTGTAGACATTCGTGCGCTGTATCACTGGCTGGAAGCCCACGGCTATCACTATTGCGGCAGCTTCGGCCCCGACGAGTACGGCCGCTTTGCTCACAGCGAGCGGGCTGTAGGGGAGGCTTCGCGCGCCTGTTCAATCGAAGTCCGCATCGACGGCGCGGTTGTGGCCGGCGATGCGCACGCACGCCAGCTGCTGGATGCCGTGATCAGTGGTGCATGGGGCTAGAACGCCGGTAGGATACTTGTCATGATCCACGAAGACACACGAAGACACGCGAAATAATGCGGCTTTTTCGTGCTCCTTCGTGTGCCTTTGTGGATTCTCTACCGATGTTCTAGCATCGGCATATGGCCACCTCCTCGGTTGAGCTACTGATACGCCGTGGGCGTCATGCGTTCCATGCTGCTGATCCATGAAGACCGCCGCTGGCACGAGCGCCAGCGGCGGTCTTTTTTGTCCAGCGCGCGGGCGGTCTCGCCGCACACCTTGCCAGGGAGTGCTACCTCAGCGACGCGCACAGCCCCTGCACCAGCTGCTGCTTTTCGGCGTCGGTCAGTTTGGCCGTGGCGTGAAGCGGCAGATAGAACCAGGGCGGCATCTCGCCGCTCAGCACATCGCGCGCAGCGCGGTTGCCGGCGCGCGGGGCGCTGGGAACATCGGTGCAGACGTTCTGCTGGACACGCCGCCCTTCCCCACCCTCAGGTCGCCCTTCGCCGCCCGCGCCGCGGCCTTCCTGTCCAGACGGGTTGGGGATTCCCCACGTCGAGAAGTTCAGCTCGCGCCGCCCCTCCACGACATCGCGCGTGATCAGCCACGAGACCGGCGCGATACGGCTGTAGAGTGGCCATGTGGTCTCGTTGCTGTGGCAATCGTAGCACGCGCGCCGGGCCAGCGCCTCGGTTTGCGGATCGTTCCACGCCGGCTGGGCCTGCGCCGGCGGATTGGTCTGCCACAGCCAGACCGGGAAGAGCTGGATCACCAGAAGCAGTCCGACGACGGCGTAGAGGATGTTTCTGGGCTTCAGGATCGTCCGTAGCATACATTCTCCAACGTGACTGCGATGATGGCGGATCTCGCGCATCTATCCCTACGTAACAGAACTTGCGCGGCCACAGGCAGAGAACGACTTTGCAACATTTGGGCGCACCGCGCAAGTCCCGAAAACAAGGCGCATTGTATAATGCGAATATATACCCGCAATCTAAGAAAATCTTTGGAGAAAGATGAGAATTCCCTGAGAGGTGCTGCGGCTCGTGGTCGCCTTCTGGGTGGAGGTTTGGGGTTGGGGCCGGTATCCTCTGGATGCCCCACTCCCACATCCCTCCGCGGAGCGCGTGCAATTGCCGGAACCGCATGTTGGTGTACAATAGCCTGCGGCGCGCGGCCGATCCGGGGATGGGGTGGGGGTATGGGGGTGGGGCCGGGTACCCGCGGGTGTCCCGCCCGCATACCCCCACCCCATCCTAGATTGCCACGTTACCCAGAACCTGGTCTCAGCACTATGATGATTGGTATGCAGCGCATTCGCAGCTTGATGTCATCCTGGACACCTCGCCGGCTGGCGGTGGGCGCGCTGGCGCTGGGCATCCTCGGCAGCGGCTGGCTGCTCGTCACGCGCGGGCTCGACCTGAGCCCGGCGGCCGTCCGCACGATGCTCGCGGACCTGGGAGTCTGGGGGCCGCTCGCGCTGGTCGCCGGGCTGTCGGCCGTGCTGGTGGTGCCGATCGTACCGGCGAGCCTGCTCCAGATCGGCGCCGGGCTGGCCTTCGGCCCGCTGCTCGGCCTGATCGCGGTCTGCGTAGCCGACATCCTGGGGGCCAGCGCCGGCTACTGGATCGCGCGCGCCTGGGGCGATGCGCTGCTGGCGCGCTGGCTGGCGCCCGAGATGCATACGTCGCTGCGGCGGCTGGCCGCGCGGATGAGCTGGCGAACGGTGATGCTGCTGCGCCTTATTCCGGGGCCCGCGTACCCGCTGGTGTCGTTCGCGGCCGGCGCGTCGCCGCTCGGCTTCGGCGCCTACCTGGCCGGCTCGTTCCTGGGCGTGCTGCCGGGGCTGGTGCTGCTGGTCTACGCCGGCGACCTGGCGCTGCGCTCGCCGCTGCTGGCGTTCGTCGTGACGGTCGCGTTCGTCGGCAGCCTGGCGCTGGCCGGGCGCATGCTCGGGGGGCACACGCCAGAGCAGAGTGGCGGTATCCACACGCCAGAGCAGAATGAGGCAGCCGAGACTCAGAGCGACCCCGGTGTCCCAGGAGCATCGTGAAACGTGAAACGTGAAGCGTGTATAGTAGGCGCGTTCACGTTTCACGCTTCACATTCTGAACGCCGCCACGGAGGGCGATTCACCCGCAGTGCTCGCTCAACATTTCTGCTCTCGGCTATAATACTGCGTCATCGCCGGGTTCGGATGTGCACGAGCACGGATCGTGCTCCTGGCAGGTCCGCTTGCTTTCCGCTTGGCCGCTCGGGGCTGGCTGCCAGTGCCGGCACGCTCCTTGCAGAGCATACATGCCGATCGTGCAGTCGCGGTCGAAACACCATGTCACGCGACCGGGAAAGGAGCGACGATATGCCGTATGAGCGAGTGAGCGAGCTGCCGGAGTCGGTGCGCGATCGCCTGCCGAAGCACGCGCAGGAGATCTACCGGGCGGCCTTCAACAGCGCCTGGGAACAGTACGACCGGCCTGAGGAGCGGCGCGGCGATCGCAGCCGCGAGGAGACCGCCCATGCCGTCGCCTGGAGCGCGGTCGAGCAGAAGTACGAGAGAGACGCAAAGACCGGGCAGTGGGTGGAGAAGAAGTAGCGTCGCCGGTCAGATCTTGTCAGGGGGCGGAGCGCTGGAAGGGGCGGTGTGGAGGGGCGCAACCCGCTCCAAAACCACCCCACTTCACATTGAACAGAGGAGGCATCGATGGACAATATGGATTTCGACCAAGCCGAAGGGTATGCGCGTCTGAACGACACACACGATCTTCAGCGCCAGGAGCGCTGGATCATGGTTGCGGGCGCACTGAGCGTGCTGTTCGCGGCGATCGCCGGCGTGATGATCGTGTTGCGGCGCCGACGGCGGCCGGCTGGACTGCGGCGCGCCGAGGCATCGCTGGTCGCCGCTGCGACCAGCGCCGAGCGCGCGGCCAAGGTGGTGCGCAAGCAAGGGCCGGGGCTGGTCGCGCGCGGCGCGGAGAGCGTCGAGCAGGCCGCCCGCAGCGTGCGCAAGCAGGGGCCGAAGGTAGTCGTGCGCAGCGGCGCGCAGGTCGAGCGGTGGGGCCGGGCGATCCGCAAGCAGGGGCCGGGAGTGGTCACGCGCGGGGCGAGCAGCGTCGAGGAGGCTGCCCGCAGCGTGCGCAAGCAAGCCCCCAGCATGCTGGCCCACGGGGCAGGCCGGGCCGAGCAGGCCGCACGCACCGTGCGCAAGCAGGGTCCAGGGGCGCTGCGGAAAGGCTACGACCGGACCGAGCAGGCGATCGGGCGCACGCGTGAGGTCGGCACGGGGATCGCCGGCCAGGTTGGCCGTGTCGCCGAGCAGACCCGTGAGGTCGGCACGGGGATCGCCGGCCAGGCCGGGCGAGCCGTCGAGCGGACTCGCGAGGTCGGCGGAGGGATCGCAAGTGGCGCGCAGAGCCTGGTCGACCGGGTGCAGAGCGCTATTCGGCGCGACGGCCAGGACTAGCGCGGAAGAAGGTTTCACCCGCGAAGCTGCGCGAAGCTACGCGAAGAGGTGCTCGATCATGTTTCTCATCGCGTCTCTTCGCGTTGCTTCGCGGGTCGGTATACCTGGCCGGCGCTCTAGGCGAGGATCGCCACCTCGTCGTAGCCGGCCTGATCGATCGCCTGGATCAGCGCCTCGGGGCTGGCCGTGCCGTCGTGGTCGACCCGCACGCTCTTATCGGCCAGGTTGACGGTCACCTGCCGCACGCCCGGCACCGCGCCGACCTCCCTCGTGATCGCGCGCACGCAGTGGTCGCACGAGACGCCTGGCACCAGGAATTGCTCGACAGCCACAATCTTTCTCCTTTCGAACATCAGGATAAGATCCCACTATGTTTGCACTTTTAACAAACGCCCGCTGGGGAGGGTTCGGGAGGAGCCGCAGGCCCCTCCCGAACCCTCCCCACCACCCCGAAATGTTAAAACCACGCGGAAGATCGGGTGGCGGCCGCGTCCTCGTAGGCCGCCAGGGTGCGCTCGGCGGTCTCGCGCCAGGAGAAGCGCCGGGCCTGGCGCAGGCCGCGCTCGCGCAGCTCGGCGCGCAGGTCGGAGTCGCCCAGCAGCCGCAGCAGCGCCGCGCCCAGTGCGTCGGCGTCGGTGGGCGGCACCAGCAGCCCGGCGTCGCCGACCACCTCGGGCAGGCTGCTGCTGCGGCTGCTGACCACCGGCGTCCCGCAGGCCATCGCCTCCAGCAGCGGCATGCCGAAGCCCTCGTAGAGCGACGGAAACGCGAACACCGTCGCGGCGGCGTACCAGAGCGGCTGGTCGGCCTGGTCGACGTAGCCGACGAAGCGCACACGGTCGCCCAGGTCGAGCGACTCGGCCTTCGCGAAGATTTCGTCGTACAGCCAGCCCTTGCCGCCGCCAATGATCAGCGGCGCGTCGGTGGAGGAGGCGATCCGCGTATAGGCGTCGAGCAGGGTCGGCAGGTTCTTGCGCGGCTCCAGCGTGCCCAGGAACAGGATGAAGCGCTCGGGCAAGCCGGCGCGCCGGCGAAACGCCGCCAGCTCCGCCGGATCGGGCGGGACGAAGCGCGCGTCGCAGGCGTCGTAGGTCACCACGATCTTCTCGGGCGGCACGCACAGCAGGCGCACGATCTCGCGCTTGGTCGCCTCGGAGACGGCCAGGATGCGCGCCGCGCGCCGGACCGAGACGCGCGTAGCCCAGGTCAGGTAGGCCCGGTTGACGCGCCGGAACGTCTGCGGGAAGCTGAGGAACGCCAGGTCGTGGATCGTGATCACGCTGGGTGTCGGGCAGAACAGCGGCGCGACGCTCAGCACGCCGTGGAACACGTCGGCGTGGTTGAGGCGCAGCAGCGCCGGGGCCAGCAGCTGCTCCCACGGGATGCGCACGCGCGGGTTGATCGTCGGCAGCGGGCTCGGGCGCACGGCGAAGTTGGGCGGCAGGCCCAGCGCCGCGCCGTCGAGGCCGCGTGTGGTGTAGACAGTATAGCTGTTGCGGTGGTCGATCTGGCCCAGGTGCGTGAGCAGCGCCTCGACGTAGTTCGAGACCCCGGCGCGCCGGAAGCTGCGCGTGTGGGCGAGGAGGTGGGCGTTGATGGCGATGTGCATAGCGTTAGCATGTTGGAAGGTTAGCATGTTAGAACGTTGGAACGTTCCAACATTCCAACGACCTAACGTTCTAACTGGCTATGGCGAAGCGTAGGTCGGCGTGGGGATCACACCCCAGTACTCGCGCGGCCAGTAGGAGACCCATGCCTTGCCGATGATTCCGTCGAGCGGCAGCGCGCCCCACTCGCGCGAGTCGCTGCTGTTGTTACGATTGTCGCCCATCACGAAGACCGAGCCGGGCGGCACGGTGACCGGCTGGCCGCCGTTGCACTGGTCCTCGCCGCGGCAGGTGGTCGCGACGCCGCGCAGGTACGGCTCGTCCACCAGCGCGCCGTTTACGAACACCTGGCCGCCGTTGATCGTGACGGTATCGCCGGGCAGGCCGATCACGCGCTTGATATAGTCCTTGCTCAGATCCCTGGGATACTCGAAGACGACCACCTCGCCGCGGCGCGGCATGTGGAAGGGGTACACCACCTTCGTCGGGAGGTCGGCGTTGCCCGGCAGCAGGCGGAGCGGGGCGTTCAGGTCGAAATGGAAGTAGACGATCTTGTTGACCAGGATATACTGGCCGGTATGGAGGTTCGGCTCCATACTCTGGCCCTCGATCTTGAAGTTCTGGATCACGCCGCGCACGATCAGGAAGACCAGCAGGATGAAGATCGCGGTCTCCAGCAGCTCCTTGACCACGCTGCGCACACCAGGCGCGGCTCGCTGCTCGTCGGGATCGTCTGGAGCGCGCTCCCAACCGGCCGCGCCGGACTGGTCGTCGACAGCCGACTGCGACGGCTGCTCGATGCCGATCCGGCGCCGCATGGGGGATTCGTCCATAGTGTTTACTTTACCGTCGTTCACTGGATGGGTGGGGAATCGGGCCGGGCGCTGCCCGGCCCGATTCCCCACCCATCCATACAATTGCCAGGTTGCTGTGAACCTTGCCAAGCGGGCGCTCGCGGGCCACTTGATACCACAGCCTGAAATGCATTATACTCCAATGGACAGCAGAATGCCAGCAGGAGCAGCGTATGCGCCTCACGGAGCTTGTGGAAGTCGAAGATGGCCGCCGGTGGCGCTGCGGCGTCTGCCAGTGGCGCTGCGGCCTGGCGCCGGGCGAGACCGGGCGCTGCATGGTGCGGGCTGCCGCCGATGCCGGGATCGAAGTGCTCAACGACGGGATGATCAGCGCGGCTACCTTTGGCCCGGTGGAGAGCCACGGGCTGTGGCATTTCTTCCCCGACACCCAGGTGCTGGCGATCGGCGGCTGGGGCTACGCCTTCCCGGCCGACCAGCAGCGCGGCCAGTATGGTGGCATCCCCGACGAGGAGAGCAAGCGCCGCCGGCTCGATCCGGAGCGTGTCGCCGCGGTCGCGCTGGAGCGGCTCTGCCGCGGCGTGGTCTGGAGCTTCAGCGACCCATCGGTGTCGCTCGAATATCTGGTCGACGTCTTGAAGTTCAGCCGGGCCAGCAGCCGCTACACCGCGCTGGTCAGCTCGGGCTACGCCACGCCGGCCGCGCTCGACCAGATCGGCCCCTACCTCGACGGCCTCAACCTGGAGCTGCGCGCGTTCGACGACGCGGCCTACCGGCGGCTCGCGGGTGTCGATCGCTGGCGCGGCATTCTCGAGATCGCCGCCGCCGCGCGCGAGCGCTGGAGCTGCCACGTCGAGGTGACCACCAGGCTTCACCCCAACGTGAACGACGCACCCGAGCAGCTCCAGGCGCTGGCCGGCTGGATGCGCGAGACCCTTGGCCCGACGGCGGTGTGGCACGTGCTGCCCGGCGACGCCGGGTCGACGGCGGCGTCCGCGGTGGCGCGGGCGCGGCGGCTGGCGCACGAGGCAGGGCTGCACTACATCTATGGGCCCGAGCCGGGCCAGACCACCCGCTGCCACGGCTGCGGCGCCGCGCTGATCGAGCGTAGCCCGGCGGGCGTGCGGATCGTCGGCCTGGCCGACGGGCGCTGCGCGAGCTGCGGCGCCGACCCGCAGATCCGGATGTCGATCTTCAAGCGCTAGGTTGTGAACGGGGAACGACGGAACGGCGGAAGGAGCGGAACAACCAATCCGCAGAACCTATTCGGATAACCCGGATGGGAGGGGCTTGGGG
>WNGB01001157.1_pt1 | contig 11894 bp, 8 predicted proteins | sample 5400681 | NCBI WGS metagenome assembly WNGB01 (sample SAMN13153367, study PRJNA577476) | soil metagenome | isolation source: 115 cm soil or saprolite under grassland replicate 2 | place: USA:California | collected 2016-06-15 | reverse complement strand
GGCGGAGACGCCGGGGACGGTGCCGGTCGTGGCCAGGTGCTGGCCCAGCACACCGACTCCGCTCGTGCTGGAGCCGCGCACGCCCGTTCCGCTCGTGGTCGTGCCCCACACGCCTTGCCGCTCGGGCTGGAGCCGTACACGCCCGTGCCCGAGCCTGACTGCGAGCCCCACACCCCGTACCCGAAGGCGTTGGTGGCGCTGTTGTAGCCGCGCACGGCCGCGGCGTTGCCGGTGGGGGCGGTGGCGGTCAGGAGGCCATACAGCGAGAAGGCACTGGGCGAGGAGCCGTTGGCGTTCTTGACCAGGAGCTCGGCCCCGGCGGTGGTGCCGGTGAGGGTGGTGGTGGCGTTGGAGGCATTGGAGGTTCCGAGCTGCAGGTAGGTAACGGCCTGCGCGCTCGAGGCGGTGGCGAAGGCTGCGAGTGCGAACACGATCAGTCCGAGACGTAGCCTGATCCTGCGTGAGATCATCTCCTCCTCCTTCGGGCAGCGCGCACGGAGGCTGAAGGAGAGCCGCAGAGCGCCGCGGTTGTGGTGAGGCGGAGTATGGACTGGCCACTCTGTGAACTCAAGAGGGCGGGGCAAGTGACGCTCTCCCCACTTTCGTCTGGGCTACCGCGTCGAGGACCGCATGACTGACTATCTCAACGTCGGCAAGCGAAGCGAGCCCGAGCACGCATCTCGCTCGCTCGTTCGTCTCTGCCGGCGCTTCAGCGATACGCCTGGATGCGAGGTCGGGAAACGAGCATCTCCGCTAGGACGGGCTCAGGCCGGTAGCCGGGCCTCGACACTACTCCTGGGCTAGACAGCCCCATCCCAACGGAGATCACGCCGGCACGCATAGCCGTGCCTCGGCGACCGCCTGCTCGAGCGTCAGCCCGGCGCCGGCGCGGTGCTCGACCTCGTACGCCGCACCGAGGCGCTCACGGGCATCCGACATCAAGCGCTCGTAGCGCTGCCGTTCGGTGAGGAGCATCCGGAAGCCGAGCTGGCGTTCCTGATCCTCAGCGATTCCCCAAAGGCGCGCCGACGCGCGGTCGTCCCCAAGCTGCAGCAGCGCGCAGCCGATGCCGGCGATGCAGTAGATCTGCACGCGCCGACTTGCAGTCGAGACGGCGTATGCGAGCGCTTCCGCAAAGCGGGGCAGCGCCGCATCGGGATCCCAACGGTCGAGCGAGAGGTCTCCGAGGCTGTGCAACGTGCTCGTCAGCTGTTGGTCGAAGCCGAGCTCTCGTGCACGCCTCGCCGTCTCTTCGAGCACGCGCTCACCCTCGTCGAAGTCGCCGCGGTCGCGGTACGCGTCACCCAGCCAGTGGAGCTGTTCCAGGATCAAGGCCTCGGCGCCGGCCTGCTCGAACAGCGGAAGCGCCTGCTCGTGGTAGGCGATAGCACCGTCGAAATCGCCGCGGCGCCACGCGATGCTGGCCAACCTGCTGAACGCAGCACCCAGCTCGTGCGGATCGTCCTGCACGCGCCGCAGCTCGAGCCCTTCCCGCCAGAACCTCTCTGCTCCGTCGACATCGTCGTGCGTGTAGTACGCGATTCCGCCCGCGGCCCCGAGCGCGGCGGCGCGCACGTTTAACGGGAGGGTCGCGTCGTCTAGAGGCGCCTTCCCGAGCCAATCTGCGGCATCGCGGTACTGCGCCCTGTTGAGCCAGAACCGCCAGAGGGCCGCTCCGAGACGGAGCGCGCCTTCGTGCCGGCCGCCTTCGAATAGCCCGGCCAGTGTCGCGCGAAAGCTCGGCAGCTCCCGCTCGAAGCGGTTGAGAGACTCCGCACTCAGGTCACGCATTCCGGACAATCGTTCACGCGCGTCGAGCTCTTCCGCGATAGCGAGGAAGTAGTCGTCGTGGCGCCGACGCAGCGACGACTCATCCGACAGATCGCGCAGCTTTTCGAGTGCGAGCTCTTTGATCGTCCCCAGCACGAAGAAGCGCCCGCCCTCGCCGTGCCGCAGGAGGTTCTTGTCGACCAGCGACTGCAGGACGTCGAGCTCTGCGGAACAGACGGCTTCCGCCGCCTCGAGCTCGAAGGTCCCGGTGAACACGGACAACCGCGCAAACAAGCGCTGCTCACCGGTGGTGAGGAGGCGATAGCTCCACTCGACGGTCCCGCGCAGCGTGCGCTGCCGCTCCGGTGCGTCGTGCGCGCCGGACGTCAGCAAGTCCAGGCTGCGACCGAGGCGCTCGAAGATCTGGTCCGGTGTGAGGACCTTCACGCGCGCGGCAGCAAGCTCGAGCGCTAGCGGAAGGCCGTCGAGGCGCTCTGCAATCTGACGCACCGCCGCATCGGGCTCGAAGTGGGGCTCCAACTGTCGTGCGCGCTGCGTGAAGAGTGCCGCTGCGTCGTCGATCGGAAGCGTCGGCACGGGAAACTCCTGTTCAGTAGCGACATTGAGGCGGTGTCGGCTCGTGGCGAGGATCCGCGTATCGAGCCGGAGGACGATGTCCGCGGCGTCGGGGAGGAGCTGCTCGAGGTTGTCGAGCAGGAGCAGGATTCGCTTGCCCGCCAGGAACTCGAACAGGTCGTCAGGACCGCCCACCACCTGCGCGATCGTCGGCTCGATCAGTTTCGCATCGCGTACCGCGGCGAGCGAGACGAACCACACACCGTCGCCGTACTCCTCGACGCTCTCCGCCGCTGCCTGCAGCGCCAGCCGAGTCTTGCCCGCGCCCCCAGGGCCGGTGAGCGTGACGATGCGATGCAAGTCGAGCAGTGCGAGCACCTCGGCAAGCTCTCGTTCGCGTCCGACGAACGGCGTCGGCTGCACCGGAAGGTTCGTCTGGTCGACACTCCTCAGCGGCGGGAACTCATCGTCGTCGAGCTGGTACAGCCTCTCAGGGGCTGCAAGGTCCTTGAGCCGGTGCACGCCGAGGTCACGTAGGCGATCTGGGCCGGCGAGATCGCGCGTTGCTTGCGAGACGAGAATCTGGCCGCCGTGACCGGCAGCGGCGATGCGCGCAGCGCGATGCACGTCGATCCCGACGTATCCCTCTTCGGTCACCATCGGCTCGCCCGTGTGCAAACCCATGCGCACCCGGATCGGCCCGTCCGCGAGCGCTGCGCGCGCGGCCTCCGCCGCAGCCAGCGCGTCGGACGCCGTGGCAAACGCTACGAAGAATGAGTCTCCCTGTGTGCCTACCTCGACGCCGGCGTGGCGAGCGAACTTCTGGCGGAGCATGCGATGGTGCTCGGCCAGGACGTCCGCGTACCCATCGCCGAGCTCCTGCAGAAGCCGCGTCGAGCCTTCGATGTCTGTGAACAGGAACGTGACGGTGCCATGTGGAAGCGGCACGTCAGGGCGCATGCGCTCGACCATAGCGGGTGATTCTTCGCTCGTCCTCCGGGAATGCCCGTAGTAGGTGACCCCTCCGAGGGCGTTGCCGAGGTGTTTCTCATTCTTTAGATGTCGGCGCCGACTTCGAATTTCCCTCCGCTCGTCCGCGCCCCGATGTCATTGGGCCACGGGCACCTCGGTCCGCTGGCTCATGCTGAACCGGGTCGGTCCGGAAGAGGGCTGAAAATCCCCGCTCAGACTCGCGGTCAGGCAGCTCGTTCACCTCGCGGTGCGCGTTCTCATCACGCGGGAATGCCTCGTGCCGACCGACGATCCGGCCTCGGGCGGGGCCCAGCGGTGAGCTGAGTCCTCAGCTCACCGCTTTCTTCACAAGCGCGACGATCCTTGCCTCGTCGGCGGTCAACTCCGTCAGCGCGAAGGCGGTCGGCCACATGGCGCCTTCGTCGAGGTTCGCCTTGTCGCTGAAGCCGAGTGTTGCGTACCTGGTCTTGAACTTGTGCGCGCTTTGGAAGAAGCAGACGACCTTCCCATCCCTGGCGTACGCGGGCATCCCGTACCAGGTTTTCGGCGAGAGGGCTGGCGCGCTGGCCTTGATGATCGCATGCAGCCGCTCGGCCATGGCGCGATCCGGTGCCGGCATCTCGGCGGTCTTCGCGAGCACGTCGCTTTCCCCGTCCGCCTTGTCCGCGCGCGGGCCGCGCCGCGCCTCCACCTTCAGCTCTTGGGCGCGCTCCTTCATCGCGGCTCGTTCCTCGTCCGTGAATCTCTTGGCGGACTTCTGCGTGCCCTTCTTTGCAGGTTTCCTCTCAGCCATTACGAAACACCTCCGCGCTCAGTAGCCGCTCGAGCAGTGCGTCGATCCGCGCGAAACCGCTCTTTGCGCCCCTCCTCGACGCCGTACTGCATCGCAGTGTCGCGCTCCTCGGCCGCGGCGAAGTGCATCGTCTGCGCCAGCTTCGTCCGGTCGCCGAGATCCTCGAACTCCGGCGTCTGCAGGTGATTCTGGAGCGTCTGCACGAGCCGCTCCGGCGCCTCGACCTCGCGGAACTCGCCCTCGACGACGCCGTACGGCGTGCGAAAGCGGTACGTGCCGCCTGGGCGGACGTCCCATCTCCTCGACGACCGTGCCGGCGCCCCACCATTCGGGGATAAGCGCGGATCTGTCCAGACGGAGAAGACGTGCGCGCGCCGCCTGATCACCGTCCTCGCGCCAATCGCCCCGTCTGAGACTGTCCCTATCGCTTGTGCTGCTCCACCGCCCTCCTAGGAAGCCTTGAAGGCTTCTGGTAGCCGATCGCCTGCGACTTCGGCTTTCCGTACAGCTCGGGATGCAGGTACTTGCCCTGGTCTGCCTTGGACTTGGGCGCGACCACGTGAATCGGGTGTGCGTTGGCGAACCGGTCGTGGCGGATTCCGGTCACTTGCCAAGAGATCCTCGAGTGCGGCTTCTCGCTCTGGATGGTGAAGCGGTTGTGCGCGATCTCCTTCGCAATGGCGACTTCCTGCAGGCCGCTGAGCGAGGTCAGCTGGTAGCGGAAGCTGCGGTTCAGAGCCTGGAAGTAGCCCGGCAGCCTGACGATGGCGAAGCCCTTGGCGTTGGTGGTCACGATCCCGTCGTAGACGTCCTTCATCTGTGGGGAGACGACCGTCGAGTGCTGCAGGGTCCTGTGGGCGGGGTCGAGCGGGTCGTCGATCTGCAGCGCAGCGCCGGCGCAGCCCGTGCAGCCGCCGGTGATGACTACGTCTCCAAAAAAGTAACCAGCGTGGCCGAACTGGCTTCCGCCGGCAACGCCGATGAAGTTCGTGCTGAAGCCGTTGACTCCGGCGTTGTTCGTGCTATCGCCTCGTACGGCGTTGTCGTTTGTGCTGAAGCCTTTGACGCCGATGCCATCGGTGCTGCTACCAACCACCCCGTAGCTACCACCGCTACCGGAGACGCCAGTTTGCTCCCCGATTCCACGAACGCCGAGTAGCCCAGTCCCCTCGACGCCGTAGCCGTTCGCGCTCGTGCCGTAGATCGCGGTGCCGCTGGGCGTACCACCCCAGACCGCGTAGCCCCCAGCGTCGTTGTGTCCAGAGACCCCTGCCACGCCGGACTTGTGCGCAACGCCGTAGACGCCGTCGAAGCTTCCTGACTCGCCCACCACGCCCGCCTGGGAGTTGGAATGGCCGTACACGCCCTGCCAGGTGGCGCTGAAGCCGGCGACTCCGCGCCCGCTCGGGCTGGAGCCGAAAACCCCGGACCCGCTGGAACTCTCTCCAATGACGCCCTCAGCGCTCGAGCTCTGCCCGTACAGGCCGTTTCCGCTCGTGCTCGTGCCGAAGACGGCTTTTCCGCCTGGGCTGTAGCCATAGACGCCGTAACCCGACCCGTTCTGTTGCCCATAGACGCCGATCCCGTTCGAACCGGTCCCGTTGTTGATGCCACGCACTGCTTCCGAGTTCAGGCCCGGGGACGTGGGGGTGATGGTGCCGACGAGCGCATAGGCGTCGGCGTGGGTCGAATTGGTGCTGGCGAAGACGCCGGGCGCGGTGCCGGTGGCGGCGGTGTGCTGCCCGACCACTCCGATACCGCTCGTACTCTGACCGCGGACGCCGGTGCCGGTCGGGGCGAAGCCGGATACCCCGATACCGCGGCCCGCCTGCGACCCGTACACCCCGTAGCCGAAGGCGTTGGTTGCGTTGTTCTGGCCGCGCAGGGCGGCCGAGTTGACCGTGGGCGCGGTGGCGGTCAGGAGTCCGAGCACGCCTGCGGTCGAGGCGGTGCCGTTCGTGTCCACCACCTTCAACTCAGCCCCCGAGGCTGAGCCGGCGAGGGTGGTGGTGGCGTTGGAGGTATTCGAGGTTCCGAGCTGCAGGTAGGTAACGGCCTGCGCGCTCGAGGCGGTGGCGAAGGCTGCGACTGCGAACACGATCATTCCCAGACACAGCCTGATCCTGGGTGAGATCATCTTTTACCTCCTTCTGGCAGCGCTCACGGAGGCTGAGGAGAGCCGCAGAGCGCCGTCCTCTCGTGGTGCCGAGCAGTATGGACCCGCCCTCCGGCGAACTCAAGAGGGCGGGGCAAATGACGCTCTCCGCCACTTTGGTCTGGGCTACCGCGTCGAGGACCGCCTCGATGGGACCCTGGGAGGCTTCTGGTAGCCGATCCCCTCCGACTTCGGTTCATGATGTGCTCTACGAGTCCCTGGGCTAGGCAGATCGAGCGGCAACCGGCGACAAAAGCCGCTATCGGCACGCGCGCTCAGGGGCGGCGACAGTTGCTGCTATTCGTACGCCGACTCGCGAAGCTTGGTGCCCTCATCTGCGTGCTCCTCGTTGCCGGAACGCTGGGCTTCGCTGTCGCCGAGGACACGTCGCTCTGGGTCGGCTTCGTCTGGACCCTCGACACGATCGCGACCGTCGGCTCGATCCCGTCTCCCGAGACAACCGGCGGGCAGGTCCTCAAGGTCCTGCTGATCGTGCTCGGCGTGGGTACGCTCTTCTACGCGCTCGTCGCGGTGACCGAGTTTTTCGTTGCCGGCCACGTCACCGGCTTTCTCGACGATCGCAGGAGGCAGCGCATGGTCGACGCCCTTTCAGACCATTACCTCGTCTGCGGCTTTGGCCGCGTCGGCCGTCAGGTCGTGCGAGACCTGCGGGCGGCAGGTGCGGAGTACGTCGTCATCGACCGGAACCCCGAGAGTCTCGAGGTGGCCTCGGCTCTAGGCATCCCCTACATCGAAGGTGAGGCGGCGGAGGAGCAGCTTCTCCAGCAAGCCGGGATCGAGCGGGCCCGGGCGCTGATCGCCTGCGTGGACTCCGACGCCGAGAACGTCTTCATCACGCTTAGCGCGCGCGAGCTCCGGCCCGACCTGACGATCGTCGCGCGCGCAAGCGGGGAGGAAGCTGAGAAGAAACTCAAGCGCGCCGGCGCGCAGCGAGTCGTCTCGCCATACAAGTCGAGCGGTTCAGAGATGGCGCGGCTGGGGCTGCACCCGCAGGTCGCCGGCGTGGTCGACGTCGCACCGGAGTACCGGATGGAGGAGATCGAGGTGACACCGGGCTGCCTTGGCGAAGGCCGCCCGCTCGCCGATGTCGCCGGCTCCGCAATCATCGCCGCGCTGCACCGGCCCGACGGCGGGCTTCTGCCGCAGCCCTCGGGAGACACGCTCCTGCAGCCCGGCGACGTTCTGATCGCAATGGGTACGGCGAGCACGATGGATCGACTCGAGGCGCTCTTCGCGCCGAAAGAGGCATGAGCGCGGCGGGTGCTCCAGGATGAGGGGGCCTGCGATGACGCGTCACATACCGAGACCGACGCTCGGCCGTGCCCGGGCGAGCTCCGCCACGGCGCGTGCGACCTGACGCGCCCCGACCATGCCGATCGGCCGCTCACCCTCGACAACCGGCAGATGATGGATGGCGTGGTCGGTCATGAGCTGGAGTGCGACGGTGAGCGGCGTGGTCGCGTCGACTGTGATCGGCTCGCTCGTCATCCACTGCCTCGCGCGCGCCTCGCTCGGGTGAACTCGACCGGCGAACGCATCCAGGAGGTCGCGTGACGTCAGGATGCCGATCAGGCGACCGAAGTCGGACACGACCGCCGATCCAACATCGCGTTCGCGCATCCGCTCGGCGATCTCGCCCAGCGTGTCCTCGGGCGCGACCACGAGCACCTCGCTCGACATGATCTCGCCAACCATCCGGTCCTCCCGGTCGCCGTTCGCTTCCGCTTCGGCGAGCGCGAGAGCGCGGCGCCTGGCCTCCGAGCGCGCGAGCTCGTCTGGACGCAGCTCGAGCTCAACCGGAACCGCGCCCGGCGGGGGTGTCGCCGGCTCCGGCTCCCGGGCGCCCGCAAGCCCTGCGAGGAACGGCGCCAGGTGGCGACCGACGATCTTCGCCGGCGGCCACCACAGCGGCTCGAGGCTGACCGCCGACGTCCCGCCATGGCCGCCGCTGACCTCATGCCTGAGGTAGCGCGGCGCTCCGCCGGTGAGCAGCAGTCCGCGCAGCACCGGCCGGAAGGGACGGGCCTCGGGGATCGCACCCAGATCGGCGGCGATCGCCTCGGCCGCCGCGTCGGCCTGCTGCGCCGCGATCCCGCCCTGCTTGACCGGGAAACTCGTCACGTCGCCGGCGGCAAAGACGTCTCGGAAGCCGGTAACGCGGCTCTGCTGGTCGACGACGATGAACCCGTCGCGGGTGTGAGGGATCCCGTCGATCGGCCGCCCGTAGAGGCGGGGGAGCGCGACGACCCGGTCGACGGCGATGACCCCTTCCGGGACGAGGCGCAGCTGCCCGTCGCTTGCTTCGGTCGCGTACGCGTGCGGGTGGAGCGTGATCCCGCGCTCGTCGAGCAGCGCCTTGGCAGCCGCGCTCGCGGCGCTCCCGAAGAGCCGGAGCGGCTCCTCCTCCGGCGTCACGAGCACGACCTGTACATCCTCGATGTGGCGCGCATCGGCGTACGCCGCGATGAGCAGCGCGAGCTCGTATGCCGGCAGCGCCCAGACAGCGCCAAGCGGAACGGCGACCGCGACACGCCGCACCTCGCCGCCGTCGAGTTCCCGAAGGAGCGCTCGGATCAGTTCGGTATCCGCGGGCCCGCGGAAGGTCAATGCGCCTGCCACCGCGGTCCCCGGACTCGCACCCGTGGCGATCAGGAGCACGTCGTAGGGGAGCTCCGTTCCGGCAGCGGTGCGCGCGACGTGGGCGACCGCGTCGACGGCGGTGACCTCTCCCAGCGTGAACTGCGCTCCGGCGTCCGCCGCGAGCTGGGGAAGCTCGAACGTCAGCACTTCGCCGAGGCCGAACGGCTCGGCGACCGCAAGCGGCCGGTACCAGAACCTCGGCCCGGGAGCGACCAGCTCGACGTCCACCCGCTCCCCGGCAGCTGCCCTTAACGCGAGCGTGGCCTCGAAGGCGGCGACGCCGGCGCCGGCGATCAGCACACGCGTTGGACTGGTCATGCGGACGACCACTTTAGTATCGCGTAGATCTCGGCATCTGCGCGATGGCCGAAGCGCCGTCCTCAGGCGTTCGCGTGCAGGTCAGGTCGGTCCGCATGGCCGCTTTCGTTCAAGCCCGCGTAGGACGAGCGCTCGGACGGCTTCGTGGGCGTGGAAAGCTCGACCTCCGCGACCGCGTCCAAGCCGTCGTCTTCGCCTACGAGAGCAGCCTCGTCGAACCCGGCGCTACGGCCGCCGTGAACCTGACGCGACTCCGTCAGCGTCAGGGCTAAAGGCTCACCTGAAAGCCCAGCGCACGCCTGGTCGTGCGTCATCGAAGACCACCCAGCCTCGCGAGCGTCGACGCGCAAGATCCGCACTGCCTCAGAAGGCTGCTTGACCGCTGATCGTGTTACGGTCGGACTGGGGAGCGAAGGCGTCCAGTGGAATTCCGGTTACTCGGCCCTCTCGAGGTGCGCGGCGACGACGGCGCAATCGACCTCGGCGGGCGGCAGCAGCGCCTCCTCGTCGCCTTCCTGCTGCTTCACCCGAATGAGGTCGTCTCGGTCGATCGCCTCATCGACGCGCTCTGGCCGGACCGTCCTCCGGCCACCGCCGTCAAGAGCCTCCAGGCACAGGTTTCGCGTGTACGCAGGGCACTCGGACAAGCGGAGCTCCTGCAGACACGCGGAAACGGCTATCTCCTGGTCGTCGAGCAGGGCGAACTCGACAGCGGCCGGTTTCGAGATCTGCTCGACGAGGCGCGCCGAAGGCTCGCCGCCGGCGATCCGAGCGGAGCAGAGTCCACGATCCACGAGGCGCTCGAGCTCTGGCGCGGGCAGCCCCTGGCCGACTTCGCATACGACGACTTCGCTCAGGCGGAGATCGCCCGCCTCACCGAGCTGCGGCTGAGCGCCCTCGAGGAGCGATTCGACGCCGAGCTCGCACTCGGCCGGCACAACGCCGTCCTCGCGGAGCTGGAAGCGCTCGTCGTCACGCATCCTCTACGCGAGCGCCTGCGCGGCCAACTGATGCTGGCCTTGTATCGAGCGGGCCGGCAGGCGGAAGCGCTGCGCGCCTACGACGATGCACGCCGGCAACTCGCGGAGGAACTTGGCCTCGAGCCGAGCGAGCCGCTCAAGCGCCTCCAACGCGCGATCCTCGACGAGGATCCTGCGCTCGCTCCGCCGGCGGCGATTCCCGCGGCTCCGAAGGAACGGCGCAGACGCCGGTGGCCGGCTGCAGCGGTGGCCGTCCTCGTAGCTGCCGGGATCGCCGTCGCCGTGGTCGAGCTGACGAGCGGCGGTGGGTCTCGAGTGCCTCGCGCGCTCAGCGCCAATTCGCTTGGGATCATCGATCCCGACACGAACCGGGTTGTCGGCGCGATTCCGGTCGGCGCGCAGCCCGCTGGAATCGCTTACGCGAACGGCTCGCTCTGGGTGGCCGATCTCGAAGACGAAACGCTTTCGCTTGTCGACCCCGACTCCCGGCGGGTGGTTCGGACGGTGCCGGTTGACGCCGCGCCGATTGCGGTCACCGCAGGCGCCGGATCGGTCTGGGCCGTAGGGCCCGGCGGGGTCGTGCGTCGGATCGATCCCACGTTCAAAACCGTGACCCGGCAAATTCGGATCTTCAAGCCAGGCAGCTTGCTCACCGCCGGCTCGGCCCTCGCCGGCGGTGCGTTCGGCTACGGCTCAGTGTGGACAGCCACCGGTTCGACGTGGGCGAGCCCGCGCGTCTCGCGGATCGACGCGGCCACGAACACGGTCGTGAGGAGGTTTTCGACAGGCACCAGCCCGGCCGCAGTCGCGATCGGGTTCGGCGAGATCTGGGTTGCCGACAACTTCAACGACGCGGTGTCGCGAATCGATCCGAGCGGCTTCGTGGCGCCGCGAATCTCCGTCGGTCACAAGCCCGAAGCAATCGCGGTCGGAGAAGGAGCCGTTTGGGTCGCCGACAGCGGTGACGACGCCGTCGTCCGGGTCGACCCGAAGACGAACTCCGTCACGACGACGATCGACGTCGGCAAAGCCCCGAGCGCGATCGCCGTCGGCGCGCACGCGGTCTGGGTCGTGAACAGCGGCGACGGCACCGTGTCGCGGATCGATCCCGCGACGAACCGCGAGGACGAGAGGATCGACGTCGGCAACAGGCCCGCCGGTATCGCCGTCGCTCGGGGGTCGGTGTGGGTGACGGTCCAGGGGCTTTCTGGCGGGGCGACCCGAGGCGGGACCGCCCGCTTCGATCTCGCCGAGGATCCGCAGACGGATCCTGCGCTCTACCCGGACCGGCAGATCAGCTACGCGACCTGCGCGAAGCTTCTCACCTACCCGAACAAGCCCGCCCCGGCCGGCACGGAGCTCGTTCCCGAGGTCGCGCGAGCGCGCTCGGCCGACGGCCGCACCTACACGTTCAAGATCCGCAAGGGATTCGCCTTCTCTCCGCCTCTCCGGGAACCGGTCACAGCCGAGACCTTCAAGCATTCGATCGAGCGTGCGCTCGATCCCAGGCTGCGCGGGCCGGCCATCTCGTTCGTCGGCGACATCGCCGGAGCCGAGTCGTTTGGGTCAGGCAAGGCGCGTCAGCTCTCGGGCGTCGTCGCGCGCGGCGACGAGCTGTCGATCACCCTCGTGCGTCCGGCGCCGACCATCCTCGCCCGCCTGGCGATGC
>WNGB01015074.1_pt1 | contig 11896 bp, 17 predicted proteins | sample 5400681 | NCBI WGS metagenome assembly WNGB01 (sample SAMN13153367, study PRJNA577476) | soil metagenome | isolation source: 115 cm soil or saprolite under grassland replicate 2 | place: USA:California | collected 2016-06-15 | reverse complement strand
GTAGCTAGTTAGTAAAAAACAAACATAAAAAACACTGTGGGCGCACCTTGTACGCCCGCCCTCTCGCTTGCTTGTCGTTACCCTCGAAAGGGCTGTCAAGTTGCTGGCGGTGCTCCTCCTCCTCCGTCAGCATTGGCAGCTGCCAGGCTGCAGCTGCAGCTGTTGTTGTTGTTCTCCGCCGTCGCTGTTGTCGTCGTCCTCGTTGGTGTTGGCAGCTGTAGCCGCAGAGGTCATGGTGGCTGGCGACAACGGTGGTGGTTGGTGTGGTAGTGGTGATGCCATGTGACGTCACGGGTTACCCATGGGTGCTTCCTCGCGGTACCCGTACCCACAAGTGCGGGTACGGGTTCACGCGGGTATGGGTACGGGTGGACCCAAATTTACCCATGGGTTACCCGTGACGAACCCTAAAGATAGTTTCATGACGATGATGTGTAAGTAGTAGTACTGGTGTCCAGGCCCGAATCGCCACTCCAGGTTTCAAGAGATTCCATTGATAGTTAAATGTGATGGCATTAGTTCAGAAATCAAGCGACTAGAAGATACAGCAGACAAGGATGCAGGACAAAGGACAGATCCGAAATCTTGTTGCACTCGGGGGTCCACAGGTCTTGCTAGAACTACCATTGGGATGGATCAAGAAAAATCACGGATAAATTGATCATCATAATGATACAATAAAGACAGGGACTCGATCCTATCCCGTGTTGAGCCTTGACTAGTTTGTCTGTTGGCCTCGTAACCATGGGGGGACTAGAAACGGAGCTTGCTTCGCAGCTAGACCTTTGCGAGATATCTTTGCTCGGAAGCGCAGCGGGTTGTTCAAAATAAGAATCAAAGGTCGATTTTCCAGATGAGCATCAGAAACGTAAACCGTAGAAATATAGTGAGACAGCAGATTCATGTGGTAGAGTCAATATAGCGGAACAATCTGCTGTTGTGAACAACGTACGTCGAAGACCGACGATGCGCATCAGACTCGTGGGAAACGCGACTTTGCAAGTTTTTGGTCTCACCGTGGCACAAACTACATAACTTTTAATCGAAATCACTGGCACGCGCTGCAGTCTCTGATCACAATGCCATTGCCAGGCATCCCAGAATTTTTCTCCTGGTTCCAATCACACGGAGGCTACATCGATACATCCGCATTTGACATTGTCACCTTTCCCCCATCCGAAGGCGGAAGAGGGGCAATAGCGCTCAAAGATATTCCTGTAGGCCCCAAACGGCGCATCGTTATCCGTTTTCTCAAAAAGCTAATAATCTACCTAGGAAGGCCATACGATATTCTCGGTCCCGGAATCGATACTTCTTTCTGAAAGATCCAGCGGGTTACCTCATAAATTCGGTATTGATGCCTGGAAAAGTGCCAAGTTGGATGTAGGGTGGGCTGGGACGATTTTGTGCTTGATGTGGGAGGCTGCGTTGGGATCTGAGTCGAAGTGGGACAAGTATTTTGGTATGTTTGAGTTTTTTTTTGAGTTGGCATCGAGCGGTTTAGCTGGAATGGGGATTTATTTCAGATATACTGCCAGATAAATTTGATAATCCTATGTTTTGGACTGCCGCAGATATTTCGCAACTTAAAGGAACCGCTGTGGTAGGTCGGTTTGTTTAGTATTACTGGTCAGGTTTACTCTAACTGATTTGTTTGCAGACAAAATAGGCAAGGAACAAGCTGAGGCAGACTTTAAGGATAAAATTATACCGGCAATTTTGGTGAATTTACTTCAGTTATTATCTTAATAAAACCTCATTTATCCTCCCCTCTTTCGTTAGAGTAGACCAGACCTGTTCAAACCAGAAGACATCTCTACGCGTTACTCCTTAGAAAAGTACCACATTATGGGCACCCTCCTTCAAACCCGTAGTTTCACAATCGAGGAAAGTGAAGAAAGCGAAGAGCAAGCGGCCATGGAAGACGTCGGGGATACCAAAAGGAGTGGGACGGACGTTGATGAAGAACGTGAACAAGACTCAGGGGATTCTCGAGAGCAGCTTGATGATGATGAAGAATACGACGGAGTTGTTGTCTTGACCCCGCTTGCGGATATGTTGAATGCAAGGTACGGACAGAATAACGTACGTAATTTTTTTTCTTCTTTCAACCTTCCACTCAATGCGCGATTTCATAGGTCAAGCTCTTCTGCGAACCGGACCTCAAAATGATTTCCACAAAACCAATAAAAGCAGGCGAGCAAATCGTAAGTCCACGTTGGCCTCTTCCTCTCTCTCAAACTAATCTCCCGATAGTGGAACACCTACAATGACAGACCCAATTCAGAACTCCTCCGCTGCTTCGGATACGTCGACTACCTTCCCTTACCTGCACACCTATACGGTGAGAACAAGCTAGGAAACCCAGGTGATATCGTTGAGATTCGGGCGGATTTAGTAGTAAAGGAGGCGTTGCGAGAGCAGGGTAAAGATGAGGCACTGGTGCATGAGAGGATCGATTGGTGGTTGGAGGAAGGCGGGGATGAGTAAGCCCTTTTTTTATGTTTTCCTTGTAAACCTTCTAATACATTCCTATCTGTTAGTATATTCATACTAGAAATTGACCCCTCGACCAAATCCTTCTCATCTATCGAGGTCCCACTCTCTCTGTTGTCCTTCACGCGGCTCATCCTCTTTGATTCCGAATGGGAAAGGTCGAAGATAAAGGGAAAACCACCAAGACCTAAACTTGACGTTATCGCTTTGAGTGTGATAAAGCGGGCTCTAGAAAAGAGAGAAGAAGATTATTCAACTCCTTTGGAGGTTAGTCTGTTCTCTCGATTGACGATTGCTCCTGGAAATTTTGATGTATTTTTTTTCTCTCTCTCTCCCCTAATTAGGTGGATGAACAGCAGCTATTGGTTCCCTCAATTTCGCTCACCGATAATCAACGCAACGCAGTTATCGTCAGAACGGGGGAGAAAAGGCTGCTAAAGATATACCTTCGGAGGGTTGATGAGTTGATGTGTGAAGCAGTGAATAGGAAACGGAGAGCCGTGGACAATAGTGGTGAGATAAGAAAGAAGAAGAAAAAAATTAATTTGATGTAGATATTGGGGTGTAGATGTAGAATATGAGGTCTACCTCCAAGAAATTACTGTATGTAGCCCCACTAATGTCAATGCAAGAAAGACTGTATTAAGTGCTTTACACATGCCATTACCTTGTCTAAGATAGAATCATCCTTATAAACGTGGTTCTCTAAAGTGCTACTCCATAACCGCATCCACATCCGCATCCTCACAAGGTGGTAATCCAACGATCCCGCTCAACAAATCCCTAAACAAAACTCTCTCCTCATCCTCATTGCTCCCCAGTGGGGCGAACACCTCATCCAAAAGTGCAGCGAACGACCCGTCAGCAAGGGATTGGTTGAAGGATGCATCAGGGGGGTCCAAATCCGAGTTAAAACCGTTCCTATTATTACGGAGAGAGATCGTTGGGTCCGGAGCCAACTCGCGCCTGTGAAGCTGGACGAGCACGTATGCGAGTAACAGCTCGAATTTGACGCATGTGAGAAGGGTGAGGGATGCCCAGGTTTTGTTCGGGAGGCGAGAGCTTAAATGAGAGGGCTGTGGTTGTTGCTGTTGTTGTTGGTAAGAAAACGTAAAGAAAGGAAGAACTGTCTGCGAAAGTTGGATCACTTCGAGGTAAGAAGGACAGCGGGCGACGAAGGTTGGTGAAAGTGAGTTGTTGGTAGTGCCTGGATTTTTCGAAGCTGAGAGCGAACGTGAGATGGCAGGTGAATTCGCTGTATCGTTCTGTCCATCAATGGACGCGGTGGAACCTTCGGCAGTGAGTGCTTTAACCCTGGCACGCGGTTGGGCTCGCTTAGTAGGTGCTGTGGCTGCTGCTGCTGCTGCTGCTGACGTTGTCGATCCCTTGGACCGCGTACCAGCGCTTACTCTTCCAGAGGCAAAAGCACCCTTTGTCGGATGCGTTCCGTTCCCGATCCCTGTAGAGGATGGCCTACGGCTGGAGGAAGAAGACGAACCAGACGGGTCAGCCGCATCCTCGATCATCTTCTTGCAAAGTGCGAGTTTGAACGAGAGTGCAGGTGGTGTGGAGGGCATGTGTTTGAAGAGGGTTGTGAATTGGTCTTGGGTAGAGGATGGAGATGGAGATATGGGTGAGGATTCAGTGGTGGGGCTGTTGCTTGGTGATTGTGTTGTAAGCTGGGCGAGGACTGTAGATGCGAAGGATGGAAGATTTAGGTGCGAAGTTTGGGTTAGGTTTATGAGCTGTTTAGGAGGAGGTGATTATATTAGAAAAATTGAAAGAGAAGAGGCTACATACGAGATTGAGGAGACGAGCCCCTGAGCGTTGGCGGCGCAGATCCTGTTGCTGGAATGCGTAGAAGACGACTTTGAGAGGTTCGGATGCGTCCCAGCGCGCGGTAGAGTCTATTGGAGGTGGTGGCAGCTGTTTCAGAAGGAGAGGAGAATATTTCTCTGAATTGTCATGAGCGTCTGAACAAAATTGAAGACATTTCACAAAGACATACCGTTTCCCGTTCTTTCCATCACCGCCGCATCTTTCTCAAAAAGCGACACGATCCACTCCAAGAAAAACCACGAATTATCCGCAACGACTTTGACATCCTCTTCCTCTGCATCATAACCATTGAGTTCGGCATACGAAGGCTCAACAAATCTAAGCCTCGAGGTGGTCCGCTTCCCCTTCGGTTTAGGTGAGCTTAACAAATGCGTCGTACGTGCTTTGAAACTAGACTTTAACACCTCCCAGCAATTTTTAGAGTGCTTTATTGCAGTCGTCTGCGCAAATATCATACTTTCGCTGACCGGGAACTCCATGGGGGCTTCGTTCTTTGTTTCTGGGTAGCATGGCAGCGCTTCTCCTATTACTTGTGGGGCGTTAGTGGAGAGCAAAGACATAAGTAGCTGTTGGGACGAGAGGACGGCTGAAGAAGAAAGAATAAGCGATGCTTTAGTGTGTTTTACAATCTTGCGTGGAGACTGTTTGAGGAGAGATTTGTGGTCCAAGTGCTGTTCATCCTCGTTCAGTTGGGTTTCTTTCGTTGGATGGAGAGCAATAAATATCAGGTGAAGAACATGAATACTAGAATTGCATCAGACGCGACGAAACCGCAGAAAATGTTGGTTTGTCTTACATTGATGGCTTGTGGACCGGCGAACGCAGCATGTCAAGCATCGCAATGGCACTCTCGAACTGTCCTTCCTCGAACGAGTTATCCACAATCTGGCGAAGATGTCTGCTCATCTCTGGTACATTATTCTCGACTGTCATGGTTGTCGTCGTAGTCTCAGCACAAGAACAAAAGGGACTACACGCAAGACGCGTTTAAATGAGGCACGTGATTCCATCACGGCAGCCCGCGCCGCGGCCAAGATATCATTCCTCTTCCGTCCGCAGTTGTGCAATTCATCTGCCAGAATGTCAGAAACGAAACCCACAAACCAGGCTGAGATTCCTGCAGTGGAATCACCGAATGATGAGGCTCCTTCTAGTAGGGATTCGACTCCACCTATCCCGGAGGAACCAACTAGGACTGTCGTACCTTCTTCATCGCCGCCGCCTCAGGTGACGATCAACACCACAGCACCAACGTCTACTACAGTAGAGACAGAGACAACGTCACCGACAAGCATAAGGACACAGCGCGAAACACCCGTTCATCCTCAAGTGGTTGCTCTGCGCTCTATGTTTCCGGACTATGACGATACGATCTTGTGCGTATCCTGATTATGTCTCTGTCAGACGAGTTGAACCAGCTCATCTACATCGATTTTTATAATGACTTTTAGGCAATCAGTTCTTGCATCTGTGAACTACAACCAAGACCTCGCGGTCGAAACTTTACTTATGATGAGCGATCCAGAGTATAAACCTGAGACTGCTCGGGCACAACCCGCTCCGACTCCTCCCCTCGTGCGTTTCCTTGTCTAATTCCTTTGTATTCACCTTTCTAAATATCCATGCAACGATCCAGACCCAAGAGCAACTAGATGAAGAATTCGCTCGCCAACTTCTCATCCAAGAAGAACAGCGATATTCTCAAAGGACTGCCAGTCGTCTCCATGGCGCTCCCCCACCTGGTGGATCATGGGGGCCCCAAGGCGCACCGCCTCTTCCGGGATGGCATGGGCAGCAAGGGCAGCACCCGCGGCAACAACCCGGCGCAGTGCAGGGCCAAGGCCAAGGACAGGGCGTGGCCGAGTTCCAAGAACACCTCAGTAAATTTGCGGAGAGTAAGTCCTTTGCCTGCTGTCAATTGTGCGACGGGTAAGATAATAAATGGTTTTGTAGGCGGAAAGAAGACTTTTGGGACCATAGTAAGCAAGGTCAAGGCAAAGATTCACGAATTTGAGCAAGCGAGGTAAGGATTTTTTCTCGAGTTATGCAATGCCTCACGCTAATTCTTGACCAGGACCGCCCCATCAACCCTATACCTACAGCAGCAGCAGCAGCAACAACAACAACAATGGACCGCAGGTCCAGCATCATATTACGGTCCTCCTCAGTCTTCACCTCAACCGCAAGGGAATCAAGCACCTGCATCGTACGCAACATACACTTCCACACCCGGCTCATCCGGCCAACCTCCCTCATCCTTCCGACCTAACTCGACCTCTCCAACCTCTGCTTCACCACCTCCCCTTCTACAGAATAAGCCTCTACCTCCGACAACTCAGTCTCCGACGATCCAAGCTGCCCCTCTAAACCGTGCAGTGAGTCCGACAACCGCACAGCCTATCGATGGGGGCAAGCTTGGGTTGTTGCCCAAGCGGCCTGTGAGTCTCATTCGAGACAATGCCGCTATCAGTGCCACTGCCAGTGCTCTGGCTCCAGGTCAAACAGATGGTAAACAACCCGCAACGGAGAATGCAGTGAAGGGGTATGTAGTTGATGACGGAGATGACGATGAACTGGAGTACGTTGAGAATCCTTTTGAAGAAGCGGGTCAACATAAGAAGTAGGATTCGGACTTTCTGCTTTGAGTGATTGGACTTGGACATTCTGTATAGTACATAATGTGTCGCAGGTATCCATTCTTATAATAACAGGCTGGGAATATTGTATTTTTGGTGGACTTATGTTATGTAGTCTGTATGTCAGTGGGCATTCATCTGCAGTTTGCCACTTGAAAATATGGACGTAGGATTACATTTCTTCCGTGTTCAAGGATTACACAGACAAAAATCTGGGTCATCTCTGTGGGAAGTGGAATTTTCTATTCGAAATCCTGGATCCTTTCAATTTACAAATGGCGAAACTACAGATTGAGCAGCAGGTGCGAAGTTCGCCGCTTGACTCGTGATCAACAACCCAACTAATAGAAGTTCGTCAGTTTCGAAAGTGACCAGACCCTCGAGCACGCTTACCAATCAACCCGAAGAGCCCCAAAATGCTCCCAAACACCTCAACGACTAGAATCTTGACGAATAAATCCGGGTCCGCCGCGTCTGCCAGGGCGGCGTTGGCGCCAGTGACGCCAACGCAAAGGCCGCAGAGCAGATTGCATAGCCCGACGGTGAGACCGCCCCAGAAGAGGGCGTAGCCTGTGAAGTAGTTTGCTGGGGTGTAGAGGGAAGTGGAGGAGATGGGCTCGAGTTTGGACGAGTAGACTATGCCGATTATCTGGTCATGGTGGCGTTAGTTGAGTGAGAGATGGGAGGAAAGGAATGGGAGAAAGGAAAGCTTACAACGCCGTAGATTGCAACAACTTCGCAGAAGATTATACTATTGGAGAGGAGAAGAGCGGTGAGGATGAAGAATGCGCAGGAGTGAATACCAAATATGGATGTACCTAATCAAGTTCTTTGTCGTTATTCTTGGTGCTCTTACGCCTCCGCCGAGGATGGAGGAGCCTGTGATAAATATTCCCCTGTTTTACACATTATAGGTAGAAGAAAGCGAAGGAACGCTTAGTTATGAGTTATGGGACTTTGAATGGCATAATGTGAAGAACATACCATCCTGCACCGAGCACGCTCAACCCGATACACAGGCCGATCCCAGTCGCACCCCACGCATAAGGACTGGTCTCTTCGAGGAAACGGCCGACGTTGAAGGCTTCTCCTGAGTCTGTTGCATGGAACGGGGTGTCAGTGTGTTGTGATCGAATCGTACCCAGCATCAAGAAACGCGACTTGAACTAACCTGTGAATAGGAGATATAGCGCGAGTGCTATTATGAAGAATGAAGGGAGGCCATAGGTGTAGTAGGATGTGAGGTACATCGTGTCGTGGTTGAACGTTGAACGTTGAGAGGTGAGCAGAGCTGAATGATGTCCTGTTTGGTCTGTTTTGCCAAATTCAGAACTTGCATCTCCACAGTCATGTATCATCTACTCAAAGGGCTACACGAACATCTTACAAGGTTAATTTTAACGAGATTTACCGGCGTGTACTCATTCGCATCTAAATGTAATAATAGGAAAGAAGAATTCTCAGTTATAATAATCGGCCTGGACGGCGCAGGGAAAACCGTCCGTCTTTCTCTATCTCATTTATTCCGTTCTGTCTTCATTCAGACACTAGTAATATCCCTATAGACACTCCTAGAGAAGATTAAAACGCTGTACAACCCCGTACCAGGTCTGACGCCAGACAAGATCGGACCTACAGTTGGGCACGCATTTCCCAATTCCCTCTTCTTAGTGGCCATTACAAGCATTTGACATAATGATATAGCCGGCTCGATAACACTCTCCTCCGCGATTCTCCAATTCTGGGACTTGGGTGGTCAACGGGGGATACGCACGATCTGGCATAGGTATTATGGCGATTGTCATGCCGTCGTGTATGTTATCGATGCAGAGGACAGGGAGAGGTTGAGTGAAGGTTGGGAAGTGTTCGGTAGGTCAATCTCCTTTGTTTTCATCCATACACCCAGTCATCCATGGCACACCCAGACTCCGTCCTCTCGAACCCCCAAATCCTTGGTGTCCCTCTCCTCCTCCTCGCAAACAAACAGGATTCGCCACACAGTCTTTCCGTCGACGAGATAAGGCATGATTACGAGGATTGGTATCAGCGGAAGTTGGAGAGTGCGCGACGGACAAGGTACAGTTCGGGCTTGGGAGAGGCTGGTTTTGGAGGAGGAGGAGAGGCAGCATCTAGGAGGGAGAGGATCGCGAGTTTGGATGTGTTAGGAGTTTCTGCACTTGAGGGGTAATTATCTTCTCATATATTTGAGTTTGACATGTGGATTGAATGTTGTAGGATGGGAGTCAGAGATGCTGTAGACTGGCTGTTCATCCGTGTTCAGAATAGTAGGAGGTGAGCATCTTGTTTCTCTTTCAACAATATCTACTGAGGAATCGTAGAGAAATAGTGATTTCACCTTAATCTGGGACTTTGTTTTAAATTTGGATCCTGATGCTGTCAATTACGGGAAAACAATGTCACTTCCTTTTTGCTGCAAACCTGTGGTGCTATAAATAAATAAGTGAATTCAACTGTTCAGGGGAGTTATATGACATGCGGCAACCATGCTGCCCGTCGACAACTCTTCGCTTCTGACTTACCACCATGGCATGCCTTCCCGCCAATCCAGATATCTCTGGTATCGGGGTTCGCACTGCGATTTACGCACAGAACCTGCTTTGCTTCTTACCTGTCGTCGCATATTTGTGGGATAAAAAAATCTCTCCAGATGAATTGGCAGGAGTCAGGGACCAATCTGTTGGCATGCTCGCCGTCGCATTTTCCATTCTCATCACCACCGTCATTCTGGCCAAAGGTCCTGGAAGCGAAGGCCCCACGATTTCCAGTTACCATGCCGCCATCGTGCTCGATCTCAGTTGGATGAACAATACAAGCACATGGATCTGGTTCATTCTCTTCGTCCACCACAAGAGCAAGATCGAGTACAAGCCCGCAGATGCTACGTGGTCAACCTGGAGGGACCTTCTGTGGTCACCTATTGCCGGTTTTCTACGGGAAGAGGGAGGCACGGGGGAACAAACGAGCATCCGACGATCCTTCCTTCGCCTTTGGGGCTTTGTGCGACGCGGAGCCCACGCTAGCCGTGGTTGGAGCGTCCATTAACTTCTCTTCCACTCCACTCCGCATCTTTTCCTTGACGATGTATTTCCTTCTTCTCATCCCCGGCTTCAATCTTCTTCCTCCTTTCCTTTTTTTCCTTGCTCTTCATGTCTGGTATAACTGGTCTCGGAATCGACACGAATGGTTCTGGAACCCGTGCGTTCATGTTGTTGAAAGGATCAAAAAAACCTTGAGTGGTCCTTTTGAAGGTATTTCGAGAGCCCTCTCTCCTAACAAGGCCCGGAAGCCATCCGAGTCAGTTGAAGAGGTCAGAGCTCAAGTTATCACCACAAACGCAACTCAACGTTCTTTTTAGGCGGCAGGATCTCCCGTCGCATCAGCGTCTAATCAAAACCCATCTGGCACTTCATCCCGCACGCCCGCCAATTCAAATAATCCAACGCATTCATACCCTCCTTCCGCTTCCGTGACACCTGATCGCGGTGCTGGTTCTCGACCAGTTCACACCGCCTTCCTCATCGTTGGCCTAGTGTGCCTTGTGGCCGTCAACGTTCTCTTTATTGTCGACGTCGAACTCACCCTTCGTCGCAACAAGGAGAATCAAACCGACGAGGAGCGCCAATGGGGATTTGGTCAGATTCTTGCGCTCCTGCTTCTCGTCGTGCCGCTCCGGGATGCTTGGAATGCACTTCGACATATTCGAAACCGCTTTCAGCAGCAATTTGAGCAGATATTCCGGACTGTGGCTGAGGCAAAGCCGGTGGAAGAGACCGTAAAAGATCTCGACAAGCTGGTTAGAGATGGGGCCAATCCTCGGAAACCGATTTCAGGGCGATTCGCGAACTTTCTTCAGCTGGCAGCATATTACGGCAAGCTAGACCTGGTGACTTTTCTTCTCTCAATGGATGAGAATAAACTTGTATCTGTGGACGCCCCTGGTATGACTATGAATCTGTATTGAGGAAATGTCATGAATCATTTTCAGGTGGAGATTATGGAACGGCGCTTCAGGCTGCGTCTGCGAGCGGCCATGATAAGGTTGTAGAATTGCTGCTGGCAAAGTTGGCAGATGTGAATGTTAAAGGTGAGTGGTAGCTGACCACCAAGCGGCGACATTTCCCACTGATTTGAGAGTAGGAGGGGACTATGGAACTGCTCTTTGCGCTTCAGTGGCAAATGGGAGGAATGGTATTGTTCGAATGCTGCTCAAGAAAAACCCAGATCTGAAGGCTATTGGTAGGTGGATAAAAGATGGATGGCAAATACCACTGATGGCTGGTAGGCCCATTTGGTGCTGCGCTTCATGTTGCTGTGATGAAGGATGATGAGGAGATGGTTAATTTGCTACTGGATGCAAATCCAGGAAAAGCAGATTGTACATGTAAGTACTGTGTAGTGGGTCAATTAAAGCATTGAATTTGGATATAGGGGGAAACATTGGAAATGGGGTTGATGTGGCAGCAGCAACACAGAATAGGAGGTTGTATGATCTACTGAGGGGGAAAAAATTGAATGGAGTGGGTGCCATCACATCTATATCACATGCCCAAGGCTGATGAATACTCCCTTCTCCTCCTCAACTGACAGCTTGTAAGTGCTGCCCCATCCATGCTGCATGCCCAGGGCTGATGAATGCGCCCTTCCCCTCCTCAACTGACAGCCTGTAAGTGCTGCCCCAGCTATGCTGCATGCCCAGGGCTGATGAATGTGCCCTCCCCCTCCTCAACTGACAGCTTGTAAGTGCTGCCCCATCTATGCTGCATGCCCAGGGCTGATGAATGCGCCCTTCCCCTCCTCAACTGACAGGATGTAAGTGCTGCCCCATCTATGCCGCATGCCCAGGGCTGATGAATGCCTCCCTTCCCCTCCTCAACTGACAGCTTGTAAGTGCTGCCCCATCCATG
>WNGB01014480.1_pt1 | contig 11900 bp, 10 predicted proteins | sample 5400681 | NCBI WGS metagenome assembly WNGB01 (sample SAMN13153367, study PRJNA577476) | soil metagenome | isolation source: 115 cm soil or saprolite under grassland replicate 2 | place: USA:California | collected 2016-06-15 | reverse complement strand
GTTTCTGGCCCGCATGAGTCACGAGCTGCGCACGCCGCTCAACGCCGTCATTGGTATGTCGCGCATGCTCAGCACCGAACATTTCGGCCAGCTCAATGCCAAGCAGGCGGACTACCTCCACGACATCACCGCCGCGGGTGAGCACCTGCTGACCCTTATCAATGATATTCTCGATCTCTCAAAGGTGGAAGCGGGCCGGATGGAATTGGCGCCCGAGCCGGTTTCCATCGCCGCGGCACTGGAGACCGTCCTGGCGACGGTGCGGCCGTTGGCCGAGGCCAAGGGGCTGCGGCTGACGAGCGAGGAACTGCAGCCGGACAGTGTCCTGAGTGCAGACCCGGCTCGTTTCAGGCAGATCTTGCTCAACCTGCTCTCGAACGCCGTCAAGTTCACGCCGGCGGGCGGCCGGGTTACCGTCCGCTGTTTCTGGACGGAGAGCGTCGGCCCCCAGGCAGAGTTGGTGCAGGCGCCGGAAAGCGCAGGCGCGGTGCGCTTTGACATCGAGGACACGGGCATCGGCATCGACCCGCGCGACCACGACCGCATCGGCCACGAGTTCTATCAGGGGCGGCGAAGCCGGGGCCAGGCAGCCGAGGGGACCGGCCTGGGTCTAGCGCTGACGCGGCGGTTGGTGGACCTGATGGGCGGCGCGTTCTGGTTTCGGAGCGTCCTTGGTGAGGGCAGTTGCTTCTCGTTCGCCCTGCCGCTGCACCACGTGCGCATGAGCGAGCGAAGCGAGGAGTGGCAGGTGACGGTCCCTGGCGAACGGCCGGCATAAGCGGCCGTTCGCCAGGCGATCCCCGCGCGCAGGCAGGGACAACTGACCTCTTGTTCGTCGTACCGCCTTTCGGCGGAACACGTGATGCCGCCTCAAGCGGGACGACGAGCAAGCCGTCGCTTGAACTCGCGCTCGCAGCCCCTTGAAAAACCCCTCCCCCGGCCCCTCCCCTGAAAGGAGAGGGGAGAAGAGGACTTGGGTTTCCTCCCCTCTCCTTTCAGGGGAGGGGCCGGGGGAGGGGTTTTTCAAGGGGCTGCCAGGGCGGGATGGTCAGGCGCAGAGACATGAGGTAGAATACCTCCAACCCGCGACGCCGTTCGCGGGCCGCAGCCCGCGTCAAAGAAGCCTATGGGCCCGAAGAGAGTCCCCGCTTGAAAGAACATCTCATCACCCAACCCGACGAGTTGAGCGCCTGCTGTCAGCGCCTCGCCGCGTGCGGTCGATTCGGCTTCGACACGGAGTTCGTCGGCGAAGAAACCTATCACCCGCGTCTCTGTCTGATCCAGGTCGCCACCGAGGAAGCCCTCTACCTGATCGATCCCCTCGCCATCCCCGATCTCGATCCGTTCTGGGAGGTGGTAGTCAATCCCGCGAACCTCGTGGTCGTCCACGCCGGTCGCGAGGAAGTGCGGCTGTGTCATCTCTGGAGCGGTCGCACCCCGGGCAACCTGTTCGACCTGCAGATCGCCGCCGCCCTTACCGGACTGCCGTACCCGCTCGGCCACGGCAATCTCGTCCATCACGTCCTGGGCGTGCGGCTGCTGAAGGCGGAAACACTGACCGAGTGGCGGACGCGGCCCCTGACGCGCGCCCAGATCCGCTACGCCTTTGACGACGTCCGCTATCTCCTGCCGGTGTGGCGGCGGCTGTCGGGGCGGTTGGAGCAGCTGGGACGTATCGACTGGGCACGCGAGGAGTTCGCGCGGCTGACTGCCAACGCCACGCCGGATGAGAGTGGCGTCCTTGCGGGAGCGGAAAAGTGGCGAAAGCTGCGCGGCCTCGGCTCGCTGGACCGTCGCCGCCTGGCCGTCGTCCGCGAGCTTTACACCTGGCGTGAGGAAACCGCGGCGCGCACCAACCGCCCGCCGCGCGCCATTGTCCGCGATGATCTTCTCATCGAGATCGCCCGCCGCAATCCGACGAAGGCGCGCGACCTGCAAGTGGTGCGCGGCCTGCCGCGCCGCGATCTCGACGCCATCGTCGAAGTCGTCGAACGTGCCCGCGCCCTGCCGATCGAGCAGTGTCCGCCGGTCGCCGAGCGCGAGCAGGAGCCGACTCAGGCCAGTCTTATCACCAGCGTCCTGATGGCCGCGCTGGGCGATTTCTGCGCACGCGAGCATCTGGCGCCGAACCTCGCCGCTACCACGCAGGACGTCAAGTTGCTGGTGCGGGCGCGGCTGCACGACGAGGCGGCGCCGGCGGAATCGCTGCTGACGCGCGGCTGGCGCGCGGTCCATGTGCTGCCGCACCTGGAGGCCATCCTCGACGGGCGGCGCACGCTGCGCATCCACGATGTCCGCTCGGAGGCGCCCTTCGGTTACGAGGAGACGGGGACAAACCACACCGTTCAGGATCAACCTGCGGGCTCCCTGTTTATCGGGAACAAAAAGGGTCTTTAATTGTGACCCGGGTTCCCTGATGCGCGGCACGGAACCCACCGAACACCATGACAGACGACAAGTGTACCGCGGACGAACTCGGCGGCGAGACCTTCGAGCACGACGGCCGCACGTTTTTGCGCGCCGAGGTGCCGCGCGGGGACAATCGCGGTCAGTCCTTCGTCATCGCCCAGCCCCTCGCAGGGCGCTACCGTGTGCTGCGTTTCTTCGCCTCCGGTGGGATGGGCTTGCTCCTCGAAGGGCAGGATCTACGCACCGGGGCGCGCGTGCTCATCAAGTCGATCCTTCGCTACGACGTGATCCCTTATGCGCGCGTGCGCGATCGCGAGGGCTTCATGAACCAGCTGCGTCTGCCGCGGAAAACGCTCGAAATGGAGCGGCGCATCCTGGTGCTGTTGCGCAACGCCGGCTGCAACGCCGTGCCGCACCCCAACGACTTCGTCTTCGACGCCAACCCGCAGCTGCAAGGGCCCTATCCGACCGACGACGGCGGCAAATGGTCCTATGACGATCGCGAGATGATCGGCGCCGAACCGTACCTGATCATGGAGACGGTCAGCGGCCGCTCGCTGGAGCAGGAATTGCAGGCACTGCCGGAAGGGCGGCTCTCCGAGGCCCGCGCCTTGCGCATTCTGCGCCAGGTCGTCGATGTGCTGCGGGCCCTGCACCAGCCGGCGCCGATGCGGCCGGGCATGACGTGGCGGTTGATTTACCAGGATCTCAAGCCCGCCAACCTGCTGCTGGCGGCGCAGGATCGAGTCACGGTGCTCGACCTAGGCGGCTGCCAGCTGACCAACCTCGACACCAGCCAGAAATTGCTGCCGGGCGCGTGTACTGCCGGGTACTGTCCGCCGGAGTGTGAACTGCCCTACGCTCTGCTGACGCCGGCCGCCGACGTCTACACGGTCGGCAGCAACCTGTTCCACCTGCTGAGCGGGCGCAATCCGCTGGAGTTCCTGCCGTCGGGCACACTGGCGACCCAGGCGCGCGCGGTGCGCCTCGACGTGCGCCTGCTCGAAGGGTGCTGCCGGCCCGCGGTGCGGCAGCTGATCGAGCGCTGTCTGGCGCCCGACGCGAAGGATCGCTACCCGGATGCGGAGAGCTTGCAGCGTGCCCTCGAAGACGTGAGTGCAGGATAGCCTGTCGAAACTCTGGCAAAGACGCCTTCCGGCCGGTAAAGTACGTACGACAGGGTTTGTTTTCCAGGGAGAGACAATCCATGGCCGGCGACCTTCGTGAGTTCCTTTCGCGCCTGCCCGCGAACATCCGTATCGACCAGCTGACCTCCGAATTGCTCGACAGGGAAATTCGCGCCGGGGCGGACCTCAACTACCTCCAGCGCGACAACCTGACGCGCATCGTGCAGCACGCCGTCGAACAGAACACGCTGCCGCCCGCGCCCTATGAATCCTTTCTGGCCTATGTATATCTCGAATGGAGCGATGAGGCGAAGCGCTCCGAGGACGCCAAGCCGCGTCTGCTCGAACTGGTGAAGCGCCTCAAGGCGACGCCGCCGCTGGCCAGTGCGGTCGGTCAGCTGGCCCAGCAAGTCGCCCAGGAACGCGAGGCGCGGCGGAAGCGGGACATCGAGAAACTCGCCGCGGCGGTGACCGGTCCTGCCCATGAGGCGACGAATAACAAAACCAGCGGCGGGGCCGGCGCCGACCCGCCGAATGTCCTGGTCAAGCGCATGCAGGCAGCACGCATGGGCGGCGGCGACAAGGGCATGTCCAACCTCGACCTGGCGGCCCAATACGCCGAGGAGGCCGTCGAAGCGTATCCTCATTATCCGAAAATCTTGTTCGAGGCAGCGGGCTGTCATCAGCTCGCCGCCGAGAAGGGCACGCACCTGTCGCTGACGGATCGCTACGTCCACATGAAGCAGGCGTACTCGCTCTATCAGCAGTGTCTGACGATCCTCGCCGCCGAGCCGTATGTCAAGCTCAAGGGCGAGTACGACGTGTGGCGCAAGGGCATCACCGAGTTGATCCCGCGCGTGCAGCAGAAACTGGCATTCCTGGAGGAGAAGCAGCAGTGATCCTGCTTGCGGCTTGGAGCTACCGGAGAAAACGCGGACATCACAGGGGACGGCGGGGATAAACCCCGCCGCTCGTTGTCTTCATGACGAGCCGCCGGGTTTATCCCGGCGGTCTTGTCCGCTCGCTGAGCACTTCCCGGACTGCTAACCCGCAAGCGGGTCACTTCTGCTTCAGCCAAATGTTACGGAATTGCACCGGGTTCCCGTGATCCTGCAGCATGATCGGCCCCGGCGTGCAGGGGTCGCCGCCCAGACCGGCCGTGGTGTTCGTTACGAACTCCTCCTTGCCGTCCTTCCCCTTACGGACCAGCGGGCGGTTGTCGTGGATCTTGATGCCGTTGTGGTGGACGGTCATCCGGCCTGGCTCGGTGATCTGGGTGCCGGTACACTTCGGAGCCGTGTACTCGATGTCGTAGCTCTGCCAGATGGTCGGCGCCTTGCAGGCGTTCACCAGCGGCGCGGCGACGGTGTAAATGCCGCCGCAGTCGTTGTCCTTGCTTTTCAGGCCGTAGCTGTCGAGGACCTGCACCTCGTAGCGGCCCTGCAGGTAGACGCCGCTGTTGCCGCGGCCCTGGCCCGTCGCCTTCGGCATGTACGGCACGCGAAACTCGACGTGCACCAGGAAACTGCCGTCGAACTTCTGGACCGTCATGATGTCGCCGCTCTGGGGTTTGACCTCCATCGCGCCGCCCTCGACCAGTTTCCACGTCGCCGGCTTGCCCGCCTCCTTGCCGCGGGCCTTCACCCAGTTCTTCAGATCCTTGCCGTCGAACAGCACCACGGCACCGGCCGGCGGCGGCGTGCTCTTGACGTGCTGCGTGTCCTCGGGCTTGAGGATTTTCAGGTCGCTGATGTCGCCATACTGGGCGAGGGCGAACGTCGCCGCCCCCAGCAGGAACGCACTCGCGGACAGCGCTTGCCACGGTCGCATCGTCGGGTTCTCCTTCGGCGAGAACCCCTCCCCCCAACCCCCTCCCCGCAACGGAGAGGGGGAGCAAGCAACACGAGCACTTCTTCTCCCCCTCTCCCTTTGGGGGAGGGGGTTGGGGGGAGGGGTTTCCCTCGCCACTACACAGATGTTGCCAGCAACTCGTCGCGGTAGGCGAACACGGCGGGCGTCCCCCCGGTGTGGACAAACACCGCGGGCTGATCCGGCGGCAACCGCCCGCGGCGCACGTCGTCGATCAGGCCCGCCATCGCCTTCGACGTGTACGCCGGATCGAGCAGCACGCCCTCGTTGAGCGCCGTCAGGTCGATCGCCTCGCGGCCTTCCTTCGTCACGACGCCGTACGCCGGGCCGACGTAGTCCTCGGTCGTGTCGATGTCGGCGGGGCTAACGCGATGCGGCAGTCCCAGCAGGGCGGCGCTCGCGTTGGCGACCGCAGCCATGTCTTCAGGTACGCGCCACGGCCAGCGAATCGGGGCGATCAGCCGCACACGCCAGGGCAATCCCAGCAACGTGCGGCCGAGCACCAGGCCGGCGCCCGTCGCCCCGGCGGCACAGACGTAGACCGCGGCCGGCTCGATACCCAGGCGGCGCATGTCGTCGGCGATTTCCGCCATGCACAGGGCGTAACTGATCGCCGCGATCGGCCGCCCCTTGACGCGATCCCAGACGTACGGCCGCCGACCCGCCCGCCGCAACTCCTCGGCCTTCGCCAGCAATAAATCGTCCAGCGCTGGCCCCATCGGCACATCGACGATATGGACCTTTGCGCCCATCAAATGGTCGAGAAGCAGGTTGCCCTGAATGTCGTCGTTGTGGCTGGCGCGGGTCAGGTAAAGATGACATTCCAGACCCAGCTTGGCGCACGAGGCGGCAGTCTGACGGCAGTTGTTCGACTGCACCCCAGCCCCCCACACAAGAACGTCGGCGCCCTGATGCAGAGCGTCAGCGAGGAGAAACTCGTTGTGGCGCGTCTTGTTGCCGCCGAAGAGGACGCCTGTGCAGTCGTCGCGCTTGAGGAACAGCCGCGGCCCACCGATGCGTTTGGCGAGGCGTGGGGCCTCCTCCATCGGTGTCGGCAGATGGGCCAGGCGGACGCGCGGCAACTTCGCGACGCAGCGCCGCAGTTCCTCGGGGGTCAGAGCGGGATGAGTCATGGAATACCTGACTGGTTCCGGGGCTTAATGTTCGTAGTCCCGCCTTGAGGCGGTGAACAGCCAACCGCCTCAAGGCGGAACTACGAACACCGGTCACAGGAGCGCCTGCACCGGGGCGCCCTCGGCGAGGGTGTACGGCCGGTTCTGCAGGTCGTGGATCAAGCTGTGCGGGTCGATGCCGAGACAGTGATACAGGGTCGCCATGAGATCCTGCGGCGTGACCGGGTTCGCGGTGGGATACGCCCCGATGCGATCCGACGAGCCGTACACCTGCCCGCCGCGAATGCCGCCGCCCGCCATGACGACGCTGAAGCAGTTCGGCCAGTGGTCGCGGCCGCCGGCGCTGTTGAAGCGCGGCGTGCGGCCGAACTCGCCCATCATGACCACCAGCGTCTCGTCGAGCAGGCCGCGCATCGACAGATCCTCGATCAGGGCGGCGAAGGCGGAATCGGTCGGCGGTAACAATTCGGTGCGCGCCCAATTCAGGTGATCGCGGTGGCTGTCGTAGCCCTGCCCGCCGGGGCCGTTGTCGTGCCGCACCCAGTTGACATGAACCAGCCGCACTCCCGCCTCGACGAGCCGACGGGCGAGCAACACCGACTGCCCGAAGATGTGCCGCCCGTAACGGTCGCGCGTGGCGGCGGACTCGGCGCCGATGTCGAAGGCACGTTGCGCGGCGGGCGAGGAGATCAGGTCGAAGGCGCGGGTGTAGTATGGGTCGAGCGTCCGCGCGACGGCAGCCTGTTCCAGGTGCCGGGACTGCTCGCTCACTTGGCGGAGTAGATTGCGGCGCGCGTCGAGGCGCTCGCCTCGAACCATTTGATCCGGAGCAAGGGCGCCGGGAGAGTAATTAGTGCTATTGGGATCGCTATTGACGCGATACGGGTCGAAGGCGGCACCCAAAAACCCGGCGTGCTGGCCGGGGCGCTCGGGACCAACGGGCGAGATCGCCTCGGGGACCATGACGAATGGCGGCAAACCCTGACGCGGCGGCAGGCGCTGGGCGAGGACGGCGCCGGGGTGAGGGCGATCCTCGCGGCTCATGGTGACGACCTGCGGCGCCGCCCGCGTCATCGAACTGCCGATCATCATCCAGTACGTGGCCGCCGGGTGGTTGCCGCTGGCGTGGCGCACAGCACGGAGAAGCGCGTACTTGTCGGCCAGGGCCGCCATGCGCGGCATGTGCTCGCTGATGTGGATGCCGGGGACGTTCGTGGCGATGGGGCGGAAGGTGCCGCGGATTTCCTCGGGGGCGTCCGGCTTCAGATCCCACATATCCAGGTGCGACGGGCCGCCGGAGAGGAACAGCAGGATCACCGAACGCGCCCGGGGACGCGGTGCGGTCGGTGTCGCGGAGGCGGTCTGGCCGAGGCGGAGTAGCGCGGGGAGCGTCAGGCCCCCCAGGCCGAGGGCGCCGATGCGCAGCACGTCGCGCCGGGTCAGGCCATCGCAGTGACGTACCCCCTGATTCACTTCGAGGCGCAACATGACGGCGTTCTCCACCTGGGATTCTCGGGATGTGGATATCGTAGCCGGGGACAACGGATGTCGGCAAGGATTTTCGCGGAGTTCTCACTGCGGGCCGACCTGATTGAACCAGGCGAGGACGAATAACGTATCGATGCTGACGAAGAGGAACAGCAACAGGCCGGCCACGCTGACGATCAGTCCTGCCAGCGGCAGCGCGATCGGTTGCCGTCGCGCTCGCGCCGCTCCGATCCCGACGATGCCGAAGACCACGCCGGCCACCCCCAGGAACAACACGAGCGTCAGGGCGATGAGCAACCCGTAGGAGGACAGGCTGATTTCCGGCTGGGCCATGTGCAGGTGCTCCGGCCCGACCGCGGCGAGCAGGATATTCACGATGAGCGTCAGCGGCGCGAGGAGGACAACCAGGCCGCCCAGCCACAGCGATGCCAGGCCGCACTGGGCGCCCTGGCCACCGGCTGGCGTTTCGCCTTCTTTCATCGTGCTGTCACTCACGCCCGGCCACCTCGCGATTGGCTCAGCCTCATTTTATTGCCGGTTCGCGCACGGCGCCACCTCGCATTGGCAGGCGCGGGGCACTGGCTACAATAGGACAAGAATGGTGCTTGTCCGGGCGCCGGAATTGCCGGGCGACGTGTCGCTTCAAGGAGAAAGCCTTGCTGGCCCGGTTCGATCTCTACTCCCTCCCCGGCTTTCATGACCCGGTCAGTTCCATCAGCCACCTGCTCGGCGCGATCGTCTTCGCGCTGCTGACGCAGCCGCTGCTGCGCCGTGGCCGCGGCGACCCGGTGCGCGTCGCCTACCTCGGCGTGTTCGCGTTCTCGTCGGTGTTCCTGTTCTCGATGAGCGCCGCCTATCACATGCTGCCGTTCCCGAGCGGCGGTCGCGATGTCCTGTTGCGTCTCGATTACAGCGCCATCTTCGTGCTGATCGCCGGCACCTTTACCCCGGCTCACGGCATCCTCTTCCGCGGCCCGCTGCGCTGGGGACCGCTGTGGGCTATCTGGATCGCCGCCATCACGGGCCTGACGCTCAAGACCATCTTCCTTGAGTATCTGCCGGAGTGGCTCGGCTTGACGTTCTACCTGGGGCTGGGGTGGGTTGGGGTCTTCTCCGCGTACCTCCTCTGGCAGCGGTATGGGCTGGCCTTCATCGCACCGCTCCTGTGGGGGGCGCTGGCCTACACGGTTGGCTCCGTCATGGAGTTTCTCGGCTGGCTCACCATCATCCCGGGCGTGTTCGGGCCTCACGAGTTGATGCACATTCTCGTGCTGGTGGGCGCGGCGTTTCACTGGCGCTTCGTCTGGCAGTTCGCCTCGGGGGAGGTGCCTACGGCTCGATCTGGACCTCGTGAAGACAGGACGGCGGACGAGGGGGACGTCCCGTGTGACGAGCGGCGGGGTTTATCCCCGCCGTCCGGACGGCGGGGATAAACCCCGCCGCTCGTTCGGTGTTGCGGGACAGCGGGTCAATCAGGCGCGCGGCGCCGCGACCACCTGACGCGACCGCAGCATTTCCTCGATTTCCTTGACCTTGCGGCCAAGGAAAAGCACATTTGGCAGATCGAAATGGTGCGCCTGGGCGCCGGAGGTGCGCACGATCAGGTCGCCCGAACCGAGCCCCAAAATCCAGTGGCGGAACAAGTCGCTGCGCTGCTTCTGGATCGTCATGCCGGTCGTGTCGTAGGCGGTTTCGCCCTCGCCAATCTCCAGGCGGACGCGGAACTGGCCGGGCGTGAAAACCATGTAGACCTGTTGATCGAAGAGGAAGAACGCGATCAGCCAGAGAATGAGCAGCACCGTCGAGACGAAGACGTAGCCGCCAAGCGTAATGCGGATGTCGAGGAAACCGATCGCATCCAGGATTTTGTCCCACAGACCGGCGAGCGCGAAGATCAACATCAGCAGCACGATGAAGATAATCACGATGACCGACCACAAGCCGCGCAGGGGGATATTCGTGATGGTGATGACGAGCAGGATCACGATGCACCACACCACGCCCGGATTCTTGCTGCTCGTGACGTGCAGCCGCGGGTCATGATCTTTGATGTTTTGCTCGGTGCGATCTTTATCGATGCCACCCTTCGAGTCCTTGACCTCCAGAGTAAATTTCTCCGGTGCAATCCAGACCACGCGATTCTTGAGATTTTCCGTCGAGGTCGGACTTTTCGCGTTGACGGCCGACCCCGTCGCGTCCTTGGCGAGGATGGTCTTCTCAGGGACGACTGCCAGCGTATTGCCGCTGAAGGCAGTGATCACTGCCATCAGGTAGCCGACGGCCCATACTGGCCACCAGTAAAACAGGCCGGAATGGCTGATGATGCGGATCTCGGATTTCGGAAACTAAGAGAGTGTCTGGGGCTCGTCAAGCCCACGCCCTCACCTGCCGTGGCGACAAGCAAGGTTGCTTGTCGCCACGAGAGGCTCACCTCAGGGCGGTAGTGACCACTTCGCGCTCCTTCAGCAACCGCTCGATCTCCTTGACGCGACGGCCGACGTTGAGCACGTTGTGCATCTCGATGACCTCGCGCGTCTGCGCCGGCCGGAGGATCAGGTCGCCCGAGCCAAAACCGAGAATCCAGTGCCGGAACAGGTCGCTGCGCTGCTTCTGGAACACCATGCCGGTCGTCTCGTAGGCCGTCTCGCCGCCGCCGATTTCCAGCCGGACGCGCACCTGGCCTTCGGTGAAGATCACGTAGATCTGGCGGTCGAAGAACACGAAATTGACCAGCCAGATAATGAACAGCACCAGCGAGAAGAACAGGTAGCCGCCCATGTTGATGTGGATGGCCAGCAGGCGGAAGTAGTCGAAGACCTTGTCCCACCACCCCGCCTGCGCGAGAATGACCGAGCCAAGCAGCAACACCATGATGATGACGACCGACCACAGGCCGCGCAGCGGAATGTTGGTGATCGTGATGACGACGAGCAACACAATCATGAACACCACGCCGAGGCCCTGGCTGGTGTGCATGTAAGGGGTTTTGTAGTCGATCGGTTTGCCGTCCTTGTCCCGGTGGTACGGAAAAGCCTCGCCCTTCTTGGGGACGATGACCTCGACCTTCTCCTGCTTCACGTCCTTGCCTGCGTCCCCTGGCAGGACCGTCCCCTTATCGACCTTGACGATCGTGGTGTCGGGAGGCACCAGCGCCATGTGGGTGTTGTGGAGCCAGGTCAGCGCGCTGAAGACGAAGCCCGTCGCCCAGACGGGCCACCAGTAAAACAGATTGGAGTGGCCGACGAGGACCAACTCGTTCTTTTTCGGCGGTGGGGCCACGGGGGCAGTGGGCGCGGGGGGAGGTGTGGGAGGTGAGGTTGCGTCGGGTGTTGTGGACATCGCGCCTTCTCTCGGTGCTGGAAACAAAGTCTCCACGAACGCTACTGTTATCTACTTCGTTCGTCAAGCACCGATCTTTGCAACCCCAGGCCACAAACCCACAGGTTGCGGCCCGTGGGCTGCGGGGTTTTCAGGGGGCAAGGTTGGTCTTGGGGGGCGGGGGCGCCGCCTGGAAAGGCTCGATCTCGACAGAGACGCGGAAACTCTGATGACAGCGATTGCAGCTGTTGGCGACGGCGACGAGTCCGGCCCGGCTGCGCGGGAAGTCCTGGGTGGCGAGCGTCTGCGCCAGACTGACGGCCGCCTTGCGGAGTTCCATCGCGCGCTCGAACCACACCGCCTGGCCCTGGTTGCGCGGCGGCCGCAGCATCAGCAGGTTCGCCGTCTCAGCGAGCAACAGCGCCTGACCACGCGCGAAGGTCCAGCTTTGCAGATCCGCAGGCTTCTCGCGCAGCAGCCGCTCCACGCCGCGGAAGTTCGCATGCGCCAGCCCTTCCATGAGGAGGCGCGTTTCGGCGATCGGCTCCAGTTTCGG